>Ga0114931_10000100_pt1 | contig 91054 bp, 89 predicted proteins | sample 2SBtaG_FD_89579 | JGI IMG/M metagenome (GOLD analysis project Ga0114931, IMG submission 89579) | Deep subsurface microbial communities from Kolumbo volcano to uncover new lineages of life (NeLLi) - 2SBTROV14_V59a metaG | ecosystem: Environmental > Aquatic > Marine > Volcanic | place: Kolumbo...
AGGGGGAGGTTCGCGACGAACACCATGCGGTCGCCGTGTTGCTCGAGCTTCACGTCGTAGTCCGATTCGGCGGCCGGGAAGTACTTGGTGATGACGCCCATCAGCTCCTGCTTGAGCTGCTCCATGCGACCGGGCGAGAGCTTGGCCCGATCGTAGGAGAGCACCAGCTTGAGGCGTTCCTTGACGTGGTCCTTGCTACGCTTGCGCCCGAAGAGACCGAACATCAGCTGCCTCCAAACAGCCGCCGGAGCCCCGTGAAGAAGCCCCCCTGGGCCTGAAGCTGGGCGTACGGCACGTCTTCGCCGCGGATGCGTCGGGCGATATCGCGGAAGGCGCCGCCGGCACCGTTGCGGCTCGCCTCGTCGAGGGCGGCCGGGCTGCCGACGTTGGTGGAGACCAGGATGCGTTCGTCCTCGGGAACGATGCCGATGAGCTTGACGCCGAGGATCTCGAGCACGTCGTCGACCTCGAGCATGTCGCCTCGCTTGACCATCTCCGGCCGCAGCCGGTTCACCACCAGACGGACGTCGGGGATCTCGCGCGCCTCGAGCAGCCCGATGATCCGGTCGGCGTCGCGCACGCTCGATACCTCCGGGTTCACGACCACCAGCGCGCCGTCGGCGGCGCTGGCCGCGGTCTGGAAGCCGGACTCGATGCCCGCCGGACTGTCGATGATGACGCGGTCGAAGCCCTCCTCCTCGGTGAGGAGGCGGACCGTTTCATGCATGCGCGACTCCGAGAGCGCGCTCTTGTCGCTGGTCTGCGAAGCCGGGAGCAGGTGGAGGGTGTCGACCCGCTTGTCGCGGACCAGGGCCTGGCGGAGCCGGCAGCGGCCCTCGAACACGTCGATCAGGTCGAACACGACCCGGCCTTCGAGCCCCATCACCACGTCGAGGTTGCGCAGGCCGACATCCGTGTCGATGACGCAGACCTTCTCCCCCTGGCGCGCGAGCGCGGCGCCCACGTTGGCAGTGGTGGTCGTCTTGCCGACACCGCCCTTGCCGGACGTCACGACGATGGCTCTAGCGTTCACAGTAACGGCTCCTCCTCGGCGGGCGCCCGGCGGGCCGCCGGAGCGTCGCGTGGTCCCGCGGACTTGGGGAACTATACCACCGCCGCGCGCCCTCCCCGCCTGCGATGAAGGCGGCATGGGAACGGCGTCGGCGAGGGAGCGCGACGCCCCTCAAGCGGCGCTCAGATTGGCATACTTCACCAGCAGGCGCTTGGCCCCGGCGCTATCGAAGACCACCGTCACCTCGGCGCGCGCGCCCTCGCCGCTGACGCCGACGACGGTGCCGAGCCCGAACTTGGGGTGCCGGACCTTCTCGCCGCCCCGGTAGCTGAGGTCGGCCCCGCCGCCGGACGCGCCGGGGGCGGCGCTCGGCGCGACGGGCGGCCGCCAGCGCTGCCGCGGCCCCCGGATGGGCCGGTGCGCGGCCGCGAGCTCCTGGCCGAAGACATCGACCTCCTGCAGCATGCCGGTGGGGATGTCTTCCAGGAAGCGGCTGGGTCGCGCGATCTCGGTTCGACCGAAGGTCATGCGGGCCTCGCAATGGACCAGGGTGAGCTCGTCTTGCGCCCGCGTGATCCCGACGTAGAGCAGACGGCGCTCCTCCTCGATCTCCTGCAGGTTGCCCGTCGAGCTGCGGTGCGGGATGAGGTTCTCCTCCATGCCGACCAGGAACACCACCGGGAACTCGAGCCCCTTGGCGTTGTGGAGCGTCATGAGGGTGACGGCGTCGTCGTCGGTATCGCCGTTGACCGCCTCCACGGCGCGGTCGTCGACGCTGCTCATCAGCGACACCTCGTCGAGGAACTCGGCGATGGAGCCCCCCTCCTCTTCCTGCCACTCCGCGACGGCGTTGAGCAGCTCCTCCAGGTTCTCGAGCCGCCCCTGGGCCTCGTAGCTGCCCTCCTCCTCGAGGGCCCGCATGGTTCCCGACTGGTCCATCACCGCCTTGAGGAAGTTCGCGGCCGGCAGCTCCTCGGCCTCGCGTGCCAGGTCTTTCATCAGCTCCAGGAAGTCCTGCACGCGCTTCATCGCGGGCGTACCGTTCAGCACGTCGTCCACGTGCTCGAGCGACTCGGAGAAGGGTACCCGCCGGCGGGCCGCCCAGGCCATCAGCTTGTCCTCCGAGGTCTTCCCGATGCCGCGCTTGGGGCGGTTGAGGATGCGGCGCCAGGAGACGTCGTCGGAGGGGTTGAGCGCGGCGCGCGCGTAGCTCAGCACGTCCTTCACCTCGCGCCGTTCGTAGAAGCCCACCCCGCCCACGATCCGCGCGGCCAGGCCGGCGCGCCGAAGCGACTCCTCGAGCACGCGCGATTGCGCGTTGGTGCGGTAGAGCACGGCTACGTCGTCGAGCCGAAGATCGCGTTCGGCGACGAGCCGCTCGACGGTGCGCGCGACGAAGTCGGCCTCGGCGCGATGATCGGCGGCCCGGTAGAGGCGCACCTTGGCCCCGGCTCCCTTGATCGGCCGCAGGCTCTTCTCCAGCCGTCCCTGGTTGTGGAGGATCACGGCATTGGCGACCTCGAGCACGCTGCCCACCGAGCGGTAGTTGAGTTCGAGCCGGTACACGGCGGCGTCCTCGTAGTCGCGCTGGAAGTCGAGGATGTTGCGCACGTCGGCACCCAGGAAGGCGTAGATGCTCTGGTCGGGGTCGCCCACCACCATCAGGTTGCGGTAGGTGTCGGCCAGGAGGTGCGTGAGGCGGTACTGCGCCTGGTTGGTGTCTTGGTACTCGTCGACGTGGATGAACACCGCACGCTGTTGCACGCGCTCGAGCACATCCGGATGACCCTCGAACAGCTCGACGGTGCGCCCCAGGATGTCGTTGAAATCGACCGCGTTGGCCCGCTCGAGCCGCGCCTGATAGCGCTCGTACACCTCCACCACGTGCTCCAGCGGCACGCCGGCGACGATGCGGCCGAAGGCCCGCTCGCCTTCGGTAGCGAGCTGCTGCGGCGACCAGAGGTTCGACTTGGCCCGGTCGATGATGCCGCGCAGCGCCCGCGGGTTGGCGTCCTCGAGGCCCTGCACCGGCTGCAGGAGCTCCTTGAGCAGGTCGAGCTGATCGCCCTCATCGTAGATCCCGAAGCCGGGTTGCAGGCCGATGCGTTCGCCGTAGCTGCGCAGCACCCGCAGGCAGGCGCCGTGGAAGGTGGCGACCCAAAGGTCGCGCGCGGGCTCGCCGATGAGCGCCGCCACCCGTTCCTTGAGCCCGCCCGCCGCCTTGTTGGTGAAGGTCACCGCGAGGATCTGCTGGGGATAGACCCCGTGCTCGGCCATCAGGTAGGCGATGCGGTGCACCACCGTGCGGGTCTTGCCCGACCCGGCGCCCGCCAGGACCAGTGCGGGTCCCTGGTAGTGGCGTACGGCGGCACGTTGTTCGTCGTTCAGGGGTTCGAGCAGTTCGTGTTCCGGCACAACGGGTCATCTTACCGTGCGGTCCGGAGCCCGCCGCACGAGCGGTTCGCTCCCGTCTGGCGGTGGGCTGAGGCCGGGGTCCGGGCGCTCTGCTTCGACTTCGACGGCTACGTCCGAGCGGTGCTGGTCTCGGGCGATCCCGACGTGGGCACGTGCAAGCCGGCCGCGCGCATCTTCTCGCTGGCCGGTACCGGGCTCGAAGCGCTGCCGAGCGAGACCCTCATGATCGGCGATTCGGCCGCGTCCCACGTGGAGGGCGCCCTCGCCCACGGGATGCAGGCGGTGGTGATCGGCTCCGCGGAGGACGGCTCCAGGTTGGGCCGTACCGGCGGCCGGAGACCCGGTTGCGCTAGACGCCCTGCTCGCCGACCGCTTCGGACTGTAGGCCGGTTCCTTGCCGGGGGCACGGGTGCGGAGCCTCGGCCCCTGGGCCGCACGGGCGGCGTTGCGTTGCCGTAGACTGGAGCCATGACCGAGAAGGAGCGCGCATTCTACCGGGCGTGGGCGAACCTGCTGCAGTGGATGCGGGACTACGCCGAGGAGCGCCCCGCCGCTCGTTTCGAGAAGGAAGCCGACTTCACCGACTACATCTACCGCATGGAGCGTCCCTACGACCTCCCCACCACGGTGATGTCGGCGAGCCTGTCCGACGAGGGGAAGGGGAGCAAGCCAGTGCTGCTGGTGAACGCCAGCCCCCGCAAGGCCGTGTTCAAGGAGGTGGTGCTCCACCCCTTCGAGTCCCACACCTACCGCAAGTTGACGCTCGCGGCGGACGGCGAGAACCTCTCCGAGGGCAAGCGGGTGTTCACCAAGGCGATGCTCTACCGCTTGGCCGACGAGCTCTACGGCGTGGCGAGCGAGGCGCCGGCCTAGCCCTCGCGGGCCCTGCGCTCGGCCAGCGTACCGGCCAGCCGTTCGGCCATCAGCGCCGCAATCAGGAAACCCCTGCCGCTCAACGCACCGAAGAAGGTGACGCGCGGAACGCTGTCGCTCACGAGGGGGCGGGGCGTGTCGCCGACGGCGCGTACGCCGCTCCAGAGCGACCGACCTGGCTCCGCGCCGATGCCGGGGAGGGTGGCGTCGAGCCGCTCGAGCAACCGCAGCGGCGCCTGCGGGTCCGGCACGTCGGGATCGCGATGACTACCCCCTACGAAGCCGTGGCCGTCGACGAAGGCCGCGTACACCGATCCGCCCAGCGGCAGTCGGGGCGGCGGCGCGAGTCTTCCGGTGGAGACTTCCACGATGTCGCCCGCGACCCGGGAGAGTGGTGGCAGGGGCAGGTCCGGTGAGGCGTCGGCGCCGACGCACAGCACCACCCGGTCGACCGCGGCGGTTCCCGCGCTGGTCACGAGGCGGATGCCGTCCGCCGCGGGCTCGAGCCGCAGCACCCGTACCCCCTCCCGCACCTCGGCGCCGTGCTCCACCGATGCCGCGCGGAGCGCGGCGAGCAACATCCGGGGGCGCACCCAGCCGCCGTCGGCAGCCAACAGGGCACCGTGGGGCGCGCGGTAGGGCGCGGGGACGTCGGGGGGATCGAGCCACCGCGCCTCCTGGTGTCGGCTCCAGGCCCGCGCGCGACGCCGATCCGGCGCCACGCGCAGCACCCCGCTGCGCTCGGCCCCGGGATCCAGCCCCCGCCCGCGCAACGCCCGGTCTCGGCGCCAGAACGCGTCCAGGCCGGCAAGGTCGTCGGGGTGGGCGCGGGCGCTGCGGCCGCGGTAGGGATTGAGCAGCGCCGCGGGACCCGACGACGCGCCCTGCGCGCCGATGCGGCCGCGCTCGAAGACGACGACCGGCACGCCGCGGAGGCCCAGGGCGTAACCCAGCGACAGGCCCGCGACGCCGCCACCGACCACGGCGACGGGCCGCCCCGTCACGGCGGGGCCCGCTTCCGGGCCACGAGCATCTCGCGCTTCCCGCCGGGCGGGCCCGGCTCCTTGGCGACCTCGAATCCCAGGGCCGCGAGCGTGCGGCGCACGCTCCCCTTGACGGTGTAGCTCACCAGCCGGCCTCCAGGCTCGAGCGCCCCGTGGAGGCGCTCGAGGAAGGTCGCGTCCCACAGCTCGGGGTTGACGTCGGGGCTGAAGGCGTCGTGGTACACGGCGTGGGCCGAGGAGGGGAGGGCGGCGTGCCGGGCCTCGACCAGGAGCAGCTCGATCGTGCTTCCGGCCACGGAGGTCGCGTGCGCCCGCACGCCGGCCGGCAGCCCCTCCAGCCACGCGTGCAGCGCGTCGGCGAGGTCCGGACGCGGGACCAGCGACCGGTAGTCCAGCTCTCGCAGCACGGCGACGGGCAACAGGTCGTTCTCCAGCGTCACGAAGCGCAAGGGGGTTCCCCAGCGGTCGGCCTCGGCGAGCGTGAGCAGCGCGTTGAGGCCCGCCCCGAACCCCACTTCGAGAACGGTGGTGGGCCTGCCCTCGGCGAGCCTGCGGGCGACGCCGCTCCCCTCCAGGAAGACGTGACGGGCCTCGGTCGCGGCACCGTGCAGGGAGTGGTAGGTCTCTTGGTAGCGCGGCGAGAGCAGGGTCCGGCTGCCGTCCTCGGTGAGGCGCACCTCCATGCTCCCACTGTAGCCGTCGCCGGCCGGAAGAGGGGCGCTGGGAACGGGGTATAACGAGGGCTGTGGCCGTTGCGACCGATCTCGAGGGCACCCTCACGACCGGCCAGACGTGGCGCGCGTTGGGCGCCTACCTGGTGGCGCACGGCCGCGGCGGCGCCTACCGCAGGATGTTCGCGCGCAACCTTCCCGCAGCGTTGTTGGCGCGGAGCGGGCTGGTGCCCGTCGACGCCGTGCGCGAGCGCTGGATGCTGGGGCTGCTGGAGCTGTTCCGGGGCGACGCCGGCGAGAGCTTCGACGCGGCCTCGGCGTGGGCCGTGGAGCACGTGCTGTGGCCGCAACGGCGGGCCGAGGTCGTCGCTGCGCTGCGCGTCCACCAGGCGGCCGGCGAGCGGCTGGTAGTGGCCTCGGGCGCGTTCCAGCCCGTCGTGGAAGCGTTCGCGCGGAGGCTCCCACGGCAGAGCGGTGTGCTCGCCCCCTTGGCGATCGGAAGCCCCGTCGCCGTCCGCGGCGGCCGCCTGGCGGGCGGTCTCGAAGGTCCGCTCAACGTCGGTGACGCCAAGGCGCGTCGTTTGCACGAGGCGTTGGGCAGCGAACGCCTCTACGCCGCCTACGGCGACTCGGGCGACGACGTGCCGATGTTGCTCCTGAGCGACCGGCCCGTGGCCGTCTATCCCGATCGGGTGTTGCGTCGCACGACGAAGGACCTCGGCTGGTCGGTGTTCGAGCCCTAGGCAGTGCACATGGGTCGGCGTGCGCGAACCGCTAAGCTGGATGCGGCGGTCCCCGATCGGGGCCGGGATTGGCCGGTCGCATGAGGCGCTTGTTCACCATGATGGCGGACCAGATCCAGTCGACGGCGGCGTCGCTCCGTCACTGGTGGTCGACGCTGTCGCCGGATCCTTCGACGTGGGTGCCGTTCACGTGGGTGCTGGCGGCGTTGCTGCTGCTCGGCCTGCTGATCCTGATCATGCGGCCGCGGCGCCCCGCTGCAGGGCGCCGCCCGGAGCTCCTGATCTCGCACGGCGAGCTGCGGTTCGTCGGCGCGTCCGAGCGGGTGGCGTCGTCGCTGTACGCACCCGCGGAGGGCGCCTTCGCGCTGTCGATGACCGTGAGCAACCTGAGCGCCGTACCGGTCCAGCTCCTGGAGCTGGCGCTGCGTACCAACGGCTCGACCGCGCCGACGACGGCCGAGGTGCCGGCGGTGCTGCCCCCCCATGGCGCGGTCGAGGTGAGCGCCGAGCTGCGGGAGGCCGGCGGTGATGAAGGCACGTTGGAGCTCTTCGTCTACGTGCCCGACATGCCCCCCAAGACGTTCCGGGTGCGGGCCCGGCTGTTGTGGGAACCTTGGAACGCCCGCTTCCGCGTGCTGCCGCTGGACCAGAAGGTGGAGCCGGCACGGCGCCTGGCCGAGCGCGGGCTGCGGCGCCGCGAGGCCGCACGGCGGTCGCCGGGGCGCCCGACGGCTGCCGAACGCCGCGCCTACGAGGCCCGCTTCCCGGCCGCGGAGCTGGAGCGTGAGGTGCGCTTCGAGCCCCGTCCCGAGTCCGCACGGCCGCGCGCGTCGTGGCCCGCCGAGCCACGACCGTCGACGGCCTTCCCGTCGGCGTCGGAGTCGCACCGGCCGTCCGGCGCCGCCGGGCCGGACGCCGCCTCTGGCCGCGTGCCGGCCGGCGATCCGGACGGAGGCCGGAGGGTGGAGCCCGACGCCTCTCCGCGCGGGAGCGGCGACGATGGCGTGACGATCTGGCCGCCGCGGCGGTCGCCCATCGGGCGCGGTTCGCGCGGCGAGCGGCCACGCGGCGAGCAGCGACCTAGCGAGCGGCCATCCAGCGAGCGGCCATCCAGCGAGCGGCCATCCAGCGAGCAGGCCGTAGCCGACCGTCGTGAAGCCGAGCGCCTCGCGAGCCTGCGCCGAGAGAGCCTCCGACGCGAGCGCGAGCGCGAGCGCCAGGAGCAGGCGCGGCGCGAAGCGGAGCGTGCGGAGACCGAGCGCCGTGACGCCGAGCGCCGTGAAGCCGAGCGCCGTGACGCCGAGCGCCGCGAAGCCGCTGCGGCACGGCAGCGGGCGGTAGAAGCCCGGCACGCGCAGGAACGGCGCGGCCGGCAACGGCCGCCCGCCCCGGAGGGTCCCGCCCCGGAGCGTCCGGTGCAGGACCGACCCGCGCAGGGCAGGCGCGCGCCCACGCGGCCCTTACCCGAGCGCCCCGCCGCGGAGGGGCCCCAGGATCGGCCCGCGGACCGGCCCGCGCCACCCGACGCGCCCGCGCCGTCGGAAGGGCGGTCGGCCCGCCGCGAGGAAGGCGACGCTGCGGGCAACGGCCCTGCCGCCCCCCGGCCCGGACGGTCCGGCGGTAGCACGACCTCCGAGAAGGACGACGAGCCCCGTCCCCGGCTCGAGTTCCCGGACGAGTTCTAGCGCCGCCGCGCGACGCGCGTTGGATCGTCGCGCGGGCGCCGAACGCAACGGCGACGGTATATTGGACAGCCTGGAGGTCAGCATGAAGATCGAGCGGGTCGAGCTCCGCGAGCTGTCCGTACGCCTGAAGTTCCGCTTCGAGACGAGCTTCGGCGTCGAGCGGGAGCTGCGCAAGATCGTCCTCACCGCGGTCGCCGACGGTCTGGAGGGCTACGGCGAGGTCACCGCCGGCAACGTGCCGGGGTACAGCTACGAGACCGCCGACACGGCCTGGGCCGCGCTCGAGCACTACGTCGTGCCCCGCGTCGTGGGCCGCTCCTTCGCGACGCCCGCGGAGCTGCTGGCGGCGCTCGACGGCATCCGTGGCCACAACATGGCGGTGGCCGCCCTCGAGACCGCCTTCTGGGACCTCCAGGCGAAGGCGGCCGGCGTGCCGCTGTGGACCCTGCTGGGGGGCGTCGAGCGTGGGATCCCGGTGGGCGCCTCGATCGGCATCCAGGCCAGCGTCGAGGAGACGGTCGAGCAGGCGCAGCGCCACGCGTCGCAGGGGTACCGGCGGCTCAAGTTCAAGATCAAGCCGGGCTGGGACGTCGAGCCGTTGAGGGCGGTGCGTGAGGCGCTGCCCGGCATGCCCCTGAGCGTCGATGCCAACAGCGCCTACCGTCTCACCGACGCGCGGGTGTTCCACCAACTCGACGAGCTCGGCCTGGACTACATCGAGCAACCGCTCGCGCACGACGATCTCGCGGATCACGCCAAGCTCCAGGCCATGCTCGCGACCCCATTGTGCCTCGACGAGTCGGTGCATTCGCCGCAGGATGCCCGCAAGGCCCTCGAGGCGGACGCCGGGCGGGTCATCAACGTCAAGCTCGGGCGCGTGCGCGGGCACCTCGGCGCGCGACGCGTCAGCGACGTGGCCCTGTCGTTCGGGGCTCCGGTCTGGTGCGGGGGCATGCTCGAGCTCGGCATCGGCCGCGCCCACAACCTGCACCTGACGACGCACGAGGCCTTCACGCTTCCCGGGGACACCTCCAGCGCCAGCCGCTATTGGGATGAAGACATCGTCGACCCGCTGCTCGAGGCGGAGTCCGGCGTCCAGACGCTCCCGGCGGGCACCGGACTGGGCGTGACGTTGAAGCGCGATCTGATCGAGAGGCTGACGGTGCGTCGGACCGACCTGGGTCCGTCCGGCACACCGATGTGACGGCGTTGCTCCTCCAGGGAGCGGTGCTGGGTCTGTCTGCTGCGATGCTGCCGGGGCCGTTCCAGGCCTTCCTGCTGGCGGAGTCCTCGAGGCGAGGATGGCGCCGGACGTTGCCAGTGGCGTTCGCTCCGCTGCTCTCCGACGGTCCGGTCCTGCTGCTGGTGTTCGTGGTGGTCGGTCGGTTCCCGCCGGACCTGCTGGAGGTCCTGCGTGTGGCCGGCGGGGCGTTCGTCGCCTACCTGGCCTACGGCGCGCTGCGAGCCGTTCTCACGGGGGCGGTCGCCGACGGGTCCGCGTACGGCGGTGTGGTGAAGGGTGCCGTGACGAACCTGCTGAACCCCAATCCCTGGCTGTTCTGGGGGCTGGTCGGCGCGCCGATCGTCCTCGAGGCGTGGCGCGCGGGACCCCCGCGGGCCGTAGGGTTCCTGGTCGCCTTCTACGTCGTGATGGTGAGTGCGTCCGGGGCGCTGATCGTGTTGTTCGGCTCGGCGGCGCGGCTCGGCCGGGGGTTGCGGCGCGTGTTGATGGCGGTGTCGGCGGCGACGCTCGTCGGCTTCGCGGCCTACGAGATCGCGGTCGGGCTGGAGCGCCTCCTGCGGTGAGTGCACCCGCACCTGGCGGCGCGCCTTACCGAACGGATGGGAGGCCGCCGCTAGCATGGGGCATGGAATCCAGCCTCGCAGGGCAGGTGGCGGTCGTGACGGGTGCCAGTTCCGGTATAGGGCTCGAGATGGCGCGGGGGCTAGCGTCGCGCGGCGCCACCGTGCTGGCGGTGTCCCGGGGTGGCGGGCGTGGGAGCCAGGTCGTCGAGGAGCTGCGCGGGGCGACCGGGAACGCCGACGTGCACTTCCTCCCCGCCGACCTCTCGTCGCTCGCCGACGTACGAGACGTGGCCGCCAGCGTGCGTGACCGCACCGATCGCGTCGACCTGCTGCTCAACAATGCCGGTGCCTTCTTCGCGCAGCGCCGGACCACGGCGGACGGCTACGAGGCGACCTTCGCGTTGAACCACCTGGCTCCGTTCCTGCTGACGCACCTGCTGGCGGAGCCGCTGCTGCGGTCGGCCGCGGCGCGGGTCGTGAGCACCGCGTCGGAGGCGTCGCGGGCCGCGCGCCTGCGCCTGGACGACCCCATGCTGGAGCGCGGCTACAGCGGCTGGGCCGCGTACGGGCAGTCGAAGCTCGCCAATCTGGCCTTCACGACGGCCCTGGCCCGCAGGCTCGAGGCCACCCGGGTGACCGCCAACGCCTTCCATCCCGGCTTCGTCGACAGCGGCTTCGGCAGCGGGCGCACCCTCATGAACCGGCTGGTTCGCCTGGCGGCGCGACTGTTCGCACGCACGCCCGAGAAGGGTGCGGACACGGGACTCTACCTGGCGACCTCTCCGGACGTCGCAGACGTGTCGGGTGCCTACTACGCCGATCGCCGGCCGATCACGCCGAAGGCGCCGGCGCGTGACCGCGAGACCACGGAGCGGTTGTGGGCGTTGAGCGAACGGCTGGTGGCGTTGACCGACGCCGAGCGGCAGCCGCTGGAGGCGGCGCGGAAGCCGGCGTGAGCGGAGGCCGGTCCCCGAGGCCGGTCCCCGAGGCCGGGTCAAGCGGCAGCGTCGAGCGGCCGCCGGCACCGGATGCAGGAGGCCTGGTCGGGGACGTGCGCCCCGCAGTGCGGGCAGACGCGGCTGGCGCGCACGACGGCGCGCACGCCGAGCGCGCCGAGGTCGCTGGCGATGAGCACCGCGTCCTCCTCGCTCACGTCGCTGACCGTGAGCTCGATGTCGCCGGCGCAGGCGTCGACCAGGAAGGTGCCGCGGTGGTAGGGCTGCGGATCGAGCCCCTCGTTGCCTCGCGCGACCGCACGCCTCAACTCACCGAAGTAGCGCACCAGGGCGGCTTCGCTCACGGTTCCACGATAGCAGGAGGCGCAACACCGGGACGGTGCGGGCGCCCGTACACTCTGGCATGACCCGGCGCGCGACGAACCCCGACCTGCCCGCACCCCGACGGATGGACGCGCTCATCGGCAATACGCCGGTGATCAAGCTGCAGAGCGTGGTCGAGCCGGACATGGCCGAGGTGTGGGTCAAGTTGGAGGGCGCGAACCCCGCCGGCAGCATCAAGGACCGTACGGCACTGGGCCTGATCGAGGACGCCGAGGAACGGGGCGTCCTGACGCCGGGTTCGGGGCAACGCATCGTGGAACCGACCAGCGGCAACACCGGGATCGGTCTGGCGTTCCTCGCCGCCGTCCGCGGCTACCGGTGCATCATCGTGCTGCCCGACAGCATGAGCCAGGAGCGGGTCAAGACGCTGCGTGCCTACGGTGCCGAGCTCGAGTTCACGCCGGGCGAGCAGCGCATGCAGGGCGCCATCCCGCGTGCCCTGGAGATCGTGGAGGAGACCGGTGCGTACATGCCCAACCAGTTCGAGAATCCCGCCAACCCACGCATCCACTACCGTGTGACGGGGCCGGAGCTGTGGCGGCAGATGCAGGGGCGTATCGACGCCTTCGTGTGGGGCAGCGGCACTGGCGGCTCGATCTCCGGGATCGGGCGCTACTTCAAGGAGCAGAAGCCGCGTCTGCGCCTGGTGGGGGTGGAGCCGGCCCGGAGCGCCGTCATCAACGGCTTCGAGCGCGGCGCGCACAAGTTCCAGGGGATGGGGCCGGGGTTCCTGCCCAAGAACCTGGACCTGGCGCTTCTCGACGAGTGCAGGATGATCTACGAGGAGGAAGCCTTCCCCCTGGCGCGGCGCCTGGCGCGCGAGGAGGGCGTGTTCGTAGGCATGTCGTCGGGTGCCGCCGTCACGGCCGCGCTGCAGGTGGCGCGCGAGCTGGGGCCCGGCAAGGTGGTGCTCACGCTCGCCGCCGACACGGCCGCCCGCTACGTCAGCACGGAGCTGTTCGAGGACCCGCCGCAGGCGTGAGCCGCGGGCGCGGTGCCGGGGCCGGTCCGGCCCGACGGGATCGCGCCCTGGAGATCGCGCCCTGGAGATCGCGCCCAGAAGATCGCGCCCAGAAGATCGCGCCCAGAAGATCACGCGCCGTCGGCCGCGTTCAGAAGAGCGGGTCGCTCGACGGCAGCTCGGCGGCCTCGCGGATCAGCTCCAGCCGGAACCTCAGCACGCCACGCCCTTCGCTCACGCCGGTGACGAGCTTCCCGTCGAAGGCAAGCACGTCGAGGAGGTACGGCATGTCGCCGTACAGCAGCCGCACGCGACCGCGATGCCGTGCGGCGCGCTCCAGCGTCGCCTGCAGCGCCGTGCGCGCGTCGACCGTGGGAACCTCCCCGCCGGAGCCCGCGCCGTCGCCTGTCGTCACCCTGCAACGGCGGAGCCGAGGTCCAGCATGGAGAGGAGCTTGCCGTGCAGGTGCCCGTTGCTGGCCACCAGCGTGTCCTCGCCCAAGCGGTAGGGGCTGCCGTCGGCGGCGGTGACGGTGCCTCCCGCCTCCTGCACGATCAGGTTGCCGGCGGCGACGTCCCAGGCGTTCAGGCCGAGCTCCCAGAAGCCGTCGAGGCGCCCTGCGGCGACCGAGCACAGGTCGAGCGCGGCCGCGCCCGGCCGGCGGATCGACTGCACCTTGGGCAGCATGCGGGCGAACACCTCGAGGTTGCGGTGGATGGTGTCGTCGACGTAGGCGAAGCCGGTACCGAGCAGCGCGCGCTTGGGGACGGTCTCGCGGCTCACGCGCAAGGGGCGGCCGTTGAGCGTGGCCCCCTGGCCGGCGACCGCGGTGAAGAGCTCGTCGGCCCAGCCGTCGAGCACCACGCCCACCTCGACCCGGCCGTCGACCTCGAGCGCGATCGACACGCAGAAGAACGGGAAGCCGTGGGCGTAGTTCACGGTGCCGTCGAGCGGATCGACGATCCAGCGGTGGCGCCCGCCGTCGGCGTGGCCGCCGTCCTCGCCCTGCTCCTCACCCTGCTCCTCACCGAGGACGGCGTGGTCGGGAAACTCGGAGCGCAGCACCTCGCGGATGCGCGCCTCGCACAGCCGATCGACCTGCGTGACGATGTCCACGTCGCTGGACTTGGTGTCGACGTCGAGCTCGCTGCCGAGGTGGGCGAGCTGGATCCTGGCCGCCTCGCGCGCCGCGCCGATGGCCGTGTACAGGTAGGGGGTGCGATCGTCCACGCTGGGCATGGCGCCATCGTACCAGCGGCGCCGGCGGCTCCCGGAGGGCCGGGGGTCGCTCCGAGGTCAGGTCTTGGCGGGTGCGGGCGCGTCGTTCTCGGCGGCGCTCCGGTCGGCCCGCGCCTCCGCGCCCGGCGGCGTCCGCCCCGGCCCCTGGCGTGCCTTCCGGTTCGAGGGCGGCGTGTCCAGGGCCTCCTCCTGGGTGGCAAGCGTGCCCTCGCGGTCGGCCACTTCCGCCGGCGACGGCGCGGACTCCAGGATCAGGCGCGCGTGCCGTTCGTAGGTAAGGTAGTTGTAGATCCAGTTCACGAGCGTGCTGACGCGGTTCTTGAAGCCCGGAAGGTAGAGCAGGTGCAAGAACAGCCAACCGAGCCAGCCCACGAAGCCGCGTAGTTCGAGCCCGCCGAAGCGGTGCGAGAGCTCGGCGATGCCGGCGTTGCGCCCCACGATCGCCATCATGCCGCGATCGGCGTAGCGGAAGCGCTCGCGCGGCTGTCCGTCCAGCGAGCGCCGCACCATGCAGGCGGCGTGCCGGCCCTGCTGGATGGCCACCTGCGCCACCTGCGGGTAGGGGTTCCCCTCCTCGTCGACGGCGCCGGAGAGGTCGCCGACGGCGAACACGTCGGGGTGGCCGGGGAGGCTGAGGTCGCTCGCGGTGGGGATGCGGTAACCCTTGCCGAGCTCGAGCCCCAGCGCCTCGACGAGGGGGTGCCCGCGGACGCCTGCGACCTAGATGAGCGTGTGGGTGGGGATGGTCTCGCCGGAGTCGAGCACCACCTCCGTCCGGCGGACCTCCGCCACCTTGGCGCCCAGGCGCACGTCCACGCCGCGGCGCCGCAACACGCGCTCGGTGTAGCGCTGGGAGCGCGGTCCGAACGGCGGCAACACCCGGTCGCTCATCTCGAGCATGATCACGCGCGTCGTGGCCGCCGCGAGCTCCGGGAAGTCGAGGGGGACCACGCGGTCGAAGAGCTCGACCAGGGCGCCCGCCATCTCCACGCCGGTAGGCCCGGCGCCGACGAGCACGAACGTCAGCGCTCCCGCGTCGATCTGCGACGGGTCGGCGCTCGCGCGTTCGAAGCGACGCAGGATGTGGCTGCGCAGCGTGTTGGCCTCGGTCACGCTCTTGATCATGAACCCGAAACGCCTCACGCCGGGGACGCCGAAGTCGTCGTAGACGGCGCCGGCGGCCAGGATGAGCGAGTCGAAGGGCAGCCGGGCGCCGTCGGCGAGCTCGAGCGTCTTGGCATCCCAGTCGACGTCGGACACGGTGGCCTGCCGGAAGCGCACGTTCTGCTGGCGGCGGAAGATGTCGCGCACCTGGTGGGCCACGTCGCTGACGTCGAGGCCGGCCGTGGCCACCTGGTAGAGAAGCGGTTGGAACGTGTGGTAGTTGTTCTGGTCGACGATGAGCACATCGACGGGCGCTTGCTTCAGTTCCTTCGCGGCGTTCAAGCCCGCGAAGCCGGCCCCGACGATGATCACGCGTGGACGGTTCATGCTGGCGTCCACCTCCTCACGCCACAGCTGCGAACGGCGAGGGTGGGGCCCGTCTCGGCCCCGTCAGGCGACGCTAAGCGACCGCGCGCGCCCTCCGGGTGCCGCGGCCGACACGTGCGCGCGCCCCGTGGGGTGGCCGGCGTCGCCTCAGCGGGCCAGCTCGAGCGCGATGCGGCGGCCGGTCTCGGTGTCCGCGATGCCGCCCTCGCCCGTTTCCCGGAGCTCGGCTGGCAGCATCCGGCCGACCGACGCCATCGCCTGCACGACCTCGTCCGGAGGGATGACGGAGGTCAGTCCGGCCAGGGCGAGCTGGGCGGAGCTGACGGCGTGCACGCTGTAGAACGCGTTCCGCGACACGCACGGCACCTCCACGTAGCCTCCCACCGGATCGCAGACCAGGCCGATGGTGTTCATGAGGGCCATGGCGGCCGCGTGGATGCAGGCGTGCGCGTCGCCCCCCAGCAGCTCCGTCACGGCCGCGGCCGCCATGGCCGCGGACGAGCCGATCTCGGCCTGACAGCCACCGGTGGAGCCGGCGATGAACATCCTGGCCTGGATGGCTTCCCCGACGGCCGCCGCGAGCACCAGCGGTAGGATGAGCGCGTCGTCGTCGAGCCCCAGGTGATCGGCGACGCCGAGCAGCGCGCCCGGCACGGTGCCGGCACTGCCCGCGGTGGGTGCCGCCACGATCCGTCCCATGCGGGCGTTCTCTTCGTTGACGGCCATCGCGTAGGCCTGGACGCGCTTGAGCAGGGGAGCGTCGAGGGTGTCGGCGGCCTCCCACAGCCCCTTGGCGTTCCAGCCCACCATGCCGGTGCGACTCGGCTCGGCCGACGCGAGGCCCCGCTCGACGGCGTCGCGCATGGCGCGGATGCGCTCGCGCATCGCGGCCAGCACGCGCTGGCGTTCGGCCGCATCGGTTCCGACCTCGTCGGCGAGCGCGAGCTCCGAGGCGCGGCCGGGGGCGGCGGCGAGCTCGGCGAGCGTCATGGTGCCTCGCGCCCGGTGGCGGTCGCCGCCGATCCGCGGCCGGCCGTCGTGCCGGGCGTCGTGCCGGCCGCGTTCGCGGCGGTTGCGCCGGACCCGGCTCCGGGTGCGAACCCCGCATCGGGCGCGGCATCGGACTCCGCATCGGATTCCTGGCCGCTCATCACCTCGGGCAGCATGCGCAGCCAGTGGATGTACGGAACGTGGGTGAGGTAGTCCAGGGCGTACTTGGCCAGGCGCCGGTCGATCTCGATCGACATCATCGCCAGGCCGCCGCGCTTACGCCGCGCCGAGTGCAGGGTGGCGATGTTGCCTTCGTCGTCGGCGATCACGCGCGCGACGCGCGCGATGGTGCCGGGTTTGTCGTCGTGGAGCACGAGGAGCGTGTGGTAGGCACCGGTGACGTTCACCTCGAAGCCCCGCACGTTGAACACGCGCACCATGCCCGCGCCCAGGCTCGATCCGGTCACTGCGAGGGTCTCGTCGTCGTTCGACAGCTCCAGGCGCACCGTGTTGGGGTGCACGTCGCCGAGATCGGCGGTCTTGAAGGTGAGCTCGAGCCCCAGCGCCTCGGCCTCGGCGAACGCTTCCGGGATCCTGGGGTCGTCGGGGAAGTAGCCCAGCAGGCCGCCCGTCAACGCGACGTCGGTCCCGTGCCCGTGTGCGGTCTTGGCGAACGATCCGTGCAGGGTGAGGGTCGCCCGCGTGGGCGGTGCCAGGAGGGCGTGCCGGGCCAGCAGCGCCAACCGGCACGCGCCTGCGGTGTGCGAGCTCGACGGCCCCACCATGACGGGCCCGACCATGTCCAGTAGCCCCACGCGCCCATGCTATACCCGGGTTCACGCCGGCGGGGCGCCTCCATGCGACGGGAGCGTTCGGGGGGCCGAGCTCACCCAGGTCGAGCTCGCGGACCGGATCGGCGTGACCCGGCAGACGATCATCGCCGTCGAGCGCGGGGGGTAGGTGCCCTCGGTGGCGTTGGCCCTCCTCCTGGCCACGGAGCTGTCGATCGCGGTCGGGGCCCCTCGTCCGGCGACCGCCCTCCTGCCCGCCGACGCAACCATGAGCAAGGGGCGGCCCCGAAGGACCGCCCTGGTTCGTTCCCGTGTTCGGGCGAGCGAGGGGAGCCTACTGGCGCACACGCTCCTTGAGGCTCTTGCCGGGCTTGAAGGCGGGGTACTTGCTGGCCGGGATCTTGATCTTCTCGGTGGTCCCGGGCTTGACGCCGGTCCGTGCCTTGCGGCGACGGACTTCGAAGGTGCCGAAGCCGGTCAGCTGCACCTTGAAGTTGTTGTCCAGGTGCGTGCTGATCTTGCCCAGCATGGTGTCCATGACTTCCTTGACGTCCTTCTTCTTCATTCCGGTCTCGTCGGCCACCATATCGACGAGGTCCGCCTTGGACACGGTCTTTGCCTTGGCCATTCGACTCCTCCTCCTCGAATCCTTGAGCTTGCGTGCACTGTAGCAGAAGGGTGCCAGAAGAGCAAGTCTGTCACGGGGTTTATCGGATTCTTCACGCGCGAGTGCCGCTGGGGACGCGCCTACCGCGACACGGGCCGACGCCCGCTCGGGGCCTCCGCGTCCTCCTGCAGGAGCGATGTCCTGGACGGCAACATGGCGTTCACGCGCTCCATCAGCTCGCGCGTCATGCGGCGGGCGTCCTCGCGCGTTCGCCCCTGGGGTTGGATCGGGTCGCCGAAGCGGACGTGGAAGCGCCGTCCCTCCCGCCACACCGCCGCGGGCTGGAGCGGCACTCCGGCGCGCTGGGCGAGATACGCGGCGCCGTCGAGCGCCTCCCTGTCCCCGCTGTTGCGGGTGCCCTGCACGAAGATGCCGATCGCCAGGCCACCATGGAGCTGGCGGAGCGCGTCCTTGATGGCGCCGATGTCGTTGGCGGCGCGGTCTACGGGGAACGCGCGCAGGCCGTGCATGAGCAGCGCACCTCCGGCGCTCTCGAAGAGCTCCTTCTTGGCCATGAAGTGGATCTCACGGGGCACCGAGACTCCCACCACGGGCGGGTCCCAGGAGCTGAGATGGTTGCAGGCGACCACCAGGCCGCGACCGTCGCGGGGCACCTTTTCGGCGTCGGTCACGCGCAGGCCGTGGAAGAGCCGGGTGAAGGCGCGGAACGTCACGACGGCCAGCACGTAGAACCACTTGCCGCGTACCAGGCGATCGAGAAGCCGTATCACACCTCGATTGTAGAGGGTGCGGCGCGCCGCGGCGGGTCGCGCCGACCTCACCCCGGGCTGTCGCTCAAGTCGGCCGGTGGCCCGCCCGCGCGGCTCCAGGCGCTCAGCTCGGCGGCGACCAGGGCGCCGACCAGGAACAGCATCAGCGCCAGGTAGAGCCACAACAGGAGGGCCACGAGGCTCGTGATGAAGCCGTAGACGAGGTTGAAACGTTCGGCGTTGAAGGTGAGCAGCAGGGCCCAGCGCACCAGCAGGACGCCGAGCGCGCTCACCAGCGCGCCGAGCAGGGCGCCCGTCCAGGTGCTCTTCTCGCGAGGCAGGTAGCGGAATGTCAGCGTGAACGCGAGCACCGCCACCAGGACCCGGGCGACGCTCAGCGCGAGACCGGGCCGGACGCCCAGGGGGAGGCCCGGCAGGTGCACGTTGAAGCCCGCGAGCCAGGCCCCCAGGGCGCGCGTAAGCTCGTTGAGGCCCGACACCAGCGCGCCGCCGACCACCTCGAAGGCGATGACGAGCGCGACGCTCACGACCAGCAGGACGGCCACCAGCCGCTTGCGCCAGAACCCGCGGACGCGGGGCACGTCGAAGACGACCTCGAGGGCCTGCTGCAGCGAGGTGAAGAAGTTGCCGCTCGCCCAGACCAGGACCAGCAACGACAGCGCGCTGCGCAGCAGCGCACCCTGGTTGAGCTCCTGTAGGACGGTGTCGAAGCTGTGGGAGACGAGCCCGGCCGTGTTCTGCTGCAAGGGGAGCGCTTGGCTCACCAGGTCGTCGAGGGCGCGCCGGTACTGGGCGGCGAGCTCGGGATTGGTGCGCAGCAGGACCCCCAGCCAGCCGGCGAGCAACAGCAGTAACGGCCCGAGCGAGAAGGTGGCGTAGTACGCGAGCGCCGCCGCGAGCATCTGCAGACGCACGTCCTGGAAACGACGGACCAGGCGGCGACCGAAGGTCAGCGGTTGCCGCAGGATCTCGCCCATGGAGCGGCGCTCAGGTCGTCCGGGATCGTCTGCGGTGCAGGTAGATCGCGACGAGCACGCCGGCGAGGGCCACCAGGCCGTGCAACACGATCCACGTGCGCTCCTCGCCCGCCCACGGCAGGGTGACCAGGAACAGCGGCTTCTTCGAGGCCGCGGCTACGAAGATCATGGGCACGATCTGGAGCAGGGGCGAGAGGACGATGGCGACGTACGGCCACGACCACTCGAGCGCCAGCATCGCCAGGAGGTTCGCGCTCAGCACGATCGGAAGCATGGTGAGCCAGGCCGCGTCACCGCTCACGAGACCGCCGAGGGGCGCGAGGAGCGCCGTCAGGTAGGCCGCAGGCATGCCCGCCTCGGCGAACGCCAGATACGAGAAGAGCAGCACGCCCAGCGATCGGAACAGCACCGGCATGGGCGCGGCCGCGCTCACCACGGCCGCGAGGAACAGGAACACCCCGACGATCATCCTGCGGGGTGCGGGCGCCGTGCGGATCATCGGGACGGTTCCTTCGTCACGGGGTCCTCTCCACACCGTAGGATACCGGTCGCAGCGACGAGAGCGCCCAACCCCGGACGGCTCGCGACCTCAGGCAACGTCCGCGACCTCGTGGAGATGCGCCAGGATCTCCGGCACGTGCCGCAGGAAGCAGCCGGTGCTGGAGGCCTCCTGGGCGGCCACGCCCTCGGGCGTGCCCTCGGCGACGATGTCGCCGCCGCGTGCTCCGCCGTCGGGGCCGAGGTCCACGATCCAGTCGGCGGTCTTGACGACGTCGATGTTGTGCTCGATCACCACCAGCGTGTTGCCGTTGTCCACCAGGCGGTGCAGGACGTCGAGCAGCTTGCGTACGTCGTCGAAGTGGAGCCCGGTGGTGGGCTCGTCCAGGATGTACAGGGTCTTCCCGGTGGAGCGCTTGCCGAGCTCCGAGGCGAGCTTCACCCGCTGCGCCTCGCCGCCCGACAACGTGGGTGAAGGCTGGCCGACCTTGATGTACCCCAGCCCCACGTCCTTCATGAGCTGCAGCTTGCGGGCCACGTTGGGGATGTTCTCGAAGAAGTCGAGCCCCTCCTCGACCGTCATCTCCAGCACGTCGGCGATCGACTTGCCGTGGATCTTGACCTCGAGCGTCTCGCGGTTGTAGCGGTGTCCCTTGCACACCTCGCAGGGAACGTAGATGTCGGGGAGGAAGTACATCTCGACCTTGACCGTGCCGTCGCCCTTGCAGGCCTCGCAACGCCCACCCTTGACGTTGAACGAGAAGCGCCCGGGCTTGTAGCCGCGCTTGCGCGCCTCCGGCGCTCTGGCGAACAGGTCGCGGATGTCGGTGAAGATCCCGGTGTAGGTGGCGGGGTTCGAGCGCGGCGTGCGCCCGATCGGGCTCTGGTCGATCTCGATGACCTTGTCGATGTGCTCCGAGCCGTTGATCCGGGTGTGGGCGCCGGGCTGGGCCTTGGCGCGGTAGAGCTGCTTGGCCAGCGAGGCGTGCAGGATGCTGTGCACGAGCGTCGACTTGCCCGAGCCCGAGGCGCCGGTGATGCATGTCAGCGTTCCGAGCGGGATGGTGACGTCGATGTCGCGCAGGTTGTGCTCGCGCGCGCCCACGACCGTGAGCTTCTTGCCGTTGCCGTCGCGGCGCTTCTCGGGGACCTCGATCTTGCGGTCGCCCCGCAGGTAGGCCGCGGTGAGCGAGTTCGGGTCCTTCTCGAGGTCGCCCGGGGTGCCGGCCGCCACCACCTCGCCCCCGTGGACGCCGGCGCCCGGGCCCAGGTCGACGAGGTAGTCGGCCTTGCGCATGGTCTCCTCGTCGTGTTCCACCACGATCAGGGTGTTGCCGAGATCGCGCAGGCTCATCAGCGTGCGCAGCAGGCGCGCGTTGTCGCGCGGGTGGAGACCGATGGAGGGCTCGTCGAGCACGTACAGCACGCCGGTCAGGCCGCTACCCACCTGGGTCGCGAGACGGATGCGCTGCGCCTCGCCGCCCGACAGCGTGTTGGCGCTGCGATCCAGGCTCAGGTAGTCGAGCCCGACGTCCTCGAGGAATCCGAGCCGGGCGTTGACCTCGCGCAGGATGGGGCGGGCCACCTTGCCCGCCTGCCCCGGAAGGTCGACCTCGGCGAAGAAGGCGCGGGCGTCCAGCACGGTCATCCCCGACACGTCCGCGATGTTGCGGTCGGCGACGGTGACGGCCAGCACCTCCTTCTTGTACCGGCTCCCGCCGCACGCGGAGCACGGCACCAACGACATGTACTCCTCGAGGCGCTCGCGCGCGTACTCGCTGGTGGCTTCCTTGAGGCGCCGGTCGAGGTTGGGGATGACCCCTTCGAACTCGGCCTTGAAGCGCATGGTCTCGCGCCCGCCGCGCGTGTAGACGACCTCGATGGGCTCGGTCGTGCCGCGCAGCACGAGGTTGCGAACGTTCTCGGGCAGGTCGCGCCAGGGCGTCTGCAGGTCGAACTCGAAGGCCTCGGCCAGGGCGCGAAGCCGGTCCCAGTAGAAGACCTTGGAACCGTCGGAGCGCGCGCCGCTCCAGGGCTGGATCGCGCCTCGCGCGATCGACAGGCTCTCGTCGGGGACGACCAGTTTCGGGTCGAACTGCTGGAGGTAGCCGAGCCCCGAGCAGTGGGGGCAGGCTCCATAGGGGGAGTTGAAGCTGAAGGTGCGGGGCTCGAGCTCCTCGAGGAAGGTGCCGTGCTCGGGGCAGGCGAACTTCTCGCTGAGCAGCTCGTCGACATCGTCGTCTGGGAGGAACACGCGCATCAGCCCCTCGCCGCGTGCCAACGCCAGCTCGGTGGACTCCGCGATGCGGGTGCGGTCCTCCTCGGTGAGCTTGACGCGGTCGACGACGATGTCGATGTCGTGCTTCTCGTAGCGCTCCAGGTTGGCGTCGATCGCCTGGTCGAGGGTCTGGACCTCGCCGTCGAGGCGGACGCGCGCGAACCCTTCCTTCTTGAGCTCCTGGAACAGCTTCCGATACTCGCCCTTGCGGCCGCGCACCAGCGGCGCGAGCAGCATGGCGCGGGAGCCCGGGTAGCGCTCCAGCATGCGGTCGACGATCTCGCTGGCGGACTGCCGTTCGATGCGCTTGCCGCACACCGGGCAGTGCGGCACGCCCGCCCGCGCGAACAGCAGGCGCAGGTAGTCGTGGATCTCGGTGACCGTGCCGACCGTGGACCGGGGGTTGTGGCTCGTCGTCTTCTGGTCGATGCTGATCGCCGGCGAGAGCCCCTCGATGGCGTCGACGTCGGGCTTGTCCATGATGCCGAGGAACTGCCGCGCGTAGGCGGATAGGCTCTCGACGTAGCGGCGTTGCCCTTCGGCGTAGATGGTGTCGAAGGCCAGCGTGGACTTTCCGGAGCCCGAGACCCCCGTGAAGACGATGAAGGCGTTGCGGGGAAGCTCCAGGTCGATGCCCTTGAGGTTGTGCTCGCGGGCGCCGCGGATAACGATGTCCTGCAAGATGCCTCCTGCTGGAACCGCCCGTTGCGCAGCGAGGCGGCGATCGTGCGGTGCGGGTTCCCCCGGCGGGCGCGATGCCGCCGGCTGCGGCGCCGGGGCCGGCGTCGCGGGTCGAACGAAACAGTTTACCAGACCCCCGCAACCCGGTAGGGTGCCGGGGAATGCCGAGGCGGGCGCCGCGATCCCGGGCAGACGTCGGCCGGCGCCGATGCCCCCGACGAACGGCGTCGGCGGAACGCCTTTCCAGGCATCCGGCCGACATCGCGCGCCGATGGTGCGGCGCGGGGTGCGTTTGCGTGGCTCAGCCCCCGGAAGCCTCCCTGCGCAGGATCACGACGCTGCCGCGCAACGCGAACAGCACGATCACCAGCAGCAGCAACAGCGGCCACAGCTTCCAGAGCAGGAAGAGCCCGATCAGGGCGGCGACGGTGAGGGGCAGCCGAACCAGCACGATGCCGTTGCGGTTGCGCAGCGCGAGCTGCCTGCGGTTCCCCTCCCGGACGAGGCGGCCCAGGGCGCGCCAGATCATCTTCAAGACGTCGCCGAGATGGTCCCAGGTGTCTCTGCGGTTCTCTTGGTCACGGTTCTGGTCGTTCACGGTCGTTCCTCCAGGGTCGGTGGTCGGCGGCGCGTCAGCGCGGGAGCCCTGGTGTCCCCGAGCTCTCGGAGCCCGCCGAGGGCGGGGCCTCGTTGGCGGCGTGGGGGGCGCCGGTGCCGCGGCGCTCGACGGCGATGGTGAGGTTCGCCGCCAGCGCGGCGATGGCTCCGATCGCGGCCCACACGGGAAGCAGCACGGTCCCGATGACGCCGATGGTGAGGGGGATCTCGATGAGGGTGCTGCCCTCCTCGTTCTTGATGATGATGCGGCGAACGTTGCCCTCGCGCACCAGCTCCTTGATCTTGGAGACCACGGCCTCGCCGCTGACCTTGAACTCCTCGGTGAAGCTGTCGCCGTGGCGCGTCTGCCCGGCGGCGCCGGTGGCGCCCTGTGTGCGGTCCTCGTGGTCGCTCATTGTGTCGTCCTCCTCGGCGTACGCGCGGCCGGTCGGCCGCGCTCGATGCTCGAGGGTAGTGCGGAGCGGGATGACGCGACATCACCCGAATGGGTGAGGCCGGTGGCTGCACGGGGTGAGCGGCGCCGGGGGAGGCGCGGACGTGCGGCGACGCAGCGGAGGCCGCGGGCGGCGCCGAGCGGCGGCGCTCAGGCGAGGCCCAGCTCGCGGGCCCGCGCGGCCGCCTGCGTCCGCGAGGTCACGCCGAGCTTGCCGTAGATGTTGCGGGCGTGGGTCTTCACGGTGTTGAGCGACACGTCGAGGCGCCTCGCGACCTGCTTGTTCGCGAGGCCCGCGGCGATCAGGCGCAGCACCTCGCCTTCGCGGTACGACAGCGGCTCGGGATCGAAGGTGGCGCCGCCTCCGGCGACCTGGTTCGCGGGCGCGGACCGGGTCCCCACCGGGGCGGATCCGGCGTCGGGAAGGGCGTCCAGGGCTGCGCGCAGCGTTGCGCGGGCGCGCGCCGCGCCCTCCGGGCCGGCGGTTGCTCCCTTCTCGGGCCCGGCGCCGTCCTCCCCGGCACGCTCCAGCGCGCGCCGCAGCCGCTCGCCGTGGGGATGGCGTCGCAACAGGCGTCCCACGGCGTCGTCGTCGCCCGCCTGCACCGCGTGCAAGAGCGCGTCCTCCAGGTCGCCGCGCGCCTCGAACGCGGCGGCGGCACGGCGGTGAAGCTCGACCGGGAGATCGGGCCGCGCCGAGCGCAGGCGGTGCTGCAACAGGTCCTGGAAGAAAGCGTGGTAGCGGAAGCGCCGCCCCTGCGGGTCGAGCGGCACCAGGAAGAGGTTGTGCTTCTCGATGCGCTCGAGCATCGCCTGCGCGTCGTCCGCGCCCGTGACCGCGCTCGCCAGCCCGGCGTCGAGCTCGTCGAGCACGGACGTGAGGAGCAGGAAATCCTGGACCTCGGTCGGCTGCCGCGTCAACACCTCCTCCGTGAGGTACTCCAGCACGAAACGGTCGGTCCCCGTGAAGAACCCGATGAAGGCATGCGGGTCGCTCTGGCCACGCAGCGACAGGGCGGCCAGGTGCAGGCCCGCGGGCCAGCCCTCGGTCCTGAGCGTCAACTCGGTGACGTCGTCCGGGGCGAGATCGAGCCCCTGCGCCGCCAGCATCGTGGCCGCCTCGCCGGCGGTGAAGCGCAGCTCGTCGGTGCGGAGCTCGGTGAGGGCGTGCGCCACCCGCAGCCGGGCCAGCGGCAGGGGCGGGTCGGTGCGGGTCGCGACGATCAACCGCAGAGGCTGGGGTGCATGGTCGAGAAGGAAGCGCACCAGGTCGTGCACGCTCTCGGCGTGCAGCACGTGGTAGTCGTCCAACACGAGCACCAACGGTTCGCTGTTGTCCGCGACGTCGTTGACGACGGTGATGAGGGCGGCCTCGAGGTCCTCGCCCACGAAGTCGCCGAGCTCGCGCAGGGTCTCGTCGCTGCGCTGCAGGGCGGCCACCAGGTGGCGCAGGCATCGTTGCGGGGCGTTGTCGGCCTCGTCGAGCGACAGCCAGGCCACCGGCTTCGAGGTACTCGCCGCCCACGCCGCCAGCGCGGTGGTCTTGCCGTATCCAGCGGGCGCCGACACCAGCGTCAGGCGGCCCGCGGTACCCGCCTCGAGGCGCTCGAGCAGGCGGGGCCGCGGCGCGCGGTCGCGGCGCGGGGGCGGCTGGCGCAGCTTGGTGGTGAGGATGGCGCTCGTCAACGGACCCTCCTGCCGCCGGTGCGGCGGGGCACCCCGAGGGCGATCGCCGCTTCACGGTCGAGGACGGATCCAGTATAGGGTGCGCACGGCGCACCCGTCGCTCGCGGGAGTCGTCGCGTACCCCACGCTTCTGGCCGGGGCGCGGGCGGCTGTTATCCTCGACACCGGCAAGCAACCGACCGTCTGCGACTCGTGGCGGCGACGCCCTCCGCTCGCACCCCTCGAGCCGCCGTTCCGATGGGGAGGTCTCCATGAAGCTCCGTTTCCTCGGTCATTCCGGCTTCCAGCTCAGCGACGGCGCGCACGAGGTCGTCATCGACCCGTTCATGACGCACAATCCCGCCACGCCGGTCGAGGCCAGCGAGGTGGCACCCGGCCACATCCTCCTCAGCCACGCGCACGGCGACCACTACGGCGACACGCCAGCCATCGCCGAGCGCACGGGCGCCACCGTGGTGGGTCCCGTCGAGGTCACCAACTACGTCTCGCAGCGAGGCATGCACGGGCAGGGCATGAACATCGGAGGCGGGTCCACCTTCCCGTTCGGCCACGTACGCTTCACGCCGGCCTGGCACTCCAGCTCCTTCCCGGACGGCACCTACGGCGGCACGCCCACCGGGATCGTGATCGAGATCGGCGGCAAGCGCCTCTACCATGCCGGCGACACGGCGCTGTTCAGCGACATGCGGCTGATCGGCCGCAAGGGGTTGGACGTGGCGATGCTGCCGATCGGCGACTACTTCACCATGGGCCCGGACGACGCGCTCGAGGCCGTGAAGCTGCTCGCGCCCAAGGTCGTGATCCCCATCCACTACGGTACCTTCGAGCCGATCCGGCAGGACGCCCAGGCGTTCAAGGCGCGGGTGGAGAACGAGACCGACGCGCGCTGCCTGGTGCTCGAGCCGGGAGACGACACCGAGCTCTGAGCGGGGGGCCGACGCGGCCGGGATCGACGGGGTCGGGATCGACGGGGTCGGGATCGACGGTGCGGTGCGCCGGCGGTTGCGGGATGGTTCTCTTTCGCGGGGGCCCGGGCCGGGTAGAGTGAGCACACCAGGTTGCAGTCGGCCGGGCCCGTGCCAGTGGTGCGGCGTCCCGGTGCGGCCGCCGGAGGGGACGGGATGACCGCCGGGAACGACCAGCCCGCCTTCGTACCGGGGGGCTATCAGGTTTTGCAGAGGCTGGGCTCCGGCCAGACGTCGCACGTGTATCTGGCCGAGCACAGCGAGTTCGGTCGTGTGGCGTTGAAACTCCCGCGTGGCGAGCTGCACGAGCGGCCCGTGCTGCGCCGCATGTTCGAGAACGAGGTGCAGATCACGGTCAAGCTCTCGCACGCGAACATCGTGGCGGCGTACGACGGGTTCCCGACGGGCAAGCAGGCGTTCCTGGCGCTCGAGCTCTGCGGCGGCGGCACGCTCGACCAGCTGCTTCTCGAGAAGGGGCGGCTGGGCCTGGAGCGCGCCTACGCCCTGGTGGAGGGGGTGGCGGCAGGGCTGACGCACACCCACGAACGGCGCGTGCTGCACCGTGACGTCAAGCCTGCCAACGTCTTCCTGACCGACGCCGGCGTGGCGAAGCTCGGCGACTTCGGCACGGGCATCTTCCAGGCCGAGGACTCCAAGGACCGGGTCGGGACGGCCTTCTACATGGCGCCCGAGGTGTTCGAGGGGAAGCCGGTCACGGTGCGCGGCGACATCTACAGCCTCGGCGTGCTCAGCTACGAGGTGCTCTCGGGCGAGCGCCCCTTCATCGGGGACACCTACGACAGCCTCATGCTGGCGCACCTCTCGGGTATCCCGCGCGATCTGGCGGTGCTGCGCCCGGACCTACCGCGTGGGGTTGTGCGGGTGGTGACCAGGGCGATCGCGCGCGATGCGGAGAGGCGCTTCGCGAGCGTCGCCGAGTTCGCCACGGCTTTCCGCGCGGCGACCGGACGCCCGCCCGACGCGCGTGAGGTGGTGGAGAGGCCGGCCGAGCGGCCACGAACGGGGCGGTCGAGCCGTCTGCCCAAGTCCCCCGACGCCGAGCCCGAGCGCTCGAACGGCGGCGACGAGGGCAAGCGGCGTGGATGGTGGGGCTGGTTCCGCCGGCGTCGCGCCTGAGCCGACCGATCGGCGGTACCCTGACGGCGGTCGGGCCGACGTTCGAGACGCCCCTTCGGCGGTACGCTCAATCTTGAGCGCGTTACTCGACATTGACCGGGAGCGCCGCTATACTAAAAGTCGGAACGAGTCCTAGATAGGGCCGTCGATGTCCCCGACCGACCGATCCACGTACCTCACGAGGTGGCTGCATGAGCGACAAGACCCTGGAAATCCGGAACCTGCACGCCCGCATCCGCGGCGGCCAGACGATCCTGCGCGGCGTCGATCTGGTGGTGCCCCGCGGCGAGGTGCACGCCCTGATGGGCCCGAACGGCTCGGGCAAGTCCACGCTGGCCAAGATCATCGCGGGCGATCCGAGCTACGAGATCACCGACGGCGCGATCCTGCTCGAGGGCGAGAACGTCTTCGGCATGGAGCCCGACGAGCGCGCCCGCGCGGGCCTGTACCTGGCCTTCCAGTACCCGGTCGAAGTGCCGGGCGTGTCGATCGCGAACTTCCTGCGCCTGGCTTTGAACGCGCGTCGCCCCGAGGGCGAGGAGATCGGCGTGATGGAGTTCTACCGGAAGCTCCAGATGGCGGTCGAGGCGCTGGACTGGGACGAGTCGATCCTCGAGCGGAACCTGCACGAGGGCTTCTCTGGCGGGGAGAAGAAGCGCAGCGAGATCCTGCAACTGCTGGTGCTCGAGCCGAGGTACGCCATCCTCGACGAGACCGACTCCGGTCTCGACGTGGACGCGCTCAAGGTGGTCGCCAAGGGCGTGAACGCCGCGCGCGGGCCGCAGTTCGGGGCCCTGCTCATCACCCACTACCAGCGCCTGCTGAACTACATCGTCCCGGACCGCGTCCACGTCATGGTCGGTGGACGCGTGATCACCGAGGGGCCCAAGGAGCTCGCCATGGAGCTCGACCAGAAGGGCTACGACTGGGTCCGCTCCGAGGTCGGCGCATGACCGGTGGGCCGCGCGCGCACACGTTTCGTCGAAAGGGGAGGGACGCATGTCGGATCTGACGAACGTCAATCCCGATGCCGAGAAGCTCCAGGGCATGGAGCACACCAAGCAATACGACTTCCGGCTCCCGGAGACGTACTTCTATCGCTCCGAGAAGGGCCTGGACAGGCGGGTCGTCGAGAAGATCAGCTACTTCAAGAACGAGCCGGAGTGGATGCTCGAGTTCCGCCTGAAGGCGCTCGAGATCGCCGAGAAGAAGTGGCCGCCGAAGTGGGGGCCCGACCTCAGCGGCCTGAACTTCGACGACATCTACTTCTACATCCGGCCGAACGAGCGGCAGGGCACGTCCGATAGCTGGGAGGACATCCCCGAGGAGGTGCGCGAGACCTACCGCCGCCTCGGCGTGCCCGAGGCCGAGCAGCGGGCGCTCGCCGGCGTCGGAGCGCAGTACGAGTCGGAGATGGTCTACCACAAGCTCAAGGAGGAGTGGGAGAAGAAGGGCGTCATCTTCCTCGACACCGACACCGGCCTGAAGGAGTACCCCGAGGTCTTCAAGGAGCACTTCTCGACCGTCATCCCGCCGGAGGACAACTACTACGCCGCGGTCAACAGCGCGGTGTGGTCGGGCGGGTCGTTCGTGTACATGCCCGAGGGCGTCGAGGTCGGCGTGCCGCTGCAGGCGTACTTCCTGCTCAACGCCGAGAACATCGGGCAGTTCGAACGCACGCTCATCATCGGAGCGCCCGGCTCGAAGTTCCACTACATCGAGGGGTGCACGGCGCCCGCCTACACCACCGACTCCTTCCATTCCGGCGTCATCGAGATCATCGCCCAGGAACGTAGCCAGGTGCGCTACTCGACCATCCAGAACTGGTCGCACAACGTCTACAACCTGGTGACGCAGCGGGCGCTGGTGCATGCCAACGCGTCGATGGGCTGGCTCGACGGCAACCTGGGCTCCAAGGTCACGATGAAGTACCCGAGCTGCTACCTGGTGGGCGAGCACGCCCACGGCGAGGTGCTCTCCATCGCCTTCGCCGGGGACGGGCAGCACCAGGACGCCGGATCGAAGATGATCCACGCCGCACCGCACACCACCAGCAGCGTGGTGAGCAAGTCGATCTCGAAGGGCACGGGGCGCAGCAGCTACCGGGGCCTGGTGCAGATCTACGAGGGGGCCGAGGGCGCGCGCTCGAACGTCGAGTGCGACGCGCTGCTCCTCGACGACGTCGCCAAGACCGACACCTACCCCTACATCGAGATCAGCGAGAAGACGGCGCATGTCGGCCACGAGGCCACGGTGAGCAAGCTCGACGACGAGCAGATCTTCTACCTGATGTCCCGCGGCCTGGCCGAGGACGAAGCCATGGCGCTCATCGTGCGCGGCTTCCTGGACCCCGTGGCCAAGGAGCTCCCGCTGGAGTACGCGGTCGAGCTCAACCGACTCATCGAGCTGGAGATGGAAGGGAGCGTCGGCTGAGCAGACGCTGACGGGGGCGGGCCGCGCGACGCGGCCCGCCCCCCGGCGGCTGCCGCCCGCAGACATGGCCACACTGCTAGAGAATCCCGCGCTGTCCGCCGACGCGGTCGAGCAGATCGTCGAGCGTTACCGGGAGCCGGCGTGGCTGGCCGAGGAACGCCGCGCCGCGATGCGCAGCTACGAGGAGCAACCCTTCCCGACGGAGCGCGACGAGCGCTGGCGCTACAGCGAGCTCAGGCGCTTCGGGCTCGACGGGCTCGAGCGGGTGCAGGAGCCTTCGGACCCCTCGGTATCGGAGCGCATCCGCATGCGCATCACCGACTCCGACGCCGAGGGCGTGCTCGTGCACAAGGGCAACCGCGTCGTCCACCGCGAGGCCAAGATCGGCGAGCCGGGCGTCATCTTCACCGACCTGCGCAGCGCCCTTCGCGACCACGAGGAGCTCGTCCGCGAGCACCTGTACAAGGTGGTCAACGCCACGCAGAGCAAGTACGCGGCCCTCAACTCCGCACTGTGGGAGAACGGCACCTTCGTGTACGTGCCCAAGGGCGTCGAGGTGGCCCTGCCGCTCGGCGCGTTCACCAGCGCCGACCGCGGGGGCGTGGGCCTGGGTCGCACGCTGGTGGTGGTCGAGGCCAACGCCAAGCTCACCTACCTCGACGAGTACACCTCCGACCCGTTCGACGAGCGCCTGTTCTACGACGCCGCCACGGAGATCGTGCTCGAGGACGGCGCCAAGTTGCGCTACGTGAGCCTACAGAACTGGAGTCGCAACGTCGCGCACATCAACAAGGTCCGTGCGCACGTCGGGCGCGACGCCCGCCTCGAGTCGCTCACCGTGAGCCTCGGTGCCGACGCGGCGCGCGCCGAGGTGGAGTGTCGCCTCGAGGGGCCGGGCGCCGAGAGCGAGATGCTGGGGCTGTACTTCGCCGACAAGGGCCAGCACTTCAACCAGTACACGCTGCAGCACCACGCCGCCGACCACGCCCACTCCGACCTGCTGTTCAAGGGCGCGGCGCGCGACGGCAGCTCGGCGGTCTACTCCGGCATCATCGTGGTCGACCCCGGTGCGCAGAAGACGGACGCCTACCAGACGAACCGCAACCTGCTGCTCGACACCGAGTCCGAGGCGGTCAGCATCCCGCAGCTCGAGATCGGGGCCAACGACGTGCGCTGCTCGCACGGCTCGACGACCGGGCCGGTCCCCGAGGATCAGCGCCTGTACCTGATGAGCCGCGGGTTGCCCCCGGAGGTGGCCGAACACGTGCTCGTGACCGGCTTCCTCTACGAGGTGACGAGCCGCGTGACGCTGCCGAAGGTGGCCCAGTACGTCGAGCGGGTGGTCCAGGCCAAGCTGGGCGTGCCCGGCGTCAAGGAGAAGCTGTGAGCACGCTGACGCGCACCGACGTCGGCGCCGTCGACGACTACCCGGAGGACGGCATCACGGGTCTAGAGCTGGAGGGCCATGCCATCGTGCTGATCCGTCAGGGCGACGCGTTCTTCGCGATGCCCGACCGCTGCACGCACGCCCGCTACCCCCTGAACGACGCGGAGTTGCTCGACGGCAAGATCAAGTGCCTGCACCACGGCGCGACCTTCGACCTGCACACCGGCAAGCCGACGCTGCCGGCCGTCAAGAAGATCCGCCTGTACGACGTCGAGGTGGTCGACGGCCGCGTGCTCGTGTCGGTGCAGGAGGCCTGAGCCGGGGTCCTACTCGGTCTCCAGGAGGACCGTGACGCGCGCCTGGATGAAGTCGGGCGCCATCCCCTCGCTGGTCTTGAAGGTGACCCCCACGCGCGACGCGTCGATGCCCATCTCGCCGGCCAGCTGGCGCTGGATGTCGCGCCGGGTCGGCCCGAGGCGGGGCTGGTCGAGCACCACCACGGCCGACAGGTTCACGATGCGGTAGCTGCCCACCTGGTCGGCGAGCCGCTGCAGCACCGTCTGGAGGATGACGCGGCTGTCGAGGCCGCGGTAGTTCGGGTTGGACGGCGGGAAGTACTGGCCGATATCGCCCATGGCGAACGCGGCCAGCAGCGCGTCGGAGATGGCGTGGAGCAACACGTCGCCGTCGCTGTGGGCGACCGTGCCCACGGGGCTGCCGTCGATCTTCACCGCGCCGATGACCAGGGACCGGCCTGGGGCCAGGGCGTGGGCGTCCTCGCCGTAGCCGATGCGCAATCCGTCCATCCGGCCATTCTAAGCCGCCGGGGTGCGCCGCGCCGCGGCGTGCGAGAATGGCGGCCATGCCGCCCGCCGTCGGAGCCGCCGCCCTCGTCGGCATCACCCTGATCTGGGGCACCACCTTCGTCGTCATCAAGCAGGCGCTGCACACCATCCCGGTGCCGCTGCTACTGGCGGTGCGCTTCACCCTGGCCGGGCTGCTGCTGAGCTGGGCGCGCTTCGACCGGCGGGCCGTGCGGCCCGCCCTCGTGCTGGGCGTGCTGGCGTTCACCGGGTTCGCCACGCAGACGCTGTGGCTGTCGCTGACGACGGCCTCGAAGGCCGCGTTCATCACGGGCTTGAGCGTGATCCTGACCCCGCTCGTGGCGGCCGTCTGGCTCCGGCGGCGGGTGACCGGCCGCGCCTACCTCGCCGCGCTGGTGGCGCTCGTGGGCCTCGGCCTGATGACGCTGCGAAGCGGACTGGGAGGAGTCAACGGCGGCGACCTGTGGGTGCTCGGCACGGCCCTGGCGTACGCGCTGTTCATCGTGTACCTGGGGGAGGTGGCGGGCCGGGCCTCGGCGACCTCGCTTGCCGCGTTGCAGCACGTGCCGATGGCCGTGCTGGCGTGGCTGTGGGCGCTGCCGCAGGTCGGGGAGCTCCGCTACGTGCCGTGGACGACCTTCCTCGCGATCTTCTACCTGGCCGCCGTGGCGACGGCCCTGGTCGCGGTCGTGCAGACGTACGCCCAGCGGGTCGTGCCCGCCCACGTGGCGGCGCTCATCTTCGTGCTCGAGCCGGTGGTCGCCGCGATCTTCGCGTTCTTCCTGTTGGGCGAGCGCCTCGGAACGCTGGGGTGGATCGGTGGGGCCCTGGTGGTCGCCGCCATGTTCCTCAGCGAGCTGCGGCCGCGCCGCCGACCCCAGCCGGCGGGGCACCCGATGGCCAGCGCGCGCAGCGCGTCGCTCGGCGGCGGTGCCGGGGACGAGCGCGACTAGCCGGACCGGGCGGGACCGACGCCACGGCCGGCCGCCCGCGGGCGGACACCTGCCCGGAAGTTCAGGACTCCGAGGTGCGACCCGATCCGCGCCCGTCGAGCAGGCTGCGGTCCTCCGGCGACGGCGGGTCGCCCGACGCGCCTGGCCCCGCCGCCACGTTGCGCAGCAGCCGCCGCATGATCTTGCCCGAACGGGTCCGAGGGAGGGCCGCGACGACGCGCAGCTCGTCGGGGCGCGCGAAGCCCCCGATCTCGTCGGCGACATGCTCCCGCAGTTCCTGCAGGAGCGCGTCCGAGGCCGTCGCGCCCGCTTCCAGCGTCACGAACGCGACGATGGCCTGCCCCTTGACCTCGTCCGGCCGCCCTACCACCGCGGCCTCTGCCACCGCGGGGTGCGACACCAGCGCCGCCTCCACCTCCATGGTGCCGAGCCTGTGGCCGGAATGGTTCACCACGTTGTCGACGCGTCCCATGATCCGGAAGTAGCCGTCGGCATCGCGGCGCGCTCCGTCGCCTGCGAAGTAGACGTGCGGGATCTCGTTCCAGTACTGGTGGCGGTAGAGGTCGTCGTCGCCGTAGACGGTGCGCATCATGGACGGCCAGGGGCGGCGCACCACGAGGTACCCCCCTTCGGCGGGCGGCGCCTCGTTGCCGTCGACGTCCACGACCGCGGCGTCCACGCCGAACATCGGCACGCCCGCCGCGCCCGGCTTGGCGTCGTGAACGCCCGGCAGCGTGGAGATCATGATGCCGCCCGTCTCCGTCTGCCACCACGTGTCGACCACCGGGCAGCGCTCGCCGCCGACGACGCGGTGGTACCAGGCCCACGCCTCGGGGCCGATCGGCTCCCCCACCGTGCCGAGCAACCGGAGGCTGCGCAGGTCGTGGCCCCCCGGGTGCGCCTCGCCCAGCTTCATGAAGGCGCGGATCGCGGTGGGCGCCGTGTAGAACACGCTCACGTGGTAGCGCTCGATGACCTCCCAGGACCGGTCGGGCCGGGGGTGCGTGGGCGAGCCCTCCACCATCACCTGGGTCGCGCCGTTGCTCATCGGCCCGTAGACGACGTAGCTGTGGTCGGTCACCCACCCCAGGTCGGCGCTGCACCAGTAGACATCGTCGTCACGCAGGTCGAACACCGTCCTGGCGGTCAGGTACGTGAAGGTCTGGTAGCCGCCCGTGGTGTGCAGCACGCCCTTTGGCTTGCCGCCCGAGCCGGACGTGTAGAGCAGGAACAGGGGGTGCTCGGCGTCCAGCGGCTCGGCGGGGCAGACGTCGTCGGTGACCTCCATGGCGTCGTGGTACCAGACGTCGCGCCCTCGCTGCATGGTGACCTCGTTACCCGCCCGCCTCACCGTGACCACGGACGTCACGGACGGGCAGCCGGAGAGCGCCTCGTCGACCACGGGCTTGAGTGGCGCCACGCTCCCGCGGCGGAAGCCGCCGTCGGCCGTGACGACCAGCCTGGCACCGGCGTCGCGGATGCGGTCGGCCAGAGCCCGGGCGCTGAAGCCGGCGAACACCACCGCATGCGGCGCCCCGATGCGCGCGCAGGCCAGCATCGCGACCACGGCCTCCGGGATCATGGGGAGGTAGATCGCGACCCGGTCGCCCGCGCTGACGCCGCGGTCCTTCAGGACGTTCGCGAAGCGCTCAACCTCGGCCTGCAACTCACGGTACGTGATCGTGCGCCGGTCGCCCGGCTCGCCTTCCCAGTACAGGGCGACCTTGTCGCCGCGGCCGCGTTCGACCTGCAGATCGAGGCAGTTGTACGCGAGGTTGGTCTTGCCGCCGACGAACCAACGCGCATGGGGCTCGTCCCAGGCCAGGACCCGCGTCCAGGGCTCGAACCAGTGCAGCTCCGCGGCGGCCTCCCCCCAGAACGTGTCCGGGTCGTCGAGCGACCGGCGATAGAGGCGCTCGTAGGCATCCAGGCTGGCCAGCCTGGCCCTGGCGCGGAAGGCCTCGGGTGGGGGGATACGGCGCGACTCCTGCGGCGCCGGCTCGATGCGCTCCGACATGCTTCCTCCTCGGCGCGTCCGTGCGGACACCGTCCACGACGCCGCGACGGACGGCGCTACGAACGGGACTTCGCGTGTCGAGAGCGAGCATACCCCGTCGCCGAAGGCCCTTCAACGCGGCCCTTCCCGACCGGGACGGCCCGTTGGGGGGCGGTGCGCCCGCCCCGGCGTCTAGGGGCGGGCCTGCGGTCGACGCCGGGGAAGGCGCCACCAGCCGGCCGTGAAGAGCACGAAGACGGTGACGACCTCCAACCTGCCGGCGTACATGTCGAAGGTGAGCAGCAACAGGCTCACGGGGTGGAGGTGGCCGAAGTCCACCATCGGTCCGACGTGGGCCAGGCCGGGCCCGATGTTGCCCAGGCAGGCGATCGAGGCGGTGAAGGCCGTGACGAAGTCCGCGCCCAGCACCACCAGGGTCACGGTGCTCGCCGCGAACAGGGCGACGTAGAGCGTGATGAAGGCGGCCACCGAGCGCAGGACGTCCTCGGAGACCACGCGGCGGCCGAGGCGCACCGGCAGCACCGCGCGCGGGTGGAGGGCGCGGCGGACCTCACGCGCGGTGTTGCGGGCGATGATGAGCCAGCGCACCACCTTGATGCCGCCCCCGGCCGAGCCGGCGCTCCCGCCGACGAACATCGCCACGACCAGGATCGCCTGGGCCCGCTGCGGCCACTGCGCGAAGTCGGCCGAGGCGTAGCCCGTGGTCGTCATGATGCTGAAGACCTGGAAGAAGCCGTGCCGGAGAGCGTCGCCTACGCCGTACACGCCGAGGAGCAGGGCCGCCAGCGCCAGCGATGCGATCACGGCGATGCTCACGTACGCGCGGAACTCGGGGTCGCGCAGGATCTCGCGCGGCCGCCCCGCGAAGCCCCGGTACAGCAGCGCGAAGTTGGCCCCGGCGAAGAGCATGAACACCGTCGCGACCCAGTCGAGCGCGGGGCTGGCGTACCCCTGGAAGCTCTGCGCGTTGGGGCTGAAGCCGCCGGCGGCCAGGGTGGTGAAGGCGTGGGCCACGGCGTCGAACACCGGCATGCCGGCGATCGCGTAGGCGGCGGCGCAAAGAGCCGTCAGGCTGGCGTAGACGGTGACCACGGCGGTGGCGGTGTGCCGCAGGCGAGGCGTGAGCCGCTCCTCGGTCGGACCGGGCGCCTCGGCGAAGAAGAGCTGCCGGCCGGCGATGGCGAGCTGCGGGAAGACCGCGATGAAGATGACCAGGATGCCGATCCCGCCCACCCACTGCGACAGCGCCCGCCACAGGAAGAGGCTGGAGGGGAAGCTGGCGAAGTCGGTGAGCACCGTCGCGCCGGTCGTCGTGAAGCCGCTCATCGACTCGAAGAGCGCGTTCACCGGGCCGAAGCCGGCCGTGATGACGTACGGCAGCGCTCCGATCGCGGGCACCGCCAGCCACGACACCAGCACCGCGGTGAGGGCTTCCCTGCGGGTGGGTTCGGCACTCGGCGCTCCCAGCCGCCGCAGCGCCAGGCCGACGACGGCGCCCAGTGCCCCGCTGACCAGGAACCCGGTGACGGGCTCGCGCGCGATCGCGGCGTAGGCCGTGAACAGTAGCATCACGCCAGCGAGCGTGAGGAGCCCGGTGCCGATGACGTAGGGTGCGAAGCGTCCGCGCACGCTCAGAGCGGCACGGCCCGCCGCGCCTCGAGCCAACGCTCCACCGCCGCGGTGTTGTCGGGCGTGGTGACGATGAAGAGATGGTCGCCCTGGCGTACCACGGTGTCGCCGTGAGGCACGAACACCGTCTTGTCGCGCAGGATCGCTCCGATGAGGCTGTCGCGCGGAGCCCCCATGTCACGGACCTTGCCCTCCCGACAACCTGCGGGGTAACTCAGCTCCATCACCTCGGCGCGGTCCTCGATGGAGGCCAGGTGATCGACCTCGTCGACGCGCAGCCAGTTGAGCACCTCCTGCACGGCGGCCGCGCGGGGGGTGAGGGGAGCGTCGATGCCCACGCGCTCGAACAGACGGCGGTTGCGGCTCCGGCCCACGCGCGTGATGACCTTGGGGATGCCGAGCTGCTTGCTGAGCAACGACACCAGCAGGTTCTTGCCGTCATCGTCGGTGACCCCCACCATCACGTCGGCGTCCTCGATGCGCTCCTGTTGCAACAGCTCCAGGTCGGTTCCGTCGCCCTTGAGCACCAGCGCGTGGGGCAGCCACTGGGCCAGCTTCTCGCAGCGCGCCTCGTCCTGCTCGATGATGGTGATGTTGGCGCGGTCCCCTGCGAGTTGCTCGGCGACCATGAAGCCTACATTGCCGCCCCCCACGACCGCCACGTTGTGCGAGCGTCGCCTGGGCGCGAAGCGGCGCTCTAGCGTGCGCATGTGCTCCGCCATGCCCATGAACACCACCTTATCGCCGGCCTCGAGCACGGTGGCGCCCGAGGGGATGGTGAAGTCGTCCCCGCGGATCGCTCCGGCCACGAGCACGCCGCTGGGGAGGTCGGTCTGCCCCAGGGGTCGGCCGAGGAAGGGATCGTGCGGCTCGAGCCGGTATTCCAGCATCTGCAGGCGCCCGCCCGCGAACCCGGCACTGGCCAGAGCGCGCGGCACCCGCACGATGTCGGCGATCTGGTGGGCGAGGGTGCGCTGCGGCCAGAGCACGCGGTCGATGGCGAGACCGATGGTCTCGAAGGCGCCGGCCGAGGCGAAGGCGTCGACGTAACGCTGGCGCGTCACGAACGCCATCGTCTCCACGTCTGCCAGGCCCTTGGCGGCCAGGCAGGCGAGTACGTTCACGTCGTCGTTCGTGGTGCAGGCGATGAAGGCATCGGCCTGGTCGGCGCCGGCGGCACGTAGATCGCCGGGGTCGGCGCCGTTGCCGCGCACGAACTGCACGTCCATCGTCTCGAACGCCGTCTCCCGCTCGCCGTCCATGTCCATCACGGTCACATTGTGGGTGCGGTGCAGGGACTCGGCGATCAGCAGGCCGATCTCCCCACCCCCGACGATGACGACGTTCATACGACCGCATTAAAGCACGGCGCCACCTGGCGCCGAGGGGCCGTCGTCCCTCCGCGGCTCAGGCGCGGCGCCGCGCGAGGACGACGAGCGTCACGAGCAACGTGAGGACCGCCAGCGCGGGAACGTACCAGCGTCCGTAGCGCACGAACGGGGTGATGGTGTCGCGGAAGGCGAAGTGCGCCGTCAGGGCCGCCGCCACGTGCCGGGGCAGTCGCTGCAGGACGCGGCCGTGCGGATCGACCACGGCGGTGATGCCGTCATTGCCGGCGCGCAAGAGGTAGCGTCCGGTGGCGATGGCCCGGAGGTTGCCCATCAGGAAGTGCTGCTCGGCGCCGTTGCCCTTCGAGAACCAGGCGTCGTTCGTGATGTTGACCAGCACGCGGGCGCCATCGCGCACCATGACGCGCTGCACCTGCGGGAACACCGACTCGTAGCAGATGTAGGTGGCCACGGGGCCGTGCGGCGTGCGCAGCGGCACCGGGCCGGGGCCGGCCGCCGTGTTGACCAGCATCGGCAGGTGGAGCAGGCCGAAGATCGCCCGGTAGAGCGGTCGCGCGGTCTCCAACAGCGGCCAGCGCTCACCGAACGGCACCAGGTAGGCCTTGTCGTAACGGTCCAGCACGGTAGCGTCGGCCACGCTGTAGGCGCTGTTGTAGTACTTCCCTGCGTCGAACGCCCGCCCCCCCACGATGAAGGCGCTCCCCGGGGCGCTGTCCTGGATGGCCGCGCGTGTGCTCTGCCCGGCGGCGCCCTCCAGGGCGTAGCCCAGCACGGCTCCCTCGGGCCAGATCACGAAGGTGGGGGGGTGCCCCAGGCGCTCGACCGCTCTCCGGGTCAGGTTGGTGTGGATGCCGAGGTCGCCTGCAGGGCTCACGGCGCGTCCGAACGGGTCGACGTTCCCCTGCACCAGCACGGCGGTGCGGTCGGGCGCCGGGAGCGGCCGGCGGAGGTCTGCCGCCCCCCACAGCATGGCGCCGGCCACCAGGACCGCCGCCAGTACCGGGGACAGCCAGCGCGCGCCGCCCGGCGGTCCCCGCCGCGGGGGCACGAAGGGCGCGGCAACCAGCGCCGCGGCCACGACGGCAAGCAGGATCAGCCCGTACACGCCGAAGACGCTCGCGGTCTGCACGGCCGGCGATCCCGTCCAGAGGTACCCCAGCGTTCCCCAGGGGAAGCCCAGGTACCCCTGCGTGCGCGCCCACTCCGTCAGGACCCAGAAGCCGGGGAGCAGCCACAGCGTCCCCGGCCCGCGCCCTCCGAGCAGGCGGGCCAGGAAGGTCACGGCGCCCCAGATGAGGCAGAGGGCGGCGAGCAGGAGGGGGAACACCCCCCAGAAGAAGGGACCGAGCATGGTGGGCTGCGAGAAGCTGCGCGGCAGCCACAGGATGTAGATGGCGAAGAACGGCAGCGCGAAGGACGCGCCCAGCCAGAACGCACGCCGCGCCGAAGGGGCGCGTGCGACGAGGGCGAACAACGGCACGAGGGCCAGGAACAACGGCCACACGCCCGTCGGCGGGAGCGCCATGCTGAGCAGCGCGCCTGACACTGCGACGCCGAGCACCGATCGCATGCCGATCAGCCTAGCACCGGCCCCTCCGAGGCCGATGAGCCCGTCTCGGAGAGCAACGCCGCCAGCAGCGCCAGCCGTTCGAGGGTGGGCGCGACGCGGATGTGCTCATGGCGCGCGTGCGGGCCGGCCCCCACCGAGCCGAGGCCGTCGAGCGTGGCGAGGCCGAGCGCGGAGGTGAACGATCCGTCCGAGCCGCCGCCGACGACGGCCCCCTCGAGCCGGAGGCCGAGCGCCGCCCCCCGCGCCCGGGCCTCGTTCCACAGCGCCTCGTTGGCCTGTGTGCGTTCCAGCGGTGGGCGGTTGAGCCCGCCGGTGATCCGGACGGCGACACGCTCGTCGCGTGGCTCGTAGAGTTCGAGGGCGCGCTGCACGCGATCGGCCTCGGACGCCACCAGGACCCGGAGGTCGACCTCGGCCTCGGCCTGCTCGGCGATGACGTTACCGGTCGTGCCCCCGCTCGCCACGGTGAGGTTGACGGTGGTGCCGGCCGCGCCGTCCGCCAGATCCTCGACGTAGAGGAGCAGGTGGGCCAGTTCGCGCAGCGCGCTGGCGCCGTCCTCCGGGTTGTTGCCGGCGTGCGCGCTGCGGCCGGTGAGCCGGAGGTGGATCTGTCCCACGCCCTTGCGCCCCACCTTCAGGGCGCCGTCGTCGCGCCCCGGCTCCAACACCAGGACCCGATCGTGCTCGCGAGCGAGACGTTCGATCAGGGCACGCGAGTGATGGCTGCCCGTCTCCTCGTCGGAGGTGACGAGCAACATCAGCGGGCCCCGCAAGCGGGCACCGGCCTGCCCGATCAGACGGTGAGCGTGGACGGCCGTGGCGATGCCCGCCTTCATGTCGAGCGCGCCGGGGCCGTGGACGCGGTCTCCCTCCCGCCGGAAGGGCATGCGCGCCAGCGTGCCCGACGGCCACACCGTGTCGTAGTGGCACAGCAGGAGCGTGGCGGGTCCTGCGTCGGCCTCGAGGCGGGCGACGAGCACGTCGCCCGCCTCTTCGAGTACCCGGCGGTCGACCTGCCAGCCGTCGTGCCCGAGCAGGGCCGCCAGGTGATCGGCGAACCGGTCGCACAGGAGCTTGTCGCGGGTCGGGGACTCGAGTGTGACGAGACCTTCGAGGGTCGTCAGGTAGGCGTCGCGCTCGGCGACGGCGAGGTCGAGCAGCGAGGGAACGGTCATGCGGACCATGCTACCCGGCCGGAGCCGCCCGAGCGACGGCCCCCGCCGGCTCTCGGGCGTCGGTCAGGCGGGGGCGGAGACTGTGTCGGGCAGAGCGCCGAGCCGTTCCCGCCAGAGCTCCTCGGCGAGCTGCCGGACGGTCGGCTCGTGCGTGGTGCGGGCGTAGCTGTACCCCATCCTTAGATCGCTCTGGGCGGCATCGGCGTCGAGGTCGCGGCCGATCTGGTAGCGCGACAGGTAGACCTGGGCCAGCAGCACGTCACGCATGCGCTGCGGCCGCACGGCGTGCAGGTCGCGCAGGGCGTCGCGGTAGGCGAGCATGGCGCCGCGCACGTCGCCGCGTTCGGCCAGCGCACGGCCCCGCTTGAAGTGCTTGGCGGCGTTGTAGAGCAACTCACGCATCGACGGCCCATCATAGCGCCCGCCCGGCCCGTGGCGTGGCGCCGGCGACGTAGCCGAACCAGGCCGCGGCGATGGCGTTCGCGAAGACACCGACCGATCCTGCGAGTTTCTGGCCGAACGTGAACAGCGCGGCCACCAGCCCCAGCGTCAGCGCGTCGCGCTTTCCGATGCGCTCGCAGAGGCGGTTCCACGATGGGAACGTTGCCACGGCGGTGGCGAACAGCAGGCCCAGGACCGGCGTCTGCTGGGCGCCCGGGATGCGCAGGGCGGACTCCAGGTAGAACCGCGGCCTCGAGTTCACGATCATGATGCCGATCGTGATCGCCGGGAAGAGCCCGAACAGCTCCCGGTAGCCGGGGATCGCGAACGCCTCGCGCACGTCCTGTGGGCCCGTGGCGGGCGGCCGCTCCTGCTTCGGGGTGGGCTCCGGGACCGCCGTGCCGACCCACAGGTAGGCCAGCAGCGTGAGCAGCGCTACCGTCACCGCCCATCCGAGACGGCCCACAGCGCGACGAAGAGCAGCGCCAGTGCGGGTGCGCCCCACCGGATGAAGGGCAGCAGCCACACCCGCCAGCGGAGGCGATCGGACACGATGCCCATGACGGGATCGAGCGCGGGGTCCGGCACGTCGTCAGGCGATCGCCTCGATGCGGTCGCGGCCCAGATCCTTGGCCTGGATGAGGGCGCGGTCGGCCTGGCCGATCCAGGCCTCGAGGGTCGTCGCGTCGTCGAGCTCGGCGCCCCCCGCGATGCCGACGGACAGCGTGAGGGGCCAGGCGATCGAGCGCACGGGGCTTGCTCGCAGCTCGGCGCGGATGCGACGGACCACCTCGACGGCGGCGTCACGGTCGGCATCGAACAGCAGGATGAGGAACTCCTCGCCTCCCCAGCGGGCGGCGAGATCGTCCTGGCGCAGGTTCCGCCCGAGGATCGATGCGACCTCGCGCAGCGCGCGGTCGCCCGCGGCGTGATCGTAGAAGTCGTTGACGCGCTTGAAATGGTCGAGGTCGAGCATGGCGATGCTCACCGGTCTGGCCCGGTCGCGCGACCGCGCGAGCAGGTCGTTCGACCGGAGCTCGAAGCCGCGGCGGTTGAGCAGTCCGGTCAAGGGGTCGGTGATGGCGCGTGTGCGCCACGCGGCCTGGTCGAGCGCCTGCTGGATGCGACCGGCGAGGAACGGGGCGACCGCGTCGAGGACGGCCGTCTCCTGCGGCTGTCGCTTGAAGTAGAGGCGGCCGACCTCGGTGCCGCTGGTCACCAGGGGGAAGGCGTACCCGTGCGGCTCGCCCGCGCGGACGCGCCCCTCGGCGTACACCTCGACGCCGGCGACGTGGGGAAGCCGGGCCGACAACGCCTCCAGGAGCGCGTGCAGCGTGCCGAGCGTGCCAAGCTCGCCGGGCTCCACGGTGACGGCGCGGTCGATCACCTCCCCCCACGCCTTCAGCTCGTGTTCGGCGCGGATCCGTCGCCGACGGTCGGAGAGCAGCACGAGCATGATGCCCACGAACTGCACGTACGCCAGCAGCAGCACGATCCCGACGGCGCCGGATCGTCCGAACTGCCCGCTGCGGAACAGCATGGTGAGCATGATCCCCGACACGGCCTCCAACCCCAGGATCGTGGTCCCGGCCGCCCAGATGCCGGAATCCTCGTCGCTGAGCTCCATGGCGGCGCCGGTCGCCACGAAGGCGTAGGGGAGGAGCCACAAGACGAAGAAGCCGTGCGTGAGCCCGGGTACGGAGAAGAGCCAGCTCATCGTGCCCGCGGTGAGCGCGCGCACGAAGAAGCCGAAGGTCCAGAGCAGGCGGCCCTCGGACGCGCGCCCGCGCAGCGCGGACTCCAGCACCGGCAGCGTCGCCAGCAGGAGCACGATGTCCACGACCGGGAACTGCAGGGTCAGGGTGATCGGGACGTCGCGGGTGTCGATCCACACCAGCAGGGCCAGGGCGGGCAGGAACGGCAGCGAGAGCAACGACGGTCGCCGCCCCCCGCTCATGACGAAGAGCGCGGCCACCCACAACGCGGCGCCGGCGTAGGACGCGATATCGGTGAGCAGGACGTGCTCCGGGCCGCCGCCGATACGGACGTAGGCCCAGATGGCCTCTTCCACCGTCCAGAGGGCGCTGCCGATGCCGGCGAGGCGCCAGCCCAACGACGGCGTGCGGCGGGTGGCGATGGTGAGCGTCAGGACCAGCGCCGCCGCCGGCAGCGCCAGCAGCGATGCGGTGTAGGACAGAGCGGCCGCCAGCACCAGGACGGCGACCGTTGCAGCCACGATGACGGTGCGACGTTTCACCATCCGCCCCTTACCTCCCATGCCGACCCCCGGCACGGTTGGACTCAGCCCCGCCGTCACCCGTCGCCCGGAAGGCGCCTACGACCGCGCGTGGGATGCCGTGATTGTACGCGACCAGGGCGCGGCCCGGCGCCGCCTCGGGCCCCCTGCGGATCAGCGCGCCGCCGGGGCGGGCTCCGTCCGGCCCGGAGAGAAGGGGCGCTCGAGCCCGGCCTCGGCGGCCCTCGCGGCCTCGGCGGGGGCGTAGTCGAGCGCCCGGACGCCGCGGTAGGCGCGCAGGGCGGCCTCGCGCCTGCCGGCGAGATCGTAGAGCTGCCCGAGGCGCGAGAGCAGGAACCCCGGCAGGTAGTAGGGCTCGAAGAAATCCAACGTGCTGGCCTGCTCGAGCACCTCCAGCGCCTCCTGGACCTCGCCGACCTGCAGCAGCAGGTTCGCTTCCAGGTAGCGCGACTCCGGCTCGTCGATCTCCTGGAGCTGCCCCAGCAGCGCCTCGGGATCGGCCGCCTCGCCCCGCATGGCGTAGTCGAACAGGCTGCGGCGCCGCACCGCGTCGTCGACCACCGGTCGAGGCGGACGCACGAGGTCGACGCGCCCGTCCAGGGCGGCCCGCAGGGCCGGGACGTCGTCTGCGCCGGCCAGCAGTGCCGCCCGGGGGGCGTCGAGCGCCAGCACGGCTTCGGCCGTGCGCGCGGCGCGCTCCTGCTGCCAGAGCGTGCCGGGGCCTTCGCCGAAGGCCTCGCGCCGCCGGGTCTGGAAGCGCTCGACGGCGGGCAGCAACTCGTCGAGCACGCTGTCGAGTGTCAACGAGCGTTCGAGGATCTCGCGGACGGGCCGTTCCTCGGCGTCGACCGACGCGAGCAGCGCCCGGCCACCGTCGTACGACTGCAGGTACGTTCGGAACTCCTTCTCGGCGTTCTCGTCGTCCGGCCGATGGCCGACCTCGGCCAGCGGGGTGCCGGTACGGCGCGCCCACGGCACCACGGTGTGCGGGAGCACGACCTCCGGGCAGTCCTGCCAGGCGGGGTCCCTGAGCGCCCCGGGCTCGAGGGGCGCGAGGGCCACCACGCTCGGGGCGAACGCCTCGACGCAGCGCAGCACGCTCACCGCGTTGTACTGCGGAAGCCGCACGTGGAGCGGACCCAGCAGGGGAACGACGGTGACGGCCTTGGGATGGTCTTCGGTCATGGGACCAGGATAGCGCCGCCGCTCGGGCCGTCGGCCGTCGGGCTGACGGAGCCGGGGGCCGGCACGGTAAGCTGGGCCATCGCCCGCCCGCGGGCCAGGGGCGCCGACCGCGGCCGCCCCGAGGATGAGGAGTCGATGCTGCGAACCGAACGTAGCCCCGCCTGGCATCGGGACGTCAAGTGGCTGAGTGCCATCCTGTTGGCGCTGGGCCTTGCGGTCGCCACCCTTGCCTTCAGCCTCGCCGAGTTGACCGTTCGTTCGCGCGCGCTTCCCGTGCTGCACGAGATGCTCGCGCTCACGTTGCTGCCTCAGGGATCGGGCAACGCCGCCCTGGCGGTCCGCACCGGCGCCGCCTACCGGCCGGGCCAGAAGCTCACCCTGCTCCCCGGCGTCGACGTCTACGCCGACCCGACGGAAGTGCCCTCGTTCACGGTCGATCAGGCGCTCAACCGGATCGCCGGAGTCATGGCCGAAAAGACCATCCAGGGGGGCGCCTCCGCGACCCTCGCGCTGGTCACCGATGCGGGGATCCGCGCCCAGCTGCAGGAGGCGCTGCAGGGCACCGTGCCCGAGCTCGTGCGGGCCGGCCTGGGAGCGGCCATGCTGCCGTCCGGCCTCGAGGACGGGTCGCGCGTCGCCGACTGGCCCAAGCAGGCGCTCGACAACCCCGGGCAACCGGTCCAACCGATCGTCGGCGTGTTCGTCTACGCTCCCCCCGCGCAGCTTCGCGGCATGACCAACCGGCAGATCGGCGAGATGGTGGTCTCCAAGCTGGCCGACGACGTGCTCGCCGACGGCATGGCGGCGACGCAGCAGAAGGTGGTCAACTCCAACCTCCGCGCGCGGTTCGACGAGGCGCTCCAGGGCGCGGTGCCGCGTAGCCTGCACGGCTTCTACGCCACGTTGTTCCGGGGGCGCCAGGACGCCATCGCCTCGCGCCTGTCCGAGGCCAAGGCGGCGGTGCAGGGCGACAAGCAGAAGTCCGAGAGCCTGGCCGGGTTGCTGCCCGCCTCGCAGCTCGCCGGCCTGAGCCAGCAGCAGGCGGACTCGGCCGTGTTGGACGCGCTCGCCCGGCGGAGCTACGAACAGGGCTCGGGTGCGATCGTCGCGCTGATGACCCGTAGCGATCAGAAGACCAAGGTGGAACGGGTCGGGCCGGCGCTGAACGCCTTCTCGGCGTCGGCGCACGCGCGCTACGTGACCTGGACCTGGCTGGCGGGCGGCCTGTCGCTGGTGCTGCTCATCGTGCTGCTCGCGACCTCCGCGGGGCTGCAGCGCCTGGCGTACGCCGGCCTCGCGATTGCGCTGGGCGCGGCCGGCGGGACCTACCTGTTCCACCGCCTGGCATCGCTGCACGCCGCCAGTGCGGCGCCGCAGGCCGCGCTGGCGCAGTTCGGCGTTCTCGGCGGCCTGGCCGCCGGCGCGCGCTACCTCGCGACCTCGCTGCCGAACGACGTCTGGTCGATCCCGCTGCGCAACCACCTGATCGTGCTCGGGTTCGGCGCGGCGTTGATCCTGCTCGCGCTCATACTGGCCCTGTTGCAGCGGCTCCGGCCGCGGCGCCGCAGCCTACTCTGACGCGTCCTCCGCCGGCGCCCGGCTGGCCGCGGCGAGCAGCCGTTCGATGCGCTTCGCCATGGCCGCCGGGTTCGGGTGGAGCCCTTCCACCAGGAGCTGGGTCTCGAACAACTGCTCGATGAGCTCGGGGAGCAACGCGTCGTCCGAGTCGGCCTCGAGGCGGTGCCCGAGGTGCTTGAGCAAGGCGCTGTGGCGGTTCAGCTCGAGGATCTGGGGCGCGGCCTGGTAGTCCTCCTCGGTGAGGCGGCGCAGCCGTTCCATGCCCGCGGGTGCCCCCGCCGGGGCCACCAGGCGGGCGGGGCTGCGCTCGAGCAACCGGCTCTCGCGCACCTCGGCGACGCGCCCGCCGAGCGTGCTCCGGAAGCGCTCGAGCAGGCGCCCGAACAGGGCGTCCTCGAGCTCGGCTTCGCCGTCGCCCGCAGCGTCCCCTTCGTCGTCTGCGCGCACCGGGACGTCCGGGAGCTGAAGATCCGCGTCGCCCACGTCGCGCAGCGCGTGGTCCCCGTACATCGGCAGGCCCATGGGGAGGAAGGCGTCGAGCGGCTCGGACAGCACCAGCACCTCCAGGTCGCGCCGCACGAACGGCTCGAGGTGGGGGCTGGCGAGCGCGGTGCGCAGCCCGTCGGCCTGCACGTAGTAGATGTCCTGCTGGCCGTCCTTCATCCGCGCGACGTACGCCTTCAGCGCGACGTTCTCGCCGTGCGTGCTGGTGAAGCGGAGCAGGTCGGGGATGCGCTCGTCGCGCCCGGGGTCGGTCGCCACCGCCTCCTTCAGGAACGGGCCGTACGCGCCCAGGAAGCGCCGGAAGCGCTCATCGTCCTCCTCGGCGAGGCGGGCGATCTCGCCCACCACGCGTTTGGTGAGCACGGAGCGGATGCGCGCCAGCACCGGAGTCGCCTGGACGGTCTCGCGCGAGACGTTCAGCGGCAGGTCTTCGGCGTCGACCACCCCCACCAGGAAGCGAAGCCAGCGCGGGAGCAGCGAGCGGTTGTGCTCCTCGATCAGCACCTTGCGTGCGTACAGCCGCAGGCCGTCGCCGTCGGGGTCGCGCAGCAGCATCGGGTCGCGGTGAGCGGGCACGTAGAGCAGCGCGTAGAACTGCAGCGGCACGTCGGCCTGCAGGTGGACCGTGAGGAGCGGCTCGTCGGCGCCGAAGCGGAGTTGCCCGAGGAAGTTCCGGTGCTGCTCCTCGGTGACGCTTGCAGGCCGTTCGCGCCACAGCGCGGTGCGCTCGTTGACCTGGGCCCAGGACCCCTCTTCGCGGAGGTAGATCGGGAAGGGGACGTAGTTGGAGTGCGTGCGCACGATCTGCCGCAGGCGCTGCGGTTCGAGGAAGGCGCGCGCATCCTCCTCGAGGTGCAGCCGCACCTCCGTGCCGCGCTCAAGGCGTTCGGACGCTCCCACCTCGAAGCTGCCGTCCCCGCGTGAGCGCCAGCGGGCCGGCGCCTCGTCCGGCACGAGGCTCCGCGACATCACCTCGACCTCGTCGGCCACCATGAAGACGCTGTAGAAGCCGACGCCGAAACGTCCTATGAGGTCGCGGGCGCCCGCGGCGTCGCCCTCGTTGAGCTGCTTCATCGCCTCCGTGAAGCCGCGGGCGCCGCTGTGGGCGATGGTGCCGAGGTTCTGCACCAGTTCCTCGCGGCTCATGCCGCGGCCGCTGTCGCGCACGCTCAGCGTGCCTGCCTCGGCGTCGGGCTCGAGCCAGATGCCCAGCTCGGCCCCCGGGTCGACCACCTCGCTTCGGGTCAGGCTCTCCAGCTTGAAGCGGTGGAGGGCATCGGAGGCATTCGAAAGCAGCTCGCGCAGGAAGATCTCGCGCTCGGTGTAGAGCGAGTGCACCAGGATGTCGAGGAGCTGCGTGATCTCCGTCTTGAAGGCGATGGTTTCGTCCGGCATGCCACCTCCCGGGGGCTCCGCCTCACGATCCCCCGGCCGCCCGCACGGGCGCGGGGAACGCGTTCGGCACGCCCTTCAGGCTACTTCGAAGGGCGGCGGCTGACAAGCGCGGCGGATGCAGGGTCGGGATGCGACGCCGGCTCGTCAGGCTGCACGAGCGAGGGTTCGGCCATGCGCCTCGCGCCGGACCGTACGCCTGAAGCAGCAGCCGATCGTCGAGTACGCGCGCGTTGCCCCAGGTCGGGGGTTCGTGGAGGGTGCTGGAGAGGACGGCCTTCGGGGCGGCCCTCATGCCCGGCTCCGCGGCATCCCGGGAACCCGTTGCCGATCCCGCTCACGGCGCGGCGTCGGCGAAGGCGTGCAGGGCGCCCTCGGGGAGGGCCAGGTCGAGCACGTCGTGGTAGGGCACGACCACCGTGAAGGCGCCCTGCACGTACGGGCCCATGGCGTAGGGAGGGAAGGTGAAGCTCAGCCCGGCCGGCGTCAGCGAGAACAGCGAGAGGTCCGCGGCGTGCAGCGTCGACACCTGCCCGTCGACGACCCAGGTCGCGTCCTGCGCCTTCAGATCGGCGAGCACCAGCGGGGCGAGGCGGTCGAGATAGGGCGCGTTCGGACGGAACAGGTCCGACAGCTGCAGTGGGCGGGGGGTCGGCGTGCCCACCCGCCAGGTGCGTGTCGTGTACGTGTGGTTGCCATGCGCGCCCCCGGTGTAGGCGTAGGTCTCGCTCAGGAGGCTCACGAAGGGGCCGGCGAGCCCCTCGACCCGGGTCGTGGTGATGCTCTCCCATCCGTGGAACAGCTGGTGGGCGGCCTGCGCGGCCCGGCCCTGGTCGATGAACGACGTCAGCGAGGCCCAGGCCGCGGGTTCGATGGCGGGATCGAGACCCGACAGGGGGCCCCCGGAGAAGCTCGGGTAGCGCAGGCTCACGTGGATGGGCCCCTCCCGCACGTCGACGTCCACGAACTGCGCGACGCGCCGCAGCGTCAGCGGCCGCGAGGTGCCGTCGAGCGTCACCTGCCCGTCGAAGGTCCGGCCGTCGTCGTTGGGGGCCGAGGAGCGGCTCCCGCTCAGCGTGCCGCGGGCGCTCCCACCGTGATCCGCGAGCGTCAGACGGACCTCGCCCGCGGCGTCGATCGTGCCCTGGCCGTCGAGGGTCAGGGCACGGGCGTCGAGCAGCAGGCGGGCGCTCGCCTTCTCGCCCTGCAGCGCGAGCACGAGCACCGCGGGCTGGTTGCCGGCCGTCCCCCGGTAGAGCGCGCGCCAGGCCGGCGCGACCCCTTGCGCGAGTGCGCCCTGCAGCAAGGCGAGGGCACCGATCGCCAGGCATGCGGCGGCCCGCCCCGGGACCCTGGTGTCGGACGGGCGACCGCGCCTCCGCGCGCCGCGTGCCCGGCCGGTCACGGGCGTCCGCCGCCGTGCCCGTGGGCGTCGCGCCATTCGGGCGGCACGCGCACCGCCACGACGGTGGCGTCCACCGTGCGCTCGCCGTCCGCCTCCACGTGGCAACGCAGCACGCGCTTGCGCGGCGAGCGTTCGACGATCCGGGCCCGCAGCGTCACCGGACCGCCGAGCGGGGTGGGCAGGCTGTAGTCGAGCGAAAGGCTGGCCGTGGCGTACCAGATCTCCGGCGGCTCCCCCACCGCACGTCCCTCGGCGCGGTAGGCGTCGGCGATCGCGGTGCACACGCAGTGGCAGTCGACCAGCGTGGCGAGGATGCCGCCGTTGAGCACGTGCCTGGGGCCGGCCATGAACGCGTCGTCGGGCACGTGCACGCACACCGACGAATCGCCTTCGAAGTGGCTGTGGATGTGCAGCCCGTCAGGATTCAGGGTTCCGCAGCCCCAGCAGTGGTTGTTGGGGATGGCCTCCTGGATCGAGCCGCTCGAAGGGGTGGATTGCATGGCGCCTCCCGTCCGGATCCAGTCTAGTCGCACGGGCGCGCGACCGAGGGTGGGGACCGAGGCCGCGGCGCCGGCCGGCTCAGCCTTTTCACCTCGCGGTCATCGCCCTCTCCTTGAGGCCGCGTACATTGGTGGTGAGCCGAACAGGAAGCTCGGCTTGGCGTCCCCCCCTGAGCGCCTGTGAGCCACCCACGGACCACCCTGCAGAGCGGGGTGGTTCGCGTGCGTCGGGGCGGACCTGCCCTCGACGGGCGCGCTGCTACACTCGCTGCATGCCTTCGTCGGGGCCCACCATCACCGTCATCGGAGCCGGGATGGCCGGCAGCGACGCGGCGCTCGCCGCGGCACGGCGGGGGGTGCACGTGCACCTGCACGAGATGCGCCCCGTCGCCATGACGCCCGCCCACCACACCGGCGACTTCGCCGAACTGGTGTGCTCCAACAGCTTCGGGGGCGAAGGCGAGAGCAATGCCAAGGGGCTCCTGCAGGCGGAGATGCGCGCCGCCGGCGGCGTGGTGATGACCACGGCACTGGCCTGCCGCGTCCCGGCGGGCGGCGCGCTGGCCGTCGATCGCGAGGCGTTCGGCCGGGCCGTGACCGAAGCCGTGCGTGCGCACCCGGCGATCACCGTGCACACCGGTGAGCTCACCGCGTTGCCGGAGGGGATCGTAGTGCTCGCGACCGGCCCGCTGACCAGCGACGCGCTCGCCGAAGCGCTGAGGGAGCGGCTGGGCACCGACTTCCTCGGGTTCTACGACGCCGCGGCGCCGGTCATCGACGTGGACAGCGTGGACATGACCGTCGCCTTCAGCAAGGGCCGGTACGGCCAGGCGGCCGACTACCTCAACCTGCCGTTCGACCGCGAGCGCTACGACGCCTTCTACGAGCTCCTGACGGCGGCGCGCAAGCACGTTCCCCACGACTGGGAGAAGCTCGAGTTCTTCGAAGCCTGCATGCCGATCGAGGAGCTCGCTCGGCGCGGCTACGACACGCCGCGTTTCGGTCCCCTGAAGCCGGTCGGTCTCGAGCACCCCGCGTCGGGCGAGCGCTACTTCGCCGTGGCGCAGCTGCGGCAGGAGGACGCCCGCGGCCAGATGTGGTCGCTGGTGGGGTTCCAGACGGGCCTGCGATGGGGCGACCAGAGGGAGGTCGTGCGCTCCATCCCCGGACTCGAGAACGCCGACATCGTGCGTTACGGCGTGATGCATCGCAACACCTACCTCGATGCGCCCCGCCTGCTGGAACCGAGCCTGACGTTCCGCGAGCATCCGGACTGGTTCACCGCCGGCGTCCTCGCGGGCACCGAGGGGTACCTAGAGTCGTCCGCGACGGGCTGGCTCGCGGGCACCAACGCCGCGCGCCGCGCGCTCGGGCTCGAGAGCGTGGTGCCGCCCGAGGACAGCATGCTCGGGGGCCTGGTGCGCTTCCTGGCGGGCGCCAATCCGGATGACTTCCAGCCCATGAACGCCAACTGGGGGCTGGTGCCGACGCCGCCCAAGCGCAGGGGGCAGAGCAAGAAGGAGCGCCGGACCGCCATGTACCGGCGGGGCCTGGCGTCGTTCGAGCGGTGGCTCGCCGAGGCGCTGGAGATCGGTCGTGGCGGGGCGGTGTCCTCCTGATGGCGTCTTCGCCGGGCGGACGCCGGCAGGACCTCGGGTTGGGTCTCGCGCGCATCGAGGCGGCGCGTGAGGCCATCGCCCCCTACGTGCGCCGTACGCCGGTGGAGCCCAGCGCCACGTTGAGCGGCGAGCTCGGCTGCGAGGTGTGGCTGAAGCTGGAGTTGTTCCAGAAGACCGGCTCCTTCAAGCCGCGCGGCGCCTTCGCGCAACTGCTCGACGTGCTGCCTCGAGCCCGCGAGCGTGGGGTGGTCGCGGTCAGCGGCGGGAACTTCGCGCAGGGGGCGGCTCTCGCGGCGCGCGAGCTGGGCGTGCGGTGCCGCGTGCTGATGCCCGAGACCACGCCGTCGAACTACGTCGAGGCCACCCGCGGCTACGGTGCCGAGGTCGAGCTGACCCCCGGCATCCCGGCGGCTTTCGAACGCGGCGAGCGCTACCAGGACGACGGCTGGGTGCAGCTCCACCCGTTCGCGCCGGAGTCCATGATGGCCGGCAACGGCACGCTCGGACTCGAGATCGCGGAGGACCTGCCCGACACCACCGACGCGATCGTGAGCATCGGCGGCGGTGGGCTCTTCGGCGGCGTCGCCACCGCCCTGGCGGAGCGCTTGCCGGCGGTCCGACTGTGGGGCGTGGAGACCGATGGGGCGGACGTCATGAGGCGTTCGCTGGCGGCGGGGCGCCCGGTCACCATGGAGCCGACGTCGCTTGCGCGCACGCTCGGCGCGCCCACCACCTGCGAGCTCGCCCTGGACGTGGTCCGGGCACGGGCGCAGGACGTCGTGGTCGTGTCGGACGCCGAGGCGTACCGCGGCGCGCGCTGGCTGGTGGAGCGCGCCAAGGTCACCTCCGAGCTCGCCGCCGGATGCACGGTCGCCGCGGCGCGCCGCCTGCGCAGCGAGGGGCGCATCCCCGACGACGCCCGGCTGGTGCTGGTGATCTGCGGCGGGAACGTCGATCTGGCGACCCTGTGCGGCTACCGGGCCGCGTTCGAGCCGAGCTGAGCGGCGCCCCTGCCGGCCGGCGGCGCCGGCCGCGGGCGGGACCGTTCCAGGTGCGGAAGGTGCCGTGCCGCAGGCCCGGGGATACAATGCCGCCATGCGCGTCATCGACCTTCGAAGCGACACCGTCACGACGCCCACGCCCGCCATGCGAAGGGTCATGGCGGAGGCCGAGGTGGGCGACGACGTCTACGGGGAGGACCCCACCGTCAACCGCCTGCAGGCCAGCCTGGCGGAGCGCGCCGGCTTCGAGGCCGGGCTCTTCATGCCCAGCGGGACCATGAGCAACCAGGTGGCGCTGGCCGCTCACACGGACCGCGGCGTCGAGGTGATCGCGCCCGAGGGCGCCCACATCTACGACAACGAGCTGGCGTCCCTGGCGGTCGTGGGCGGGCTGGTTCCCCGGCTGGTGCCCGCACCGCGGGGCGTGCCGCGCGTGGAGGACATCCGTGCGGCCATCCACCGCAGCGTGCACCAGGCGCCGACCGGCCTGATCTCGCTGGAGAACACCCACAACGGTGCCGGGGGCACGGTCGTGCCGCTCGAGGTCGGTCGCGCCGTGATCGAGCTCGGCCGCGACGAGGGCCTTCCGGTGCACCTGGACGGGGCGCGCGCCTTCAACGCGGCGACCGCGCTCGGGGTGGGCATCGACCAGGTGTGCGCGGGCTTCGACTCGGTCTCGATCTGCCTCAGCAAGGGTCTCGGAGCTCCGGCGGGCAGCGTGCTCCTCGGGTCGCGCGCGTTCGTGGACCGGGCGCACCGCTACCGGAAGATGCTGGGGGGCGGCATGCGGCAGGCCGGCGTGCTGGCCGCGGCCGGCCTCCACGCCCTGGAGACCATGCCACAACGGCTGCACGAGGACCACGCGCGGGCCCGTCGCCTCGCCGAGGGGCTGGCGGACCTGCCGGGGGTCGAGATCGACCTGGAGACCGTGCAGACCAACATGGTCTACCTCACCGTCGCGGACGCGCCCGCGTTCGCCGAGCGGTGCGGGTCGCAGGGCGTGCGGTTCAACCCCGTCGGCCCGGGCCGCGTGCGCCTGGTCACCCATCATCAGGTGACGGACGACGACATCGGCCGCGCCCTGGAGGTCCTGCGCCGGCAGGTGCGTCCGGCCGCGCCCGCCTGAGGGCGCCCACCCCGCGATGACGCTCCGCGTGCTGCTGCTCGCCCACCCGGCCGGGCACTCGCTCAGCCCCGCGATGCACGATGCGGCGCTGCAGGCCTGCGACATCGACGACCGCTATCTCGCGCTCGACGTCCCGCCGGAGCGCCTCGAGGCGGCGGTCGCGGGCCTGCGCGCGAGCGACGTCGCCGGCGCCAACGTCACCATCCCCCACAAGCGGGCGGTCCTGCGCTGGTTGGACGAACGCACCGACGTCGCTCGCGCGGTCGGCGCCGTCAACACGATCGTGCGGACCGAGCGCGGTCTGTTGGGGGACAACACCGACGGTGACGGGTTCCTGCGGGCGTTGGCCGAGCTGGACGTCGTGCCGGCGGGTCTGCCGGCCGTGGTGCTGGGTGCGGGCGGGGCGGCCCGCGCCGTGGTGCTCGCGCTCCTGCGCGCCGGCGCTCGTGTGCAGGTCCACAACCGCACGCCCGCCCGTGCCGAGCGGCTGGTCGCCGAGCTCGTCGGGCGCGGGACCGTGTACGCGGTCGGCCGGGAGGGGCTGGAGCCCGCGGTGCGCTCGGCCCGGCTCCTCGTCCAGGCGACGGCGGCGGGGATGGAGGGCGCCGCGGAGGGGGCGTTGCCGCTCCCGGAGGGGCTGCTGCCGGACGCCGGCGCGGTCGTGGACCTCGTCTACCGGCCGCGTGAGACTCCGTTGCTGGCGCGTGCGCGCGCCGCCGGGTTGACCGTCCAGAACGGGCTGCCGATGCTGGTCCACCAGGGGGCCCTGGCGTTCGAGCGCTGGTTCGGTCGGGAGGCGCCCGTCGACGTCATGCGGCGGGCCGCCGAGGAGGCGCTCGGATGAGCGCCGCTTCTCAGGTCGGGGATCAGCCCGCCGCCCGCAGCGCCGCCGACAGCGCCGTCAGCAGCCGCACGCTCTTGCCCCGCGCGCCGGTGGCGGCCAGGATGCGCCCTTCCCCGAACACCACCAGGGCGATGGCGCCTTCCTCGGTCTCGAGGCAGAGGTGCGTGAAGCGCCCGATCCCCGCTCGGTTCACCTCCACCAGGCGCGCCGCTCGGTCGAACGCGGCGCGCATGTCCCCGTCGCCGACGATCGCGGCCGGCGATAGCGGGTAGCCGGCGACCACGGCGAGGGCCCCGGGCAGGTCCCGGCGTGCCCGCTCGACCAGCACGCGGTCGCGCGCCAGCTCGTCGGCGAGCTTGGCGGCCTCCGTCAGCGCGGTGATCGTCGGCAGGCTGAGCGTGCGCCGGGCCGGCGGAACGTAGTCCTCGACGCGGAAGGAGCCCTCGCGCGCGGCGATGAGCTCCGCAACCGCGCGCACGCCCAGCACGCCCGCGCCGGCCTCGGCGTGCTGCAGGACGCCGCGATCCATGACCAGGACGCCCTCCACGTCGCCGGCCACCCGGATGACGGCGCTCTGGGACGCGACCGCCATCATGTCGAGGAGCCCGCCCAGCGGCATCGTCCTGAGGTCGCCCTCGAGTGGCACGGCGGGAGCGTCCGACGCCTGGGAGGTGCCGCCGCCCCTCGGCGGGCGCGGCAGCTTGCCCGGTTCGGGCGGGAACGGCAAGACCGCGTCCGGGGAGTAGAAGGTCCTGCGGGAGGCGTTCGGGTCGGTGGCGAACTGGTAGAAGGGCAGGCCCGGAGCGACCCGGCGGCACCATGCCAGGAACCCGCCCGGGCTCGCCCCGCGCAGGTAGTCGTCACAGAACACCGCCGCGAGCCCGCCGGAGCGCAGCCGCCCGAGCGCCTCCTGCGGTTCGGTCGCCGCCGCCACCTGCCAGCCCGCGCTTGCCAGCGCCTGCTGCAGCGTGGCCGATCGGTCGGGTTGGGTGGCGATGAGGAGGGCGACGGCTTCCACGGGACGGAGCACCATTGTAGTCCGGTACGCGGGCCCGGGCCGTGGCTTTTCGAACCCCGACCCGGGGTCCGTCGGGGCGGTGGACCCTGGTACAGTGGTCCACCGTGAGAGTGGCCGTCATCGCCGACATCCATGCCAACGTTCCGGCGCTGGAGGCCGTCCTCGAGGACATCGACGGGCTCCGGGTCGATCGCCTGGTGGTCAACGGCGACGTCGTCAACCGCGGCCCGGCCAACGTGGGGGCCATGCGGTTGTTGGGCGAGCGCGTGGCGATCGGGACCCTCGGCAACCACGACGACCTCATGCGCATGTGGGTCGAGCGCGATGCCGAGCTTCCCGGTGAGTGGTTCGACGACCCGTTCTGGGCCAGCGCGGGATGGGCTGCGCGCCGCCTGGAGGAGGCCGGCCTCATCGAGGTGATCCGTCAACTGCCGATGACGGTGCGTCTCGCCCTGGCCGGCGCGCCGAGCCTGCTGATCTCGCACGGCAGCCCCCGCCACTACCGCGAGGGTTACGGCAAGTTCCTCACCGACGAGGCCATCTCGGAGATCACGCAGATGCATCCGGCCGACGTGCTGGTGGGGTCCCACACCCACCGGCCGATGCAGCGGCGTTGGGGACATTTTCTCGTCCTCAACACCGGCGCGGTGGGGTCGCCGTTCAACGGCGACCCGCGGGCGCAGTACCTGGTGTTGACCCTGGAGGACGGTGCCTGGACGCCGCAGTTCCGCCGCGTTCCCTACGACCGGGAGGCGGCGCTGCGCGCCTTCGAGGAGAGCGGTTACATGGATGAGGGCGGCCTCAGCGCGCGGATCTTCCTCGAGGAGCTCCGGAACGCGCGCTCCTACCTGGTCCCTTTCCTGATGTGGTGCGAGGAGCAGGGCAGACCGCACGGCGAGGCGGCCTGGCGCGAGTTCCAGCAGCGTTTCGAGCAGCGTTTCCGGCCGCCGCTCGACGTGGCGACCCGTGTCGAGGTGGTGGCCGAGGCGTGAGTGGCCGCCGCCTTCAGAGCGCGTCCATCGCGCGGCCCTGGCGGCCTTCGCGGCGCTGACGCGCCAGCACGCCAGCCACGTCGGCGGGCCGCCAGCCGACGGGCTTGAGTTGCTTTCCGTCGGCGCGGCGCGGTGCGCCGGCCTTGCGCACGTTCGCCGCGTGGACTTCGGCGAACACCTCGTCGGCGTCGACCCCCAGAGTCACGAACGTGCCGTAGGCGACGTAGAGCAGGTCGGCCAGCTCGTGGGCGGCGGCCGCTTCGGCGGCGGCGCGTGCCGGCGACGGCGCCCGGGTCGACGGGGCCGCGGCCGCGGCGGGCGCCAGATCCGCCAGCGCCTGCAGCGCCTCGCGCACCTCCCGACCCTCCTCCTCGAGCAGGCGCAGGCGCAGCGCCAGCGTGGCGGCGTCCGGCACGGTCGGCGCCCGGGGGGGCCGGTCGCCGATGCGCACGTGGAACGCCAGCGCCCTCCGGTAGTTCGTCACGCCTGACGGCCCCGCATCGTCGACAGGAACAGGGTGATGAGGGTGAACGCGGTCAACGACAGCACGGGGATGGTGATGAAGCCGAGCCAGTGGATGTAGTGGAGGTTGCACGGGATGCCGGCGCGGCACAAAGCGGGCGCGCCGAAGCCGGCGATGTTCTGCTCGAGCACGTGGTAGGTCGCGAAGCCCATCCCGAGCACCGAGAGCGGCAGCACGTAGCCTCGGACGGCGCCGTCCTGCCGGTAGCTGGCGATCCCCAGCACGATCGCCAGAGGGTACATCAGGATGCGCTGGTACCAGCACAGGGTGCAGGGCACGAAGTGCCGCACCTCGGAGAAGTACAGGCTGCCCAGGGTTGCGGTGAGCGCCACGAGCCAGGCGAGGTAGAGGTTGGTGCCTCTGCGCATCAGCTGCCGGACGACGCCGCGAGGGCATCGTCGATGGCCTTCTTGACCGTGTCCCAGCCGGCGTTCGTGACCATCTTGCCGTTGACGAACACGGTCGGGGTCCCCTGGACCCCGAGGCTGTGACCCAGCGCGTTGTCCTTGTCGACCACCTTGGCCCCGGTGCCGTTGTCGACGCACGCCTGGAGCTGCTTCCTGTTCAGGTCGGGCGCGTACCGGGTGGCGATGTCGATGGCCCGGGCGGTGTTCATGAGCTGCTGCTGCGTGCGCATCAGGATCGGCTCGAGCTTCCAGAAGTCGTCGTTGCTCTGCAGGTACACGCACTGACCCAGCCCGCCGATGACCCGCGACTGGACCTGGTCGATGACGGGGAAGTAGAAGTAGACGGCCCGGGCCTTGCCGGTGTCGATGTAGGCACGTTTGACCTGCGGCCACACCTGGTCGCTGAACTCCGCGCAGTGCGGGCACAGGAAGTCCTCGAACAGCGCGATCTTCACGGGCGCGTTGGCGTCGCCGATGGCGGGTTGCCCTTCGTACGTCAGGGTCGCGCCGGAGTTGCTCGAGGTGGATGAAGACGTTGCGGAGCCGCTCGAAGTGAGGCGCGGCACGACCACCACTGCCGCCAACACCACGATCGCGACGATGACGGTCACGAGCGTCAACCTTCTCGGATTCATGGTTCGCAGTCTACAGGAGAGCGCGTGAGAAGCGGATCGTTCCGCGCGCCTCGCGCGCTTCCCGGAGGTGCGCGCGCTGCGCGGTAGCATAAGCCATGGCCCCCAACGACGTGCCTGCCACCTTCCGCGCGCTGCGTGTCGAGCTGGAGGGGGAACGGGCCCACCGCTCGGTGGCGCGCGTTGCCATCGACAGCCTTCCCGACCATCCCGTGACCGTGCGCGTGGAGTACTCGTCGCTCAACTACAAGGACGCCCTGTCGGCCAGCGGCAACCGCGGCGTGACGCGCACCTACCCGCACACCCCGGGCATCGACGCGGCCGGCACCGTGCTGGCATCGCGCGACCCCCGGTTCGCGCCGGGCGACCCCGTCCTGTGCACCGGCTTCGACCTGGGGATGGACACGCCGGGCGGCTTCGGGGAGCTGATCCGGGTGCCCGGCGACTGGTTGGTGCCGCTGCCGGACGGCCTCGACGCGCGTGACGCCATGGTGCTGGGGACGGCGGGCCTGACGGCGGGCATCGGGCTCGAGCTGCTGCAGTGCGTGGGCATCACGCCCGAGGTCGGGCCGCTGGTGGTGACCGGCGCCTCGGGCGGCGTCGGCACGCTGGCGGTGGCGCTGTCGACGAGGCTGGGCTACCGGGTGGTGGCGAGCACGGGGACGCACCAGGCCCGTGCGCTGCTCGAGCGGCTCGGAGCCGAGGAGGTCGTGGATCGTGCCGCGCTGGCGGCTACCCCTACCTCGCGCCCCATGCTCGAGGCGCTGTACGGCGGCGGGATCGACACCGTCGGCGGCGATACCCTCGCCGGTCTGCTCAAACGCACCGCCATCGGCGGCGCCGTGGCCGCCTGCGGCATGGTGGGCGGGCCGGAGTTGAACGTGAGCGTGTTCCCGTTCATCCTGCGGGGGGTGGCGCTGCTGGGCATCGACTCGCAGCACTACGCCATGGAGCGCCGGCAGGCGATGTGGCGGCAGTTGGCGGGCGCCTGGCGCGTCGAGGGGTTGGCCGAGGTGCCGGGGCTCGTGCGCGAGGTAACGCTCGACGGGCTCGAGGCCGCGATCGAGGACATCCTCGTCGGCGCCACGGTCGGGCGCGTCCTGGTGCGGCTCGCCGACTGAACGCGAGGACACGCGTCCGTCGGAGCGCCCACCGAAGCGGCGAGAGGCACAGGGGGCCGCCCGACGCTGCCGCGAGGAGGTCGTCATGGACCGCATCGTGATCGAACGGGGGGACATCACCCGGCAGCGGGTCGACGCCATCGTCAACGCGGCGAACAGCAGCCTGCTGGGCGGTGGGGGCGTCGACGGCGCCATCCACCGTGCGGCCGGCCCGGAGCTGCTGGCGGAGTGCCGTACGCTCGGGGGCTGCGCCACGGGCGACGCCAGGATGACGGGGGGCTACCGGCTCCCGGCGCGGCACGTCATCCATACCGTCGGACCCGTCTGGAAGGGGGGTGAGGCCGGTGAAGCGGAGAAGCTGGCGAGCTGCTACCGGCGCTCGCTGGAGCTCGCACATGTGGCGGGTCTGCGCACGGTGGCGTTCCCGTCGATCAGCACGGGGGTCTACGGGTATCCCGTGGAGCGAGCGGCGCGCGTGGCGCTGGCGACCGTGCGTGCATTCCTCGCCGAGCACGCCCTTCCGGAGCGGGTGACGATGGTGTGCTTCTCCGACGGCGACGTCGCCACCTACCGGCGCGCCGCCGCCGAGGTGGCGCGCGGCGCGTGAGGCGCGCACCCCCTCCAATGTTGGCTCGGAAAACGCGGTCTGACACACACCTGCTAGACTCGACGCAATCCGGAGGTCCATCCGGTTCGCCCCGACATTCCCACGCACGCACGGGAGGAGAAACATGGCCTTCAAGCTGCCCGATCTACCGTATGGCAAGGACGCCCTCGAGCCGCACATCGACGCGCGGACGATGGAGATCCACCACGACAAGCACCATGCCGGTTACACCAACAAGCTGAACGGTGCGCTGGAGAAGCACCCCGAGCTCGGCGGCAAGAGCATCGAGGACCTCCTCGGCAACCTCGAGAGCGTTCCCGCCGACATCCAGAGCGACGTGCGGAACAACGGGGGTGGTTTCGCCAACCACGCGCTGTTCTGGCAGGTCATGGGGCCGCAGGGCGGCGGTCAGCCCGGTGGCGATCTGGCCACGGCGATCAACCAGACCTTCGGTGGCTTCGATGCGTTCAAGCAGGCGTTCGCCGGCGCGGCGGCCGGCCGCTTCGGGTCCGGCTGGGCGTGGCTGGTGGTCGACGCGTTCGGCAAGCTCCAGGTGTACTCGATGCCCAACCAGGACTCCCCGCTGATGAACGGCCACACCCCGATCCTGGGGTTGGACGTGTGGGAGCACGCCTACTACCTCCACTACCAGAACCGCCGGCCCGACTACATCGACGCGTTCTGGCACGTCGTGAACTGGGGCAAGGTCGCGGAGAACTACGCCAAGGCGAAGTAGCGCCGGGTAGAGCCGACGCCGCCCTTCGGGCGGTGGGTCGTGGGCCGGAGCGCAGCAGCGCTCCGGCCCACGTCTTGCCGGGGGGCGCTGGGCAACGGGCCGGGCCCGCGGCACGACGCGCCACCGTACACCCTAGCCTGAGCCATGCGTGTCGGCGAGACGACCCTGACCGCGGCGCTCGTCGCCGCCTGCGCGCTCCTGGCGTTGGGCACCGTGGTGCCCCGCCTGCTCGAGCGTCCCGCACCCCTGCGCGTCGAGCGTCCCGACATCACGGCCTCCGTCGAGGGGGCCGTGGCGCACCCGGGCGCGTACGGGCTTCCGTGGGGTGCGCGCGTCGCCGACCTGGTCGACGCCGCCGGCGGCGTGCTTCCCGGCGCTGCGCGCGAGCTGGTGGCCCTCGCCGCCCCGTTGACCGACGGTGAGGTCGTCCAGGTGCCGAGAGCGCGCACCGACGACGGCGACCCGCGCCTGCACCTCAACGAGGCCGACGCGGATGCCCTCGCCCGCCTGCCCGGCATCGGCCCGGCGTTGGCCGAGCGCATCGTCGCGGCGCGGCCGTTCGCGACGGTCGACGACCTGCTGAGGGTCCGCGGCATCGGCCCGAAGACGTTGGCGGCGCTGCGCTCCAAGGTGCGCCTGTGATCGCGCCGGCCGTGCCCCGCCGGCCGCGCTTCGTGCCGTGGGCGCTCCCGCTCGCCGCCGGCGTCGCCAGCGGCGTGGCTCTGGCGAACCTGGCTCCGCCGCTCGCGCTCGGGGGCGCCGGCGTGGCGACGGGCTGCATGTGGCGCGCGTTCGGCCGCGGCTGGCTGCTGCTGTTCGCGGTGGGCGTCCTCGCCGGGGGGGCACGGCAGTGGACGTGGCTGGCCCGCCCCGACCGGGTGGCGCCGCTCCTCGGTGCGGTGGCGGACTACCGCGGGATCAGCGACGGCAAGGTGCTGCGTCTGGCAACGCCTCGTGGCCTGAAGCTCGCCCTGGCACCGGCGGGTCTCGTGCCCGCCGGGCGCGTGACGGTGCGGGGCCGGGTGGTCCGCGCGCCCCGGCGCCGCAACCCAGGCGGTTTCGACGCCCGCGGTTACCTCGCCCGGCGCGGTGTCGAAGCCCAACTGCTGGTCCGCCAGGTCGTCGCGGCGGCCCCCGTCACGTCCGTGCTGGAGCGCTTCCGGCGCGGCGCGACGCGCGGTCTCGCGCCGCGCCAGGCGGCGCTGATGGAAGCCATGACGCTCGGGGTGCGCGACGACCTGGGAGCCTTGCGCACCCGTTTCGCCGCCGCCGGGCTGGCGCACGTGCTCGCCCTCTCCGGCCTGCATGTCGGTGTCCTGGTCGCGGCGCTGGGCAGGGCCATGGCCGGCCTCGGGCGCCGCCGCTACCCGCTGCTCGCCGTCGCGACGCTCGCCTACGTCGCCCTGGTGGGCCCGACACCCAGCGTCGTGCGCGCCGCCCTGATGGTGCTGGCGGGTCTCGCCGGGCTGGCGGCGGGCCACGGCCGCATCCAGGCGTGGCCGTCGCTGGCGTTGGCCGCCACCGTCTCGCTGTTGGTCGCCCCGGCGCAACTCGCCGATGCCTCGTTCCAGCTCTCCTACCTCGCCGTCGCCGGCATGCTGCTGTTCGCACCCCCCCTCGCGCGCAGCGTCCTCGGTCCCGACCCGCGGAAGCGATCGCGCGCGGCGCGGGTCGCCCGCGGCCTCGCCGCCGGCTGCCTGGCGAGCGTCGCCGCGCAGCTCCCGAGCCTGTCGCTCGTGGCCGGGAGCTTCGGCCGCGTGCCGCTGGCGGCGCCGGTCGTGAACCTCGTGGCGATCCCGCTCGCGGGCGTGCTGGTACCGCTGGGCTTCCTGGCCGCCACGGTGGGCGTGGCGGCGCCCGCTGCCGCGGGCCTCGTGAACCACCTGGTCGGTCCCCTCGCGTCCGTGCTGCTCGAGGTCACCGCGCTCGGCGCCCGCCTGCCGCACCTCGCGTGGGGAGAGGTGGCGCCGCTCGGGCACGCGTGCTACGCCGTGGCGCTCGCCGGCGCCGCGCTGTCGCTGCACGGGTTCCTGCGTCAGTGGCGGGCGCTGTTGGTGGCGCTGTGCGCCGGCACGGTCTGCGCGGCCGTGCCACCGACGCATGGACCCCCAGAAGTGGTGTTCCTGGACGTGGGGCAAGGCGACGCCACGCTCATACGGCTTCCGTGCCGCCTCGAGGTGCTCGTCGACGGGGGCGGGACCCCCTTCTCGGAGCGCGATGTCGGCGCGCGCGTGGTGCTGCCGGCGCTGCGAGCGCTGGGCGTGCGCGCGCTCGACGTCGTGGTGGCCACCCACCCCGACCTCGACCACGTCGAGGGGCTCGCCAGCGTTCTCGCGTCGATGCCGGTCGGCACCCTGGTGATGGGGCCGCCCTGGCCGGACGCCGCGATCGACGGACGGTTGCGTGGAATCGCGCGGGCGCGGGGCGTCCCCGTGCACCGCGCGATGCACGGGGAGCGCTGGGTCTTCGGGCGCGGCCCGAACCGCGCCGAGATCGAGGTCCTTCACCCCGGCGCGCGCCCGCTTCCGACGACCAACGAGAACTCTGTGGCGCTCCTGCTCCGGTACGGGGGCGTTCCGGAGGTGCTCATGCTCGGGGACGCTCCCGCCTCGGTCGAGCGTCGCCTCGCGGTGCCGCACGTCCCGGTGCTCAAGGTGGCGCACCACGGGTCGCGCTTCAGCACCTCCGCGGCGCTCCTACGCGCCGCCCACCCACGACTCGCCGTGATCTCGGTGGGCGAGAACCGCTACGGGCATCCCGACCCGGGCGTGCTGACCAGGCTTTCGGAGCGCGGCGTGCGTGTGGTCAGCACGCAGCGCAGCGGTGCCCTGCGCCTTCCGCTCTCCCCGCAGGGTCCCCGGCAGATCGCGGGCACCGTCCAGATGGGCAAGGGGTGGTGATGGCCGTCACGAACGCGCGACGCGCGTCTGGTAGCTTACGTTGCAGGGGAACGTCGGACGATCACCGTCGGAAACGGCTTCGCGGCAAGGCGAAGGAGGGGGTAACCGCGTGAGGCGAGCGGGGGCGCAGTCCAGGACGCTGACCGGCACGTGTGATAGATTGTTCACAATGCTCACGATCGTCCGCGTGCTGGCCGAGCAGGGCCCGATCAAGGTCGAGCTCGCTCGCTGGCGCGACCGGCTCGTGGTCGTGAAGCGGCTTATGGGCACCCACCCGGTGTTGGGCGAGCGCTTGCGGCGCGAGGCCGAGGTCGTCGGGAAGCTGCAACACGACAACATCGTGCCCCTCCTCGGCGCCGAGGACGGGGCGCTGGTCTATGCCTACTGCCCGGGCGTCAGCCTCGCCGAGGCGCTGGTACGCGGCCCGCTGCCGCCGCAGCGGAGCCTGAAGATCGCGCGGGACGTCCTCGCCGCCCTCGACTACGCCCACGGCGAGGGCATCATCCACCTCGACGTCAAGCCCGGCAACATCCTCATCAAGGGCGAGAGGGCGCTGCTCACCGACTTCGGGTTCGCGAAGGACCTCGCACTCACCGCCATCACGGGCCAGCAGATGGCCCTCGGGACGCCCAACTACATGGCGCCGGAGCAGTTCCAGGGCGTGCGCACCGATCCCCGTTCCGACATCTATGCCACGGCCGGTGTGCTCTACCACATGCTCAGCGGCGCCCCGCCCTACGGGCGCCAGGTCCTCCGCTTCCTGGCCGGCGACGATCGCGTTCCGCTCGACGCCCTGCCGGATCGTGCGCAGGGCCTCGAGGACGTGGTGCGCCGCGGCCTCAGCCGCGATCCCGACGGCCGCTTCGAGAGCGCGCGCGCCATGCTGGACGCGCTGAGCCTGGTCCCCACCCAGGGCCTGGCCGCGCGCATCCCGTGATCCTGACCTTCTGCGGAGACCCGTTCCTGGCGCGGCGTGCGGCGCGCGCGGCCCTCAGGGAACACGGTGTGAGCGGCAGCGAAGTCGTGAGCTTCGGGGAAGGGCTCGATCCTGCCGACGTGCAGCGCGCGGCCTCCCAGGGAGGCCTGTTCGGTCAGGTCGCGTTGTTCCTTGACTTCGACGAGGCCTTCAGCGGCCAGGCCGGCGTGCAGCCGCGCAACCAGGCGATCGCGGCGCTCGAGAGCCTCGATGCCGGGGTGTTGGTCGTCGTGCTCGACAGCGCCGCGACGCCCGCGAGGCAGAAGCGCTACCGCGCGCTCGGCACGCTCGACCACCGGCCCACACCCCGGTACGAGCGTCTCCCGCGCTGGATCGACACGGAGCTGAAGGACGCCGGCGTTCGTTACGAGCCGGGCGTGCCTCAGGTGCTGGCCGACCTGTTCGGGGAGGATCCCGCGGGCATCGCTTCGGAGATCGCCAAGCTCGCGGTCCTCGACGAGGAGCTCGACGCGGAGCGTGTGCGCGCCCTGGCCAACCGCCCCGCCGCCCGTGACGCCTTCGACCTGATCGAGCGGGTGGTGGCCGGTGACGCGCCCGGCACGCTGTCGGTGGCGCGCGGGCTGCTCGAGCGCGGGGAGGCGCCACAACGGGTCTTCGGTGCGTTGACCTGGCAGTTCGCGCTGGTCGCCCGCGCGGTGGCGTTGCGCGCCGCCGAGCCGAAGGCCGACGCCCGCCGTGCGGCCGCGGCCCTCGGCGCCCATCCGGTCGCCGCGCGACGTGCGCTCGCCATCGGCGCGCATTTCGACGAGGCGAGACTGCGCGGTGCACTCCGTCTTCTGCTCGACGCCGACGTGCGGGCCAAGAGCGGCGGCGATCCGGCGTGGGCCCTGGAGGGCGCGGTCCTCGCGCTCGCCCGCGGGTTCACGCCTGTGGGCGCTCAGGGATCGACGAGCGGTCCCGGCGACCAGGCCCGGTAGCGTGCGTAGGCCTCCTGCAGCCCTGCGCGCGGCGCGGGCTCGAACGACGCGACGGCCTCGAGCCGCGGCCTCACGCCGTCGCCGAGGCCGCGCCGCGCCAGCAACGCCGCCCCGTAGGCGGCCCCGGGAGCTCCGGCGAGCTGCGTGAGCGGCAGCTCCAACGCATCGGCGAGGACCTGACGCCAGAACGGCGAGCGGCTCCCACCCCCGGTGGCCAGAACCCGGCCGAGCCCGGCGAGCGGGCGCATCACCTCGAGGGCGTCGCGCTGACTGAACGCCACGCCCTCGAGCACCGCCCTCACGAGGTCGGCGCGGCCCGTCGCCAGCGTCAGGCCGCGCCACGCACCGCGAAGGTCCGGGTCCATGTAGGGGGTGCGCTCGCCCGCCAGGTAGGGCTGGAACGTCGCGCCGTTCGCGCCGGCGGGACTCGTCTCCGCCAGGCTCGCGAGCTCCTCGAAGGTCAGGTCCGGGAACAGGGTGTCGCGCAGCCACTGCAGCGATCCGGCGGCGGCCAGCGTGACGCCCAGCAGGTAGTACCCGCCGTCGGCATGCGCGAACAGGTGGACGCGTCCGCGAGGGTCGGGGGTGGGATCGCGGAGCGGGGCGAACAGCACGCCGGAGGTGCCGAGCGACACGCTGCCGAGACCCATGTCGGCGCTGGAGAGGCCGAGCCCCGTCGCCGCAGCGGCGTTGTCGCCCGCGCCGGCGACGATCGGCACACCCTCCCGGAGCCCCGTCTGGGCGGCGGCTTCCGGCGTGACGACGCCCACCACGGCGTCCGACGCGACCACCTCGGGATAGAGGCCGGGATCGATGCCGAGCGCCCCCAGCACCTCGTGGTCCCAGGTGCCGCGCGCCAGGTCGAAGGCGTTCGATCCAGACGCGTCGCTGGGCTCGGCGACGGCCCGCCCGGTGAGCCGAAGACCGAGGTAGTCCTTCGGGAACAGCACGCTGCGCAGGCGTGCGTAGGCCTCGGGCTCGGCGCGGCGCAGCCAGACCACCTTGGCGAGCTGGAAGCCGGTGATCGCAGGATTGCCGCCGCGACGGATGAGCGTGGCGCGGTCCACGACCTCGCCGATCTCGGTGACCGCCTCGCCGGTGCGCTGATCGTTCCACAGGATGGCGGGCCGGATGACGTCCTCCGCTGCGTCCAGCGGCACCATGCCGTGCATCTGGCCGGTCAGCCCGACGGCCGCGACCTCGGCCCCTTCCAGACGCCCGACGACCTCGCGAAGCGCGTGGCTGGCCGCCGTCCACCAGTCCTCGGGCCGCTGCTCGGTCCACCCGGGCCGCGGTGTGAGGAGCGGGTAGCCGTGGTCCACCTCGACGATCTGCACGCCGAGGTCGTCGACCGCCACGACCTTCATGCCGCTCGTCCCGACATCGATGCCCAGCGTCACGGTCCGTTCGCTCATGAAGACTCCTTCGTTCCGACCGCGCGGCGCAACCCGGTGCTACGTGCACGGTCGCGACCCTGGTCCGGGGTCCACGCGGTCCGCGGGCGGCCTGCGCTCCACCACGATCATGCCAGCAATGGGGGCCTCGCGAGGAGGTTCGTCCCGGCTCCGGTGGCCTCCCGGGCGCCGGCGACACAGGCGGGCGGCGCGAGCGGGCTGCGGTAGGCTCGACCGGTGGACGGCCTGATCGAACGCCTCTTGCGCCGGGACGAGCGGGCGCTCGCGCGCGCCATCAGCCTCGTGGAGACCGGGAGCGAGCGCGGCGAGGAGCTGGTACGCGAGCTGCGCGCGCGCACCGGGACGGCACGCATCATCGGCATCACCGGGGCGCCGGGAAGCGGCAAGAGCACGTTGACCGACCGGCTCATCGCGGGCTTGCGCGAGCGTGGATCGCGTGTGGGCGTGGTCGCCGTGGATCCGACCAGCCCCTTCAGCGGCGGCGCCATCCTCGGGGACCGCATCCGCATGACGCGGTGGCACGACGATCCCGACGTGTTCATCCGCTCCATGGCCACGCGCGGCCATCTGGGTGGGCTCGCGGCCGCAACCTTGCAGGTGCTGGCCGTGCTCGACGCGGCGAGCTACGACACGTTGCTGGTCGAGACCGTCGGCGTCGGTCAGTCCGAGATCGACATCGTCGGCGTGGCCGATACCACCGTGCTGGTCCTCACGCCCAACGCGGGCGACGCCGTGCAGACCTTCAAGGCCGGTATCATGGAGATCGCCGACATCTTCTGCGTGAACAAGTTCGATCTGCCGGGCGGCGACCGACTCAAGCGCGAGATCCGAGCCGCGCTGCAACTCGGCGCCTTCCCCGAGGGAAGCTGGATCCCCCCGGTGCTCGAGGCGGTCGCTTCGCGTGGCGAGGGTGCGGCGCAGGTGCTGGACCAGGCGGAGGCCCACCGCACCCACCTGGCGGATACGGGCCGGCTCGACCTGCTGCGCCGCCGGCGCGTGCGCTTCGAGATCCTGGCGATCATCGACGAGCAGTTGCGCCGGGCGCTGGGAGCGGCTGAAGACGAGGCGGTCGAGGCCGTCATGGCGGGCCTCACGACGCCCCGCGAGGTGGTGCGACGTCTGCTGGTGGAACAGGGTCGACAACGCGGGGCGCTCCAGGGGAGCGAGTAGACTGGCCCCATCATGGTTCATGCGGTCTATCCGGGAAGCTTCGACCCGCTCCACAACGGGCACCTCGACATCATCCGGCGGGCCAGCCGGATCTACGACCGATTGACGGTCGCGGTGCTCCACAACCCGCTCAAGGACACCTACCTCTTCGACGTCGACGAGCGTGTGGCGATCGTCCGCGACGTCGTGAAGCACCTTCATGGTGTGGAGGTCGACAGCTTCGGCGGCCTCCTGGCCGAGTACATGCGGCGCGTCGATGCCACCGTGATCGTCAAGGGGTTGCGGGCCATCTCGGACTTCGAGTTCGAGCTCCAGATGGCGCACCTCAACCGCCAGTTGAACCCCAATGCGGAGACCACGTTCATCATGACGGCCACGCGCTGGTCGTACGTGTCGAGCACGCGCGTCAAGGAGATCGCCCGCTACGGCGCCGACGTATCGAAGCTCGTGCCGGCCGCTTCCAGGCGCATGCTGCGCGCGCGCTTCGAGCATGCGGTGCCGGACTGACCGACCGCTCCGGCAAGGAGCGACGTTCGGCCGACGTGACCCGCTGGGGCGCCTCCGTATACTCGTGGGCGTGCCGCCGGTCTCGGGCGACGCGAGAGGACGAGTATGGCATTCCTGCTGCGAGGCATGGCGGCGAACGGCGGCATCCGCGTCGTCGCCGCGGACACGACGGATCTGGTACGCGAGGCGATTCTTCGCCACGGAGCCGCGCCCACCGCGGGCGCGGCGCTGGGTCGCACCCTCACCGGGGCCTTGCTCCTGGCCCACGTCCTGTTGAAGAACCCGCAGGATCGCATCACGTTGCGCCTGCGGGGCAACGGCCCGCTCGGCGGCGTGATCGCGGACGCCGGCCTCTACGGCACCGTACGTGCATACGCGCACGACCCGACGGTCGATCTTCCGCTCCGCGCCGATGGCAAGCTCGACGTCGGGGGCGCGGTAGGACCGAGCGGCGACATCGAGGTGATCCGGTCGCACGCACCCTACGGGGACCCCTACGCCAGCAACCTCGAACTGGCCACCGGCGAGGTGGCCGAAGACATCGCCACCTTCCTGGCGGTGTCCGAGCAGATCGCATCCGCCGTCTTGCTGGGTGTGTCCTTCGACGCCGACGGCGAGGTCGAGCACGCCGGCGGCGTGCTGCTGCAGGCCCTGCCCGGCGTGGAAGACGCCGCGCTCGACCTGCTCGAGGCCAACGTGAAGGCCTTCGGCGGTTTGACCAGCGGCATGGCACGAGCGCCGTTGCGCCAGCTCCTGGACGAGGAGCTTTGCTGGCAGATGGGGTTCGAGCTCTTCACCGACCCGCCGCTGCCGGTCGCGTTCGCGTGCCGGTGTAGCGACGCGAGCGCGCTCGACGCCCTGGCGTACTTCACGCCGGCCGAACGCGACGGCATGATCCGGGAGGACGGCGGGGCCGAGGTCATCTGCCACTGGTGTGGGGAGCGTCGCTGGATCGAGCCGGACCAGATCCGCTCGCTCTCGGCCGAGGAGATCCGCTGTCCCGCTTGCGGAACGCTGTGGTACCGCGAGGGTCAGGCGCGCATGGTCCGCGAGGACGAGATCTGCGCCTGCGGGCGTCCGGTGGAGCTGCCTGCCTGACGGTGCCCGGGCCGGGCAGGGTCTGATACAGTACGCGCCATGACGGCCAGTGTCCTGGTAGCCCTCCTGGTGCTGGTGTCGCTGTGGGGGTCGGCCTTCCCGATGATCAAGGTGGGGTTGGCCGGGCTCAGCCCCCTCCACCTGACGCTGGCACGCCACCTGGTGGCGTCTGTGTGCTTCGTGCCGGTGCTGTGGCTGCGCAAGCTCCGGCGCTTCCCCGCGCCGCGTGACTTACCCTACTTCCTGCTGCTCGGCCTGCTTGGGTTCACCGTCTACCAGACGGCGCTGGTCGTCGGCGAGGTGCGCGTGCCGGCGGGAGCGAGCAGCCTCATCATCGCGACGTCGCCGGCCATCACGGCGGTGCTGGCGTACCTCTTGCTGAGCGAGCGGATGCCTGCGGGAGCGTGGTCGGGTTCGCTGCTGGCGTTGGCCGGCGTGGTGCTCATCTCGCTCGGCGCCAGCGGCAGCGTGGCGTTCAACCCGTACGCCCTGTTCGTGCTGCTCTCCGCGGTGTCGACGTCGTTCTTCGCCATCGCGCAGCGCCGGATGTTCGGGCGCTACAAGGCGGTCGAGGTCACCGCCTTCGCGACCTGGGCGGGCACCGTGCCCATGTTGCTGTTCCTGCCGGGCTTCGTGGGGGACGTCGCGTCGGCAGGGGTGGTCTCCCTCTCGGCCGTGGCCTACATCGGCGTGTTCTCGTCGGCGCTGGCCTACTCGCTGTTCGCCTTCGGGTTGTCGCGCGCGCCCGTCACCGTCGTGACCACGTACCTCTACCTGGTGCCCGTGTCGGCCCTGTTCTTCTCCTGGCTGGTGCTCCGTGAAGTGCCGACGTTCCTTACGCTCGTGGGCGGCGTCATCGCCATCGTCGGCATCGTCCTGGTGAATGCCGCGAAGCAACGAGCGGGGCGCCGGGCCACCGCGGTGCGCGGCTGAGCGCGCCGCCGCCGTGGTCCCTGGGGCGCGGCGCGCATGTTCACAGCGGCCAGTACGGCACCGGGCCCGGCGTCCACAGAGGCTCGCCGAAGCGCGCGCCGATGAACGTGCCCCAGTAGGCCGCGCGCCCGCGACGGGTTCGGAACACGTCGGGCGTGACCGTTTCCGAGGCCGCATCGCCGGTGAACTGGCTCCGGTAGCAGCGCACCGCCTCCTCCCATGTCTCGATGTAGTCGCTGGTGTCCACCACGAGACTTGGCTCGAACGGTCCGTTGCCCATGTAGAACAGCAATCGCCGGACCTTCCAGGGCTCACCGGACAACGGGCTGTTCCGCAGCCCCGCCAGGTGTAACGCGGCCTGCACGATGCCGGCGGCCGCTACGTGGTCGGGATGACGGTCGTTGGCGTGTGGGGCCGCTACCACGCGCGGCCGAAGCTCGCGCAGCTCGCGCGCGAGCTCCAGGCGCCGGTCCTCGCCGTCCATCAGGCGGGAGTCCGGCCAGCCGAGGTTGCGGCGCACCGCCAACCCCAGCACGCGCGCGGCGGCCTCGGCCTCGGCGGCTCGTGCCTCGGGCGTTCCCTTGGTCGCGGCCTCGCCGTGCGAGAGGTCGAGCACGCCGGTCGACAGGCCCGCGTGGTGCGCGCGCGCAAGCGTCCCGCCGAGGCCCAGCTCGGCGTCGTCCGGGTGCGGGCCGATCACCAGCAGGTCGAGCATCCTCACTCCTTCGGACGGACGTGGGCGCGCTCGCCGAGCCGACGCTCGGTGCCAGAGATGAGCCGCCGGATGTTCTCGCGGTGGCGCAGGATCGCCAGCGCGGCGAGCGCGACGCCCAGGTAGAGGTCGGGCATCGGGTAGGACAGGCTCGCGGTGATCATCAGCGGTGCCGCGAACAGCCCGACCATCGACCCCAGCGACACGTAGCGGCTCAGCAAGATGGTGAAGACCCCGAGCACCACGCACAGCACGGTCACGAGCGGGTTGATGACGAAGAACACGCCGATGGTGGTGGCGATGCCCTTCCCGCCTCGCAGGCGCAGCATGATGTTGAAGTTGTTGCCCAGGACCGTGGCGAGGCCCGTCAGGGCGACGGTCCAGTTGCTGGCGCCGAGAAGGGCGGGGAGGAGGACCGCCGCGGCTCCCTTGAGGGGGTCGACGAGGACCACGATGATGCCGGGGAGCACACCGAGGGTGCTTATCACGTTGGTCGCGCCGATGTTGCCCGAACCGGACGATTGGATGTCGATCCCTCGCGCCTTGGCCACCAGGTAGCCCGTGGGGATCGTTCCGAGCAGGTAACCGATCACCATGAAGACGGCCGAGAGCGCGAGGTCGAGCAAGGCATTGCCTCCGAGGGGGCGCGCGCCTGGCGCGGCTGCGAAGTGGGGGCGTTCCGGGACGGGCGGACCGGCCCAACGCGTGCGACATCGCCGATTCTACCGTCCTCGAGCATGAGCAACCGCTTCGCCTGAAGCGGCCGGTGCGGCGGGGGACCCGCGGTCGCCGGGGTAGGGTAGTAGGCAGTGTGACCGAGAGCACCCTGTTCCTGCTGCTCGTCGCCATCGCCGGGGTCTACGCGGCGCGGTGGGCCGCGCGGCTGGCGCATCTGTGGAGCGAGTTCCCGGTCAAGACCCTGATCGCAACGGCGCTCGCGGGCCTGGTGGCGGTTGCTGGCTTTACCAATCTGAGCGTCTCGACGCCGCTGCGACTCGTGGCGCTGGTGGTCGGCCCGGTCTACGTCTTCGGCCCGCTGCTGCTGGTTGCGCTTGCACGCAATCGACGCTACCGGGCCGCCGGCGTCCTCGCCGACGCGCTCTACTGGACGCACGAGGGCCGGGGCGCCGTGCGGCGCCTGCTGGCGCAGGCAGCGCTGCAGCAGGGGGACGCCGCCGCCGCGCTACGCCTGGCGCCCCACCACGACACCCTCCTGCTGCTGCAGGCCTACGTCCTCCAGCAGGACTGGGACGCCATCCTCCGGCTCGAGGAGCTGCCACGCGAGGGCGACAACGCGTTCCTGGCGTCGTCCGCGCGCATCCAGGCGTTGCTGGCGCTCGGTCACGCCGACCACGCCCGTAGTGAGACGGAGGCGCTCAGACGACGCTGGGAGGCGGGCCCGCGCGGACCGATCGGATTCCGCAGCGTGGTAGTCAGCGAGGCGCGTTGCGACGCCGAGGACGGTGCGTTCGAGAAGGTCCGTGAGGACCTGCAGCAGCCGCTCGTCGGCGTGCACCCGTCGACGCTGTTCGCCATCCTGGCGCGGGCGGCGGAGCGCGGCCTGAAGCGCGACGCCGCGGTGACGCTTTACACCCATGCCTACGAGGTCGCGCCGCCGGGGCTGAGCGAACGCTATGCCGAGAAGCTCCGGTCGCTCGGGGTCGAGCCGACGCCGCTGGCCCGGCGTGCCGGCGTCCCGGTGGCCACGCTGTCGCTCGCCGGGGCGCTCGTTCTCGCCTACATCGCCCAGAACGTCGTCGACCGCCTCATCGGCGCCGTGCGCGTGGGGTCGCAGACGTTGCACCTCAGCTCGTTCACGGCGGCCTTCATGCTCAACATCCCGGGCGTGCCCGGCGAGCACGCCTGGTGGCGGTTGCTCACATATGCCTTCCTGCACGCGAACCTCGTGCACATCGGGTTCAACGTGTGGGTGCTGGTCGATCTGGGGCGCATCTACGAGCTGCGGCGCGGCTGGGGCAACCTGCTGGCCGCCTTCGTGATGGGGACCGCCGCCGGCGCCTACCTCACGAGCCTGGCCCAGGCGCACCAGCCGCTGTTGCTGATCGGCGCCTCGGGGGGGATCCTCGGCATCGCCGGCGCCCTGCTGGCCGACGTCCTGCGCTCGCCGGCCCCGAGCGACCGTATGTTGCTGCGCGGTCTCATCCAGTGGATGGTGCTGATCGCGCTGTTCTCGGTGGCGGTGCCCAACGTGTCGCTGTGGGGGCACGCCGGCGGCGTCGTCGGGGGCCTGCTGTGGGGCTTCCTGCGCCAGGGTCTCCCGCCCGACCGGCGCATCGGGCGCGCCGCTGGTGCCTTGGGCGTGGTGTTGATGGGGGTGGCGCTGGTGACGGCGATCGTCACCAGCGCGGGTGCGCTGCACTGACGGTACGGCCATCGATGGCCGCGGGTGCGGCGCGCCGCGTGAGCGGTTCGCCAGGTGGTGCGTCCCTGCTGGCAGCACGGCGTGCACCGTGGGGCGCCTTCGCCGGCGGGTAAGAACGCCGTGACACAGGAGTAAGGCTTGGGTTAGCGCCGGTCTCGTACGGTCGAGCCATGAACGAGTCCGGTGATCTCCCGATGTCGCACCTGCTCCCGGGCCGGGGCGAGGGACACGGGGGCACCGGCGATCGCCCGGCCGACGCCTTCTTCGCGTTGGGGCGCCGGGTGCTCCTCGTGGTGCTGCCGTTAGGGGTCCTGGCCCTGGTGCTGGGGATCCTCTTCGAAGGAGCGAGCGGGCAGCCCACCGCGTTCGATACCTACAGCTACCCCCTGATGGCGGCGGCCTTGGTCGTGCTGGAGCTGCTCGTGCTGATCTGGCCGTCGACGCTGCGCGTGGCGGTCACGGCCGCGGTGGCGGGGACGGGCGCCTTCTTCGTCGCCAAGCTCGCGCTGCTGCTGTTCGCGCTGCCACCCGGTATCGATCCGCAACACGAGATGACCGAGACCTTCTTCTGGATCCCGGCCGTGTACCTCCTGTCGTCCCTGCTCCTCGACGGTCGCGGCGGGCGCATCCTGGCCACGCTTTTCACGAGCGTGGTCTTCGTCATCTCCGCGACCTTCGGAGTCTTCCCGGGGCTGCACGGCCACCGCTGGGGACTGCTGTACGCGCTGGCCGAGATGAACCTCGCCAACGGCGTGCAGCTCGCGCTGACGTTCGCGCTGATCGGGCTCAAGGAGGCCTACGCCCGGGCCAGCACGGAACGGCAGCTCGCGCAGCGGTTCGCCCGTCAGGACCTGTTGACGGGGCTCCCCAACCGGCGGGCCCTGGAGTCGGACCTGGAAGCGTTGATCGAGGCCAGCGCCAACGCCCGCGCCGCGGTGCTGTTCCTGGACCTGGACGGCTTCAAGATCATCAACGACACGCTGGGGCACGAGGCGGGGGACGCGCTCCTCCGGCTGGTCGCCGAACGGCTTTCGAGCGCCATGCGCGACGGCGACCTGGTGGCGCGCATGGCGGGCGACGAGTTCGTGGTCGTCGCCACCGGCCTGCGTCACCGCTCCGAAGCGACGGAGATCGCGAGGCGCATCTTCACCGCGCTATCGAGCTCGTTCAGCTTCAACGGCTCCCAGCTTGGCCTGACGGTCAGCATCGGGGTGGCGTTCCTGCCCGAGGACGGCAGCGACGCCCGCACCCTGCTCCGTCACGCCGACAGCGCCATGTACCGGGTCAAACGCTCGGGCAAGAACGGCTTGAAGTACTACAGCCCCGAGATCGACGCCAGCATGGAGCGGCGGGGGGAGCTCGAGCGCGACCTGCGCACCGCTCTGCGCGAGGAGCAGATCTCCCTGGCCTTCCAACCCGTGTTCGACATCCGCGACGGCGCCTTGCGTCAGGTGGAAGCGTTGCTGCGCTGGACGCACCCGCGCTACGGGGCGGTGTCGCCCCGGGAGTTCATCCCGCTGGCCGAGGAGAACGGCTCGATCGTCGCGATCGGCGGGTGGGCGCTGGAGGAGGCCTGCCGCCAGCTCGGGAGCTGGCGCACCACGGCGCCCGGCCTGCGTGTGAGCGTGAACGTCTCGGCCCTGCAACTCGCGCAGCCCTCGTTCTTCGGGTCCGTGGTCAAGGCGTTGCAGCAGGCCGGCCTGCCGGCCGATGCGTTGGAGCTCGATCTGGGCGAGAGCATCGTGCGGGGCCCGGTCGAGGACGTGCAGGGAACGCTGCGCGGCCTCCGGGGGCTGGGCGTCGGCATGGCGATCGACGACTTCGGGCGCGGGTTCTCGTCGCTCGCCTACCTCCGCGACCTGCCGGTCGATGCCGTGAAGATCGCGCGGGAGGTGGTGCAGGACCTGGGCACGGCCGAGGACGTGCCCCGCTTCGGCCTCGCGATGATGGAGGCCATCCTGGGCCTCGCGCGGCACCTCGATCTGGTCATCGTGGCCGAGGGCGTCGAGACGCGCGCCCAGTTCGAGCGCCTGCTGGCGCTAGGCTGCCACCGGGCCCAGGGCTACTTGTTCGCGCCGCCCATGCCGGGAGCCGACGTCGCGGGCCTGGTGGCGCGCGGCGGGGTCGGCACGTTGTGGGGCGCGAAGAACTGAGGCCGTTCGCCGTCCGCGGGTGACGGGCCGGTCGCACCGCTCGCGCTCGCGTTCCGGGCGTCTTCAGGCGCCTCTTCTTCGGGCTACCGCCCGCATTGCGTGGTTCCGTACGGGTTCACGGCCTTGTCGGCGCAGACGATGCCGTAGCCGTACTGGTCGGCGGTCATGCCGGATTCGAAGAGCGCGGTGGTCTCGAGCTGGTTCCGCAGCTGGGTGGGGGTGAGGCCGGGGTTCTGGCTCTTGAGCAGTGCGGCGACGCCGGCGACGTAGGGCGAGGCCATGGAGGTGCCGAACTCGCAACCGTAGCTGCTGCCGGTGTAGGTGCTCCAGATCCCGAAGTCGCTGGAGGTGGCCGAGTAGTAGTGGTAGAGGCAGCTGTTGCCGGGATAGGTGGTGGAGACCTCGAAGCCGCCGGGGGCCATGACGTCGATGCCGGTCAGGGTGCCGGCGCCGTTGGTGTAGGTGGAGAAGCCGGAGATGTGGTGGTCGCTGTCGACGGAGCCGACCGCCATGACGTCGGGGGCGTTGGCGGGGCTCATGACGCCGGGGTTGGTGGGGTAGGGGGTGCCGGGACCGTAGTTGCCGGCCGACGCGACGAGCAGGGAGCCGGCGTTGAAGGCGTCGGCGGCGGCAATGTTGACGTTGGGCTGGTTGCCGATTATGCCGACGCTCATGTTGATGACGTCGGCGGGGTGGGGGTTGGGGGCGGTGCCGCTCACAGGCAGCCCGGCCGCCCAGCGGATGGCGTCGATGAGCATGCTGGAGGTGGCGCCCGATCCGCTGTCGTCGAAGATCTTGATGGGTTCGATGCGGGCGTCGAGGGCGTAGGCAACGCCGGCGACGCCGGTGTTGTTGTCGCCGATGGCGGCGGCGATGCCGGCGACGTGGGTGCCGTGGTCGATGCCGGGGCCGGGGCTGGGGTTGTTGTCGCCGTCGTAGAAGTCGCAGCCGCCGACGATCTTGGCCTGCAGGTCGGGGTGGTTCATCTGCACGCCGGTGTCGATGATGGCGATGACGGTGGGGTTGGTGGCGCCGGTCTCGGTGCTCCAGGCCTGCTCGACGCCGAACTCGCGCTCGGGCCACTGCTGCAGGTAGTAGGGGTCGTTCACGGGGGCCTGCGGGGTGAGGTAGTAGTCGAGCTGGGCGGCCTCGACGCGTGGGTCGGCGCGCAGGCGCGCCAGCGTGGCGGGCGCGTCGGTCGCCTTCACGAGGTCGGGAGCGCCGGGCGCTCCGGCCCGCACGAGCTGGAGCCCGTAGGTCGTGCGCACGGCGGCGGAGAGCTGGTGCAGCGCGGCAGCTCCGGCGCCGGTGCTCTTGGGAGCGGTGTTCTTAGGAGCGGTGCCCTGAGGCACGGTTCCCTGAAGGGTGGTGCCCGTGTCGTAGCTCACCAGGATCTCGCCGGGGACGTAGCTCCGGCCGTCGGCGGCGATCGCGGTGGGGTGCGGGGTCGGCGCGACGCTGGCTCCGGCGCCGACGGATGTCAGCGAGAGCGTGGTGGGGATCTGCCCGCATTGTGCGAGGCCGCCGACCGTCATGGTGAAGCTCACGTCGAGGGTGGCCTTGCCGGCGCTGGCGCCGAAGGTGACCGTGGGGGTGATGGTCTGGCCCTGGCTGAGGCCGTAGCTGTCGACCGAGACCGTGACGGAGGTGCTGCTTCCGGCCGAGATCGTGCCCTGGGGAGGGCTCACGGTGACGTGGCTGTCCGACGAGGTGGCCGTCCAGGTGGTGGTGGCGTTGCTGGTGTTGCGGAGCGTGACCGCGGCCTGAGGGGTCGAGCTGTCGAGGGTGAGCTTGGAGGGCGCGACCGTGAGCCGATTCGGCGTCTGGAAGAGCCCGCAGCCGGCCAGAGACAGCAGGACCGGGCCCAGCAGTGCCAGGGCGATGTTCCGTTTGGAAGGCATTGCCGTACGATACACGCTCGCTGGCGTATAGCGCGGCGAGCGTTGCCGCCCGTTGCCGCCCGTTGCCGCCACGCGTGACGCAGGGCGGGCCGTAGGCCGTAGGCCCGCCCCCCGGCCCGTCCCCCCGGCCCGTCCGCGGAGCGCCGTACAGTGAGCAGGAGATGTCCGAGATCAACCGCCGGAAGCTCAAGCACATCGAGGTCTGCCTGGAGCGCGAGGTCGAGTACACGACGCGCACCGCCGGCTTCGAGCGCTACGACTTGCCCTACCGCGCCCTGCCCGAGACGAGCCTCGACGCCATCGACACGCGCACCTCCTTCCTGGGCCGCGAGCTGGCCGCGCCCCTCGTGATCGGCGCGATGACGGGCGGGGCCGCGCTTTCCAGCCTCATCAACCGCAACCTCGCGGTCGCGGCGCAACGTCTCGGGCTCGGGCTCATGCTGGGCTCTCAGCGCGTGATGCTGGAGGACCCGGCCGCGCGCTCCGGCTTCCAAGTGCGTCGCCACGCCCCCGACATCCTGCTGGTCGGCAACCTCGGCGTGGCGCAGCTCAACCGAGGGTACGGGGCGGAGGGGCTCCGCGAGGCGATCGACCTCGTCGGCGCCGACGCCCTGGCGCTGCACACCAACCCGCTGCAGGAGGCGCTGCAAGCGGGCGGCGACCGCGACTTCCGCGGCCTCGTCGACCGCCTGGCAGAGGTCGTGCCGGCGGTGGGGCGACCGGTCCTGCTCAAGGAGGTCGGGCACGGTCTCTCCGGTGCCGTGGCGGCGTCGGTCCGCGAGGTAGGGTTCGCCGCCTTCGACGTGGCCGGTGCCGGCGGAACCTCGTGGGCGAAGGTGGAGGACGTCGCCCGGCACGGCGAGGTGCGGCACCCGGACCTGGTGGAGTGGGGCCTTCCCACGGTGGACGCGCTGCTCGAGGTGGCGCAGGCCGTGCCGGGCGTGCCGCTGGTCGCCTCGGGCGGGGTGCGCAGCGGCGTCGACGTCGCGAAGGCGCTGGTGCTGGGCGCCTCGGTCGCCGCCGTCGCCCGGCCGCTGCTGGCTCCTGCCACGGAGTCGGCCGAGGCCGTCGAGGCGGTGCTCGAACGTCTGCTGTACGAGCTGCGGGTCGCCATGCACGGTGCGGGTGCGGCCGATCTGGCGGCGCTTCGCCGTCTCGCGTTGCGCGCACGCTGAGCGTGGCCGGCGCGATGCCGGCAGGGTGACCGGTGAGGCCGCGCCCGACGGCCGCCGAGCCGCGCGACCCGTGTGTGGCCGGCGCGGGCGGCCGTCGGTGTCCGAACGAACGTGGCGGCCGGCGCGACGTCCGGACGGCGCCCCCTACAATGCCCCATGGACCTCGGACTGAACGGCAAGATCGCGTTGGTGACGGGAGCATCGAAAGGGATCGGCCTCGCCGTCGCCCAGGCGCTGGCGGCCGAAGGCGCGCGCGTGGCGCTGGTCGCCCGCGACGGCGACGCCCTCGAGCGGGCGGTGGCCGGTATCACGCGGGCCGGAGGCGACGCGGTCGCGGTCCAGGGGGACGTGAGCCGTCTGGCGGACGTGCAGCGCGTCGTCGCTCAAACGCGGCGCCACCTCGGGGATCCCTCCGTGCTGGTCGCCAACGCGGGCGGCCCGCCCGCCGGCGTGCCCACCGACCTCGACGAGGAGGCGTGGGCGGCGGCCGTGGAGCTCACGCTGATGTCGTCCGTGCGCCTCACGCGTGAGGTCCTGCCGGCGATGCGGCAGGGGCGCTGGGGGAGGATCGTCAACATCACCTCCCTGTCGGTGAAGGAGCCGATCCTCAACCTCACGCTCTCGAACGCCCTGCGTTCCGGCGTCACCGCGTACGCCAAGAGCCTGGCGCAGGAGGTCGCGGCCGAAGGGGTGACGGTCAACAACGTAGGCCCCGGCTACACGGCGACCGAACGACTCACCGAGCTGTTCCAGGACGAGGCCGGGAAGCGCGCGTTGGTCGCGTCCATCCCTGCCCGGCGCCTGGGCGAGCCGGCGGAGATCGCGGCGGCGGTCGCGTTCCTGGCCTCGACGCAGGCAGCGTACATCACGGGCCAGACGTTGATCGTCGACGGCGGCGCGGTGAAGGGGCTGATGTAGCCGCCGGGCACCGCGGCCGGGGTGCCCGTGACGCCCGCGTGTACGTAGGCGCCCGCCAGAAACTTGTACCGAGTACAAGTGGCTGGCTATACTCCGGACATCGAAGCCGCCGGGGACGCGTTCGCGCGCTCCAGCGCCACCCGGGCACGTGGACCGGCACGTGGACCGGCCCGGGATCCGGCCCGTGAGGAGGCCCCGCATGTCCGTTTCCGACGATAGAGCGCGCGCTGCCACCGGCTCCGCCTTCCTGATCGAGCGCACAGCCGCCGCCGACATCCTCGTGCCCGAGGCGCTCGACGACGAGCTCAAGCTCATGCGCGCCACGGCACGCACCTTCGTGGAGCGGGAGATCGACCCCGTGTTCGACGAGCTCGAGCACCTCTCGTACGAGCTCAGCCGCAAGGCCATGCGCAAGGCCGGCGAGCAGGGCCTGCTGGCCGTGGAGATCCCCGAGGCCTACGGCGGGCTCGGTGCCAGCAAGGCCGCCGCCGCGGTCGTCACCGAGGCGCTGGCCGCCTCGGGCTCGTTCAACGTCACCTTCAACGCCCACAGCGGCATCGGGACGCTGCCGCTGGTGTACTTCGGCACCGACGAGCAGAAGCGGCGCTACCTGCCGAAGCTCGCCAGCGGCGAGTGGATCGCCGCGTACTGCCTCACCGAGCCCGGCAGCGGCTCGGACTCGCTGGCCGCGAAGACACGGGCGGTGCTCGAGGGCGACGCCTACGTGCTCAACGGCACCAAGATGTGGATCTCCAACGCCGGGTTCGCCGACCTGTTCACCGTCTTCGCGCAGGTCGACGGCGACAAGTTCAGCGCCTTCCTGGTCGAGCGCGACACGCCGGGACTCGGTTTCGGTGCCGAGGAGAAGAAGATGGGCATCAAGGGCTCCTCGACGCGCCAGGTGATGCTGGAGAACGTGCGGGTGCCCAGGGAGAACCTGCTGGGCGAGGTCGGCAAGGGCGCCCACATCGCGCTGGGCACGCTGAACATCGGTCGCTACAAGCTGGCCGTCGGTGCGGTGGGGGGTGTCAAGCAGCTCATCGGGCTGGCCAGCGGCTACGCGCAGGAGCGCGAGCAGTTCGGCGTGCCGATCGCGAGCTTCGGCCTCATCCAGGACAAGCTGGGTCGCATGGCGGCCGAGGCGTTCGCGTTGGAGAGCGCCGTGTACCGGCTCGTGGGCGAGATGGACGCCGTGCTCGAGGGCGTGCCGGAAGGTGCCGCGAAGTCACGGGCGCTCAACGAGTACGTCGTCGAGTACTCGCTCATCAAGGTCTTCGGTAGCGAGATCCTCGACATGGTCGTCGACGAGGCGCTGCAGATCTACGGCGGTTACGGCTTCTCGGCCGACTACCCGATCGAGCTGCCGTACCGCAACAGCCGGATCAACCGCATCTTCGAGGGCACCAACGAGATCAACCGGTTGTTGACCGTCGAGCAGCTGTTGAAGCGCGCGATGCGCGGCTCCGTCGATCTGCTCGGGCCCGCGCAGGCTGCGTTGCAGGGGGAGCCGGTGACGGACGTGGACGCGCCGGAGGCCCTGGCCGACGCCGTGGTGGCGGTGGAGAACCTCAAGCGGGCCACGTTGATGGTGGCCGGCATGGGCGCCATGGCCTACGCGCAGGCGTTGGAGCACGAGCAGGAGTTGATGGGGCATGTCGCGGACCTGGTGGGCCTGGTCTACCTGGCCGACTCCGCGTTGCTGCGGGCCGAACGGGTCCGGGAGGGCGAGACGGGGGAACGTGCCGCGCTGCTGGCGCGGCTCTACGCCTTCGCCGCCGTCGATCGGGCGCGCCCCCTCGCCACCGAGGCGTTGCGCCGGATCCCGGGAGGACCGCAGGCGCAGGCGCGCGCCGGCGCCTATCTCGCCGAGCACGGGGTGGATCTCATCGCGCTGCGGCGCGATGCGGCCCAGGCCGTGCTGGCCGCGGACGGCTACCCTCTGTAGCGCGGCGCCACCGTGAGGGCGCGACCGTGGTGGGTGCCACGTGCGCCCGGCACGGTCGCCTGGGCGTTCGACGCCGCTACCGCGGCTCACTGTGGCTCGCGGGCCAGGGTGAGCGCGATGCGATGCTGGTTGCCGCCACGCAGGTAGGTCACCTTCACCTTGTCGCCGACCCGGTAGTGGTTCTCGAGGTAGGACTTGAGGTCCCCGAGGTCCTGGATGGTGTGGTCGTCGACCTTCAGCAGCACGTCGCCTCCCACGTAGTACAGCCGGTTGCCGACCACCTCCTGCTGCCGCGCGCCCAGCAGGCCGGCCCGGTCGAGCGGGCTGCCGCTCACCAATTGCACCAGCAGCAGACCGTGATCGGTCTTCAGCCCCAGCGCTCGCGCCAGGTCGGGCGTGAGGGTGTGGGCGTACTTCACGCCCAGGTAGGGGTGCGGGTAGAAGCCGTTCTCGAGCAGCGACGGCAGCACCCGCTCGACGGTCGCGATGGGCAGCGCGAACCCCACGCCGACGTTGGTGCCCGACGGGCTGAAGAGGGCGCTGGTGATGCCGATGACGCGCCCTGCGCTGTCGAGCAGCGGCCCCCCCGAGTTGCCCTTGTTGATGGCGGCGTCGGTCTGGATGATGCCGGTGATGGGCAGGCCGGACGGCCCCTGGATGGAGCGGTTCAGCGCGCTGACGACGCCCGTGGTGAGGGTGCGGCCGAACTCGCCGAACGGATTGCCGATGGCGATGGTGCGCTGGCCCACCTGGAGCTGGTCGGAGTTCCCGAAGGTCACGGGGTGAAGCAGGCTCCTGGGTGCGTTGACCTTGAGCACCGCCACGTCGTTGCGGGCGTCGCTGCCGACCAGCTTGGCCGGCAGCGAGGTGCCGTTGCCGAACGCGACGTTGATGCGCTGGGCGTTCTCGATGACGTGGTAGTTGGTGAGGATGTGCCCCTCGGTGTCGATCACGAAGCCGGAGCCGGCGCCCTGGGCGGGCACCGAGCCGTAGAAGAAACTCGGCTGCAGGATCTGCGTGGTGATGTTGACCACGGAAGGCGCGACGTTCTTGTAGACGTCGATGACGCGTTTCTCTGCCAGGTCGAGCCCCTGCTTGTCGACGAAGGCTGTGGAGGCGGAGCTGGCGTCCTGCGCCAGAGCGGCGGCGGTCGCCGTCAGCGTCAGCGCGGCCGCGGCCAGCAACAGCACGATCCGCCGGCGGGCGGGATGCGGGAGAGTGAGGGTCTGGAACATGGTGCCATCTTGCCAGGGCGCACATGAAAGGTCTGAAATCGCGCTGCCGGCGGACCTGGGTGCCGGCCTACCGTCGTCCACCGCGACGGCTTGCATAATGACCCATGTCCGCATACCTGCACGGTGTGGCGTCGGCCGTGCCCGAGACGGCGTACGACCAGAGCGTCGCACGCGATGTGATGAAGGCGTGGGTGGGAGGCGACCGACGCACCGACCACCTGCTCCACCGCATCTACCAGCACTCCGGCATCGACATGCGCCACAGCGTGGTGAGCGATTTCGTGCCGGGAGGTGTGCGCGGGTTCTACGTCGACGCGGCCACCGGCGCGTTCCGGAGCCCGGGCACGGCCGAGCGCAACGCCGTGTACGCCCGGGAGGCGATGGCGCTCTTCCCGCGGGTGGCGCGCCGCGCGCTGGAGGGGGCTGCGGGGTTCGTCGCCTCGGACGTCACGCACGTCATCACCGTGTCCTGCACGGGGTTCGTGGCGCCGGGCCCCGACCTCGCGGTGGTGCGCGAGCTGGGGCTGGCGCCCTCGACCGAGCGCTACCACCTGGGCTTCATGGGGTGCTACGCCGCCTTCCCGGCACTGCGTATGGCGCAAGCCTTCTGTCGGGCCGACCCCGATGCGGTGGTGCTGGTGGCGGCGGTGGAGCTGTGCTCGCTCCACCTGCAGCCGACGTGCGAGCTGGACGCGCTCGTCGCCGGCTCGGTGTTCGCCGACGGCGGCGCCGCCACGGTGGTGAGCGCAAGGCGGCCGGAGGCCGGGGGCCTGCGGCTGGAGCGCTTCTCGTCGGGCGTTGCGCCGGAAGGCGCCGACGCGATGGCCTGGACCATCGGCGACACCGGCTTCGAGATGGTGCTCTCGAGCTACGTGCCCAAGATCGTGGCGGCGCGTGCGCAAGAAGCGGTGGACCCGCTTCTGCAGGCGGCCGGCGTGCGACAGCGGGACGTGCGTCGCTGGGCGGTGCACCCGGGCGGGCGCGCCATCCTCGACCGCGTGGAGAGCGGGCTGGGCCTTCCCCGGGAGGCGCTCGCCGCCTCGCGTGCCGTGCTGGCGCGTTACGGCAACATGTCGAGCGCCACCGTGCTCTTCGTGCTCGAGAGGCTGCTGGAGGACGGGCTCGAGCCCGGCGAGAGAATCGTCGCCATGGCGTTCGGGCCGGGCCTGACGGTCGACGCGGGGGTGCTGAGCGCAGCATGAGCCTGCTTCTCCGGCGCCGTGCCACGGGCCTGCGCGAGGCCATGGACGACCCGGCCTGCGACGGCGAGCGGTTGCGGGCCACCTACGCCCAGTTCGCCGTGGTCAACCGCTGGCTGGCCGGCTGGCGCGGCGTGTTCGAGTGCTGGCTCGAGCCCCGCGCGCACCCCGGCGCCACGCTGCTCGACGTCGGGTGCGGCGGCGGGGACGTGGCGCGCAACCTCGCAACGTGGTCGGCGGCGGCCGGCGTGCCGCTGGTCGTCACCGCGGTGGATCCCGACGCGCGTGCGATGGCGTTCGCCCGCGGGCGCGGTCCGTGCAAGCGGGTGCGCTACCGCCGGGCGACCGTGGAGGACCTCCTCGCGGACGGCGAGCGCTTCGACTTCGTGGTCTCGAACCACGTCCTGCACCATCTCAGCGAGGCGGAGGTGCCCGGCTTCCTGGCCGCGACGGCGAGCCTGGCGCGCGTGGCGGCGCTGCACAACGATCTCCGGCGCAACGCGCTGGCGCTGGCGGCCTTCGCGCCGCTCAGACCCCTGTTTCTCGGCTCGTTCATCGTGCCCGACGGTCTTCGATCGATCCGTCGCGCGTACCGGCCCGACGAGCTCCGGGCGCTGGCGCCCGAAGGTTGGCGGGTGGAATGCATGCCGCCGTTCCGCGCGCTGCTCGCCTACGAGGTGCCCGGTACGCAGGCGGCCGGGTGAGCCGCGTCGAGGTCGCCGTGGTGGGCGGCGGACCGGTCGGGTTGCTGCTCGCGTGCCTGCTGGCCGACGCCGGGGTGTGCGTCACGGTGCTGGAGCGCCGCCGCCGGCCGTCGACCCACTCGCGCTCGATCGGGGTGCACCCGCCGGCGCTGGAGGTCGCGGCGCGGCTCGGACTCTCCGAGCGGTTGGTGGGGGGCGGGGTGCGCGTCGAACGGGGGCACGCCTACGCCGGCCGCACGCGTCTCGGCACGCTGTCGTTCCGGACCTGCCCCCCTCCGTACCGTTTCGTGCTGACGCTTCCCCAGGAGCAGGTCGAGCGCGTGCTCGAGGCCCACCTGACGTCGTTCCCCGGCGCGGAGCTCCGCAGGGGCGCGGAGGTCGTGGCGCTGGAGCACGACGGGCACGGGGTGCGCCTTCGCATCGCCGACGCCGGCGCCCTCGACGCCGACCTCGTGGTCGGTTGCGATGGTCACGACAGCGCCGTGCGGTCCTGGATCGGGGTCCCCTTCGAGGAACGCCGCCACCCCGACCGCTTCGTGATGGGCGACTTCCCGGACGCCACGCGGCTGGGGCCGGACGCCGCCATCTACCTCACCGGTGCCGGCGTGGTGGAGTCCTTCCCCCTCCCGGACGGATGGCGCCGCTGGGTCGCCGCGGTCGCGCCGGAGGGCGAGCCCGTCCCCGGGCCTCCCGCCGGGACACGCCTGTGCGTCGCCACGTGGCTGGCCGACCGCATCCGGGAACGCGTGGGGGAGCGGGTGGATCCCCACCGGTGCAGCATGGTCAGCGCGTTCGGCGTGCGCACGCTGCTCGCGCTGCGCCTGGTGGCGGGGCGCGTGGTGCTGGCCGGCGACGCGGCGCACGTGCTCCCCCCCTTCGGCGGGCAGGGGATGAACCTCGGCTGGCTGGACGCCGGCGAGCTGGCCGCCCGCGTGCTCGCTGTCCGTGCCGGCGGCGACCTCGCGCGCGTGCCGGATGCGCGCCTTCAGCAGGCGCTGGCCGCGTACGAAGCGGCGCGCCTCCCCGCAGCGCGAACGGCCGCCCGACGGGCGGCATTCAACCTTCGCGTAGGCCGGGCGTCCCCGGTACCGCGCCTGCGGGCGACCGCGGTGTGGGCGGGGCTCCACAGCCCGCTGGCCCGGGCGTTCGCGCGGCGCTTCACCATGCGCGGCCTGGAAGCCGGCCTCGGGCCGGAGCGCGGCGCGTGAACGCCTTGCTGGCGCACCCGTTCCTGCGCCACCTGCGCCTGCACTTCAACGCGTTGTTGAGCCCCATCTACCTTTGGGGGGTCCTTCTGGGCGGGGGCCACCTCGGTGAGTCGCGCGTGTGGCTGGGCTACCTGTCGGTCCACCTCTTCCTGTACGGGGGAACCACCGCCTTCAACTCCTTCTACGACCGGGACGAGGGCCCCGTCGGCGGCATGTTGGAGCCTCCCGGGGTGGAGCCGGGCCTGTTGCCCTTCTCGTTGATCGTGCAGGCCCTCGGCCTCCCGCCGGCGTGGTTTGTGGGCCCCGCCTTCACGCTGGCCTGGCTGCTGTTGTTCCTCGTGTTCGCCGCCTACTCCCACCCGTGGGTGCGGCTCAAGGCCCGCCCCGTGGCCGCGCTGACGACCATCGCGCTGGGGCAGGGCGCCCTGGGCTTCGCGCTGGGGTGGTTGGGCGTGGCGCCCGTGCAGGCGCTGGCCTCGTCCCGCGGAGCGACCGGCATGCTCAGCACGGCGCTGGTGGTCACCGGCCTGTACATCGTCACGCAGAGCTACCAGACGTTGGAGGACCGCCGGAGGGGCGACCGGACGCTGCCGGTCCTGCTCGGCCCGCGCCGCTCGTTGCGCCTGGCCGTGGCCGCGCTCGGCATCGGCGGGGCTGCGATGCTGGTCGAGCTCACGCGCCGCGCCGCGCCCGGCTGGGTGGCGGTCGTGGCGCTGTTCTTCGTGGCCGTCGGCGCCTGGACGCTCGCCTGGGCCTCCCGGTTCGACGAGGCGGAGGTCGCGGCCAACTACCGCACGGCCATGCGGCTGGCGGCGGTCAGCTCCGGCGGCTTCACGCTGGTGATCGTGGCGCTCCTCCTGTGAGCGTGCTCCGCATGAGCGTGCTCCGCATGAGCGTGGTGCGAATGATCGTGGAGCGCATGAGGGCGGAGCGCACGAGCGTGGAGTGCACGAGGGTGGAGCGCATGAGGGCGGGGCGGGCCCTCGTCAAAGAGGCTTGAAGCGCTCGAACGTCTCCTGGCAGGCGCGGCAGGTGTAGATCTCCCGGCACAGGGCGCTGCCGAAGGCGCCGCGGAGTTCGGTGTCGAAGCTGTTGCAGCGTGGGCACGGGACGGGCGCCTCGAGCTCGGGCACCACCAGGCCGTGGTGGGGGTTCGGAGGTGCGATGCCGAAGGCACGTAGCTTGACGCGCGCCGCGTCGCTCATGTCGTCGGAGCTCCAGGCGGGAGCGAGCTGGCGCCGCACCTCGACCTCGTCGGCGCCGAGCTCCCGGATCCGCGCGCCGACGGCATCGCGGATGGTGTGGAAGGCGGGACACCCTGCGAACGTGGGGGTGATGTCCACGCGCACGTGGGTGCCCGTAACCTCCACGGCGCGCACCATTCCGAGCTCCACGACCGACAGCACGGGGATCTCGGGATCCTTGACGTCGTGAAGCGCGTTCCAGATCGCCTCGGGGGTCGGCGACGTGCTCGATTCGCGGGTCTGGGGGGCGGCGTCCATGCCTCGGCCTCCTGTTCGATGGGCGTGCTGGGTTCGGCCCCTACCAGGCCTCGACGCCCGGGTCGGCGCGGGCCACCGACTGCATGTCGATGAGCAGGGTGACGAGCGCCTCGCCGTGGCGCTCCCGGCCGCCCGGGTTCGGCGCGACCTCGGCGGGAGTCTCCACGCCGGCGCTGTGCAACGCGGCAAGGATGCGCCCGCGGACCGCCTCTTCGAGCGCCTGCGGATCGGGGATCACCCCGGTTGCGGCCAGCGCGGCGTCGCCGGGCAGGGGTTGCCAGAGCTGCGGAAGGTAGGGCCAGAGGCGCTCCAGCGCGGCGAGGAGACGTCGGCGCGACACCTCGGTGCCGCCCGCCAGGCGCTTGAGCCACAGCCCGCTGTGGCGCAGATGGAAGATCTCCTCCTTGGCGGCCTTGGCGGCGGCTTCGGCGAGCGGCGCGTACGTCGAGCGCGCCAGCCGCCCGAGCAGCTCCGCCTCGTAGGCGTCGAACAGGAACTGGCGGAGCATCGTGAAGGCCCAATCGCCCTTGGGCATCTCCACCATGCGGACGTTGCGGTAGGCGCCGGCTTCGCGGAAGAAGACCAGCTCGTCGGGGTCGCTTCCGTCGAGCGCGGACCGCGCCTCCAGCCACAGGACCGCGTGGCCGATCTCATCCTGCGCGATGTTCGCCAGCGCGATGTCCTCCTCGAGCAGCGGCGCGTGGCCCGTCCACTCCGAGTCGCGGTGACCCAGGATCAGCTCGTCGTCGCCCATGGCCGTCAGGCGCGCGATCAATGCCTCGCGCAGGGCGGGGTCGAGGTCGTGGGAGCGGTTCACGAGCCCTCCTTCGCGCGACCCTGTCGGCCGGGCGCGAGCAGCCCGTAGGCCGATTGCTGCTTGTACGTCTTGTCGCGGGCAGGGTCGAACCAGGCGGCCGCTTCGTCCTCGGGGCTCGCCACCACGTCGTCGGCCGGCACCACCCACCAGGTCAGGGCGGGAGGCTCGGGGAAGTTCCGCACTGCGGCGGCAACCGCCGCCCGGGGGCCGGGTGCCTGCACCTCGCCGACGTGGTCGACGAAGGTCATGGCCCGCCGGTGGCTGGTCTTGCGGAAGACCAGGAATCGCCGGGTGGGGCCCTCCTCCTCGACCGGCCAGGGGGCGGCCGCCTCCAGTTCCTCGGCGGTCACGGCGAAGACGTCGTCGGCGGGCGCCACCCACATGCTGATCGCGGCGGGACGTCGGGCGTACACGCTGCGGGCCATCAGCAACGCGTGCTCGGCGTCGGCCGCGTGGACCGAGCCGACGGCCTGGTGGGGCTTGCCGGCGGCGTCCTGCTTGAAGACCTCCCAGCGCGGTCCCTGGCCCCCGGCCGGAGCGGCGGGCGCCATCTACGCCGCCGCCTTCCTCGCGCGCTCGGCGTACGCGGCCATCGCCTCACGCACCCACGCGCCCTCCTCGTGGGCCTGCCGACGCGCGGCGAGACGCTCGGCGTTCAGCGGCCCGTGCCCCTTCACGACGTTCCAGAACTCGTGCCAGTCGATGGGCCCGTGGACCCAGTGGCCGCTCGTCTCGTCGAAGCGCAGGGCGGGGTCGGGGAGCGTGAGCCCGGCCTCCATCAGCTCGGGAGCGTGCTCGTCGAGGAACTCCTGCCGCACCTCGTCGTTGGTCTTGCTCTTGATGCCCCAGCGCAGCAGTTGCGGTGTGTTCGGCGAGTCGCTGTCGTGCGGTCCCAGCATCATGAGCGAGGGCCACCACCAGCGGTCCAGGGCGTCCTGCGCCATGGCGCGCTGGTGGGCGCTCCCCTGGGCGTAGGTCAGCACCATCTCCTTGCCCTGTTTGTGATGGAAGGTCTCCTCGGCGCAGATCCGCACCATGGCGCGTGAGTAGGGGCCGTAGGAGCACTGCGCCAGCATGAGCTGGTTCTTGATGGCGGCCCCGTCGACCAGCCAACCGATCATGCCGACGTCGGCCCAGGTGAGCGTCGGGTAGTTGAAGACGCTCGAGTACTTGGCGCGCCCTTCCAGCAGGGCGTCGATGAGCTCGTCGCGTTCGACGCCGAGGGTCTCGGCGGCGTGGTAGAGGTACTGACCGTGGCCGGCTTCGTCCTGCACCTTGGCGATCAGGATGAGCTTGCGGCGGAGGCTCGGCGCGCGGGTGATCCAGAAACCCTCGGGCAGCATCCCCACGACCTCGCTGTGGGCATGCTGGCTGATCATGCGCACGAGCTGCTTGAGGTAGGCGTCGGGCACCCAGTCGCCCGGCTCGATCTTCTCGCCGCGGGCGATGCGGGCCTCGAACGCCTCGAGGCGTTCCGGGTCGTCGAGGATGGGTGCGGGTCGGCTCACGGTTGCTCCCTTCGGTCGCGGTCGGCGGCGCCGAGGGCGCCCAGGAGGAACGACGCATAGCGCTGCGCGAGCGTGTCGAACGTCAGCCGGCCGCCCGGGTCGAGCCACTGGTAGGTCCAGTTGAGCGCGGACAGCACGAACAGGGTGGCGAGGGCGGGGTCCTCGACGTCGAAGTCGCCCCCTGCCACGCCGGCGTCGACGGTGGCGCGGAAGATCGCCTGGTAGGCGTCGCGCCGCTCCACCAGCTCGCGCTGCAGCTCGGGTGGGAGGTGTGCCCATTCGTGGAAGAACACGGTGGCATGGGGCAGGCGGTCCCGGATGACGCCGAGGTGCGCGCGTACCAGTGCGCGCAGGCGCTCGGGAGGGGGGAGCGTGGGCTCGACCTCCGTCGCCGCGGCCAGGAAGGTGTCGGCCGCTTCGTGGACGATGCTGCGGAGGAGCTCTTCCTTGGACGCGATGTGGGCGTACAGGCTGCTCCCCTGGAGCTGAACGCGGCGGGCGATCTCGCGCATGCTGGTCGCGTGGTAGCCGTTGCGCTGGAAGAGGTCGCCGGCGGTGTCGAGGATCTCCTGCCTTCGGGTCACCCGCACAGTCTAGGCGAACGACCGTTCGTTCGACAAGCGAGGATGAACCGACGCCCTCCCCGTCCCCCGTGCACCCCCGGACGCCGAGCGCCGGCCGCTCCCGGGTTAGCCTACCGACGAGACCCCACCCCCTGTGGAGGATCGGCTCCGCAAGGCGGCATCAGGAGATGACATGGAACCGTTGCGCTTCATCGCGGAAGACGGCGGCAGAGTGGACCGACTACCGTTCACGGTGGACGAACTGGTCCGCGGCTAC
>Ga0114931_10000101_pt1 | contig 90214 bp, 65 predicted proteins | sample 2SBtaG_FD_89579 | JGI IMG/M metagenome (GOLD analysis project Ga0114931, IMG submission 89579) | Deep subsurface microbial communities from Kolumbo volcano to uncover new lineages of life (NeLLi) - 2SBTROV14_V59a metaG | ecosystem: Environmental > Aquatic > Marine > Volcanic | place: Kolumbo...
CCCGAGGCGCCGGGCCAGCAGCTGGGACAGCGTCGTCTTCCCGCTCGCTTGGAGCCCCGAGACTATGTAGAGGATCGCGCTATTCAATCTCGTGGCACCTTCGGTCAACTCAATGTCTGCCTAACCTATCTTGTACGCCTTCCCAACGCTTCCCCCCTCACCCACCTATCATACTATGCTGCACCGTACGAACGCCACATCTGCACATGTCCCATCCGTTTGTCCGACTCGCCGGGGCGCAGCAGCCGCCTTATCTGGCGCACGACTGGCACATAACCTGATAAACACTGCGTCACACCCCGATCGATCGCATCCGCGAGCGCGCTGGCCGCGGTGCACGTCGGCGCTACCGATCCAGCGGACTCTTCACCCCCATGGCCCCCCGGTTCAACACATGCGTGTAGATCATTGTCGTGCTCACATCGCTATGACCCAGCAGTTCCTGGATGGTCCGGATGTCGGTTCCCGACTCGAGCAGGTGCGTCGCGAACGAGTGGCGCAACGTGTGGCACGACGCCCGCTTGCTGATGCCCGACGCCAGCACGGCGCGCCGCACCGCGCGTTGGAGCACACTTTCGTGACGGTGCCAGCGCCGCAGTTCACCGGTGGCAGTATCCGCATACACGCGGGACGCCGGGAACACCCACTGCCAACCCCACTCCCGTCCGGCATGGATGTACTTTCGCTCGAGCGCGCCGGGCAGCGGCACCCCGGAGAACCCGTTGGCCCGGTCGTGTCGGTGTACAATCCGCGCGCGATCGATCTGCGCGCGCAGCGGCACCACCAGAGCCGCCGGCAGCATGGTCACCCGGTCTTTGCGTCCCTTACCGCTGCGAACGGTGATTTCAGCACGCTGGAAGTCCAGATCTTTGACGCGCAGGCGGCAGCACTCCATCAACCGCAGTCCGGCGCCGTAGAGCAGCGACGCCATCAGCCACGACACGCCGGTCAACTGCGCGAGCACCGCGCGAACTTCGCGCCGGGTTAACACGACGGGTAAGCGCGCCGGCCTCTTTGCCGGCGTGATCCCGTCGATCCAGTCGATATCCGATCCGAGAACTTCACGGTAGAGGAACAGCAGCGCGCAGAGCGCCTGGTTCTGGGTGGACGCAGAAACTCTTCGCTCACTCGCGAGCCACGACAGAAATTGTTCCACGTGTGTGGCGCCGAGTTCGCGCGGATGACGCCGCCCGTGATAAATCACGTACCGGCGAATCCACGATACATAGCTTTTTTCGGTGCGGGGGCTGTAGTGGCGCGCGCGGATCGCACGCCGCACAAGGTCGAGTAACCGCGGCGGCCCGGGCGGCCTGGCGGGCTGCGACCGGTACGGTTCCGACGGTTCGCGCAGAAGCATTCGCGGCGGAATATCGGCGGTGGGCTGCAAACGAAGAATGGTTTCCCGACCCGGCAACGTTTTCTCCCTTAACGGAATGGCTGGACCGGCTCCCCGGGAAGCTGGGCCCGCGTCGCTCAAACCCGGCCGGAATATTACCGCAGACGAGCGCGTCTGTCAATGTACAGTATACGGGTGACGTAACCAGCGCACGGGCGCGCAGCCAGCGTGGATGCACCGCACTCAACCGCCCGTTTCGCACCGCACGGCTATCTCGCGGGCGTCCCGTCCGCATGTCACCCCGCAACCCGCTCGCACTCCACCCCCGCTTCGCGCCACACCGCCATCCCGCGGTGGCCGCATCCACAGATCACCCCGCACACAGCCCGGCCCATCGCGTTTCGCTCAGCGCTCTTGGAACACCCCGGCCAGAAAATCCAGCACAACCTTCCACGTCTCCTCCACGCCGCCCTCGACCCGCTTCGGGTTGAGCATCGACGAACCGTGCACCCCGTTCTTTGCCACGTACGTTTTCAAGCCCGCGCGGCGGAACGCGTCGAGCTGCTTGCGCACGCTCTCGTATTTCATCTCCGAAGCCGGACGCAGGATCAGCGCGGGAATCGTGATTCGGTCGATCACGTCGTCGGGCGAGCAGTCCTTCATCGGGCCCCCGGCGGCCGGAGAAAACGCCAGAATCCCCGACAATTCGCGCGCGTGGTCTACGGCGAGCCGCACCACGAGTCCGGCGCTGTAGCTGCTTCCCCACGCCACGCGCGGTCCGGTGTAGCCCGAGGCGATCAAATAATGCAGCGCGGCCTCGAGGTCGGGGTAAGCATCGCAGTACCCGGTTACGCGGCCACCGCGGTGATCGACGGTACGGTTCGTACCGCCGAGTCTCGTGCCGCCGCTGCGCTGGTCGATCGCCAGAACGGCGTAGCCCTGCGCGCGCAGCACGGGGATGATCGATGCGTATTCGGCGCGCGCGTTCGCCCCGGCCTGGTGGAACAGAATCACCGCGGGCGCGGTTTTGCCCCGCTCAGACGCGTAGAGATCACCATAGAGTTGCACGCCATCGGCGGCCGTAAAGGTGACTTCGACACGCCCGGTTTCTTTCTGTTCCTTCGTTCGGGCGGCCGGCGAAGCATCCTGTTGGTCTGCCGGTCGCCGCGCCGGGGCGCCCGATCGATCCGCGGACCGCCCGGCAGAAGCTTCAACATGCTCCCCCGATATCACCGCGCTCTGCAGCACCCCCACAGTCCCAGCAGCCACAAACAGCGCAACGAGCGACAGTATAAACGTCGTCCGTGTTGTTGCCGTCATGATGAACTCCTTTGACAAACGCTTCGCGATCTATGCCCCGGCTTTGACAGTTCGGGGCGCCTATGTTAGGCTGGAACGATTCCATGCCGCAACGTATGCCGCAACGTATGAACGTACGGGATTACACTCCAAACAAAAATCCGGAAGGGGTGCTTCTATGAATGGCCTGTCCCCGTCCTCGCGTCCGAGCCGTGTCGCGCTCGCCCTAGCATTTCTTGCCACACTAATCTTTTCTTGTAACAACGACAAATCCATAACGGCGCCGCCTCCCACAGGCGTTTCCCACCCCACACCGGCAATCCTGTTCCCCGTCAAGGGGGCGTGCATACTCGCGGGGGATCCGATCATTTTCAAGGGAACCGTCGTCAAACCCACGGGCAAGGAAACTCTCTCGTGGACCTTTGAAGGCGGATTGCCCAGCATCGTGAACGATACAATCACACCCACAACCATTTTTCCACAGCCCGGGAGCTTCCTGGTTCGTTTTTCGATCGAAGAACCCGGCCTCAAGACATATACGGCTTCGATACAGATCTATGTGAAATCGAACTGCGATACAATGAAGGCGATCATCACCGTCCCTGCGTCTCCTCCCACGATCAACCAGGGCGACGCGGTCGCATTCACCGGCGTGTGCACGGGGGGGGAGCCCCCGGTATCCGGGCGGTGGAACTTCGGTGACCCCGCGATTCCCGGCCTGACGGGCCTGACGCCCACGGTGGTGTTTCCCAACCCAGGTGATTTTTCGGTCGTCTTTACCTGTACGGATTCCCTCGGTGACGCCGCACACGACACCCTCGTCGTCCACGTCCAGCCGGCTGTGACCTATACGCCGGGGCTCTTCAACATTCCCGTAACGGATCCCGATGGCATCGGAAGCCTCCGGATTCCCATAGGAGGGTGGGGGCCGTTGCCCTCTTCCACCACGCCCCTCGCCCTCGGCATCGCGGGGAGCAACGGAGTCGCCCTGTTCGATCCGCTCCAACCCACCAAGCCGATACCCGGACCATTCTGGAACGGAAACCCGACACTGGGAGTCCAGCCTCTCCGCTATTCGCCCCCGCCGGGGCTTGGCCCGAAATCGGCCGCCCGGGCGAACACCGGCGTAGAGGGAGACGCGCTGTTCCAGTACGGATCCGGTGCGCGTCTCACGTTCTGGGATCCCGTCGCCTCGAGCTGGGGTGCGTTCTCGCTGACCATGCTGACTTCCAGCCTGGTGGTCGACGGCGTGCCCTACGGCGGCGACGAATCGAGTGGCGGGCTGCTGGCGGTGGCCGCAACGCGAATCCTGGAAGTGGAGTACGACACCACGCTGCCCGCCTGGAGTTTCGGCCAAGATTTCCTCAACTCCGATGTCGCCTTTCTCTCAATGGCTTCGGCCTTCGCACGCGACCGCAACGGAAGCATGCTCATTGCAACGGACGGCTCGCCCGGGCAACTCTACCTGCACAACCGCACCCCCGGAACGCCGGCCCGGCTCATCGGTGCGCTCGGCAACACGCCACGACGGCTGCGCTGCAGCGGCAACGTCTGCGTGGTGAGCAACTTCGCGTCGAACGACCTGACGATCGCCACGTGGGATGCGCTGACCGACTCGGTCACGATCACGGCAACGGTACCGGTGGGCGCCGGTCCAATCGGTATCGACCTTCTCGACCTGCCGGGTGGGGACGTGGCCATCGTGAGCACGGGGTTCTCGGACAACACGTTCAGCGTCACGGTAGTCACGCAGCAGGGCCAGCTCGTGTCGAACGCAACAATGTCGGTGGACGCCGGCTGTGGATCCCCGGGACACGCGGTGTGGCTGCGCGATTCGGGCAACGACGTGCTGATTACGTGCAACGCGACGGGCAATATGCAGATTGTCAAGTCGGGGCTGTAGTTGCAGCGCCACGACACGAGACCGCTACGCGGTTGCGTTGCCTGGCGCTGTGATCATTCGCCCGGCGATTGATGCAAAAACGGAGGTGAGGATCCCGGTTGCCGGGCCTCACCTCCGTCGTTTTTCCGTCACTGAGCAGGGCGGTCGAGTCCGCGCGTTCCGCCCGCATCCAGGGGGCGTGTGTGCGCCCCTGCGTCCCCGGGCATGGGTTTGCCCTCGCACTGTACGACCCCGGGATTGCCACAACGCCATCCTCTCAAGAAATGGAGCATCCGGCAATCCCGGGGCAGTTCCCACAACGGTCATTGCATACGCTGGACAACCACCTTGATGATCCGGTTCCGAAATCCGTGCACGTCGGGGCTCAAGTCGGCGCCGCCCATGATACCCGGATGTCTGCGCACCGGCCGATGCGGCGTCATGTCCACGGCATCGTTCTCGTTGCCATTCGGGTCGCCGGCCAGCGCCACGGGGCCGAGCGCGCTGCACGCATCCACAATGTCCGCACTGCGTTCGGTATTCTGCTCGGTACCCGCATCCCACGCGCGGGCGCGGTACACGCACCAACCACGCCGGGGCAGTTTCGCACCATCGAGCCCGGCAAATCCGTCGTTGGAACAGATCAACATGCCGGCCACGGAAATACGATCCCCGGTATGCGCACGGATTGTCACCGTAACTCGGTCCGCGAACGATCCCACCGTGGTGCCTCTACGCGTGAGGGGCATCCCGACGTCGACCACGTCCGTTACGCCGCGAGCACCCTGCAGCCACTCGACAAGCGGAACCTGGTTGCCGTTCTCGGCGAGTTCTTCCAACGCCGACGACGCCAGTCGGCCCCGGCGAAACACGTGCACGCTGCGACGATGCGTGGCAACAACGGGTGGTGAAATGGGCTGGGATGCGCTGCGGTTGATGAGCGTAACGCGGTAGGTGTGCAATCTGCCGCGGTCGCCCCGATCCCCATCGTGATCGTCCCGATCGAACACCGCTCCCGCGGGCGTATGCTCGGCGACGGGAGAACTGATGTCCGGGGCCGGGGCCGGCTCGGATGACTGCGCCGTTGCACGATCGGCCGGCGGCGCGGTTACGCTATCATCGCCACACCCGGCAAACACAATGCACAGCGCTACGGCGGCGCCCGAAACAGCGAGTAAACGCATAGTGAACCTCCAGGTTCAGATGTTGAGGCACCTCCGCGGGGTCTGCGCACTGCGGTGGCGCGGTGGTGCCGAGTGGGGTAGGTAACTGGAGGTACGATGCGTGTGGCGGAATTGGATCAAAAAAAATCACTGCACGTCATGAAACCGGTTTTCACCGCGCGCGTAGAACATGCCGGTGGGGCGCGGCGCACCGCCCGCGGATTCGATGGTGACGGCAAATTCCGTGATGCACGCGGCATCGCGAACAACGGGCAACTCCAGCACGGCGCGGCCCCGGTCGTCGACGGTAAACATGCCGTTGCCCTGCACGCGCGTGCCGCGGTAACTCCACAACTGATACCGGTGCCCGGGCGGTGCCGCCGGGAATCCGTACACATACACGATGCCGCTCTTGCCGTCCGGACGCAACACCACCCATCCTACCGCGTGGCGATTCGGCGCCACCCCATCCATTTCCACAAAGCGCACACCCTTATCGCCCAGGGCGATCCGGTGGCGGGCCTGCTGCACCTCGCGTTCGAGCACGGCCGCGCGCTCGACGCTTACGTTGAGCCGTACACGGGTATGATTGAGCTGGCGGTTCAGATCGGCGCTGCGCACGGCGAAGAAAACGGCAGCCGCACAGGCGACCAGCGCCACGATCCACGCCCGGCGCTGGCCGGTGTGTCGCGCGCGCATGGCCACTCCCTGCTCGCCACCTGAACTTTCCGGCGGCGCATCCACGTCGGAACGTACGATGGAACCGGGGCGTGCGCGTGCGTCCGCGAGGGCGCTCGTGTTCCCATGCGCGCCCTCGTCCACCGCGCGGCCGGCAACACCGATACGTGCCATCAATCGCTCTTTTACACGCGCCGGTGGATCTTCCTGCGCTACGGCGGCGGCCAGGCGCGCGGCCACCTCGCTGGCGTCGCACAACGCGGCGAGCGCTTCGGCATCACCGGTATCAAGGTACGCTTCCACCGCCCGACGCTCTCCGGCATCGAGAATTCCGAGAGCGTACGCTTCGATGAGATCTCTGATGTGTCCTTCGCTCATGGTTTCGTCTTGCGCTGAGCACCGAGTTGCCTGCGCAATTTCACAACCGCCTCGCGCAGTCGACTCTTTACCGTGCCCAACGGCAGGTTCAATCGTTCGGCGATCATTGCGTGGGACATTCCCTCGAAATAACTCAATGTAATCACGGCGCGGTACCGGGAATCGAGAGCCGCGACCACCCCGTGCACCTCGGCGGCCGCGGCGCTTTTCTCGGGACTCGGTGACAGCGAACCCGTCGACACGTGTTGCCGCGCAACCACCGCGGCAGCGTCCGTGCCGGATGCACCCACACCCGCCACATCGAGCGACACCGCGCGTTCGCCAAAGCGCCCCTGCCGCGATCGTTTGTAGTCAATGGCCAGGTGCCGGGTGATGGTAACGAGCCACGCAAGCGGACTACCTCGCCGCGCATCGAACCGTGACGCTTGAGTCCACACGCGAAAAAAAGCATCGCCGGCCACTTCCTCGGCGGCGTGCCGATCGCCCACCAATCCCAGTGCCACGCCGAAGACCAGACGCGCGTGCCGGTCATAAAACGCCGACAACGCGCGTTCGTTACCGTGCGCGATCGCGGCGATCAGCGACGCATCGTTTCGTCGCGGAACATTCTCGGACTTGTCCATAAGATAGGTACGAAGCAGAAGCACGTTTTGGACGTCGCGATCTGCGATACACATCGCGCCGCCGGCAGGCATGTCGTCGTCGCGGGCACGCCATTCACCATCGGTGCCCCATTTTCGCCGCGTTGCGTATCGTTGCGCACGGCCGCCACGGAGCACGATGCGCCGTGATAGACCGCGTGAGGGAACAAACCGCGTTTGCGAATGCCGACGGTTCGCACGACCGCGCGGCAAACGCTTCCCCTTTCCCCGGCGATGCGCAACCGGCCGGGAACTCCAACGAAAAGCATATCACGACCCGGCCAGCCGGCCGACCGTATAGACAAATGTATTCCCATTTATCCAAATATATGGTACGCTTCTCGTTGTACTATCGCCTGATTTGCCGCGCATCCTGGTTTCGTGCGGCAGCAATCGCTGTGGTCCGCAGTCCACGGGCTGTTCGCGCCTTCTCCACACAATCTGTTTTGGCCCCTGCCCACCGCCACCGCAGGTGCCTGCATAACATATAAAGGAGCGATTCCAATGCCAAAGTCGAAGGATTCGATGCCTGCGCCGAAAGCCATACATCCTTTTCCACTCCTTCCGTTTCGACGGATCACCATCGCGCTGACGGTCGCATCGTTCTTGATCCCCGGGGCGCGTGTCCGTTCCACGGACAAGAAAGCGCCGTCGACGTGGAAGCCCGAAATTTCGAGCATGGGCGCCATCGCCCGAGGCGACGTGCCCCGGCCGTCACCGATTGAGTACAACGGGCTGCGCGCCCCATTCGCGTCGCCGCCCCGCTCGCCCCTGGGAGCGCAGGGCAACGACGTTCTCGTCCATTCGTCTATGGCACCGGACTTTCAAAGTGAGACATCCATTGCGGTCAACGGCAATTTTGTCGTCGCCGGGTACAACGATGTGCGCGGGTTTGGCCTGACCGACCCCAGCGTTTCCGGCTACTCGTACTCCAGCGACGGCGGAGTTACGTGGACCGACGGAGGGCAACTGCCGACGGCCGGAGGCGATCAGGTTTTCGGCGATCCGGACATCAAGACGTGGACCGACCCGGGCAACGGAAATGTCTGGTTTTTCTATTCATCAATCTACGTGACGCCCTCGGGGAGCAACAGCCTGTGCATCAACGTCTCCAGCGACGGGGGAGCAACATGGTCCACTCCGCGGGAGATCACCACATCCACCAATGCCTCCGATTTTTCGGATAAGGAGTTCATGGATGTCGACCCGGAAACGGGACGCATATTCGTGAGCTGGACAAATTTCGGCGCGTCCACAACGATGCGCATCACGTATTCCGATGATATGGGTATGACGTGGAATGGCCCGACGGTATTCTCTGCGGCGGGCCAGGGCTCCGTACCCCGCGCCGACCCGAAGAGCAACAATGTGTACATGGTTTGGCGCGCATCCAGCTCACTGCAATTCGTATCATCCACGGATAACGGCTTGACGTGGAGTACGGTAAAAACCGCAGCCACGGGGCTCGTCGATCCGATGAACCCCTACGGATCCGACCGCATCGGCGGGTTTCCCTCGATGGCCGTCAGCCCGGTGAATGGCGATATTTACATCGTCTACAACTCGCGCAATCTCGCGCCGGACTTCGGAGATACGTATTTTACGCGATCGACAGACGGCGGCGCGTCGTTCAGCGCGCCCGTGACGATTAACGCCAATCCCGGATCGGACCGCGTACAGTTTTATTCGTGGGTCACGGTGGATGATGTGTCCGGAACGATATCGGCCGTCTGGTACGACCAGAGCGCCGGAACGGGGACGTCCGACCTGACCGACGTTTATCACACCCATTCCACCGATGGCGGGATCACGTGGTCGTGCCCGGCTCCACTCACCGATGCCCCATTCCACGCCGAGTACGGAAATACCACCAGCCAGCCGAATATCGGGGATTACATTCAGACCGTGGCACGCGGCGGAAATTTGTACACCCTTTTCGCAAAAACCGATTCGTCGTCGTACCTGACGTACGCTCCGGACACCTACGTGGACGTTTCGCCTGTCAGCGGGGCCGCAGCGCCGGTCGCGTTTTCCGGGGTCAGCTTTGTGGACATGGGCTGCAATCCGCCGAACGGCTTCATCGAAACCGGGGAAACCGTACAATTGACAACCACAATCGTCAACCGGGCCTCGGCGTGCAACTCCATAACGGGCATCGTGGGGACGCTCTCCAGTCTGACACCAGGAATAACCGTAACATCGGCCTCTCAGTCGTTCGGCCCGCTCGGCGGCGCGCCCGGCACAACCACCAACCTCACCCCGTTTGTCATCCAGGTCGACAACGCGTTCCCCTGTGGAGCCCACATCGACCTTCTCCTCTCGCTGACCACCTCACAAGGGCCCGCGAGCATTCCCATTCAACTGGCATCCGGTGTTCCGCAGTCTACAACGCTCCTTACGGAAAGCTTTGATGGTGCGACGGCTCCAACGCTGCCGCCCGGGTGGACAACGTCGGTTCAGACCGGTGCAACGAATCCGTGGACAACTTCGACCACGTTCGCGTCGTCGGGAACAAACTCGGCGTTTTGCGCCGACATCGGGATGACGAGCAACAACCGCCTGACCAGCCCGAGTATCGCCGTGCCGCTCGACTGTTCCCTCCTCGACGTCACGTTTGATGTCACGCACAACATCGAACTCGATACCGAGCGCAAGGCGTGGGACGGCGCGCTTCTCAAGGTAGAAATCAACGACGGAGTCAATACCACGGTAAAACTGGCGGGTTCATTCGCATCGTTGTTCGAACCGTTCTATCCATGGCAGATGAACCGGCAGCAAACCAGCACCCAACCTCTTCAGGATCTCGCATGCTGGTCATCCAACGTGACCCCCACGTTCAATTCGGTTCATCTGCAGTTCCCCGGTCTGGCGGGAACAACGGTGCGTCTGTTCTGGGAAATGGGCACCGATGGGAGCGTGGGAACTTCGAGCGGTATGTTCGTAGACAATGTTGCCGTCGCGAGCATAGCCAAAACGTGCACGTGCACCGGCATACCCGTTGTACGGGTCAATCCATCGCCGGTTACGTTCGCCAGCGCACCCGGCAACGTCACGTCGTGCGACACCGTGTATGTCGTCAACGATGGGACGGATACGTTGAGTATCGCCGGAATATCCGGATGTGGTACCGCACCATTCAGCATCGACTCGACAATGACCGCGCACACGGTGGCGCCGATGGACTCCACACCGCTGGTCATTTGTGTAACGCCAACCGTCAACGGCGCAGACAGTTGTACGGTGACGATCACGAGCAACGCATCCAATAGTCCCACCGTTATCCCGGTGATGCTACAGGTGGTAACGGCCATCGCCGGCGGTCGTCCTACGGTTCCGTTTGCCATTACGGCGATTGTACCCAATCCCTTCAACCCCACTACGGCGGTCCGATTCACACTACCGAAACGGATGGCCGTCACGGTGGAGGTATGGTCGGTCAACGGCGCGAGAGTGCGGGTACTGTCCCGCCACCGTGTGTTTGCCGCTGGGGCGAATCGCCTCAAATGGGATGGACGCAACGCTACGGGGGCCACGGTCGCCTCGGGCGTGTACTTTATCCGGATCAAAACACGGCTCGGCGAAAAGGTGGCCCGCGCCGTCCTCTTGAAGTAGCGGTTTCGGCATCGGCAAACGAACAGACGGGGAACGAGCCCGGGCGCATTGCCCCACTCGTTCCCCGTCCCGCCATGTGCTTCTCCCTCCACGCGCTAATCCGCTGCCGCAATGCGCAAGATTCAGTCCCCGATACGGCCGGGGCCGCGCGGGCGATGGGCCACGGTGCGATCGCCCGGCGGCGTCGCACGCGCCCCACTGCCGCCGTGCGCGGCCAGCACACGTTCAAAAAAGGCCGTGTACCGCGCCGCGAGTGCCCCCGGGGAAAACCGCGCGCGCACCATCTCACGTCCGACCCGCCCCATGGCCCGCGCGCGCGCGGGATCGGTGGCGAGTTCGCCGAGCGTGGCGATCATCTCTTCGATCGATGCGCACACCACGCCGGCACCGCTGTCGTCCACCAGTCCATCGACGTCGCGCAGGGTCACCACGGGAACACCTTCGGACCACGCCTCGAGATACGCGTTGGGAAATCCCTCGGCGTCCGATGTGTTGACCAGGCAAAGCGCACCGCGCAGCACACGGTACACCGCCTCGCGCGGCAGACGCCCGGTCAGGCGGACGTTTTCCAGCGCCCGTGCGGCGCGCCGCACCGCGTGCCCGATGCCCGGCTCGCTCGCAATATCTCCCCCCACAACCACAAAAGATACGCCCGGAAGGCGCGTCGCGAGTTCGAGCACAAGATCGGGGCGTTTGATCTGCCACATCGCACCCACCCACGCCACGTAACCGCCTCCGCCCGCGTCCGCGTCCGGGCTGTCCCGTCCATCCCCGGTTCCCCGGCTCGCCGACCCAACGCGCACACCGTTGGGGATTACCTCCACAACCCCGCGGACCGCGCCGACTGCGGCGTCACGCTGCACGGCGTTTTGCACCACAACGCCGTCGGCGCGACGCAACCCGGAGCGAAACAGCCACCGGTCACGCGGGTTGTTTACCGCCATTTCACGACGTGAAAAATCTACATCGCTTCCGGCGCCGTACACAAAAATGTGCCCCGTGCGGCGGCAGTGCCAGGCGACCAGTCCGGTAATCATCCCCGCATTACGCTGGTAATACACATCGGCGTCGGCGCGCGCGAGCGCGCGCAGTATCCCGTACGCGCGCGGCATAAAAAATCGAAGGCCAGGGATGCCCCGTGCCGAATGAAACGCATTCTCCACCGCGCACGGAAACGGCCCGCCGTCGTAGTCCGCCACAACCATTGTCACCTCGTGCCCGTGCTCCTGCAGCGCATCCACCAGAAACGCGGTTTGTACCTCGGCGCCGCCGAATGTACGCGTCGTGTCTCCCCGCAAAAACGGAACATAATGCAGTGACACTATACAAATTTTCATATCGACGCGCTCCGCAAGTCTCTCATCCCCATCGCTCGCGCCACATTTCAAATGCAAGTAAGTACCACAGTCGCGCCGTTTCCCGGGAATTTCCCGCAAAGAAATCCTCCACGACACGGCGCACAACCCGCGGGTGAAACAACCCATCGCGACGGATACACTCCGGATCGAGATAGCGGCACACGAGTTGGCGCAGGTCGCCGCGCAACCATTCTTCGAGCGGAATGCGAAAGCCCTGTTTGGGACGGTCGACGAATTCACGCGGCACGTGGCGGTAGAGAATTTTTTTGAGCAGGTGTTTGGGCCCGAGCGCGCCACGCCGCAGGTGGAGCGGAAGCTGGAACGCAAACTCCACGACGCGGTGGTCGAGGAGTGGCTCGCGGCCCTCGATGCTCGCGGCCATCGTCGTGCGGTCCACTTTGGTCAGAATATCTTCGGGAAGATAGTGGTGCGCGTCCCACAGGCACATCTGTTCCGCGGCTTCGCCAGCATATGTTGCCGAAGACGGCCGCGGGCACGCGTACGCACCGAGTAGCTGCCGAATATTATCGGGAAGCCAGTATGTGATGGCCCCGTCGAATACGCCGGCCGGCGTTGGATTGTGGAGCACATCACGAAGTCGCCTCATCTGCCGTAACCACGGCCCGCGACGCGATGCGGGCACATGCACCCCGCGCAGCAACGCCTCAAGGCCACCGATCGGAACACCGCCCACCATCGCTCCCAGCGCCGCCAGCGCGGCACGCGGCACGCGCGAAAGCCGCTGCCACTTGCGCAGCGCGTCGTCGTACACGCTGTAACCGCCAAACAGCTCGTCGCCCCCGTCGGCCGAAAGCACAACCTTCACCTCGCGCGCCGCCAGACGAGATACCAGAAGTGTTGGAAGCCCCGACGAATCGGCAAACGGCTCGTCGAACAGTTCACCCCACCCGCGCGCCATCTCCAGCGCTTCGTCCACGCGCAGGATGTATTCGGTGTGCACGGTTCCCAGATGTTCGGCGACGCGACGCGCGAAGGGCGACTCGTCGTGGCGATTCTCTTCAAAACCAATCGTGAAGGTGCGTAACGGCCCGTGCTGCCCGCCGTTGTGCGCGAGCAATGCGGTTACCGTCGACGAGTCGATACCCCCGGACAGATACACCCCCACGGGAACATCGGACACCATGCGGTAGCGGCACGCATCGCGAAGCAGCGCTTCAAGCTGCTCTTCCCGCTCGCCGTCGTCATCCCCCGCACCGGGCGCCCCGGCGCCCCCCGAACCGGCCATCATCGCGTCTGCGCCGGGCGCCCCGACGCCCCCCGAACCGGCCGTCATCGCGTCTGCACCGGGCGCACCGGCTGGAATCGACCAGTACCGTCGCACCTCGGGCGCTCCTCCCTCGGTCAGACGCAGCAAACACCCCGGCTCGAGTTTGTACGCGTGCTCGAATATGGTGCGCGGTCCGGCGATGTACCCGTACTGAAAATACTCACCGGCCGCGCGCATGTTGAGTTCCGGCGTCCAGTGCGAAAACGCGCGCAGCGCCTTCATCTCAGACCCGAAGCACAACGTGGTTCCATCCCATCCGTAGTACAGCGGCTTGATCCCCACCCGATCGCGCACGAGCAGCAGCGTGCGGTCGCGCTCGTCCCACAGCGCAATGGCAAACATGCCGATGAATCGCTCGAGCGCAGCCGTTCCCCAGTGTTGCAGTGCGGCGAACAACACGGGCGTATCCCCGGTTCCGTCAAACGTGCGTCCGGTCGCTTCCAGTTCGTCGCGAATCGCGGCAAAGTTGTACACCTCGCCATTGAACACCATGGCGTAGCGGCCGTCGGCGGACACCGCGGGCTGGTGCCCACGGTCGGACAGGTCGAGGATGGTCAACCGGCGGTGCCCAAGAGCTACGTCCGCGCCGTTGGTCCACACGCCGCGATCGTCGGGACCGCGATGCGCAATGCGATCGAGCGCACGCTCAAGACCGCAGGTGACCGGGTCAACGCGCGTGCCCGGAGAAACGATACCGGCAATTCCACACATAATCTGGTTATTCAACCACGAATCACACGTGGTTGCGAAGTATACGTTCTTCCGGATGGGGGTCGAAGTAGAGCTGTTTGCCGAGGTACGCCTGGCCAAACCGCCGGATCGTGGAGCGCAGAAGCGTCAACGGAACAACGAGGGGAACGAGACCATTGCGAAGGCCGTCGATCGCGCGCAAAATCTCTTCTTTTTCCGGCGCGGAGAGTTCCTTCTCGAAGTAGCCGAGCGCGAGCCGCAGCACGTTGGCATGACGGTTCGGCGTGCTCTTCGTGCACAGTGTTCGGTGCAGTTCCTTTTCATAGCATGCAAACAGCTCGCGGCCGGGGAGCACGCCCGCCTGCCGCACAAGGTGCTCCATGCGCCGGGTTCCCGCTTTGTTGTGCGCGAGCAGCTGCATCCTGTGCGCGGTATGAAAGGTCAGCAGGCGCGCGCGGGTGCATCCATGCGCCGTGAGCACGCGCCAGCGGTTGGCGCAGAACACGCGCTCGATGAACGAATCGCGGGCTGCGGGGTCGTTCAGGCGGCTTTCGTCCTCCACCGCAACGGTGGGACACTGCCGCGCGAGTTCCGCGGCAAAGAGCCCGGCACCGCCGCGCCGTGGCCTCGGACGTTGCTTCGGGTGTTTCTTTGGACGCTCCGGACCGGTGCCCGAGTTGCGCGCGTGCTCACGCGCCGTGTGCCGCGCAGCGGACGGTTCGGGGTATACGCGCACATGCGACGGGCCGCACGAAGGAGACCCCTTCTTGAACACGTAGCCGTCAAGACCTTCGCGGCGCAGGGCACGCACGCGGCGGGCAGCATAGCGAGTCATCGCGCGCGTGTGGTCGGCGCCCGACGTCGGTTCCACGAGATGTACGCCATCGGCGTGATCTTCGAGACGGATCGCCGCGCGCGGTACACCCAACCCGACCTCCACTTCGGGACACACGCTCACCCACTCTACCCACCGCCCTAATTCGCGGGCGACAAACGGGTCGAGCTTGTGGCCGCCGTCGTACCGCACGGCATCACCGAGCAGACACGACGACACGCCGATGCGTACGGGGTAGTCGGGGTGGTGCCAGCACCGCCACGATGCACCAAAGTCGCGTGCAGAAGGACCGGGCGGAATGTCATCGCCGGCGGTGCGCGGCGCACCGCTGCGAATTATAACGGCGCCCGGCCACGCGTCGTTGCACGCCGCCGGTGGCGCGCCGGCGTCCCGGGCGGTGTGAGAGTTCCCGCCGGTCGCGCGCAGTTTCGACGGGGAATGCGAACTCACGAGTAGTCGATCTGTCCCTCGCTCACATGCTCTACCGATCGGGTCACAAGTTCTTCGAGCACGTCCATATCCACGTCTGCGAGCGATTGGATGTAGAGACATGACTTGCCCTTCTTGTGCCGGCCCAGACGTTTCATCAGCGTGTCGTGGTGCCGGAAACCCGACATAATATAGAGAGTGAGATCCCGCTTGCGCGGCGCGAAACCGGCCACGAACCATTCACCCTCGCGGCCACTGGCGTAGCGGTAGCGATACGAGCCAAATCCCACGATGCTCTCCCCCCACATCTCGGGCTTGCTGCCGGTGACGCGCTTCATCAAACGCGAGACGGCCTTGCCGTCGCGGCGACGGTCTTCATCGTCGATGGCGTTGAGAAACTTCGCAACACTTTCCCCGGTACGTTGTGTTTTCATGCGATCAGTGTACCAGAAGATCAATCCGATCCCGCGCACGAACACGCAGGTCTGTGCTATCGGTATCGGGTTTTCCGGACATTCGGCAGCGTGGCCGAGCCCTGCAGCGTGGCCGAGCCCTGCAGCGTGGCCGCAACCGGCAGCGTGGCCGCAACCGGCAGCGTGACCGCAACCGGAGGCGTGGCCGCAACCGGCGGCGTGGCATGGAGACCTTATCCCGTTTCCCGACACGGCCTCGATCCGCATGCCGGGTCCTTTTGCATGTCGGACCGACGCGAATTCCCGGTCCTGTTCCCGCGACACACCCCAACCGGTAGTGCCCCTCCTATCCCGTCCCACTATATTTTCCTCTTGTCAAACCAGACAATTGTCTGCTATCTTTCCGGTGCGCGTGGGAATCAAGGGGCGGTGAAGCCGGACGAAATCATCCGCCGCGCTCTTTGTGACATGCGCAGGAGACGAATATGTCACCCAAAACGCCGCCGGGACAGACCCGGGAAAAAATCTATCGGTTCATGCGCGACCGGCTGTTATCGGGGATGCCGCCGACGGTCCGCGAGGTGCAGCAACATTTCGGATTTCGGGCCGTGCAAACGGCCCAGGCACATCTCGAACAGCTGGTCGCGCAGGGCCGCCTGATCCGCAATGCCGGACGGGCGCGAGGGTACACCCTCCCCGAGTCGAGCGTCGACTTCGTCACTCCACCCGTCTTTGCTCCCGTAGTCGGTCGCGTGCAGGCCGGTGGTCTCCAGGCCGCCATCGAGGAACGAGAAGGCATGGTGCCTGTCGAGCGGGGCAACCGCGCGGGTAGCGAAACGCTCTTCGCCCTGCGCGTGCGCGGCGAGAGTATGACCGGCGCGGGCATTCTTCCCGACGACCTCGTCATTGTGCGCGCCCAGCCCACGGCAAACGACGGCGACATCGTGGTCGCCCGTATCGACGACGAAGCCACGGTGAAAACCCTGCGCATCCAGCGCAGGCGTATCGTGCTCATGCCCGAAAACTCCGACTTCTCGCCCATTGTCCCCGAACCCGGCACGTGCGAGATACTGGGCAAAGTCATCGAGGTACGTCGTTACCTCGAATAACGTTACGGGTGCGCGCATCGCGAGCGAGCAGCCTGCCGGGCAACGCGCGCACCCGAAGAGTTCCTGGCCGTGTGTCGGAGCGGAGTGAATCGCCGGCCCGACTCACTCCCCCGACCCGGCCAATGAGACGAAAGCGATTCCATGGGATCCCGAGTTCTTCCTTCCGCACCACTGCCAACCCCCGTGCCCCGGTCGGGTGTCCAGCACCACCCGACCGGGGTCCCCTCCTCTTCCCCGTGGTCGCCGGGCGAACTGGCCGGGCGATTCGTGGAGTTGTCGGAACCGTGCGGAGGCGCCGCACTCAGCGCCGCGGTTTCCCTGCTCGCGCAGGCGCAGATGCAGGGGGAGCCGGTTGCCTGGGTGGCCACCAGTTCCAGCGTATTCTACCCGCCCGATGTGGCCGCCGCGGGTATCGACCTGACAGCGCTGGCGGTTATACACCCGCACACCCTGCGCGAGGCGCTGCGCGCCACCGATCATCTGTTGCGTTCGGGGGGATTCGGCGTGGTGGTCCTCGACCTGGGTAATCACCCGCCCATTCGCATGGCCGCGCAAAGCCGCCTGGCGGCGCAGGCACGTGCACACCGCAGCGTGTGGGTGTGTCTTACCCGCAACCGGACCAACGCGCCGTCGGTAGGTTCGCTCGTATCGTTGCGCGCCGAGGTACGCGTAGAGTGCACGGGGTTCGACCGCTTCACCTGGACGCTGCACGCCATCAAGGATAAGCGCCGGGGCCCGGGATGGACATACCAGGGCACGTGCCGCGGACCGGAGGGGCTCCATGCATAGCATGGCATGGTATGTGTCACACTACCCGGTGGGGTACGGCACAAGATACGTCACGCACCGTCCGGGTCTTGTCCGCGTACACTTTACCCCACGGACCGCGCGGCATGTTCCCGGCCGGGCATGATGTCCCCGGCCGTGTATGAGCCGTCGCATCGCCTGCGTGTACTTGCCCGAGTTGCCGTTACAACTGCTGCTGCGCCGTCACCCCGACTGGCGCGGGATGCCCTCGGCCGTCGTCGACCGCGACCACGCGCAGGGTGTCCTTGTGCATGTTAACGAAACGGCACGGAACACACGAATTCTGCCGGGCATGCGCTATGGTGCGGCACTCTCGCTCGAGGCGCAGCTGCGGGCCGCGCCGGTTGAAGCCGGTGTGGTCAACACGGCAATCGGTAATCTCACCCGCACGCTTCACGCATTCACCCCGGGCGTGGAACCGGCGTCCGATATGCCAGGCGCCTTCTGGCTCGACGCGTCGGGACTGACCCCGCTCTACCCTTCGCTCGATGGCTGGGCACGGCGGGTGCACACGTGCCTGACCGGCGATGGGTGGGACGCGTCACTGGTGGTGGGGTTTACGCGCTTCGGGGCATACGTAGTGGCGTGCGCCCTGGCACCTTGCGCCGAACGCACCGGTCGCAGCAGCGGCGAACCAGCGCCTCGCGCCGGACGTACCGGTCGCAGCAGCGATGAACCAGCGCCCCGCGCCGGACGTACCGGTCGCAGCAGCGATGAACCAGCGCCCCGCGCCGGACGCACCGGTCGCAGCAGCGGCGAACCAGCGCCCCGCGCCGGACGTACCGGTCGCAGCAGCGATGAACCAGCGCCTTGCGCCGGACGTACCGGTCGCAGCAGCGATGAACCAGCGCCTTGCGCCGAACGCACCGGTCGCAGCAGCGGCGAACCAGCGCCCCGCGCCGGACGTACCGGTCGCAGCAGCGGCGAACCCCACGCCTCCGTCGTGGTGTTTCCCTCCCCGGCAGCCGAAGCGAAACAAGTGCGCCGCGTGCCCCTTGAACGCACCGGCATCGACGTGCGCGCGCGCGACCGTCTTGCCCGTCTGGGCATCCACACCGTCGGCACATTCATCGCCCTGCCCGCAGCCGGGATCCGACGACGATTCGGCGAAGCCGCCGCGGCGCTCCACCGACAGGCGAGCGGCGAGGACGACACGCCCATCCAGCCCCTCCCGCCCTGCGAGCCCGTCGCGGTGAGCGCGCACATCGACCATCCCGAAACCCGCCTCGACCGCCTGATCGCCGTCACGGGAAAGTACCTGCATGCGCTCATGCGCCGCATGAATGAATCTGGACAACATCTTGCCGATGTGACAATTACACTATCCTTCGATAACGGCCGAAGCGTACGGGAACACCTGCGTCCGGCCTCCCCCACCCCGGACACACCGCGCGTTCTCAACCTGGTGCGACTGCGCCTGGAATCGCTGGCGTTGCCGGCCGGCGTGGTCGACCTGCACATCGAGGCCACCGGGGTGCCCGAACACACCGTGCAGAGCGATCTCTTCGCCACCCGCCCGGCGCGTGACCTCGAGGCGGCTGCCCGCGCACTCGCGCGCATCCGGGCCGACCTCGGCGAAGAGGCGGTGGCGCGTGCGGTACTGCGCGACGCGCACCTGCCCGAGGCGCGCTTTGCCTTCGAACCCGTCGAGCGTATTCCGGTCCCCGCACCGCGGGGCGTATCCCTGCCCCCGCGCGTGCGGCGGATCCTCGCGCGGCCGGTCGCATTTTCGGCCACGCGCGAGCGGAACGCCGGTGCGCGCATCGTCGCGCACATCGACGAGGGGCGTATCCGTGAAACGCACGGCCCGTTTTCGGTATCGGGGGGGTGGTGGCAGCGTGAGGTGCACCGCGAATACTACTACGTCCGCACAGCCGATGGGCGCGTGTTGTGGATGTACTACGACCGCCGGCGCATGGGGTGGTTCCTGCAGGGCGAGGTGGAGTAACCGCGGGAGCAGATCACTGCACGTACAATGACTTCACGCGCCCCCACGTAGTCGATTCGACGGGGGTCGCGATGCCGGGTTCGACAACCACATCGCGAGTCGAAGTAAACTGGCACTTTCCTGAATCGTACACCACGCTTAACCGCACCGGATACCGACCGACCTGCGCATATACATGATCCAGAGACACCGACGCCAGGTTTCCACTCCCGGAAAAGGAATCACTCGCACCGTCGCCCCAGCTCACCCGAATTTCCTGGATCCACGACACGTGGGGAACGTCGCTCGCTCGCAAACGAACGGTCAGCGGATTCGTGTAGAGCACTTCCATATTGGGCAGGGGTTTGTAAACCCGCACAGTCCACTGGAAAACGGGAGTAAGCGGGTCATAATAAGAATCAACGCCAAAATCCAACCGCAGATCGTGCACACCGGGACATAATCCACGAACCGCAAACCGGAATCGCACGCCAGTACAGCACCCTGGCTGAATGGGACAGTTCGTTTCCATTAAGGTGTCCGTCCCATCCACGCTCAGTCGCGCAGTCATGCACCAGATGCTATTATACGAGATATTGACCACCTGAAATGCGTTCCCCAGAACGATTATTGAATCCTCCATCTGCCCGCTTCCGGAATCAATTTGCGCGCTGTAGCGATCATCCGGGCCAACCTGCGCAGATACGCAAATCGGATTCCACGACTGCCACGCGGAGGCGAACGAGATTACCGTCACAAGTATCATTCGATAGATCAAACGACGCTTCATGCAAACACATTTCCCGGGCAACGTTTCACCTGCCGTCTCCCTGATACGCTGGAATCACTTTCGGTAGAGCGCCTTCACGCGCCCCCACGTTGTGGACTCAACCGGTGTAACGACATCCGTGGAAAACGTCACGGGAACAGCTGACGTGAACGTCGTGCTGTTTACGTGGTAGCTATTGATCCAGGTCACCGTGTACGTTCCATCCACCGCATACTGATGCTCCACCCATGCACCGAGTGGCCCCGCGGGGCCCCATTGAACCGATGAACTCAGCCCATCCCCCCAGTCGATCGCCGATTCTGTAATCCACCTGGAACGAACCGCATCCGGAGCACTCAAGCGCACCACGCGATTGCCGGGCTTCTCAACGAGGATGCCGTACCAGGGGGAACCCACGTCGAGCTCCCACCCCACCGCATCGACGATGACGCCGTACGAGTACACCCAGAAAACCGAAACCGTGTAATGACCGGGAGCATCCAATGGGTACACGAAGCGATAGTCCAGGCGTGCCGGTTCGTCCTTGAGTGTACCCGCCCAGGCAAAGCCTACTTCCTGACCATTCACAGAGATGTGTACGGCAATGTATGAAAATGCCGGTGACCCGGTGTATCCACTGGCCATGATAACCAGCGAATCGGGGGCAACACGGGCAATCGGGTCGATGTGAACGCGAAACGACGGGGGGTCAGTTGTTTGTGCGCTCGTTGAAAATGCACCGAAATACAACAGGGCAAAACCGGCTACCGCGACTCGCATCTTCGGTCGACAAGCTTTGCATACGTGTATCATGATTGGTTAGTATACACCTTTTTGTCAATTACGCAAAATGGTTCAACGGGATCCGACCATGCCCCCGGCGTGTTGTCTACCGCCCTCGTTTCGCGTATACTCCTCCTGCTGCCCTCCCGGACCCGGCGCCATCCCCCGCCGGATATGAACCCACCCCCCGCATACGCGTCCCTGTGGTGCAAAACCAACTTTTCGTTTCTCGAAGGCGCGTCGCACCCCGAGGAACTCATCGAAGAAGCCGCACACCACGGCGTGCGCAGCCTGGCCGTCACCGACCGCGACGGCGTCTACGGAATCGTGCGCGCGTTCACCCGCGCCCGCGCGCTCGACGTGCACCTCATCACCGGCGCCCAGGTCACCACCGAAGACGGATCGCACATCCTTCTGCTGGCCGCCGACCGCACCGGCTACACGAACCTCTGCCGCCTGCTCACCGCCGGGCGCATGCGGTGCCCCAAGGGAGAGAGCGTGGTGCACTGGCGCGAGGTATGCGAACACGCCGGCAACCTCATCGCGCTGTGGGGCGGCGAGGGCAGCCTGGTTTCCGCGCAGGCCGATCCTCTCTTTGTGGCGCGCGACCTGCGCGAGGCCTTCGGCGACCGCCTGTACATCCTGCTCGCCCGGCATCTGCGCGCGACCGACGCACGCATCGAACACCGCGTCCGCGAGCGCGCCACGCGCTACGGCGCGCCTACCGTAGCCGCCACCGAAGTGCTCTACCACACCCGGGCACGCCGTCGCCTGCACGACATACTCACCTGCATCCGCCATGGCGTTACCCTGCCGGCGGCCGGACGCCTCACACGCCCCAACGCCGAGCACGACCTCAAGTCGCCCTATCGCTTCGGCCTGTTGTGGGAAGACGACCCCGCGTCGGTGGCGCGCACGCTCGACGTGGCCGCGCGGTGCACGTTCTCTCTTTCTGACATCCGCTACCGTTATCCTTCCGAACGCCTGCCCGACGGGCTGACCTCGGCGCAGTGGCTCGCCACGCTCACCCGCGAGGGTGCACACGAGCGTTACCCCGCCGAGCGCTACCCTGGCGGCATTCCGCGCGAAGTATCCGCGCAGATCGAAAAAGAGCTGCGCATCATCCACGATCTCGAATACGACGGCTATTTTTTGACGATGTATGAAATTGTACAGTTCTGCCGCGCGCGCGGCATTCTGTGTCAGGGTCGGGGGTCGGCAGCCAACTCGGCGGCGTGCTACTGCCTGGGCATCACCGCGGTCGACCCGACGCAAACCGACCTGCTCTTCGAACGCTTTCTCTCGAAGGAACGCGCCGAACCGCCCGACATCGACCTCGACATCGAACACGAGCGGCGGGAGGAAGTTATCCAGTGGGTGTACGCAAAGTACGGACGCACGCACGCGGCCATGGCGGCCAATGTGGTACGCTACCGCGCGCGCTCGGCCGTGCGCGACGTGGGCAAGGCGCTGGGCGTACCCGATACCACGCTCGACCGCATCGCCCGGCTCCTTTCGCACTACGGCGGAGTCACCGCCAACGCGTTGCGCGAGGCGGGTTTCAACCCCGACACGCCCGCCCACCGGCATCTGGCCGAACTGAGCGCCGACATCCAGGACTTTCCGCGCCACCTGTCCATTCACCCGGGCGGTTTCGTACTCGGCCACGAGCCGGTGTGCGGGCTGGTGCCGGTCGAGAACGCCACCATGGAGGATCGTACCGTCATCCAGTGGGACAAGGACGACCTCGAAGCGATCGGTTTGTTCAAGGTCGACCTCCTCGGACTGGGCATGCTCACCGTGCTCTCGCGCGCATTCGCGTTGATCGAACAGCACTACGGAAAACACCTGTCGATGGCCGCCATTCCTTACGACGACGAGCCCACCTTTGAGATGATCCGCCGCGCCGACACGGTGGGCGTGTTCCAGATCGAGAGCCGCGCCCAGATGGCGATGCTCCCGCGCCTCAAACCGCGCACGTGGTATGACCTCGTCATCGAAATCAGCATCGTGCGCCCGGGACCGATCACCGGCGGCATGGTGCACCCCTATCTGCGCCGGCGCAGCGGTGAAGAACCGGTGGTGTACCCGCACCCCTCGCTCGAGCCGGTGCTCCGGAAAACGCTGGGCATTCCGTTGTTTCAGGAACAGGTCATGAAACTGGCCGTCGTCGCCGCCGACTACACACCCGGCGAGGCCGACCAGCTGCGGCACGACATGGCCGCGTGGCGACGCAGCGGACAACTCGAGCGCCATCGCGACAAGCTCATCCGTCGCATGATGGCCAGGGGCATCGAACGCGAGTTCGCCGAGCGCGTGTTCGAGCAGATTCGTGGATTCGGCGACTACGGGTTTCCCGAGAGTCACGCGGCGAGCTTCGCACACATTGCCTACGTGTCGGCGTGGCTCAAGCGTCACTACCCCGATGTATTCACCTGCGCGCTGCTCGCCTCGCAACCCATGGGGTTTTATGCGCCGGCCACGCTGATCGACGATGCAAAGCGCCACGGCGTACGCGTGCTGCCGGTCGACGTCAACGCCAGCGCGTGGGAGTGCACGCTCGAACGCGCCGGAGAAACACTCGACGAGCTCGGGCGCCGGCGCCCGGCCGATCCAGGGCTATCGCGCCTGGCCATCCGCCTGGGACTGCGCATGGTGCGGGGGCTTTCGCACGACACGGGACAACGCATCGTGGCCGCGCGCGGGAATACGGCGTGCAACAACGGCTACAGCAATGTACCGCCGATCACCATGCGCGCAGGACACGCCCCCGCCTCATCGGAAGCTGTCCCGTTCGGTTCCATCGACGAGTTCGCCCACCGCACGGGGTGCGACGACGGCACAATGGAACGCCTCGCGTCAGCCGGCGCGTTTGCGTCGCTGGATCCGTCGCGCCGTCGCGCGCTGTGGCGTGCCCTCGGTGTATCCCGCCCCCGCACAACACACACCGATGCACGCACACTCCCCATTCCCCCGCCGGCGGGCACGGCGCCGTTTCCGTCGCTTGGTCAGTTCGAGACCATCGCGTGGGACTACGACGCCACCGGCGCCAGTCCGCGCGGCCACCCGCTCGAACCGATGCGCGGCGCACTCACCGCACTCGGCCTGCCTACGGCCGCGGCCGTTACCCACCTGCCCCACGGCACGCGCACGCGCTTCGCCGGACTGGTCATCACGCGCCAGCGCCCGTCGACGGCAGGCGGCGTGGTGTTCCTCACGCTCGAAGACGAAACGGGATTCGTCAACGTGGTGCTCTGGCAGAAGGTGTACGAACGCCACCGGGTGCTCGCCAAAACGGCGTCGTTCCTGGGCGTGTCGGGCAAGATACAAAACGAGGAGGGGGTAGTACACGTGGTGGCCACATCGTTGTGGCCGCCGCAAACCGCCCGAAAACCACGCCGCCGCAGGAGCCGCAATTTCCGTTGAATCCCACCCACCGCCCAGGGATCACCCGCGGAAACGTCGCCCAGCGATGATCCGTTAGCCCTTGCTCTCTTGAGGGAAAACCGGACATTTCTAATTGGGCTTTACACGTACACCGCACACGACTTGACCCCGCCGGCACGTGCCGTTACACTATAGATACCCCCATCCCGAACGATTCCAAATTCCCTGGAACGGAGGCGCATCGTGCGGATCACACGGAAACTATTACGGCATACGCTCCTGCTCCCTCTGCTGCCCGCATTCCTGCTTACCGGCTGCAGTAACGACTCCACAACCGCGCCACCCCCCGCAACAGACGGCACGGGCGTCATCCACGGGCAGGTAGACCCCGGATCGAACGGTTTCTCGTTCACCGTCGAAACGGCAGGGGATCCCTCCCACCCGATATTCGGTCCCTTTGAAATTCGTGGCAGCCGGATCGCGTGGGACGATTCACTGAGTGCGCTAACCATCGACCTGACGGTGACCAATCGCGGAGTGGTATCCCAACCCGAACCGATCGGCATTGAGTTCATCCGCCTCCTGCCCGAGAGTGTTACCGTCGTCAATCCCGACAACGATATTCACGGCCCCGGCGCGCAGATAGATTTCCATTTTGCCAATGACGACGGCAAGTGGACGCCCGGCGAACAAAGCCTGCCCCGCATGGTGGCGTTCCACGTCGAACGGGGGCGGGCAGTCGCGTTTGTCGCACACATTCTGATCGGTACCTCACCGCCCGGCGCGGCGATCGGCGGTCTGGTGTGGAATGACGCGGACCGCGACGGATTTCCCGACCCCGATGAATCCGGGCTGTCGGGCTGGCCCGTGATCGCACGAAGTGTCAACGCTCCCCTGATGCCGCCGGATCGTCTGTGGCGCACAACCACCGGTCCCGACGGCCTGTACCGGTTTTCGGGCCTCACCCCCGGGCTCTACGAGGTAATGAGCCTTCCGGGAGAACCCAACTTCGAAAGCACGACACCGATCACGCTTCACGTGATCCTCGCAGCCTCCGACGGTGGAACGGAGACGTTCGCCAACGCGAACTTCGGGTGGCGGGAAGTGGCACTCCCTCCCCCCCTTCCCGATTCCATTCCGGTGGCGCCGGGTGATTTCACGGCAGTTTCCGGACACTGGCTTCCCGACCGGGGGGGTCTGGTAGCAAATACCGTCACCGCGTCGCGGTGTGGATATGTCCCGTTTGCGGATGCACAGCAAGACACGGCAAACCCGGTCTGCCCCGACACCCTCTCCATGGAGGGCCCCATCACGAGCATCGAGCGCAACAGAGCAACGTTCTCTGTGATGGGCTCGACCATCTGGATCGGATCCAACCCGGGGGACTCGTGGAACGGGAATTACGAACCCGGGGATCGCGTTCGGGTTATGGTCACCGCACCTCGCGGCCTGCTCGGGCTTCCGGTACTCATTGGAATCGAGCGGGCAGACGGGACGAATGCAGGTGAAGAAACGGTGGACGGCTACGTGACCATGGTGTTTCCCATGCCACCGCACGCGCCCCGGAAGTTCGAGGCCGGGGGGGTGGCCATCATCGTAACGCCGGATACGGAGTTCCATTTCCGGTAGTGCGCACGCGCCGGACGGCTCCGGCACCGGGCCGCTACGACAGCGACCGCATGCGATGCGAAATGACACGACTCCGGAACCGGGCCGCTACGACAGCGACCGCATGCGATGCGAAATGACACGGCGCCGGAAGCGGGCCGCTACGACAGCGACCGCATGCGATGCGAAATGACACGGCGCCGGAAGCGGGCCGCTACGACAGCGACCGCATGCGATGCGAAATGATACGGCGCCGGAGGTCCGGCACGAGGGGGGGGCGCACGCCTCCGACGCATGGCGTCGATCGCAATGTCCGACCCCGCGGTTACGCGACGTTAACAAATGCGGGGAAGCTGTTCCCCGCTGAAGAGATCGAGGATGCGCTCCACTCCAATGCGGCCCGTCATTGTAACGCGCGCGGCGCCGGCTCGCACCTGTCCGATACACCTGCTTCCCGAGCTAACCTCGATGCGTTGCAGTATTTCCACGGCGCGATCGGCATTCGCCCCGCCGACCACCGCCACGAACCGTCCCTCGTTGGCCACGTAGAACGGATCGAGTCCGAGTACCTCGCACGCTCCGCGTACACCTTCCACTACAGGAATGGTTGCCTCGTCGATATGAATCGCCCGGCGCGCCGTATCGGATATCTCGATGAGAGCAGCGGCCAGGCCGCCGCGCGTCAGATCCCGCATGCAATGTACATCGATGCCTTCATCGACCAGCGCCAGTGCGGGCTCGCACAAGAGCGCCGAATCGCTCTCCACCGGCGTTTCAAACGCAATCCCCTCGCGTGCGCTGAGAATCGCCACGCCGTGCCGTCCTACGTCGCCCGAGAGGATTACCGCGTCGCCTTCTCGAATCGACCGCGGCGCAATTACCCGCTGGTGTTTCAGTTCCCCCACGCCCGCCGTGTTGATGAACACACCGTCGCCCTTGCCCTTTTCCACAACTTTCGTATCACCGGTAACAATCTGCACTCCCGCCGCATCGGCGGCCCGCCGCATCGCGAGCGCGATACGCCACAGCACATCCATTTCCAGACCCTCTTCGAGAATAAAGCCAACGCTCAGACCTACCGCGCGGGCGCCGCACATCGCCAGATCGTTGACCGTTCCATGCACGGCAAGGGAACCAATGTTTCCACCGGGGAAAAATAGTGGGCTAACCACGTAGGAATCGGTGGTTAGCGCGATGCGCCCGGCGGGTTGTGATAGCACGGCGCCATCGTGCTCGTCTGCGAGCACAGGGTTTTCGAACGCTGCGAAGAACAGATCGTGGATCAGGCTGCGGGTCAGCGAACCGCCACCGCCGTGGGCAGTGAGGATGCGCGGGTAGCGCGCGATGGGAATTGGACAGGTGAGCCGCGATGTAGCACTCATATCGTCGATTCCTTCGCATCAGCGGCCGTGTGCCGCCGGTAGAGGTAGTACGCGGCGCATGCCCCCTCCGACGAAACCATCGGCGCACCGAGCGGGAATTCCGGCGTACACTCGGAACCAAACGCAGGGCATTCGGTAGGTTTCCTGGCCCCCTGGAGTACGAGTCCGGCGATGCAAACTTCGTTCTCCGCCACCGCAATAGGTCCCACACCGAGCCGTTTGCCCGCATCAAATTCCGCATATTCTGGAGTGAACGCCAACCCGCTCTCCGGAATCTCTCCCAATCCACGCCACGACCTCCGCACCACGTGGAACACGCGTGCAATGATCTTGCGGGCCGTCTCGTTACCCTGCGTGCGCACCGCGCGCGCATAGGCGTTTTCCACACGTATCTGCCCGGCCTCAAGCTGGCGAACACAACGCAGTATACCATCAAGGATGTCAACGGGCTCGAAGCCCGTGACCACGATCGGCACGTGGTAGCGCTCGGCAATAGGCCGGTACTCCTGGTATCCCATTACCGCGCAAACGTGACCGGCCGCGAGGAATCCCTGCACGCGATTTGTTGGAGAAGATAGTATGGCCTCCATCGCCGGGGGAACCAGCACGTGAGATATGAGCATCGAAAAATTCTTCACACCTGTTTGCTGCGCCTGGTAGACCGCCATCGCCGTGGTCGGTGCAGTGGTTTCGAACCCCACACCGAAAAACACTACTTCGTTCCGTGGATGAGAGCGGGCGATCGCCAGCGCGTCGAGTGGTGAGTACACAATGCGCACGTCGGCTCCCGCCGCGCGCGCCGAAAATAAATCCTTCGAACTCCCGGGCACTCGCAACATGTCGCCAAAGGAACAAAGAATCACCCCGGGGCATTCCGAAATTCGAACGGCGCGGTCGATCATCTCCACGGGGGTCACGCAAACCGGACATCCGGGACCGTGTACCAGTTCGATGCCCTCGGGCAGTAATTTATCGATCCCGTAGCGTACGATGGCATGGGTCTGCCCGCCGCAAATCTCCATAATCGTCCACCGTCGGGTAGTGGCTATGGTAATGGCGTGTGCCAGCCGGCGCGCCAGCGCCGGGTCTCTGTATTCGTCAATGTATTTCAAGGAGTGTCCGTTTCCCCGGGCGTCCGGCTGGACGTCTTGATGTCTTCGATATCTCCGATTTCATCGAGGTATTCGAAAATCCGTGCTGCTTCCGTTTCGTCAACAGTACTGATCGCAAATCCGGCATGCACGAGTACATAGTTGCCCACCACGGCGTCGGGCACATACGCCAGACTGACTTCCCGCAGCACACCACCAAAGCTCACACGCCCGATTCGAAACACGGTGTCAGCGTTCGTTATACTGAGAATTTTTCCGGGAACTGCCAGGCACATCGTCAGATTTCTCCCTGATAGAAGGCGGCGGCGATCTGGCCGGGGGCGATGCCACCGTCGTTTGGCGGAATACGTTGAGGGATCACGGCACGAAATCCATCGCTTTCCAGCAGGTCGATCGTCCGTTCGGTCAAGAGTCGGTTCTGAAAGCAGCCCCCGCTCAGTACAACCGTGTCGATTTGCTCGCGCTGCGCTACGCCCACGATCGCCCTCGCCAGCGCTTCGTGGAATCCACGGGCAATTTTCGCGACGGGCACTCCCGCCCGACGGTCGTCGAGCACGCCGAATAACAGTGGGCGCCAGTCCAATTGAACCCCATGCCCTCCCGGACAATCGGCGCCGCCGTTGTACGCCATTCGGTTGGCGCAATCCGTTCCGCCGTCACCGCTCACGCGCACCGGAGAGATGGCCACCCCTGCTTCATCTGCCTGGAATTCGCCGTGTTCCCGCGGATCATGTTCTTCGGCAGTTCCGTGCACCTCCCCGCGCAGGGGCACATCATACCACGCCGGCTCGTCGGCATCCATCGCCGCCCATTCCAGATTCATCGCCGCCTGTCCTTCAAACGTGTTCCGACACGCAAGGCCGCACAGCGCGGCAATCGCGTCGAATATTCGCCCCGCGCTGCTGGTTCGCGGCGAATGGATCCCCCGACGCACAATGTGTACAAGCGTTTCGAGGTCGCCCGCCGAAAACTCCACGGAAATCTCCGGCACATCCGACAGCTCTTCGGCTCCCCAACCCGCCTCGACGAGCATTCCCAGCGCGCTACGGCATGGCTCACGCACGGCGCGTTCGCCTCCGGGAAGAGCAAATGGGATAAATGATGCCACACGAGCATAACGGCCCGCTGAGTCGATGCGAAGCCACTCTCCCCCCCATACCGTGCCGTCGGTCCCGTAGCCCGTGCCATCCCAGCTTACGCCGAGTACCGGCGGGCGGATGTCGTTCTCGAGCATGCATGCATACACATGCGCGGCGTGATGCTGCACACCCAACTTCCGCGGTCCGGCGAGGGACAGGGCATAGCGCGTCGACGGATAGTCGGGATGAAGATCGTATGCCACAATATCCGGCGTTACGGCATATACACGCATAAAGTGCGCGATCGTCGCCCGAAACGAATCGAATGCGGCGGCATTTTCGAGGTTACCGATATGAGGCGAAACGAACACATTCGATCCCGTCGCCAGAGCGACGGTATTCTTGAGGTGCCCGCCGACGGCAAGCGCAGAGTGCTTGACCTTTCTCGGCAGAAAAACCGGCAACGGGGCAAAACCACGTGCACGGCGCAGCAGTTGCTCTCGCCCCGCTACAACGCGCACAATCGAATCGTCTGCGTGATGAACTATTCTACGATCGTGCACCAGAAATGCGTCGGCGATTCCCGCGAGCCGCTGCACTGCACCCTCTTCGTCTTTACAAATGGGCTCTTCGGCGAGGTTGCCGCTCGTCGCTACGAGCGGTCGCCTGACATCATGCAAGAGAAGGTGGTGCAGAGGAGTGTACGGCAGCATTATGCCCAGGTACGGGTTTCCGGGCGCCACTTCGCGACACGGTGTAATCACGCCATCATCCGCGCGCGACGCCTCACCCGGTTCATGCTTTTCCAACAACACGATCGGCGATGCACCGCTTTGGAGCACTGCACGTTCCGCAGCAGAGACAGAACACAGCCGTTGCGCCCACTCAATCGAAGGCACCATAACGGCGAACGGTTTTTCTTCTCGGTGCTTCCGCTTCCGCAAACGGATTATCGCTTCGTCGTTGGTTGCATCACACACGAGGTGGAATCCGCCCAGGCCCTTAACAGCCAAAATTTGGCCATCTAAAATACGCTGCACTGCACCGGTGAGCGCTTCGTTATCCCACACTCTTTCCCATGCGCCGGCCATGTCGCTTCCACCACCCCTCGACTCGAACAAGGATATGCGGGGTCCACAGTCCGGACAGGCATTGGGCTGCGCATGAAAACGGCGATCGCTCGGGTCTTCATACTCGGCGCGGCAGGCCCCGCACATTGTGAAACAGCGCATCGACGTCGCATGCCGGTCGTACGGTAATGACTCAATAATCGTATAGCGCGGTCCGCAGTGCGTACAATTCAGGAACGGGTAACGAAATCGGCGATCCGATGGATTGAACAATTCCCCGAGACAAACGGAACAGGTCGCAATGTCGGGAAGTATTACCGCGCTGTGCGATCCGGATTCATCGCTTTCACGAATCGAGAAGCCGCAATACCCCACGGCCTCAAGTCGGGACACCTCCAGAGTGTGGACCAGAGCCGGCGGTGGTGCATCGCCGCGCAATGCCGCCACACAACGGTCGAGCGCAGTCAGCGCCCCTTCCACCTCCACGATCACGCCGTCAGGAGCGTTGCGAACCCACCCGTCCAATCCGAGAGTCTGCGCGGTCCGATAGACGAAAGGGCGAAAACCAACCCCTTGCACCGCCCCCTGGATATGGATGCGAAGTCGGCGGCGCATGGGATCCGGCACGTCCATGCATCACTCCAACTCGATGCGACTTACCATCAATTCCTCACCAGTGATTGCATCAACCTTTGTCGCACCGCAGGATCGACAACACAACCGGAACTTCTCTACCGTCGATTCAACCCCGCAATTGCGACACCGTACAACAATCGGGACCTCATCCACCACCAGACGGGAGTTCGCAATGGATGTGCCCTCGGTGATTGCTTCGTAGCAAAACGCAAGAGACTCCGGCACCACGGCAATCCACGCTCCAACGCGAACCACTACCCGTGCCACATTCTTCTGCTGGGATTCGTCCACACTGTTCCGAACAAGCTCAACGATCCCCTTTGCAATCGACATCTCATGCATTTTCCGGCCCCCGATTATCCGGCATTCCGCGTACGCGCCGAAAACCGACAGCGCACGCGTCATGCTCGCGACGCCAGGGGCTTTCCCCGGGCACGGGGCGGCATTGCCCCCGACCATTCTCACCGGACTTATCGGGCACGTGCAGCCGTTGCCTGGACGCACCGTTGATGACCGCTACGCAGCCACGCCAACCATCCGTCGAGCCCATTTCCAGGCTGCGCGGCGGTCTCGAAAAACGTCAGCCCCGGGTTGATCTCCGTCGCGTACTTGCGAAATCGCTCCACGCTGAAATCTACATGGGGTAACAGATCCATTTTGTTGATTATGCAGACATCGGCCACATGGAACATTTTCGGGTATTTCAGCGGCTTGTCTTCGCCTTCGGTCGTGCTCACCACAACAACCTTATGATGCTCGCCCAGGTCGAAACTTGCCGGACATACGAGGTTGCCAACATTTTCTATAACCAGCACGTCGCACGAATCAAGATCGAGCGATTCCAGGGCATCGTCGACGAGCCGGGCTTCCAGGTGGCATGCCCCATTCGTTATGATCTGCACGACGGGTGCCCCGGTACTCGCGATGCGTCGCGCGTCGCGGTCGGTCTGTACGTCGCCCTCTACGACGGCCATTCGAAGACGCCCACCCACCGACGCAATCGTCCGCTCCAACAGTGTGGTTTTCCCCGACCCCGGGGAGCTCAACAGATTCACCACGAACACGCCGCTATCTGTGAATCGTTTCCGCAGGCCTGCTGCAATGTCGTCATTTTTCTGAAGAATTTTTCGTTCTACGTGCACGATATCCATCGTGGGTTTCCTTTATGCCTCGTATCCAGTATAGCCACAGTTTGAGGCTGCACAATACCGATCCATCGCTCGTCGCACCGATTGCTCTCGGAATCACTCCAGCAAACACATCTATGCTTACTTTCCCGCAAATTGCTGCGGGTGGCGCAGGTGATAATCGCCTTTTTTCTGTACGGCATTCGCCACGGCCAGGAGAACGTCTTCCCCATAGAGCTTTCCCATGAACGTGATGCTCACTGGCGTTCCGTCTTTGCGGAATCCGTTGGGCATCACTACACACGGGTGGCCGGTAAGGTTTGTGATCAACAGGTTGTTGCCGCCAAACGACGGGGACACCCACACGTCCACATCGAGGTTTTGCATTTTTTGCATAATCGTGTATCGCACTCGATTCGCTTCGATATATTCCACGGCCGGAATGAATCGTGCACCGCGAAAGGTATTCGGCCACGCGTTGCGAATTTGCCGAACCATCAGATCGTCGCGGTTTGTTCGCGTCAACTTGTCGAATGCCGCGGCGGCTTCCGCCGAAAGAATCACGCTGAGTCCTTGCAAGCCGTCGGTTGGCAGTTCGATGGGTATAAGGCGGGCACCCAACCCGCGCAACACGTTGAGTGTTGCCTCGTCGAATTTCTTTGTCGGATAATCCGCGTCAAACGCACTCTTGAGGTACCCAATGCGCAGGCGCTTGAAATCCACCGTCGGGGTGTATGCGAATGGCGCGTCCACCGCCGTTCGATCGATATCGTCGCTCCCGTGAATCGCATCAAAAACAATCGCACAGTCTTCCACCGTGCGACATATCGGGCCGATCTTATCCATGCTCCAGCTCAGCGCCATCGCGCCCGCACGGCTGACCGATCCATACGTCGGACGAAGGCCCGTATCGCCGCACCGCGTGGACGGCGATACAATCGACCCCAACGTTTCCGTGCCGATCGAAAACGCGACGAGTCCGGCCGCCGTCGCCGACGCCGGCCCGGCCGACGATCCGCTCGAACCCTGTTCGGTATTCCACGGGTTGCGCGTTTTCCCGCCGAACCACACATCCCCCCATGCGAGCGCTCCGAGACTCAGCTTGGCGATGAGCACAGCGCCGGCGTCATCGAGCCGGCGAATTACCGTCGCCGTCATGTCTATTGTCTGATCGCGATACGGTGCCGCTCCCCACGTGGTCGGATACCCGGAAACCGCAAGCAGGTCCTTGGCACCGTACGGAATGCCATCGAGCGGGCCGCGGTAGTGTCCGGCCGCGATTTCTTTGTCCACCTTACGCGCCTGTTCCAGCGCGCGCTTTTCCGTCAGGGTTATCACGCAGTGCAGCTGCGGGTCGAAACGTTTGAGCCGGTCGATATACATACGCGTCAACTCCGCGGACGTTACCTGACGCGTGCGTATCAGGTAGGCAAGGTCGCGCACAGAGTAGAACGCGAGATCTTCGAGGTGTTTTGGGCGCTTGTGATGGATGGGCGCGCTCATCACGATGGGTAACGACTTGCCCTCGGGAACGCGCACCCCCGCCGGGCGCGGGTTAAAGTCAATCGCGGGGGGTACGCTGTTTGGCAGATCAACCGCACGGAGCGCGTCGTATCCCTTCCGGTAGTCTCCCAGATCGGAGTGCATCGAATCGCGCTCGGACGGGGTGAACGCCAGACCGATCAACTGCTGCGCTGCGGCAATCATCTCGTCGTGAATCGCCGACCCGGTGCCGCTCGCTCCCACCATATATCCCGAAAGCACCGCACACGTCAGCGCCAACGCCGCAAAACCCAGAAACTTGTGACGATTTCTCATGGCATGAACTCCCATCCGTTATGCGCCCGGGCAATTATAGTTGTTTCCACGACCTGCACGGGCACGGCCCCCGCGCGAACAGCAGGGCCGCATCACACGCCGGCTGCCTCCAGCATTTCGTCGACCGTCACAAACTTTTCCCGGGGCTTTCCCACCGCCTTACCGCGTTCTATTTCTGCCGCGTCGATGCGCCGCCACGCCGGATAGTCCACCACACGAATTGCCCGTTCGGACAACAATTCACGAACCGCATCGCGCGAAGGTTCATCGCATGCGGGCAATCCCCTGACGTCCTCGAGCAGACACCCGACGGTCTCTATCGCATCCGGTTTATTGGTTCCAATCACTCCGCTCGGCCCCCTCTTGATCCACCCGGCGGTGTACATACCCGGAGCGGGCGTGCCGCCGTCAAGAACACGACCACGGTCGTTGGGAATGACTCCACGTGCCTCATCGAACGGAACCCCTTTTGTCGCCACACCGCGATACCCTACGCTGCGAAATACCATGTCGCACGGGAGAAGGGAATTTTCCCCGGTACCTTGCGCCTTCTGCGATCCGGCCCCGCCAACGAGTTCGTTGCGTTCGAGTACCACACCCTCTACACCGTTGCCACCCACCAGTTCTTTCGGGCTCTTGAAAAACTCGATTGCCAGAGTGCGATGCGGGTTGTCCCCATCTCCAGAATCCAGGTCGCTGGTTGCGGCCGCGGCTACGGTCAGTAGTTCGTAATTCTTGCGTCGTTCACGCCGACCCGGATCTTCCAGTTCGGCGCGACTGGTGGCGTTGAGTTCGAGGTCTGCGGGATTCACAACCAGCCTGCATCCGTTCAGCCTGCCGAGTTCCTTCACCTCGGGACCCGTGAATGCTGCCTGCGCGGGGCCGCGCCGGCCGATCATATGCACTTCCCTCACCGCACTTTCGGCGAGTTGCTCGAGAGCGTGCGCGGCGATGTCGGTACGGGCGAGCTCGTCGACCGGGCGGGAAAGAATGCGCGCCACATCCACGGCCACATTGCCCTGCCCGATCACGATGGCCACCTCGCCCGACAGGTCGAACTGCCGTTGCCGGTAGGCCGGATGACCGTTGTACCATGCCACGAAATCGGTTGCGGTGTAACTTCGGGGAAGGTCTTCGCCGGGAATGCCAAGCCGTCGGTCAGCCGATGCGCCCCCGGCGAAGATAAGTGCATCATAATAATGATGTAGTTCATCGACAGCTACGTCTTCACCAACATCTACGTTGCCAAAAAACATAAACTCACTTCTGGATGCGGTTTTTTCGTAGCGGGCAATGATTCGTTTGATACTGCCGTGGTCGGGCGCCACCCCGTAGCGAACAAGCCCGAATGGAGCCGGCAGTCTGTCGAACATGTCGACCTCTACGCTTATGCCAGACCCCAAAACGGACTCGGCGGCATAAAACCCGGCCGGTCCCGACCCGACCACGGCAACTCGCAATACGCGCGACGAGGATCCCAGTTCTATTTCCATGCAGATGCCCTTCCTGGATTGCGGATGGACAACGCGCCAGCTCCAATGCCGGAGCCGGCGCGCAACCGCAGCTTTGAGAGTGCCCCATTTCAGCCCGCCGGTCAAGCCGCCGGCGCTATCTTCCGCTCGATTGTGCGGTGCCGTCGTCAGACAACTTGTTCAAGAATGCAGCCACGTGCGCTCCCTCGCGGTCGCGCAGGTTTACGCAGTCCAACACCTGGTCGGACACCTTCGCGAAAGTACGCATCGTGCCCGGCACATTGTGGCCCGGTTGCTCAAAGAATGCCCGTGCGGCATCGAGCCGCTCACGCGAGCACCCACTCGCGAAATACGGCAGGTACGCCTGCATCTGCTCGGGAATACGCGATGTAATCACGGCGTAATTCTTCATCATCCAGTCCATCACACGGGCCGCTCCTTCGGGTGTGCGGCTCATTCCTCCGATCACGGAAAACAATTCGTTTGGCCGGACCTTTCCCGAAAACGCATACGCAAGCGCTCTTGCCCTCAGTTGCGGGCTGTCAAAATACCCCAGCCCGCGCAGATAGCGCCCGCGTTCCGCCGGTTCCGTCGCCGATTCAAATTTTTTCCTGTAGGCATTGAATTGTTCCCGGTTTCCGCCGATCGCAGCGATGGTAATCGCGGCTCCGACAATGGCGGGGTCGATCGATTCTGAATTGGCAGCGTAGCTCTTCGCCCACGCGTGGCACTTCTTGCGTACCATTTCGTCCTGCCCGCTGTCCCCGAGCCAGCGGATCAACCGCGGGCGCAATAGTGCCACCGCATTGTCTTCGCCCGCGCGGGGTTCCATTCCGTAGTGATCGAGCGCCGGACGGAGCGCCTGCCGAACGTATCGTGCGAAAGCTGGACGCAGGTTGTCGGTCACAAAGGCCCCCGACACATGTCCGAGTGCCCCCATTACCGCTTCGATCACCTCGGGCCTCATACTGCCCGCCGCGAACGAACCGACGATACGCAGGTAATCGTCTCCTCCGAGACTGCCCGAGTCGAGCAACGCACCGAGGTTGGAAAGAAATACCGCCCTTTCGCGCGCGTCGAAATGGGTGTCGGCGTCGCGTGCCATCGCGGAGATCATCGACGCCGGTGCGCTCCACCGGTAGTACCCGTAGGCACCCTGTTGCGGAAGAACCCATTCGGCATTCGAGCCGAGTTCCACGATTTGACTCGCCCGCGCGAGCACCACCACCCGGGTATGCGTTGTCTGGCCGTCGAATACCTTTAGCCGCACCGGGATCGTCCACAGCTCGGGCCTGGCGGTGACTCCATAATTGAGAAATCGCTGTTGCGTCAGTTTAACGGCACCATTTCCCTCAATTCCCACGGTGACCAGCGGAAATCCCGATTGTTCAAGGAACGACGACAACACGGGAGTCAAGTCGCGGTCGGCCGCCTCGCTGAGCGCCGAGAACAGATCGTCAGCCGTCGTGTTTCCCCACGCATGCGCGTTAATGTACCGACGCACCCCCTCCTGGAACACGTCATCTCCAATCCACTCCTCCACCATCTGGAGAATCATCTTGCCCTTGCCGTAGGCAAGCCCGAGGCCGTCCATGATATCGGCGGTGGAGGTAACCGGCTTGCGCACGGGCACGGTGGACGGTCGCGCGTCGCTGTTCATCAGCCGCTGTACGGATTGCAGAGCGGCGATAGGCACACCGTACTCGGGGTACAGATTGCCGGAAATCTTATCGCCGAGCCAGTCCGCGAACGATTCGTTGAGCCACAGATCGTCCCACCAAGCCATCGTGACCAGGTCGCCAAACCACATATGGGAAAACTCATGCGCCATCACGCGCGCAATAGTTCTCTTTTGCGCGATGCTTGCGGACTTCCCATCGACGAGAAGGATCCGGTCCGAAAACGTAACCGCTCCAGGGTTCTCCATGGCGCCGGGCCAGTATTCGGGAATCGCGATCAGGTCGAGTTTGCGAAACGGGTAGTTGCGCCCGAAATACTTCTGGAGCGCCGTGAGAATCGGAGGCGCGTAGTGCGTGGCCAGATGCGCGAGTTTCTTCTGACCCTTCACCGTATAAATCCGTCCGGGCACGGGCAGGCCGGGAATGGCAATGCTTTCGAGCGGCCCCGCGGCAATCGCAACGAGGTAGCTCGGCAAAGGCGGGGTGCGGGAGAAAATGTACGTGTGTGTGGTGGCGCCGATCTTCTCGTGCTCTATCGGTGTATTGGTCACGGCGATTTGCTGCGTGGGAACCGTGAGAGTCATCTGCCACGGAATTTTGTAAATCGGCTCGTCCCAGCACGGGAACGCGCGGCGCGCGTCTACGTCCTCAAACTGGGTGAACAGGTAGCCCTGTCCCTCATACATCATGCGGTAGAGGCCCACCGCTTTGGTGTTGAACGGCTTCGAAAACTGGATGTTCAGTTTGTAGTCGCCCACTTCGAGCGGAGTCGGGGCGACGGCAGTCCGCAGTCCCTCATCCCCGTTCTGGATCGAGAGCGAAATCTCGTTTCCGTCGCGGGTAAATCGCACACGGTCGAGCGTCATATTCTGCGCGTGAAACCGAAAGCGATCGGTCTTCTCACGTACACGAAGATCGATATCCACCGAACCCGAGTAGTCGGAACGGTCCGCGTCGAGATTCAACGCAACCGATTCCGACACGGGCACAACCTGTCCGTTCAGACGAATGTCGGCACGTGCCGGGACAACGTGGGCCAGCACGGCAACAACCGCGGCAAGGCGCGCGGCGAGGGAACTGCAGGTCCGGATCTGCATTTTTCATTCTCCTTGTTTGCAAAACAACCGAAACACCGGCCGCAGCCGACTCCACGAACACTCAGTGCACGAACACACAGTGCACGAACACACAGTGCACGAACACACAGTGCACGAACACACAGTGCACGAACACACAGTGCACGAACACACAGTGCACGAACACACAGTGCACGAACACACAGTGCACGAACACGCAGTGCACGAACACGCAGTGCACGAACACGCAGTGCACGAACACGTAGTGCACGAACACGCAGTGCACCGGGAAACTACGCCGTCAGGTCCCGGAGTGTTACACGATCATCCGCCCAATCGATGTGAGATCCACACGGTTCGGTACACCGCCGTTCCCACGGTTCCCAGGGCAATGATCGCCACGGCAATGATCAGTACGCGTCCCTGCGGCCATCCAACTGCCGCGCCGACGGCGCCGTCGAAAACAGACGCCAGTCCGACCAGAAGCATTCGTTCCGCCCGCTGCATGACTCCGAATTTGCACAGCACGCCCACACTTTCACCACGCGCCCGCGTGTAACTCACCAGTAGTGAGCCACCGAGTGCGATGACAACCCAAAGAGACCCGGTCCCGGATCCAAAGAGCACCGCCATCCCCACGAAGGTGAAAAACTCGCTGAACCGGTCGAGCGTGGAGTCGATAAACGCGCCCCGCGCATCGGCCACATTCGTGCCTCGCGCAACTTCTCCGTCCATCACATCGGCCAGTCCCGACAGCAACACCATCCAACCGGCGCTCGCGAGGTGGCCGGTTGCATAGAGTCCACCGGCCGCAATGCCGAGCATCAAGGCAATTACATTGAACACGAACGGACTGAATCCGGCTGCGATCGACGCGCGCGTCAATGGCCGAATACACCAGTAGAACCAGTTCCGAACCCAGAACCCGAGGACGAAGGACCCGCCGCGTCCTGTGAGGTCGTCGTGCCCTCTACCGGATGAGGTTACCCGGTACACCACCATGGACGCCACCACCAGCGCGAGCATCCACAATATGAATGCGATCTCCGGCCTCAATGCAAATCCTGTCCGTCGGGGTCGGCGTCCGCAGAGGCATGGCGGTCCGCCGGCGCCCCGTGCGCGTCCGCCGCAGCCGCGGCCTGCGAAGGCGCACTGCGCATGTGGCGCAGTACGCGATATACCTTCGGCCAGAGCAGCAAAAACGGCGCGCGGCGTTCTTCCGGAGTCAGTTCCACGCGCATGCCGGTCCGGCGTTCCACTTTATGGACGATGTAGTCGAGCCAGTCATCGAACGTGAGCATGTATTTGAACCAGCGCAACGTCGCCCGAATCTTTGATCGCAGCCAGAACCACCGCCAGTGCCGTTTCATCGTTCGCGAACGTGGCTCCGCCACGCGGTACCGATTGCCAGCGCGCAGCAGCGCCCCACCGGACACGGCGTCGTCGAGAACGCGCTGGTACACAAGGCGGAAAAAATCCGCCTGTGCCTCGTATACTTCACGTACACGATTCGAGGACTCCGGACGAATTTCTCCCGCGTACGAAACTTCAAGCATTCGCAGGCAATATTCCTCCACGGTAAACGATTCCTGGAAATAAAACGGGACCCAGTCCAGCGTTAGTCGACGTGCCATGGCGAGGTACTCTTCGACACGTTCGCGCGCTTGCGGCCGCCGTGCGTAGACGATTTCCACACGCTGAGACAGGCGCCCCCGAAAGAAATAGTCGCGTGATGCCCGCGACATAGCGTGTCGAAAATCGCGTTCGCTCACAATGAAACACTTGGCCCCGGTACGCATCCCACCGGGGTCATTGAGATTGATGATATTCGGCGGAAGCACACGGTTGAGCGCCGTGATGATACCAATGTGGCGCGCGGCCGGCAGCTGCGACCCCACATCGCGATAAAAGAGCATGTAGTCGCGCACGATGACGATCAGGTCGGAGGCGCTCGCCGCATTCGGCGATGTACCCAACAGGCGCGATCCAAAGAAAATGACGGCGGTCAGATTGCCCCCACACGCCCCGGTCAGAAGTTCGAGCGCGTCGCGCACCGGATGGGGTACGGATGGGCGCCGGGGGAACGCGGCCACCGGCAGGGCCTGTACACGGGAATCCCCACCCGTACGGTTTGTGCTACCCCGCACGGGTGACCTCCGCGCTCGCGTCACCACCACCGGAAGCTCGTTCGCCTTTCGCGCCCGCCGGGGCACTGCCTTCGCGCAGTTTCGCGAGTCCCGCCCTCATTTCTTCCTCCAGTACCCGCATCAGGGCCCCGGCATCATCGCGCGCCGGGTCGAACTCGTGCCGGGATACTTCCTGTGCCCGGCAGCGAACCTTCGAAATCGTCTTCATCGATTGCCCGAGCGAGACAGCCTGCCACAGACCATCGAGGACCACCACGTGAACGACCCACGGTCGTGTTTCCAGAATCGCCCGCCCGCCACCCATTTTCCACGGCCGGATCTGCCCATCGCGCGTGCGGTGGCCCTCGGGAAAGATCACCACGGGTTGCGTGGCGTTTCGCGCAAAATCACGCAACATCTCGATCTGTGCTGGATCGCGGGACCCCTCGGTGACAAACGCGTGCCCGTACATGCGAAGCATAACCGAGACGAACAGCGTGCCATACCTGTAGCGCGAGCGTGCGATGAACAGCGGATACCCGCCGACTGTCGCGCGTATCATCAGGGGAATATCTACGAGCGACTGGTGGTTGACAAACACAAGGTGTCCGTCCTCTCCGGGGATGGACACGTTGATCTCGAAACCGGCACCACCCACCTTCGCGAGCAATCCAATGATCATCCCGGCAATCCACCTCTGCGCCACATACAGCACGCGCTCGCGCCGCGACCCCGCAAGTGCCAGCACGAGTCTCATCACGGTGCGCGAGACGACGTCGCCGACCAGAAAAAACACCCCGAGCAGAGCAAAAGCAATGTAAACGCGAATAATAACCTCTTTAGTGATTATAAGATACGCAATATGGCCATTTCCGGGGCACTCTTCGCGACCCCCGGCGCGTAATCGCTTGACGGCCCCCCGGTCATGCGGCATGGTATTGTAACATTTTCCAGGCAGGGCAGAAACATGAGACCTCTACGCCGCAAGGCGGAAGCGGGCCGGAACGCGCCGGACCCCGAAGCCATAACGAACGAACCGATCCCGTCCACCGCACCGGAAGCGGACAGTGGGCAATCTGCGCCCGAGCCGACCTCGCTCGATTACGACTACAGCAATTTCTTCTGGGGTGCGGGCGACGACGCATTCGGCATCCTCGGGCCCTTCGAGGACTGGTACGACGAAGCCCGGCCGGCCGGCTACTATCTGTTCGGCATGCCGATGACCACCCCCCCGGAATCGCGTGTGAACGTGACGGAAAGCCTGCGGCGGGAGAACCTCAAAGGCCTGATCAATTTTGCATCGTACAACTATCTGGGTTTATCGAACCGCCCCGATATTATCGAGGCAGCCATCGCGGCCATCCGCCGGTATGGCACCGGCGCCTCGGGCTCCCCGATCCTGAGCGGTACGCTCGAATTGCACGACGAGCTCGAGCGCCAGATCGCAGACTTTAAAGGACAGGAATCGGCGCTGCTCTTTCCGTCGGGGTACAGTGCAAATCTCGGAATCATTTCCGGGCTGATGCGATCGGGCGATCTGGTGGTTACCGATCAATATGCACACGCGAGCATCGTGGACGGCATAATCCTCTCGAAGGCGCGGGTGCGTTATTTTCGGCACAACAGCGCGGCCGACCTGGACCGCAAACTTCGCGACTTCGACGGACGAAAACTGGTGATCCTTGAAGGCGTGTATTCGATGGACGGCGACATGGCCCGGCTCCCGGAAATTGTAGAAGTCTGCAAGCGCAACAAAGCGCGTATCATGATTGACGAGGCCCATTCGGCATTTTTGTTCGGTGAAAACGGGCGCGGCGTGGCGGAGCATTTTGGCCTCGAAGACGAAATCGACATCCATTTCGGCACGTTTTCCAAGACCCTGGGCGGACAGGGGGGTTACGTCGCCGGATCGCAAAAACTCACGAAATACCTCCGCGGTTTTGCGCGCTCGCGCGTGTTCTCGTGTGCGCTCGCTCCGGGTGTTGTCGGTGGCCTGCTCAAGGCGCTCGAAATCGTACGCGCAGAACCCGAGCTGCGCAAGACGCTCTGGCGCAACACCGATTTCATGCAGAGTGCGCTGCGTGACCGTGGCGTCGACGTCGGATTGTCCGAGTCGCAGGTAATTCCGATCATGATCCGTGACGACGATCGCATTTTCCAGGTTGCTGAAGATCTAATCCATGAGGGCGTTTATCTCAACCCTGTGCGCTACCCCGCCGTCGGCAAGCATCGGTCACGCTTTCGTATATCGGTGACGGCGGGACACTCGCGTGAAGAGCTCGACGAAGGAGCCCGCATCATCGCACGCGTACTGGAGAGGAACGGCTTCTTATGTCAGTGACCCGGTATCAATTCGACCGTGCGATCAATGCGTTTTTCGAGATGGACCGTGATCGCGCGAAGGCATGTTTGCCGTCCCACCTTGAACCCATGGAAGTCAAGCACGGCCTGGGTGTATTCGCCGTGACGGCGTTTAACTTTACGGACAGCGAAGTTGGCCCCTACCAGGAAATCGTTTTTGCCGTAATCACTCCCCCGGTGGTTACGCCCGACGGTCACTGGCCGCGGTCCGCATTTTACCCGTTCGTCGTGGGAACCAGCACGGAGGCGGCCCGCACGCACGCCATAGAACGCTGGCATCTTCCGCACTATATGAGCGATATCCATGTTGATTTCGAGGAAAACGCCGGGAAAGTATCCGTACGTGTCCACGAAGACAACCGGCCGATTCTCGATTTTGCGATTAGCGCTTACAAATGGTCTCAGGTTGACCACCTCTATCAGGCGTTCACCTCGGATTCGAGCGGGGATTACCGCGCCGACATCACGATGCACGGTGAATTCACAGAGCACGAGGAAGAATCCGGAGAGATCACAATCCACCCCCACGCGATGACCGAGCAGATCATCCACGCCGATGTGCAGTCGTGGCCATTCCGCGAAATGTGGATGCGCAACGGTGTGCAGTCCTTCGATCCTCTGCACCGTATGTAGCCCCTCACCTCATGGCGCCCCGCGCAAAGGTGTATGCACTATTCAACCCGTCGTCGGGCCGGGGAACCGGTTTGCGGCGGGTGCCGTCGTATCTTTCTCTTTTGCGCGCGCGTATAGGCTCTGTCGACCACGGGTGTTCACAGTACGCGGGCCACGAGCGCGAACTGCTCGATCGCGCACTCGCCGAAGGGTACCAGACCATAGTCGCTGTCGGTGGCGACGGCACGTGGAGTGCGGCTACCGATCGCGTAATCCACAGCGGACGCACAGACGTAGCCCTTGCTCTGCTCCCCGCCGGTACGGGAAACGATTTTGGCAAGTCATGCGGTATTCGTACATCGTCAATTCGCGCCGTTGTGGATGCGATAGCGGCCCGCCACACGCGAAAAGTGGACGCCGGGCGCGCCAACGATCGCTACTTTCTTAACGTAGTCGGGATGGGTTTCGACATCGCCGTCATCGACGACGCCGCCGGCACACGGTTATTGCGCGGCGACCTCGTATACCGTGTGAGTGCGCTCAAACAATTGTTCCGATATCGAGGCCGCCATGTGGAAGTTACCGCGGGGGCAGGAAACGCGATGCGCCGCGAGTATCTCATGCTGGTCTTCGCAAATGGAAAGTACTTCGGGGGATCATTCCACATCGCACCGGACGCCCGAATAGACGACGGCAAACTCGACGCCGTCGGAATCCTCGACGCCGGCCCGCTGCGCCGAGCGCGATTGTTCGCGCGCGTGGTTTCCGGAACCCACGCGACGATGAACGGCGTGGAGACGGCAACCGGAACAGCGTTTGACGTGCGGACAGTGGACGACGGGCCGCTGCGCTATGAAATCGACGGTGACGTATTCGAGTCTCCCGACGGCCGCCTGCACATCGAAGCGATGCCCGCGGCCCTGTCGTTGTGTGTCCCCGAAGGCGTCGCGGCAAACGCGGGCTGAACCCTTTCCCAGCTCAGCGGGTTGCCACGCTACGCGATTTCCTCGAAGTGCGCTGTAAAATGCCGCAAAAAAGGCGGCTGCGTGGTCATGCGCAGCCCTTTCATCCCGGCCCGGCGCTTGAATACTTCCGCCGCGGCTTCCACGACGTAGTCCACATGGCTCTGCGTATACACGCGGCGTGGCAGCGCGAGGCGAACCAACTCCATCGCCGGGGGGGATCCCCCTCCACCGAACATCACGCTGCCAATTTCCACGCTGCGAATCCCCGCTTCGCGGTAGAGATCGACAACGAGCGCCTGGCCGGGGAATTGCGCGGCGGGAATATGCGGACATAACGCACCGGCATCTATATACACAGCGTGCCCGCCGGGCGGTTCTACGATTCGATACCCGATTTCGAGCAGGCGCTCCCCGAGATACTCGGCCGTACGGATCCGGTAGCGAAGATAGTCTTCGTGCAGTACTTCCTCGAATCCCTGGGCCATCGCCTCCAGGTCGCGCCCGGCCAGCCCCCCGTAGGTTACAAACCCCTCGGTAAGAATGAGCAACGCATCGGCTCTTCGTGCCAGCTCGTCGTCACGCAATAATAATACGCCGCCTATGTTGACCAGGCCGTCCTTCTTCGCACTGATCGTTGCTCCATCCGACAGATCGAACATTTCGTGCACAATCTCTTCCACGCTGCGTGCCGATTGGCCGGGTTCGCGGGTTTTGATGAACCACGCGTTCTCGGCGAATCGGCACGCGTCCAAAAAGAGCGGGATGTTGTGCCGGTCGCACACCGCGCGCACGGCGCGCAGATTCTCCAGGCTTACCGGTTGCCCTCCCCCCGAATTATTCGTCACCGTCACCATGCACAACGGAACGTTGTCCGCATGAACACGTTCGATCAGCGACTCGAGCTTATCGGGATCGAGGTTTCCCTTGAACGGGTGTCGTAGCGAGGGCTCGCGTCCCTCGTCAATTACGAGATCCACCGCTTCGGCTCCGGAATGTTCAATATTCGCGCGCGTTGTATCAAAGTGATTGTTCGACGGAACCACCTTGCCCGCGCCTCCGACGAGTTCGAAGAGAATACGCTCCGCCGCGCGCCCCTGGTGCGTCGGGAGGATATTCGTGAACCCCGTCAATTTGTGGACACAGTCGCGAAATCGGTAGAAACTTCGCGCGCCTGCGTACGATTCGTCCCCCTGCATGATCCCGGCCCATTGCAGGCTGCTCATCGCCCCGGTTCCGCTGTCGGTCAGCAGATCGATCAGGACGTCGTCGGCCGCGAGGTGGAAGAGATTAAAATGGGCGTCTCGCAATGCTACCTCGCGCTCTTCGCGGGTGGTCATGCGCAGAGGTTCCACAACCTTGATCCGGAATGGTTCAATAATGGTTTTCATTGTACGTTTTTCCTCCCTTGATCTGGTGCACGTGTAGCAGCGGGAACCCCGAATCGCAACCAGCTTTCTCGCGAATCATTTCCACGCCCGCATCCGAAGAAATCAGTTGACCATCAGACCCACTTCTCTTATTATACAGCTATATCCGCTCTCGCGTGCCCGCCGGGAAGGGTCGGCACGCACTCCGTCCGGGAGGGCACTGGCAAGTCCCTCCCTGTTATCCCCCTGGATACGGCTCCCGGGCGGAAACAGAAGAGCATCGGGGCGCTCACAGTGAGTGCCCCGTTTTCTTTTCGTGGACGTTGCCGTCACCGAAATGGGTTACCTCTTCGGCTACCCTGTATCCACGGAATTGACGCGGTCGAGCGCCTGCCGCACCAGGCGCCGCAGGTCGGTCAGCGAAAACGGTTTCCGTAGGAATAGCGCGCCCGCCACCGGTTCCCCGTGGGAGTGTCCATCGGCATATCCGGACATGTACACGATCTGCGCGTCAGGTTGTACCACAGAGAACTCGGCGGACAGCGTCCACCCGTCCATGTGGGGCATCACAGCATCGGTAAGCAGCATATTGATTGGACCACGGAATTCGTGAACTACCCGGAGGGCGTCCTGTCCATCACACGCCTCCAGAACGCGATAGCCGAGCCCGACCAGGAACCGACGGGCCATCTCTCGTACCGCGCCATCGTCGTCCACCAGCAAGATGGTGGCTCCATCGCTCGCAGCTCGCGCAGGAAGCCCCGGGTCAGACCGATCGATCGCATCGCCCACGGCGGCTATCATCCGCGGCAGAAACACGTAAAAAATTGTGCCGAGGCCGGGGTAGCTTTCCACATGGATCAGCCCTCCATCCCGACGCACGATACCGTGTACAGTGGCCAGACCCAGGCCAGTCCCCCCGTGTGCGCCCCGCGTGGTGAAAAAAGGCTCAAACGCCCGATCGCATGTCGACTCGTCCATCCCCACTCCCGTATCGGACACCTCGAGCAACACGTAGTCCACGGCTCCGCCACGGATTCCCGAGGCGACGTCTGCCGGAGAATCCAGGACAATATTCGATGTACGAATCGTGAGTGTTCCGCCGTCGGGCATCGCGTCGCGCGCATTGACCACGAGGTTGAGCAATACCTGCGTAAGCTGGCCGGGCACGCCCATCACGGAGCCCGCTTTCGGGTCGAGTTCGGTCACCAGGGAAATGTTGCCGCCGATCAGCCGCAGGAATATGTCGCGGGACTGCAAAACCACCGTATTCATGGGGATGGCCGATCGCGGCCACTCCTCGTGACGGCTGAACGCGAGCAATTGTGTGGTCAGCTCCTGCCCCCGCCGCGTCGCGTTACGAATTTCCGAGAACAATTCACGCGTTTCCTGGTCCGACGGACTATCGGCCCCGAGGTCGGCATACCCATGTATCGCCGTCAGCAGATTATTAAAGTCGTGCGCTATCCCGCCGGCCAGTCTCCCCAGCGATTCCATCCGTTGCGACTGCGCGGCATTCTCCGCCGATACCACCATCATACGATCGCCGTGTTCGTTCCGCGGTCGCGCCCGGCGACGATATATCGAACCCAGTGCGAACACCCCACTCGCAGCAAGTACGAGCACGCCACGCGCGCTCCGATCCGATACCGCACCGAATCCGAGGGCATAGTTGAACACGTAAATTCCCAGAATCGCAATGCTCCACGAAGCAAAGAGCGACGCGGTTCCGCCGCGGGAGACGACAGCGAGTGCGCTCGTCTGCCGGGGTACTGTACTGTTCGCGGCCCGATCGCGAGCGAGCGCCAGCGCGATCAGTACGAAAAACGGAACGAAAAGCAATACGTCGAAAACGTTATCCGACACGGGACCGATGTGACCGGCATAAGAAAGTCCCGAGAGCAGATCACACACAAACCAGATCGCCCACACGGCGACCATCCCGGAGTAGGTCCGCCTCCAGGTTACCGGCCGTGTCGTGCGGAGCAACAGAGTAAACCGGATCGCGAGAAACGCGTCGAACACTGCAAACAGATAACTCGAAGGTGCGAAGGTGTCGTAGCCCGTGCGGTCAAGCCAGGCCGGCAACAACGAGAAATATCCGTACAGTACGACCGCGGCCAACGACGTCGTACCCACTCTCCACCAGCACGACCAGCACGACGTCATGCCGCGAGGCCCCTCGTGCGGCCGCAATTCCACGGCGGCCACCTCGAAAAGATAAAACCCGACGAATGCCGCGTCCACCAGCAGCATGGCGTACACCGAGCTGCGGGAAGAGCCCAATTCGGGGCGAACGATATCGATAATCAGCCACGCCACAAAGCCCGCGGCGATCCGCCGCCAAAATTGACGCTCAAGCGCATCGGCCACGCGCGCGAGCCGCAGCACGATCGCGGTCAGAGTCGCGGCATGGACGGCGACCACCGACAGGTAGTCGAGCGATCCGGCATACGGAGTGGCCAGCACCCGGGGCAGACGGGATAAGATCACAAGCGCGAACGCGAACGTCCCGATGAGCACTACCGGGTCGGGGCGATATCGAAGGACTGGTTTCATAGGGCGCGAGAACAAGGCCGGGATGCCAGCGCGAGCATACGCCGAGTATAGCGGGAGACGGGAGGGGAAGCAACCGGCACAATACCGTGTCCCCACGCGATGGTGCGGCGGCGTTTGCTTCGGTGTATCGCGTATCTCATTTGGGCCTCGCACGCCGTTCGAGAAGATTGGCAGGTCGGAGGGAATCGCCGGAATATCCGACACACGCAGCGCACGCCGGCGTGATCGCAACGCATGCCGGCGTAACCGCAGGGTCCGGTGGATTGCATAGCAGGGTCAGGGGATCGATTGCGGGTTCGTTTTGTCGATCAGGTGGTCGAGTGCGTCCGCCTCGGGATCGATCAGTTCGGCGACCCGCGCCGCGTTGACCGTAGCGACAATAATCTGGCCGATTTCGCTGTGGACTTCGGAGAAGAGCCCGTGATTCTTCATCTTGCGGGCCTGATGTTGATTGTCGTCGGTGGGACTGACAAAATGCACGGCCGACGCGTGGTAGCGGTGGATAAGAAACAGAATCACCAGCGTCATAAGACGTTTCTTACGGTATTTTTCCACATAGGTGTTTTGGTCGCGAACGGACAGGAACGTTTCGCCGAGCCGATCGCTAATGCTCGTGAACACCATATTGGCAACGGGCTCTTCTCCCCCGTTGCGCACACACAACTCGAGAAGCCCCGCTTGCCCCGTGCACGGGCGGAGCGACACATGCATTCGATTATCGAATCCGTAGAAGCCCCGCCACTGTTCCAGCCAGCCTTCGAGCAACTGCCGTGGCGCTTCCGTTTGCACCAGGTGCTGAAACTGCGTGGACCCTTTTCCCATCGCCCGGGTCGACGCCGTGCGCCCTGACGAAGCCATTAATGCACCATCGAGGCGCTTGCCCCCCACAAGCGTTTGCGGCGTTCTATAGGGCGACTCCAGCAGGCGAAACCGCCGCTGCAACCGCGCGAGGGCCAGCATGCCGTCTTCGCGTAGCGCCGTAGTAAATTCTTCGGCGGCCAGTCCGTCGATCTGGTGCCCCCCGTACGTAATAAAATTAAATACATACCCCAATCGGGCGAGTTCTGCGGGAAATTTCCTCATCGCATCGTCACTCATCCCGGTCGTGTCCCAGTTGAACGACGGAGACAAATTGTAGGCGAGCAATTTCTCCGGATACCTGGCGTGAATCGCCTCCGCAAATCGCCGGGCGTCATCGAGGTTGGCCGTCTTCGTTTCCATCCAGAGCACGTCGGCAAACGGCGCAACGGCGAGAGATTTGGAAACGGCAAAATCGATACCGTTCTTGACGGGGTAGTAGCCCTCGGGCGTGCGGGAAAATCCGGGGCTCCAAATTACACGAATTCCCAGTATTCGTGCGCGTTCGCGCGCGGCATATAATGAAACGCCACCGGCGAAATCAAGCCATTCGTCCACGCTCATTTCAAATTCTTCGCCCTCGGATACGCGGAATTCCATCACGTCGGCGACGGCCCTTGCGTACGTCTTCAGCCCCGCCTCAGTCTGCCATTGGTCGACGTATCGGGTCGCGATCGGGTCGAGAAGTGCGTCGAATCCACCGGGCTGATCCGGGGCATACCCGCCCGCGCGCTCTTCGACGAGCGCGGAAATCCCGGTCCGTTCCAGCCACGCGTCGGCCAGCGCGTATTCCCCTTCGGACATCGCGAAGAGCCGGTAACCGAGGGCAGCCTCGACGCCGGCACCGTGGAGTTGTCGCAACAGGGCGATGTAGCCCGCCCGGTAACTCGGCAAGTTTACGTTGGTCGCACCGAGGAGAAACGGTTGATCGCGCTCATCCGAACTGCTCTCGATGAACGTCGCCGCTTCGGCATCGGTGCGCGCCACGATGATTCCCGGAACACGCATCACGTCGAGCTGGAACCGCGCGGCGTTCAGACGCTTGATCTGTTCGTCGGCAGTCACGAGCACCTTGCCACCCTGGTGGCCACACTTTTTTACGCCCGGTTTCTGGTCCTCGATGTGGTAGCCGGTCACGCCCGCCTCCACAAAGCGCCGGATCAGGTTACGAACGTGGCCGTCTCCCCCGTGCCCGGCGTCGGCATCGGCGATGAGAAAGGGACGGAAGTCCACTATCGGCGTTTGTTCCCGCTCTTCGGCGGTCATACGCGCGCGCGCGAAATGCTGATTCCGATCCGCGGCGAGCAGAGCGCGCACAATGGGAGCCGCTTCGTTGGGAACCTGGCTGAGCGGGTAGCTTGCCAGGTCGGCCCCGGGATCCTCGGTAACCGACCCCTTGGCCGAGGTCGCCCACCCTCCGAGGTAGATGCCCTCGATACCAAGGCGTTTCATGGTCACCGCCTGGCCGGGGGAATACGGGCCAAATGTGGTAATCGACTCGCCCGCACCAAACAATTCCCGCAACCGATCGAAGAACTCCGAGGCCACACGCCGCACTACCGGGTACTCGACGGGGATCGTCCCCTGCTGTTCGGCGACGTCCCGCGGGGTATACAAACGCGTAATCCCGTCGAAGCGGCGATCGGCAAACCACCGGGCCGCGCGTTCGATCTGTTGGGCGAGTCGGCTCATGACTGACCTTCCCGGCCGGCGTGGTCCCATTCTTGCGGACTCTCGAAATCGAGATTTGCAATTGTCCGCGACCCGTCCCGTGCGAATGCGTCGAGGTAATCGTGAATACGACGCCGTGCTTCATCGAGCGAGTAGTTATTGAGATTGAGATTGAGCAGATCGATGTACCACGGGGGTTTCGTCGGGCTATGAACGTACACGGCGGCGATTTCCCGTGCGATGGGCAGGGTGGTGGGTTTCGACACGTCGTATACATCGCGATTGCCCGCGCCAAGCAACTTGTCGTACTCCGCGGACAGCAGGCTGTCGAAGAGTTCCGCCCCGAATGAGTCTCCGCGCCGGGCGCCGGTGCGTCGGTCGTCTTCGGTAAGCGCAGCATGCTTGTGCAGCCACTCCCATAAAATGCTCAGTCGTATCTCGCCCGTCGCCATGTCTTCCATCAGATAGAGCACGTCGTCGTTTCCGAAAAAATCGGCTGGTTTGAGCGCCGCGGCCTGAAAGCCCTGGCCGAACGCGTTCCCGTATTGCATGGCTACACTGAGCAGATCACGCGCACCCCGCACCGTACGGGGCGCATCCTCGAGGAGCACAAGCCCGCTGGCGTCTTCCTCGGTGTACGTTAATGCGGGAAACCGCCTGCCGAGCTGGTTATCCTCCCCTGCGCGCTCCCACACCGGCCGGACGATATGTACCATCTTCCAGTGCGCGACCCATTTCCCGCTCGCGCCTTCGCGCTGCTCTCGCTCTGCGCCGGCCACCGCCCGCTTCATTCCGGCTTCCACGCCCGCCCTGGATCCCACGGGAATATTTGGTTCCATGCCGCCCTGCCAGAGTGCAAAGCCACCGTTACGATCGGGCGTGTTCACTGCTCGTCGCACCCGATCTTCGTAATTGCGCATGTAGCCATACGTCATTGTGATGGCGTCGATGTTCGGGTTGTGGAACGAATCGTCCCACGCCATCGCGTCCGATACGCTGTTGATGTAGTCCCACCGGCCCGTGTTGAATCCGACAAAGTGCAGCCCGAGGGCCGCTCGTATTTCCATCAGTTGAAAACTTGCTTCGAGCTGCTCGACCAGCACGTACACCTTGATGTCTCCCTCCGCGATCCCCATGTGCATCTCAAGCGCAGACAACATCCGATTCCACAGCGCGGCCTCGGATGCCGTCTGGATTTTTGGCAGGTAAAGCACGACCGGTGCTCCCGAGGCATCAAGGGCATCGTAGTTGTTCACGGCGTACGTACACAAATCTACGATCGACGCCGAAAATGGGCTTCCGTCTGCGCATCGCACATGGCGATCGGCCAGGTGCAAGCCACGCGTGCGAAACATGCGCGTCGTGAATTGGAGCTGCTCCTGCCAGTCGTCGACGATCGGATGGCCAAAGAAATCCGCCGCCCAGCGGTTCATCTCCGACGCGACTTCGCGCGCAACGTCGCGAAAGCGCGCCTCGCCGTGAAGTGCCATCCGGAGCGATCGCTGGTTGTCGAGCGACATCGTCGTAACCTGACCGAGGGCGTCTTCTCCGTCGAACATCCACCCGTCCGCTCCCGACAGGAGGGCGTACGCTACGTTGCGAAGGCTCACTTCCACCGGGGCATTCGGGCGTGACGCCGGGCCCGTTCCCTGAATCCACTGACGTGTGAGCGCACGGGGAATGCCACCCCCTTCGAACTGGCCTGCGCGAGCATCCCGCACGCGAATATTGGTCCCGACAATCCATTCATCCGGGTGAAGGAACGCGATACGCTCACGGCGTGCATTCCGGCGAAACCGACGCGCCATCCGCGCATCCATCAGTTTGAGCTGTTCTTCCTGGAAGCCCGACAGTGCGTGCAGAGCGTCCCGAACCTGCGGGGTCAACACGTCCGGATAGATCCGTTCGATTCCATTCTGATATTCGAGAGACACGGGTTGCGGGGCCTCGAAGGGGGGTGTTCGGGTCACGGCAGTTCCTTACGGCTTGAGGTGGCGGACGGGGTGTTTCACCGAGTAGCTTGTGTGCGTCCCGGCGCAACATGGCCAAAATTGCAAGAAACACGCCACCGAACGGCCCGAACGCGGCCCGATGGAAACGGGGGTGTCTGTGCGATCACACGCCCCGATACGGCACCACAGAGGCTCCTGCGCTACCCCGCGCGATTCATCGCCGCCCCGCGCGGCCACCGCACCGGCGGATCGCCACGGCCCGGCACCGGTGATCGGTGCCAAACCACCCGGCGGCGTCGGGATATCCCCCAGCTCACCGCGCCCGCCGCAGCGTAAGATCGCCACTTTGCCCGCGGAGCGGAGCGCGTTATGATCGGGATCTCCGACCAGTGGGGGCCGGACGATCACGCAAAGGACACACCGAATGATCTACAACACAATTCTGGACGCCGTCGGGGCGACGCCCGTGGTGCGGCTCAACCGGGTTGGCCGCGAGACAGGGGTGGAACTCTACGGCAAGTGCGAATTCCTCAACCCCGGCGGGTCGGTCAAAGACCGCATCGCCGTACGTATGATCGACCGGCTCGAACGCGCGGGTCGCATTCAACCCGGCTCCACGTTGATCGAGCCCACAAGTGGCAATACGGGTACGGGCATGTCGATGGTTGCCGCCGTCAAGGGCTACCGGATGGTCATCACGCTTCCGGAAAAAATGAGTCAGGAGAAACAGGCCGTAATGGAAGCTCTTGGCGCCGAAATTATTCGCACGCCCACCGAAGCGCCACACGATTCCCCCGAGAGCCTGATCGGCGTAGCCAGGCGCCTCAATCAAGAAATCGATGGATCGGTGATACCTGATCAGTACGCGAACCCCGACAATCCGATGGCCCACTACGAAGGCACCGGGCGGGAAATCTGGGACGACTTCGGCGACACACTCGACCTGGTTGCGATAACGGCGGGGACGGGTGGGACGATCGCGGGCGTCGCGAAATATCTCAAAGAGAAGAACCCGAACATCAAGGTGGTCGGAATTGACCCCGAGGGTTCGGTACTCGGCGGGCGCGAGGAAGTGAAAACCTATCAGGTGGAGGGCATCGGGTATGACTTTGTCCCCGACGTCCTCGACTACGAATTCATCGACGAATGGATATATTCGAACGATCGCGACAGTTTTCTCACGGCCCGTCGATTGATTCGCGAAGAAGGGCTCCTGATCGGAGGCAGTGCGGGCGCCGCCGTCTGGGGGATGATCGAAGCGGTAAAACGCACGCCAGGAGTGCGCCGAGCGCTGACCATTCTTCCCGACTCGATTCGTAATTACCTGACAAAGTTTGTCAGTGACGAATGGATGCGCGCGCAGGGATTCCTCGACACGAGCGACGAGTAGTTCGTAGTTCGTCCGGGGCGGCGCGCAGGAAGTGTCGACGGATGCCGCCGCCGCCCGTAGCCCGTACCGCCACACCCCCGCCCCTGCATCGACAACGCGCATCGCGGCCCACACCGCGGTGCGCGTTACTATACCACTGTGTCCACAACCCAACGCGTCAACGAAGTAGCACCATTTTTCGCGTCGCCGTCCGCCCACCTGCAGATAAGCGGTAAAAGTACAGCCCGGAAGCGACCGGCGATCCGTGGTTGTCCCTTCCATTCCACGTCACGCGGTGCGTGCCGGCCGACTTGCTGCCATGGACCAGTGTACGCACCACGCGCCCGGACACATCGTAGATTCGCAGCGCCACCACGGCACGGCGGACCACAGAGTACAGAATGATGGTTTGTGGATTGAACGGGTTGGGTACGTTCTGCTCAAGCGAAAAACCCGCGCCCGGCGTCTCATTGGCAACCGCGGTGGCCGGGTTATACGGTTCGCCGAAATACGCTGTCAGAATCGTTTCGCAGTTCGTGCGCATTGCGTCGTGGTGGTAGCGGTAGGGCCGGCCGCTGATGAACGCGAAGCGCCCGCCATCGGCGCGCGCGGATCCGCCGGCCGCGGGTATGCGGATGGCCCCGATACCCAACGGACCGCCCGCGATTGTATTGTCGGTGAACAGAAGCGCGGATTCCGGTGTGGCCAGCGTGGTATCAAATACCGCACACGCGCTCTGCGAGCCAATCAGCGGCATGTTGACCATTTGTGGATCGGCCGCCGAGCAGTTGAGCAGCGTCGACGTCGCCGACCCCATCCACGTTACACCGAGATACGCGCGCAGCGGTTCGGCAAGAAAACTCTGTCCGTATCGGGAGAGCAACAACACATCGCCACCGGCCTGCAAGTACGAAAGAATTGGCGCGTCGTACCACGTGGCCAGATCTCCGTTGTAGTTGTTCCCCACCCAGACAACTGCCGAAAACTGCTGGAGGGTATCGGGAGGTATCGTACCGTGTCCAAGCGGCGCCGGGAGGGTGGACGGGTACCCCCCGGCAGGTGCGGGAAAGTGGTCCCAAAAACTGATCGGCTGGCTTCCCCAGAATATGCTGTCCCCGTAGGCGGTTGTAATTTCCGACCCGTACACGCTCCAGTCCACACCATTGACCACCAGAATCCCGCGGTCGAGGGTTGGGTTGGTCAATGGCGGCTCCACCGTGCGCAAAATCCATTCGTCTTTGTCGAGAAGCACTCCCGTGGGCACCTGCGCAACGTGCAGCACGAACTGCTGCGTGGCCAGGCTGTCCCACACCACGAATGTGGAATCCCCGGCCGGCATCTGCAGCGTCACGTCCACCGGCATCCGGAACAGTCCGGTAGTCTGCTGCTGATCAATCGTCACCGTTACATCGTAACCACCCGACGCGGGAGCAGGATTCCACTGGAAGGCATAGGCGGGATAGTACTCCCCGTAAATCCATTCCTGGAAAAACCAGTCGAGATTCATGCCCGCCACCGACGCGCATACATCGCGAAACTGCTCGGTGGTCGCCGTGCCGTACTCGTAGCGCGGGTCGTTGTGGTAGGCGCGCAGACAGTCGAAGAACGTGCTGTCGCCCACTACATGGCGCAACATATGCAGAACCCACGAGGCCTTATTGTAAGAGAGCGATGAATCGAAGATGCGATTCACGCTCGTGGTGTCGGCTACGTACACTGTACCCGGGCCCAGATATTTTGCGGCCGCCATGTCGGCCGTGTACGCCGCGCGGCCATACGTTGCATCGTCCCAGAGCGCCTCGCAGTACGTGGCAAATCCTTCATTCAACCAGATGTGGTGGAATGTTCGGCACGTGATCATGTCGCCCCACCACTGGTGCCCGAGTTCGTGGGCGATCACCGACTCCCACCAGCCACCCAGGCTCGTGAGCGTCTGGTGTTCCATCCCGCCACCCCAGAGAAATTCGGCGTGCCCGTATTTTTCATCTACAAACGGGTACTCGCCGAACAACCCGGAAAACACTCCGAGCATGTTCTTCACTTCCGCATACGTCGGTTGCACGGACGTAAAATGGTCGGGAAATACAAAGAACTGAATTTCCATCGAGTCCGTCGGCGTGTACCGGTACCAGTCCGAATACTGTGTATACGGGTGGACCGCGACCGACACGAGGTACGTCGCAATCGCGTGCGACTCGTGCCACCAGGTGGTTTTGCTGCCCGGTGACGTGGTGATACTCCGCAACGTGCCGTTCGACGCGGTCACGAGCGTGTCGGGAGCGGTGATGTGTACATCCACCGAATCGGCCTTATCCGACGGGACGTCCTTGCATGGCCACCAGCTGCGCGCCCCGTACGGTTCGCTCAAACTCCATATCATCGGTGATCCGTTGTGCATGTCGAAACCAAAGGCACCGTACGACGCGTCGGGCGTGCCGCTGTATGTGATGGTTACAGAAAACGTCTCCCCGTCGGCGTACGTACGATCCAGGGTGATGGTGACAATATCGCCGGTGTGCGTAAACGAGGCGGGTGCGCCGCCGGCCGTACACGCCGATACCGTCATATTGGCGAGCAAGTCCAGGTCGGCGCTCGCGAGCGTGCCGCGCGCCCGCGCGCTCATCGTAACGGTTCCCGACACAACCTGCGTGGAGGGATCCAGCGTGAGATCGAGGTCGTAGTACGTAGCGTCGTAGTTGTCCTGGTTAATCGTCGGCGATTTTGCCAGCGCGCGTACGCGTGCGAGTCGCTGTGCTTTTGCGGCGGCCAGCTGTTTGCGCAACGCGAGCTTTCGTGCGGGCGGGACGGGCTCGCGGTCCACAGGGTAAGCCGCTCGGACAGGCCCGGCAAATCCGGCGAGTACAAGCACCGGGATAGCCAGCAGGTGGAAGGCGTACACGCGAAACGAACACCCGGAAGCAGCAATTTGCATCACGGCGCAACCTCCCTGGTTGGTGGTAACACATCGATGTTCGGAGGCGGCCGGGTCGGCCGGACGCACCACAACAGCACGTGCAGTTCTGTATCGGGTCTTCACCCGATCCGTATGACCGAGCGCGAAGACTATTGTAGATTATACCCCTTCGTAACGCCCGTTGCAACGGCTGTGCACCGCCACGGCCCCGCTCTCCGCGCGATTCGATGGAGACGCATGGCACCGTCGGTTGCGGCCGCAACGCGGCCGTCTCGCCACCGCGTGGCCTGGCAACTGGAATTACCCCTTCGCCGCGGACAGTCTGGCGCATACACTAACGAACCGGATACGGGAACCCACGCTCCATTGTGTACGCAAGATACGCGTTCGCATCGTCGCGTACATGCGGGACGGGAACTGCACGCATTGCAAAGCTCAAATAGCATGACCAGATTGCGGTCCCACATTCAATCCACACTCGAAACCATCTGGTTGCCAGCACGCCGGGTTCCGTTCACCATGATGATGGTCACAGCCATTTTCGCGACGGCGACGCTGACCAACACTCTGGCCCAGCCCATTCCAGCGGGCGTTCTGGATCGCTGGGGATTCGGCTTACGCCAGGTTCAGGATGGACGTTTCTATCAACTGTTTCTTGCTCCCTTCCAGGTTCTTCGTCCCTACATGGCGGTCAGCATCACGGCCACCATTTTGCTGTTCGTGGGTACGTGCGAGTACCAGCTCGGCAGTCGGCGGACCATTATTTCCTTTCTCGTAAGCCACGTCGCCGGTTATACGGGCGCCTTGCTCGTCCTGCGAGTTGGGCACGAACTCGGGTGGGCATGGGCCGGCCAGACGATGCACGTAACCGATGTCGGTGCATCCAATGGAGCGTTCGGAGCAGCCGGGACCGCCGTCCTTTTCCTTCCACGGCGTGTCCGCAACTGGACAATTGGTATTCTATCGGCATTTCTGGTGATTGTGCTCATCGCTGACCGACGCGAGTGGGACATCGAACATATGCTTGCATTCGGCACGGGCATCGCCATTGGCAGCGGGTACCTGTGGCGTGCCCAACGATATTCCGTCCGGTCCCACCGCACGTGGATACTGGAACACCGCCAGCGACCATGGTTTATTTCGTGGGCGGTGCGCATGATCGGCGTCGTTAATGTGCTCGGCGCATTCCTGATTCCGCACTACGCGGGCTTCGCAAGACTGGAGTCGTGGATTCCCGTGGGAAGTCCGTACTGGCCCAGACACCTTCTGCTGCTCAGCGGTTTGTTCCTTATCCTCCTGTCCCCGGGGCTCGCACGCGCCCAGCGGATGGCATGGTTTGGCGCCGTAGCCGCACTGGTCGTCTCGCTCGCCTTGCAATTGCACGTTGGCATCACCCCGTTCGAATCGATCGTCTCCGCGTCATTCCTCCTCTTCATCGTCGCCTGGCGCAAGGACTTTCGGGCGCCGTCCCATCCGCCTGCGCTGCGATCAGGTGTGCGCTTTCTAACCGTCTTGATGCTTGCCATGCCGCTCTATGGTTTGGTTGGTTTTCTTGTGCTCCGCAGTCAATTCGACACCCCGGTACATTTTTCCGGCGCCATCGTCACCACGTTCCAGCGAATGTTTTTTGCGACAACGGACAATATCTCGACCGGCGGTCATATCGCGGACTGGTTTCTGCGATCGATTCCTTTGGTTACCTGGGTTGGCGTGGCATACGCGCTCAGTCAGATGATTCGATCCGTGCTCGCACCGCGTGCCACAGCAACCTACGATGATGCCAAAGATCTGCTGAAGCAACACGGAACGAACAGCACGTCGTACATGACGCTCTGGAATGGCAATTCGTTGTTTCTGGAGCCCAACCGGCGCGGCTATCTGGCGTACCGTGTGAACGATGCGGTAGCCGTTGTTCTCGGCGACCCAATCGGCGACCCGGACGCGCGCTACCGCACGATCCGGACGTTCACACACTATGCGTCGGAACGTGGCTGGTCGCCGGTTTTTTATGCCGCAACCGCACAACATATGAAAGACTACCGTCAACTCGGGTATGACATACTTCGAATTGGCGAGGAAGCCGTTATTGATTTGCCCCGGCTCGAATTCCGCGGCAAGGGATGGCAAGATATTCGCACGGCGTTGCATCGCGCCACCCGGTCCGAAATGAAGTTCATGATGGTGGAAGGCGGGCAGCTCCCCGGAAATCTGCGGTCGCAGTTGTTTGAAATCAGCGCCGATTGGTCTGCACGGAAACGTCTTCCGACTATGGGGTTCACGCTGGGCACCACCGCGGATGTCGATGATCCCAATGTGAATGTAGCCATCGCGCTCGATGCGTCCGGCCGCGTTCACGGTTTCACAGACTGGCTGCCCGTGTTCGCCCGGCGCGGGTGGGTGATTGATTTGATGCGGCGCCGCACCGACGCCATGGTCAGTGTCATGGACTTCATAATCGGAAGGTCACTGATGGCGTTCAAAGAACGGGGATACGAAACGGCAAGCCTCGCCGCCGCCCCACTCGCCAATGTGGACCGGGACGCAAGTTCTTCGCCACTCCAGAAAGCCCTCGGTCAGGTATTTGATCATTTCGAGACCTACTATGACTTTCGCTCGTTGTACCGCTACAAAGAAAAATTTCATCCCCGATGGGAGAGCGTCTATCTGGCATACCGGGGGCTGCCGATTCTCCCCGTGGCTTCATCGGCTATCCTCAAGGCACATCTTCCCGACTTGAATTTGCTCGATGCCGTGCGGATTCTGGGATCCGCCACCGCAGCAAGGGTGTTTCCCAGATTCCCGGGCGCAACCAGGCCGTGAAGTTTCCGTGCTGCCGCCGCGCGCGCCGATCACGCATCGTGTCCCGGGAGGGGTTCCCCGCGCGTGTCGTCCGGGCCGGAAAGATCGAACACGGTATCGCGCACCCACCGGGTAATCCATCGCGCCGGCGTTCGATCGAACAGAAGCGCCCCGTCGTCGCCGCGCTCGAGGGGCACGTCGCCGCCGAGCCGTTTGAAACTCTCGGCCACGATGAACACCGGCACACCCGCGTCGTGTGCTGCCCGGGCCAGCTGGCTTGTCCCCACCTTATTGACCACGTCTCCACCGGGCAGGACGGCGTCGGCCCCGGTCACCACCGCATCCACGCCGCGAATCCGACGGGATGCCACCCCGTCGTCGACAACCGTGCACACGAATCCGCGCTCTTGAAGCCGCCCGGCCAGTGCCTCGCCCTCGCCACCCGGCAGCGACCGGGTCAATACCACCTCGTGTCCCCACGGCCCCACGGCGGCAAATGACTGCTCCACGACGCCGCTGGCGCTGTGCGTGAGCCATCGTCGCACCTCACGCAGCTGCTCCGCCGCGCGTCTCACCGTCTCTTCGGTGGCCCGGTCCATTCGCGCCTGTGTGCGCCGAATGGCGGCCCGTGCAGCGGCAATGGATGCGCCGGCACCTCCCGTCCCCACAGAATCCGCGTGCCACACCTCGAGCACCCGCGCGATCGCCCCCATGCTCGGACGGGCCGTCGCCAACGCGCGCCGCAGAGCGGGCAGATTCCGGAGTGCTGCCCTCGCGTCCCGTGCCGTCGACAGGTATTCATCGAGCAGATGAAGCGCCTGGCGGCACATGGCGCTCGCGCCATCCCGGCGGTTCCCGGCCAGTCGTTCCACCAGGCAACGGGCGCGATCGTCGAGTTCGTGGTTGCCCATCCGTTGATATTAGCATGTGCGCGGAGAGCGAAGGCGCGTCGGGCAACCCTGGTCTTCCACGCGCAACACGCCGCCGCCGTGGGGCGAGTCGCTTCCTCGATAACGTATAGTTCCGATTCTGCCCCGCGGGACCGATCCGATCAGGCACCGATTTGTGCTTGCCGAACCAACGGCCACACCGTACTGTCTCGTATCTACTTGACGGTGCAATTGTCCTGCCGCCTGCGCGTCGCAAAGCGCTGGCGGAGCGACAGATCCATTAGCCGAAGGCGGTCACTCGTGCGGTTCCCTTCCCTTTCGCACTTCTATCGCGCAGCCTGGAGCACGCTCACGCGCTTTTCCATCGTGATGCTCTGCGCGGTGGTAGCCGCCGTCGGGGGCGTTCTTGCCATACACCACCCCAGGCGACCCGGCGAGTTTCTCGACGTGCTCCTCGCGGCCCAGCTCGGCATCCCCCTGATCTTCGCCCTCGGCGTGTACTCGGAAAAACGGGCATGGAACAAATGGCCACGATTCTATCTTGAGCTAGCGGCATGCGCCGCACTTATCGCGTACTACGCCAGCCTTCCCGACTGGATCACTCCCACCACGGCGGTCCGTTTTGCACAGTTTAACGTGGGACTGCATCTGCTCGTCGCAATCCTCCCATACGCCCGCTACCGGGAATCCGACGGATTCTGGCAATACAACAAGACGTTGTTCCTCCGGTTCCTTACCGCGGCGCTCTACTCCGGGGTGCTGTATTCCGGGCTGGCCATGGCGCTCGTCGCGGTGGACCAGCTTCTCGACGTCCATGTGGATGACAAGATGTACACAGACCTCGTCGTTGTGGTCGGGTTTGTATTCCATACGTGGTTCTTCCTGGGTGGCGTACCACGCGATCTGCCCACACTGAAAAAGTCGTCCGACTATCCGCACGGGCTCAAGGTGTTCACGCAATACATTCTCGTACCCATTGTTCTCGTGTACCTCTCCATCCTCACGATCTACCTGGTGAAAATCGTCGTCACACGGCAGTGGCCCAGTGGCCTGATCGGCTATCTGGTATCGGCGGTTTCGGTCGCCGGTATCTTTTCGCTGCTGCTCGTCCACCCGATCCGTGACAGCAAAGAAAACCGGTGGATCCGTTCATTTTCGCGCTGGTTTTACGTGTGGATCCTGCCCGCCATCGTCATGCTGCTCATGGCGATTGGAAAGCGTATCGCCCAGTACGGCATCACCGAGAACCGCTACTTTCTCGCGGTTCTCGCCCTGTGGCTTCTGGTTATCGCCCTGTATTTTACCCTCAGTCGCGGCAAACGAATTCGCGCGATTCCGTTGTCGCTGTGTGTGGTCGCGTTGATCACGTCCGTCGGGCCCTGGGGCGCCTTCGGTGTGGCTCGCTCCAGCCAGACAGCGCGTCTGGCCTCACTTCTGAGCCGGAACGGGGTCCTCGTGAACGGACGGATCGAGAGGTCGTCGTCGAGCATACCCTTCGGAGACCGCCGCGAAATCAGCGCGGTACTGACATACCTCGTAGAACACCACGGCACACGATCGATCGCACCATGGTTCGGGGATGCACTGTCCCGCATCGACACGACGTCCGCCGGAACGGGGCCATCCCGCCGACGCCAGTCAAGTTCACGGGTAAAAGATTTACTCGAGTATTACAACGTGGAGTACGTCGCGCGCTGGCAACACCACGGCCAGGCGTTCCGCTACACCGCCGATACGAAAAAGTATGTGTATGACGTATCGGGATATGGGGCGCTCTACCGGTTCGGGTTTCACCCGGGCAGTGCGGACACGCTCGCCACCGCATCCGATTCCCTGCAACTGCACTTTGACGATGAACTAACGAAGCTGAGCGTTCTACGACACCATCGCGTATTGCTCACGATCGACGTCATGCAGCTTACCGACAAATTGAATCGTTACACGCGCGAGCACTCCTCGGGAAAAAAGATTCCCCCGCGAATCATGCGCGTGCTCGCCCACAACGACTCCATCGATGTTGCGATATATTTTGACCGGATCATTGGCACGAAGGAAGACGGTGTGCCACACATCCATCGAATCGGCGGCGACATGCTATTCATCCTCAAGTAGCACCCCGCCGGTACAAACATCGCCCCGCACCTCATCCACCGGTAGCAACGCGCGCCCGCAGACCGGGCGGCGCATCTCGCGATTCGCCTCGGGCGCTAACCGGTCGGGTTCCCGTCGGAGGGGACAACGGGGCCGTTGTCCTCCGGGTCCACCGGTTCGCCCGGCGGGTTTTCCGCGCCGTCAATTTGCTCGGGGTTTTCCGCAGATTGTCGCTTCGCCTGTTTACGCGCCAGCTTTTCTTCCCGCTTCTTTTTTTTCTTCAGTTCCTTCTGACGTTTTTCTGCCCCGTAGTTGCCACGTCGCGCCATGGAATCCTCCTCAGATCGTTTAGTGCCGACCGCATCAAACCGCATTTCCGGTTGTCCCGGCAACCCCTAAAAAATAGGGGGTGAACGCGACCGTTTCCCGTTGGCCACGATTCGACGGCACGGGTTCGTTGGCCGGCCGCGCCGCGGCAGCCACAAATCCCATGGGCTGCGGGCCCCCCGCGCCCCTTCCCGGCACGCGGGCTGTCTCAGGGGGCGATTACACGGACAAAAATATGTACGAATAGGCCTTGCACAAACTGCCGCGGGACGTCTACTTTCGCCTCGCGTTAATCCCATCCCGCGGTCAGCCGAAACATCCCGGCTCCGCGGCGGCGGGTGACCAAAGGGCACAGCGCAGGCACGCCCGAGAGGTGGCCGTCACTGGCGTGGCGACTATCCCTGGATATGCCCGATGCAAACTCGATTAGAAAGGAAGTCGATATGCTTACTCGGCCCCACTCCCAGTTCTTATCGCTGATCGCAGGACTCGCCCTCGTTGCCCTGGGCACGCACCCGGTCCATGCCGTGCCCAGTTTCGCCCGGCAAACCGGCCTGCCCTGCAGTAGCTGCCATATTGCCTTTCCGCAACTAAATACGTTCGGGCGGCTGTTTAAGCTCAACGCCTACACCCTTACCGGGCTCAATGTGATCGAAGCGAAAAACGCGAGCAAGCGGACTACGCTGAAGCTTGACAAGTTTCCCCCGTTGTCGCTGATGTTGCAGTCTTCATTCTCCCGTACCAATTCGCGCATACCCGGAACGCAGAATGACAACGTTCAATTGCCCCAGGAGTTGAGCCTGTTTTTCGCCGGCGCCATATCACCAAATGCCGGCGCCTTTTTTCAACTCACCTACGACGGCCTCGATGGCACGATCGGAATGGACAATATGGACGTTCGCTTCGCCCGCAACACCACCATCGGGCAAAAACCGTTTCTCTACGGTACCACATTGAATAACAACCCGACTGTCCAGGATGCGTGGAACACCTCCCCGGCGTGGGGCTACCCCTTTACCAGTTCGTCCATCTCGCCGGAGGCAAGTGCGGGTGCCATGGTAGACGGAGGGTTGGAACAATCCGTCGCCGGCCTCGGGGCATACGCGCTCTATGACAATCTCGTCTACGCGGAAGGTTCGGTGTATCGCTCTGCCCAGCTTGGCGCTACCGTACCGCCGGATGCCAGCTCTGAGGGCATCATTGACGGCGTGGCACCGTACTGGCGAGTTGCGCTCCAGAAGCAGTGGACGGCGAATTATCTTGCCGTCGGTTCGTACGGGATGGTCACAAAAATGTATCCGATGGGTGTGACGGGACCGTACGACCGTTTCTCGGACTACGCTGCGGACGCACAGTTCGAAAATCACGGCGACAACCACAGCATCACCGTGCGGGCCACGTGGATTCATGAAAAACAGGAATACGACGCAACCCACCCCGCCGGCGGGACCCAGAACGCGACGAATTCGTTGAATGTGGTCCGGATCAATGCCTCGTATCTGGCGCACCAGGTGGTGGAATTTACGGGAGGATACTTTTCTACGACCGGTGACCGGGATATGCTTCTCTACGCGCCCGATCCCATCGCCGGCAGCCGCACCGGTGACCCGGACACCGACGGGGTTATCGTCGAAGTAGATTACATGCCGTGGATGAATACGCGCCTGCTCGCCCAGTATGTGGCGTACAATAAGTTCAACGGCGCCAGCACCAACTACGACGGCTCAGGCCGCGACGCGTCGGATAACAATACGCTCTATTTGGGCTCGTGGTTCGCGTTCTGATCGAAGCGAATCTCAACACGTGCTCGGGATCGTCACCAGCCGATCCCGAGCACGTGTGTGATATGCAGCCCCCCCTCGGAACGCCCGCACCGCGTCGAGTTCGGCGTGGCGGCTACGCGGCCGAACAGTCTGCGTCGCCCGCACGCTGCGGATGGTGGGAGCCCCCCAGCCAGGCATTCCCTTGCTTACCCGGGGGATTGAAAAAATGGCGCCCCCAAATACAGTTGAATTGACCTGCTCAGAAGTTCGCCAGGGCTCTTCTTGCAGCGTAACCACAGTTCCCGGTCAATCGCCTAGCGCATGGAATGCGGTCGCCTACTTCGATTCATCTGGTGGCCCGGGCATCAGTCCCAGCTGCGACAGGAAGGCAACGTTGTCCCAGCTGACCCACGTTTCAACGACCTTCCCGTTCTGAAGCCGCTGCATGATGATATTTACCAATGTGAAGGTCTTGCCCGTGGCCGGAATCTCTCCCAACGGTCCGGTTTGCGTACCGGTCATCGTCGAGATATACGCAACCTTGTCACCATCGGCAATCATATTGCTGATCGTGTCGGTATAGTCAGGGACGGCTTTCATCCACTCTTCGAGAAAACCAAAAAACTTCTCCGTGCCGTGGAGTTCCTGCAAACCCGGGGGCATGGCCTGGCAATGTCTCACATAATCTGGTGATATCACGGATTTGAAGGCGGCGAAATCACCGGCGGCCAGACTGGCGTGTGCATTCCGGACGATTTCCATGTTGTGCTTCTCGATCTCGTCCCTGGATCGCTCCCCCGCCTGGCTGGCAACCGTCAGCACCAAAAGTAGAACCACCGGGCAAAAGACGGCGGACATTCTTTTCATACGGTTCCTCCTCCGAAAGACCGCTGTGACAACGACAGCGCAACGCGCACCCCAACGGAATTTCAACTCGTTGCTCATTGTGTCACAACACGTTGCATGCAACCATCGAGATCCGCCGGTTTGACGGATTGTTGGGCAGAACGGGCAACTTGCTCACGCCGGCCTTACCATGATTGCACGGAAGAATGGCGTCCCCAACGGGACAGAGTGACAACTCGACTCCATGCCCTTTCGGAGTATGAAATTGAAGTGACACAACAACTTGAGCGGCCTATCGCCTGATACAGCTACTCCCGTCAGATGTGAGTTACCTCGTGCGAGCAGGCAAGACTCGAGCGCCGTCCTCGCCATCGACTACCGGGGCGCAGCATGCGCGCCTGGATCGGCGAATGATATAGAAACTGCTGAGGGCGATCGAAACAGTCGTGATCCCCGCAACGATCGGTTTGATGATGCCCAGAAATGAAGATCCGAATACCGACAGATAAACGACGAGCATCGGTGATCCGCAGCAACCGATAAGGAAGCACCCCGCGGCGTAGAGGCCGCCTATGAGAGTGACACCCCCAAGAATACCGCCCACTTCGCGACGACGCTGCTGAAGGCTAAACAGCACGGCAAAAACCGTGAAGGCAGCGGCAAGCGCGTAAGAGTAACCGAGGTAAAAATCCTGTCGTTCTGCGTAACGTGCCCATGCCGAAGGTCTTTCCACGGAGTCCAGCACGACCCACTGGGACGCCACCCGGGTCTCCTGCCAGGCGTGATATCCAAAGTGCGCCGCGAAGACGGCGGCGAAAACAAAAAGGCAAACAAGGAACGTGGAGCGCCTCATTTGATGATCTCCACGCGCTTTGCCTTAAAGAGGAAGCGCCCTGGCCGAGGCTGGAGTAGCTTTCCTGTTACCATGACGACCTGCTCCGGGTCCGGCAGTTTTCCGGTGAAGTCAATCGGGATTTCATAACGGGCACACGTCGCCACCTTGCATTCGGCATACTCGGACTGATCGATAATCGTGAATATCTTCTGCTTCGCAACGACCGCACCGACAACTCCGGTAACTGTTATCTCCCGGCCGGCGAACCCCTTCGGATTCTTTGCGAGCTTGTCGACGTTGAGCGTGTCGATCACCGTGGAATCGCCGTGTCCATTACTCGCAATGGGTGACACAGCGCAAAAACACACCACCGTCGCGCCGAGTATGACGGCCAGTTTTGCGAACGTCATCGTTCAGGACTCCTTACTCGTGACTACCTGTGCAGCAGCCGGACGCGCAACGAGGCGGCTCGGGGGCTCGGTCCTGGATGTAAGGATCGCCCGTTTTGAGCGCCCGTTCCGCGCGCGCCAGCTCTTTCCCGAGGTACGCTGCGTGGTCAAGGCGCGATACAAGTTCATGAGCGATCACCGTGGCGTAGAGATCGTCGGCACGCTCTCCTGTGAAAAGATGGGCCAGAGTGCCGTCCTTAAGGTAGTGCTCGATGAGAATAAACTGCCGTTCGCGGTCGGGGAAAACAACGAAGTACCCTTTCGGGTCAAGCACGAGGCGCTCGATCGGCTGCGCGCTAACCACCCGGGGACCGTGGTAGGTGAGTCTCCGGGCACGGCGCGGCAGTCGTCCTGCTGATATTCCGGAGGGGGCTTCCACAACCTCGCTAACATCTTCTACGCCTATGCGGTTCAGAACCCGAATCTCTTCCCGAAACGTATCAACCGTATCGTACGAGATGTTCTTGATGAGCGGGCGCCGTCCTTTGGCTCCAATGATGCGCCCTCGCTCATCAACACCGTGCTCGAAGAGGCTGAGAAGAGTCTGTCCAGGTAAGTGTCCGATCCGTTGTTCCGAGTCTGCACCGCAAAGAAGTAGAGTCGTAATATTGGGATTGGCGAGCACATTGGTGATGATTCTCTCGATACCCAGGTTCTCCGTGTATAGCGTACCGACGATCGCTACACCACTCGGACGCGCCTCCATAACGTGTTCCACCAGCCCTTTGGATGTGAGGGCACAGACCGCTACGTGTCCTGCGCTGTCAAGGACCGTGAAATCTCCCGGTAACGGTGGCCAACCACGTTCTCGCGCAGGCACCTCTGTTGGGCAGGCGTCACCACCAAACTCGATATCCGGAAACGCTTCTGCCGCAAAGTTGAGCGCGTTTGCCGGCCAGCAAACGCGACAGCCGATGCAATCATACTCTTCCGGAACCGTGTACTTCTTGCCGGTTTCGATGACCGGTTGAATCATTTCGCGTGTCTCAGAAGGAATGCTAGGTAATGCATCCGTGAATTCACTCAGCGCACGATGGAAACAACCACACTTATGACATTTCGCTGCGGCCGTCGCAGCCTGCATTTCGTCGATGGTGTTCTGAATCGCACCGTTTGCGGACATCTTCTTCAACTCGATACCTTTCCCAGGAGATGTTCCTTCCGTACACCTGTAAGGCATTTCCCGCCTTCGCGCAGCTTCAGTCGTTTTCGGAGCTCCGCGCGGTCTCTCTTAACGCGGCCCGCGGGAATCGCCACGACCGCCAAAGAAAGCAGTTTTAGAAATTCCCCGTCAGCATCCCGCGAAGAGTAATAGACCCAGCGGCCTTCCTTGCGACTCTTCAGTAGTCCGGCTGCCCGCATGGCGGTAACGTGTTTCGAGACGTTATACTGAGGCTCCTCGAGGCTATCCACCAACTCGCAGACGCACAGCTCCTTGCCCGCATCGAGTAACAAACGAAGGATCCTCAGCCGAGTGGGATCGCTAAGCGTTTTGAAAATCTGCGTGTATTCTTCCACGATCAGCCACCTGCTTAGTTGCGCATAGACGCATATATAATACCGACCGGTTGACGTAACGGCAAGCGGAATCGCGCCCCACATCAGCCAGGAGAGGGTTTGCGACACCGACCCCGAATAACGCAACGTATTTTATCGCCAAGTGTTAAAAAAAAGTGGCGTCCCCAACGGGACAGAGTGACAACTCTGCTGGTATCGCTCGACGAGCACCAGGCCGAGCGGATCCACCGGTTTGGGCTGACAGTGGTCTGAATCGTCGGGGTTACTCGGGCAGGGCGCCGAAGGCATCACGCCCCGCTGGTCGGTCATCCGAGATGTTCTGGGCTGGATCGAGTGACCTACCGGGTCAACGGTACCGGCTCTTGACCGATCCCCACGTGGTCTCCTCAACAGGCGTGACGCACGAGCCCGGTGTCGCGGTGTACAGATGCGCGATGATCTCGTTCTGCTGGCAAGTCCAAAACACGTTCGTGATAACCCCGTAGACGAAGACCGGCGTGCCGGAGTTGATGTATTGCGCGATCTCCGGATCGCCGCTGAAACGCAACGCCGGAAAACACTCTGGGTAGCAGTTCTCGATCACTTGCAGGTAGCTCTCGCCGCACCCACCGGGTCCGCCATACAGCGTGCCGTGGCCCAGAAGCGCGACCCCGTGGGTAGCGACTCCGAGGAACGTGTCCGGGTTCTCCGGAATGGCGTTGCGGTCCGCGTCCACCGCCCGGGCCTGGTAGACGTACCCCTGTCCCGGCTGCGCGCCGTCGTCGACAACCTCAAACGACATGTGGGGCGGTTCCTCCTGCCAGTCCCACGCTACGGGCTCGGCGGTAACGAGATCCCACGAGCCGCAGCCCACTGCAATGGCGTGACGGTACAGATCGATGCCGGCGGGTTCGGTGGTCCAGACGTTGTAACCCGAGTCCAGGGTCACCTCGAGATGGAGACCGTCCACGGCCACGCTGCTCAGCAACCGGGGCTCGAACTCGTAGGCCTGGGCGGAAACGCCGGAGACCAGGGTGAGCGCGCAGACGACGAGGGTGAGTCCGACGCCGCGCGAACATCGATTGCGGTTCATCAACAGACTCTCCTTCTCGGTAGGGTTCACTGACATTTTAACACAGTTTTTGGATCCCTGGATACCCGAGTTCCCACATCGTCACGTGTAGCGACGCAGGATTTGCTGTGATTCGTCGGGGCATTAGATATTTCGAGACAAACACCCCAACGGGATTTCAACAGGAAAACCGATTGAGGAATAGAGAGTTACGAAAGAACTGGGATAAGCCGACAATCAGCGCTAACTCGTAGCTGATTCGGTGACAAGTGGATACGGGCAGAATTTGAAATGGCGTCCCCAACGGGATTCGAACCCGTGTTGCCGCCGTGAAAGGGCGGTGTCCTAGGCCAGGCTAGACGATGGGGACGCCGGGGGGGCGCCAGTGGGTGGCGACGGCGCGAAAATACACGCCCCTCGTGGGGTCTGTCAAATGCAAACCGGCGGGGGTCTGCGCGATTGTCGCCGTGAGACGTAATGCGCGGGGGATCTGCCCGCATCCCTGCGTAGTCAGCGCTGTCGTTTCGCGGCGTTTGCCCCACCGTCCCGGTGGCACAGTCTACGGCCTGCCCGTCACACGCGGCCGGGCGCGGTTCATTTGCCGAATCAACCCGACAACCGTCCCGACCAGCTCCACATCGGCATCCGGTAAGGCAATCGCACCGCTCGCGCGTCCCACCCGGTCCGGCACGAGGTACGGGCCATCCGGGCGCGCCTCGTACCGTTTGACCGTAGTTTGTCCGCCTACGCGGGCCACCACCAGGTCGCCGTGGGTCGCCCGTGGATCGGGGTCGACGACGATATAGTCTCCATCCACAATATGGGTGCCATTCATGCTGTCGCCCTGAACACGCAACAAGAAAGAATTCGATCCGTCGACGAGCCGGCGATCGAGGCGCAGGCAGAATGATTCGGCCGGCGTCCGAGCGTCGTTCGTTCCGACAACCGTTTGCCCCTCGACACGCAGAGCCACCACCGAGTTCGACTCCCCCGTTGGCGGGTCGCGGAGAAAACGGATCGCCCGGGACTTTTCGCGCCCGCGCTCTATGTACCCTTTGCGTTCGAGCGCTTCCAGGTGCTGGGTCACCGAACGTGGAGATTTCAAGCCGGTGGCCGCACACACCTCGCGTACCGTGGGCGGGTAGCCGTTCTCGCGGGTGAACGTTTTCAAGAACTCCAGAATTTCACACTGCCGGTGCGTCAGGAGACGCTTTTTCATCACGATCTCTTTCCGTAACGATCACTTCCCGTGCATGCAGCACTTTCTTGCCGAATCGTTTTTTCACCGTACCGCGAACGCGCACATGCGCCCCGGGACACAAGTTCGGTTCCGAGCCAACGACCGTTTTCCCGGGCGCGAACACGCGCACGAACGCCGTGTCGTCGGAGAGCACAAAGAAATACACAGCCTGTCCTGAACTGCCCGCCAGTTTCTGGACATCGCCGATGCTCCCGGCCAGCTCCACCAGGCCCGCATACGGAAGCGGGAAAAAATCCGCCACACGCGAAACTACGCGATGCGCGGGCCGATGATCTCGGGCGGGGATCGACCGCGCATCCGGGTCCGCACGCTCCGCGCCATCGTTCCCACCCGGGCTTGATGCCTCATCCGGTTCGGGCGAAAATCCGAGGTCGAGCTGGATGGAATCCCCCCTCCCGGAATCCGCAACCCGCCCGGTGCGACGATCCGTATTCCCGGTGTCCGCCTGCTCCGAACGCTCCGGCGGCGCCCCCAGTACTCCCGCCCGTTGCAGAGCCGCCACCTCCCTGTAATCAATTCTCTTCTCCCCGGCAAGACAATGAAAATCATCCCATGTTGCAAATGGTTTTTTGCGCGCCGCGCGTCGGATCCACTCGGCCGTTTCCCGGCGCACGCCCTCGATACTCCACAGCGGCGGACGAATGCGCCCGTTTTCCGCGCGGTAGTCGCGTCCGCTCACATTGAGGTCCGGGGAAAGAAGAAGTCCTTCGCGCCGCGCCGCCTCCCGCAGCTCGGCGCGCCGCGCGGGAACCGAAGTGCGCAGCAACGCGGCGTAGTATCCGGCGCGGTTCTCGTATCTGTACCCGATCATTCGCGCGGCAATCATCGCGTCGGCTACAACGGATTGATACTCGGGTAGTCGGCCGACCAGCCGGCCAAGGCGCACAAACCACGTGGACGCGTCGTCCATGCGGGTACGATGTTCGGCGCACGCCCGCATAAACGTCGCGCGCAAATCCGACCGTGCCGCCGGTTCTCGATCCGAAAAGCGAACGAGCATTCGCGCCGATTCCTCCCGGGTACCCCCCGTCAATTCGCATACCACATCGCGCAATTGCTCACGGAACAGAAGGTAACCACGCGTGCGATACGATTCGCACGAGGGGCGAACCAGCATGTCATCGTGATAGGGCCCCGGCTGTGTGCCGAATGCGCGGATACGCTGGGCAAATGTCGCTTCCGTTGCGCGCACCCGCATAAGCGCAACGAATCGAACGAGGTCGCTGAATCCGCGTACGGCGAACCCGGTAAGCGCGTCGCGGCACCCACGTGTATCGAGAAGATACACACCGTCCACCTCGCCCGCGCGCACCATACGTACAATCTCGGCCGGCCAGGCGTCGGACAGCGCTTCGTCGGAAGGCGCCTCCTTCCGCGTAGACAACGCCGACAAAGCGCCCAGCGTGCTGATGTCGATGCGCACCACCCCACCCGACGGAAAGGAATCCCGCGTGGCCAGTACAAATCGATCCCCGGTATCGGGACGGGTAGCCATCGCGAGAACATCGCGAAGCGGCGCGGGCGACACCGCTATCGTGCGACGCGACCGCACAAAGCCCCAGGGCAACCCTTCGCTCCGTGCCGCACGTGCCACAACCCGGCGCAACACGCCACTGCCGCGCAATCGCTTCGACAAATCGCGGTTCTCGTCGATGAGCTCGCGCAACGTAACACCGGGATGCCGCGCGGCTACAGCAATGACTTCGTCCATTCCATCCGGTGCTCCCCCGGGCTCGCTGGCCGCGGCGTTACGCAATGCCCGCAACGCGGTGATCCGCTCGAGTCCCGGAACGTATCCGATTCTCGCGGCGTCAAACCGTCGGCCGAGTGCGGCGCTAATGAATCCGTGCGCTTCCAGCGGCGCCTGCAGGTCAAGCGACCGGGCAAACTCATCGAGTGACGGAGTAAACCACGGATCGGCAACGAATGGATCAAACCCGGTGATGCCAAGAAGCCACGCGCATACCGACTGCAGACGCATACCCGTACCCGGACCCAGCGCCACACGCATATCGCGCAATGCACCGGTCAGTTCGGCGAAATCCAGAAACGCGCGGGCCAGGTTATGGCGCGCAATGTCCAACATCTCCGATTCGACGCGGGCCGCATACGTGTCGCGGCGGGAATCCGGCACACGCTCTTTGAGCGCCGTGGTGACGCGCGCCCGCAGCGCATCATACGCGGTGCCCCCCTCGACCCAGAAATCGTTCGACGCCGGCGTCGCCGACGCGCCGTCCATCGCAGCCAGCAGATCCGGTTGGACAAGTGCCGCGATTACCGCCGCGTTGGAGAACGCCTCGGGGGCGGCTTCGAACCAGTGCGATACGCCGGATACGTCGAGCATCGAGTTTTCTGGCCCCGGCGCCGAACACGATGCCCCGAAGGTATGCCGGTCTCCGGTCGGCACCTCACTTTCCGCGGCCGCCCTCCCGCGCGGCTCGGCCGCATACCGTACGAATTGCGTGAGCACGCGTGGAATCTTGAGATCATGCGATATGCCGTCAAAGGCACTGACCACCGTGCCCCGGGCACCGCACCGAGCTTCAACGAACATGCGCTCGCCGAAGATCTCCCGCATCGATCCCAGCGTGGCGCGCGCATGCATCAGGAGTCCCGGGTCGTCGTCGCGCCACCACCCCGCAACGGCCACAATCCCGTCCGTGGATCCATCAAATATCGACACGGGTACGGGCAGGCCGCGCTCGCGGAGCGACGCCGCCCGGCCGGTCATATCGCAGATCGCACGCAACCCGCGACGGTCCAACGCGATGAGCACTACCGCGAGCTCACCGTCACCTGCACTACCCGTCGGGCCGGTGACGAACAGATTGACCCCGTATATTGGTTTGATTCCGCAGCGCATGGCCGCGCGGTGAAACTCCACGAAACCAAATGTGCCGTGGATATCCGTGAGTGCGACCGATGCGAATCCTGCGCGTGCCGCGTGGCGGCATATCGCCGCGGGTGTGGAGTAGCCCACGCCAAGACTGTACGCGGAGTGAACGCGCAGGTGGGAAAACGGTCTGACGTTCCGTGTGGGCATATGTCGGCCTCGACGCAAAAGGCCCCGATTGGCGGCAGCACGCGGGGGCGAGGCTTCCGTCGTGCTCCCCGATCGCGCTTCCCCGGGTTCTCTATGTACGATACGCGATCGTGGGGCCCGTTTCCAGCACGTCCGGTCCGAAACGAATCCGACTATTCGGAATACCAGCGAATCACGGCATTCATTGCCCTCGTGCAGGCACGGCAGAACCGATGGGGCATTTTTGAGAACATAATGCAGTCGATTTCGCTACGATATAGCCCCTTCGACGCATACCCCGCGCCCTCAAATACACCCACCTTGCCGGCAAACCGGCACTTGCTCAGGTATTTGTGCATGCGCTCGGCGTACATCAAGTCGGTGCGATCGTATTCCTGCTCGGCGTGGCGCACCTCTGCCGCTCGAGCCCCTTCGCGCCGAAGTTTCGCCACGCGATCGTTGAGCTTCTTGCGGATAGGCCGCCACTCGAGAGCGATTTTGTCGTACCCGCTTTTTTCCCAGGGTGTCGGAATTGGCGTACCTGGCTGGATCAGTTCGCCCCACTTTACGTGGGCTGGATCGAGCAGCGCTGTGATGTTGGGTTCGGCGGGCTCGGTTCCCTTCGTATAGAAGTCCGTATACGCTGTGCTCGAACTGTAGTACTCGTCGGCAAGTCCGAAGAAGGAGTGTCCAAATTCGTGCACCATCAGATACTCGCTCCACTGATTATCGGTTGTGAAAGTGCAGTACAGGTTGTAGATGCCACCGCCGCCGTAGCGGTGGTGATTGATCATGATGTAGATGGCGTCGTACGGAACATGCCCTGCGATGTCGCGGAGCGCGCGGTTGTCCTCGGTGAGAATATATCGTTCTGATCCCAGCGAATGGAACGTACACCCGACCGCCGTACGCCGGTACACGCCGTGCGTGGGTTCGTCGATACCACTTTGCGCCGACGCACGAAACACTCCGTACATGTTGAATCGGTCCCGGTTGGATTTCATCGGTTCCACGCTGAAGAAAACCCCGATGAATCGCTTCAGATCGGACGTAAACTTTTTCCGATCGGACTCGGTGTACCCCTCCGCGACGATAGCAATGTCGGCGTGTGTATGCGGATCACCGCTAATCTGCGACCGAATCACCGAAACCAGCGGGTCGGGTTGATCCCCGCGAATCACGGACACATCCCCGGGATCCACGCGCGCGCGGAACACTTCCCCGAATCCGCCCGAACGCTTCCTTTTTTCGAGCACAAAGTTTACCGGTCGCCGCGGTGTGGGAACCAGCGCCGATTCCTGAAATGTCTTGCGTATGCCATTGTGCGCGGGCGAACTGGTCTGGTATTCCTTAAAGTAGGAATCGAATCCGCGCACGAACAACGCGCGTCCATCGGTCGTATCGCGCAGAACCACGCGGTAGGCGCCATAATCGGGTGAATCGGTCAGGTGAACGAGGCTGCCGGCCCAGGTGCCGGAATCGTAGATACGGTCCAGGGTTACGGTTTCGGAAGTCGCATTTCCGGTGTGATAGTAATCTATGCGAAGCGTGCGGTCGTAGAAGTCATCGTGGAACACAGCCTGCGCGGGCTGCGCGCCCGCCAGCGCACAAACGAGCGCAATACGTATCGCGCGGATCATGAAATCCCCTTCCGTTGGATGGCAACGCACACCGTTGCGCGTGAGGGCGAAAACGAGAAAGGCGGAGCCCCGGCCGTCGGCCGCGACCCCGCCACATGGTGAGCCGCCCTGGACTCGAACCAGGCACCACCTGCTTAAAAGGCAGGTGCTCTAACCAGATGAGCTAGCGGCCCCAAATTGTATGTTCCATACGTGCCCCCATGATCCACGGCTACGCGTGCGTGCAGCCACCACGGCTGCGCCCCTGGTACACCACCTGGCCCCCTTTTGATACAACCCGCTCGGCCGTCCACTCTATCGGCGCGTAGAATTCGTGTCAACTCGTACCCGGCGCGCCGATGCTTTGCGGCGGCGCGGCAGCCGCACCAGCGCCGAGCGCTGCGGCCCCAGCGAGAGCATCGAAATGCGAGCACCGGCGTGGCGTTCAATTGCTTCGACGTAGTCCATCGCCGCCGCGGGCACTTCGTTTGCTTTTCTGACCGTGGATGTTGTGTCCCATCCTGCGTGCGCTTCATACACCGGACGCACCCCGTCCAGCGAGCGCGCGTCCGAGGGAAAGGTATGAAGCTCTCGCCCTCTCACCCGGTACGACGTGCACACCTTCAACGTATCCAGTGCGTCCAGCACGTCGAGTTTGGTCAGGGCAATCTCCGTGACGCCGTTGAGCCGCACCGCCGTTCGGGCCGCCACGCCATCAAACCACCCGCACCGTCGCGGCCGCCCCGTCGTGGTGCCAAACTCGTGGCCCACTTCGCGCATACGCGCGCCATCGCGCCCGGCGTCTTCCGTAGGAAATGGCCCATTGCCCACGCGTGTGCAATATGCCTTGAAAACCCCGATCACACGGTCGATCGCCGTGGGCGGAAGCCCCGTGCCCGTACAAGCGCCACCGGCCGCCGGGGACGACGACGTGACGAACGGATACGTCCCATGATCTACGTCGAGCAGGACCCCCTGGGCACCCTCGCACAGCACGCGCCGGCGCGCATCCACCGCGTCCCACAATACCGGTCGCGTATCGGTAATCATCTTGAGCAGACGCGCGCGTACCGACATGACATCGGCGACAACCTTGCCGGGGGACAACACGCGGTGCCCGTGCGCTTTGAGCACACGATTCTTCGCGCGCACCCGATTGCGCAGCAATTCTTCGAGATCCGTAGGACGGCGGCGCAGATCGCCCATGCGGACCCCGCTGCGTCCGATTTTGTCCATATACGCGGGCGATATACCCTTGCCGGTCGTCCCAATGCGCTGGTTTCCGAGTCGCTTCTCGCTTCCCTCATCGAGCGCGACGTGGTAGGGCAGTACGAGGTGAGCCTGGTCGCTTACAAGAATCCGACCGTCCACATCCACTCCCCGCGACCGGACGGAACGGATTTCCGCGATGAGCGCGCACGGATCGATCACCATGCCCCCGCCCAGAACGCACTGCACGCCGGGATACAGGATTCCCGATGGCACGAGGTGGAACGCGAAACGCTCCCCGCCAGCCACAACCGTGTGCCCGGCATTGGCTCCGCCCTGGTAGCGGACCACAAAGTCAGCCGCCGGAGCCAGGACGTCGATAATCTTCGCCTTGCCCTCGTCGCCCCACTGTCCGCCGACAACCAGAGTAACCGGCATCGAATACCCTCCACCTTGCACAACAACGCCCGGGGGGGACCCGGGCAAAAAATGAACCGCGCGTGCGCGGTTGCGTCCCAAGCGACGATACCAGAGTGGCGAAGTGCGTTCAAGCGGGAACCCCCGCCCCTCGGGCAGAGCGCGTCCGTACCGGGTCGCGTTCCCGCGCACATCACCCGTCCGGCATACACCCCCCACAGAGCCCGCCCCGACCCATCCACCGCCCACTCGCTCGGCCGCGCCGCCACACACTCGACGGGCCCATCCGTCGCGCCCCCACAGAGCCCACCCCGGCCCATCCGTCGCATACTCGCTCGGCCGCGCCGCCTCCCTACGCCCCCGGACGATTCACGGCGTTGCGCACTTCCCGACCCACAAGCGCGTCGGCCACACAGCGCGCCACTTCCGTGGCCACGCGAACTTGCGCCTCCTGCGTCGCCGCACCGAGGTGGGGCGTGAATACGCAAGCGGCATGTCGCAGCAGCGGGTTGCCGGCGGGAGGTTCCGCCTCGTACACGTCGAGACCAGCGGCCGCCACATGCCCCGATTCGAGTGCCGCGTCGAGCGCCGATTCATCGATGATCCCCCCGCGCGCGCAGTTAATCAGCACCACGCCGCGTTGCATACGCGCAATTTCGTCGCGCCCGATCAACCCGCGCGTGTCCGGTCCCAGTGGCACGTGGACGGTAATCCAGTCGGAGCGCGCAAGAACCTCGTCGAACGAAACCCGCCGGGCGCCGGCCGCCTGCGCGCTGCTCGCGTCGACGTAGGGATCAGCACCGATTACGGTCATTCCAAACCCGTTCATCCGACGAGCCACCTCCCGTCCCACGCGACCCAGCCCGACAATCCCGAGGGTTTTCTCGACATCTCCACGCCGCGGTAGGCTTTACGATCCCAGCGCCCGGCCCGCACAGACTCGTGGGCCTGCGGAACGTGCCGCGCGACCGCAAGCATCACCGCCACCGTATGCTCGGCGGTCGATACCGTGTTGCCGCCGGGCGAATTCATTACCACCACACCCCGCGCACTCGCCGCGTCCACGTCGATGTTGTCCACACCCACCCCCGCACGCCCGATGAAACGTAACCTGGCAGCCGCTTCGATTACCGCGGCGGTTACTTTCGTGGGACTGCGCACGACCATCGCGTCACAGTCGGCAACCGCTTCGAGCAGGTGCTCGGGCGACAGGGTGTCACGCACCAGGGGTTCAATTTCCGGGTAACCATCAAAAATTGTTACCGCTTCCGCCGCCAGATTATCGGTGAGCAGCACCTTCACCGGCGCGCCTCCGCGTACGCGGCCTGCAGAGCGGAAACACCTGCGCCAAACTTTTCCGTAATCTGGAGTCGAACGCACGCATCCTCAAATGCTGTGATCAGCGTAAACATGTCGCCCTCGTTGTAATAGCCGATGTGCCCGAGACGGACGATATGCCCTTTGAGCTTCGCCTGGCCCCCGGCCACTTTGACGCCGTATTCCGTCTCCATCAGTTGTGTTACTTCGCCGGCCCGGCCGCCGGCAATACGTACCGCCGTCGTGGCATTGGACGGATGCGAAGCGAGCAGATCGAGCCCCATTCCGCGAACTGCCGCACGCACCGCACGGGCATTGCGTGCGTGGCGCCGTATCACCTCGTCAAGCCCCTCCTCGATCATCATCTCGAGGGCGCGGCGCAGCGCGAGCACCAGCGATATGGCCGGCGTAAACGGGGTGTCCCCCTTTTGCGCACTCTTTATCGCTTTGAGCAAGTCCAGGTAATACACGCCATGGCGCCCACCGCGCATCCGCTCCATCGCTGCGTCCGACACGGCCACATAGGCCAGTCCCGGCGGAATCATCACGCCTTTTTGCGAACCACCTACGAGCGCGTCGAGATGCCACGCGTCGGTGTCCACAAGATGGCACCCGATGCTCGTGATGCCGTCGACACCGATTAACGCCCCGTGATCGTGCGCGATGCGCGCGAACGCTTCCACATCCTGAAGCACGCCCGTTGACGTCTCCGAATGTGTGGTGAGCAGAACCGCGGCGTCCGGGTGCGAAGCGAACGCTTTTTCGACACCGTCGGGTTCTACGGGTGTTCCCCACGCGGCTTCGACGGGCACAACGTTTACACCGTACGCCCGTGCAATTTCACTCCAGCGCTCGGAAAATTTACCGATTTCGGTGACGATCACCGTGTCGCCGGGACGGGTGATGTTGGCCACGATGGCATCCATGCCGCCGGTTCCCGATGCGGCCATCACCACCACCGGATTGCGCGTTTTCATGATGGTCTGTAGTCCGTCCGTCACCGACGCCAGCGCTTCGCGAAACGCGGGCGTACGGTGGTGAATAAGGGGCCGCGACTGCGCCTCAAGCACCTCGGCCGGAACCGCAGTGGGCCCCGGCGTGAATAATCTGGCCTGTCTCATGTTTCTCCTTGAACCTGTGGAAAGCTGCGGCGGGGCAAGTATACGCTGCCGCAGTCTCTGCACAAAGTCGCGTTTTTACAATCCGAGAGTCTCTTCCACCCAACTCCACAGCTCGCGTTTGCCTTCACCGTTGACGCTGCTGAACGGAATCACCGCCGTATGATCGGCAACGTCAAACAGTCGCAGCGCGGCCGCAATCCTGCGACGGGCCTCTCCGCGGCGCACCTTGTCCGATTTGTGGAACACGAGACACATGGGGCGCCCGCTCGCGGCGATGCGTTGGACCGACGCCACGTCGGAGTCGGTCGGCTCATGGCGAATATCCACGAGTTGCACAAACGCGTTTGTCCGGGTTTGGTCAGCAACGTACTGGTCGAAAAGTTTCGTAAACCGGTCGCTTTCGGCCCGCGATACTTTCGCATATCCGTACCCGGGCATGTCGACGAGAAAGAAACGATCATTGATCAGAAAAAAATTGGCCGCGCGAGTTTTGCCGGGCGATTTCGAGATGCGCGCCACCCCACGCCGACCCAGCATTGTATTGATCAGTGACGACTTTCCCACGTTCGAACGACCGAACATAGCCACCTCGGGGCGCCGTTCCCGCGGCAGCTTCGCCGGATAACCGAATGAACCGGTAAACTCAACACTCTGGATTTTCATGATTCGCCCGTCAAAGCTGTTCTCGTTGCGGCAATCCGACGGCGGCGAACCGCCCGGATCCGGTCCATGCCCGCTCTTTCCGTGTATCCTTGCGTGGTACTATAATGGGCCGCTGCACCAAATCTCAACCGAAAGGATACACACGGATGACCGACGTCTGGCGCCCCACCCCCGAAGACATCGCACACGCAAATATCACGGCTACCTGCCGGAGCCTCGGACTCGACGGATACGACGCGTTTTATCGCTGGTCGATCACCGAGCGGGAAGCGTTCTGGACCGATATCATCTCCCGGATCGGCGTCGTATATCGCACCGCGCCCGAGCGTGTGCTCGACCTGACCGACGGTGTCACCCGGCCCAACTGGCTTGTCGGCGCGCGCATGAATATTGCCGATTCATGTTTCACAGGGGATCCGTCGGAAACGGCAATTGTCTACCAGCGCCCTGGCGGCCCGTTGCAACACATGACACTCGGTGATCTCGACACACTCTCGGATCGCGTAGCCGCCTCCCTGGCCACCCTCGGCGTCAAGCGGGGCGACGCGGTGGCCATCGCCATGACAATGACCGTCGAGGCGGTGGCCGCCTACCTCGGAGTGGTCAAAGCGGGATGCGCCGTGGTCTCCATCGCCGACAGTTTTGCACCCGACGAGATTGCAACCCGGCTTCGTATCGCCAATGCCCGCGCGGTTGTCACACAGGATGTTGTATATCGTGGGGAAAAAACTTTTCCGATGTACGCCAAGGTGGTCGAGGCCGGTACCGAGGTCGCCGTGGTCGTACGGGCCGGCGACACGCTGGCCGTGGCGCTGCTCGCGTCCGACGTGGAATGGTCGGAATTCGTGGGTCGGGCCGGTGCGTTCGAATCCGTTGCGTGCGATCCGTCGGAAACGACGAATATTTTGTTTTCATCGGGAACAACCGGTGACCCCAAGGCCATACCGTGGACGCACACCACACCGATCAAAAGTGCGATGGACGGATACTATCACCACGATATCCACCGTAAAGACGTGGTCGCGTGGCCGACGAATATCGGGTGGATGATGGGCCCGTGGCTCATCTACGCAAGCCTGATGAATCGCGCCACGATGGCGCTCTATTACGGACCGCCCAATACCGAAGGATTCTGTCGGTTCGTAGAGGACGCACGCGTAAGTATGCTCGGTGTGGTACCGAGTCTCGTCCGTGCCTGGCGCGGGAATGACATGACCGCGGACAAACGCTTTGCACGCGTCCGGTGCTTCAGTTCCACGGGCGAAGCGTCCAACGCGGACGACATGTGGTGGCTGATGGAGCAGGCCGGAGGACGACCGGTGGTGGAATACTGCGGCGGGACAGAGATCGGCGGCGGATACATTACGCAAACGCTCGTCCAACCCGCCATACCGGCCACTTTTTCTACGCCGGCGCTCGGTCTCGGCGTTGTGATCGTCGGCGACGACGGAACCCCCTGCGACAGCGGCGAGATGTTTCTTACCCCTCCGTCGATGGGACTGTCCGTGTCCCTGCTCAACCGCGATCACGACGAAGTGTATTATCGCGGCACCCCACAGGGGCCGGACGGGGAATTGCTGCGCCGTCATGGTGACGAAATGGAGCGGCTACCCAACGGGCACTTCCGGGCCCACGGGCGCGCCGACGACACCATGAACCTGGGCGGCATCAAGGTGAGTTCTGCGGAAATCGAGCGCGCGGTCGCCGGAATCGACGGTGTACTGGAGACAGCCGCCATCGCACACGATCCGCCCGGCGGTGGACCGAGCCGTCTGGTGATCTTCGCGGTGCCCGAGCCGAACGCCGCGCTCGATCCCGGCAATCTGCGCGCGCGGATGCAGAAAAAAATCGCCGCGCATCTCAATCCGCTCTTCCGCGTTCACGATGTGGTACCGGTCGATTCGTTGCCGCGCACGGCGTCCAATAAAGTGATGCGCCGGGTGCTGCGCGGCCGGTACGCGGGTTGATCAAAGCGGGCGGGATCGGTTGGCAAGCGGGTTGATCAAAGCGGACGGGTGCATCGAATGGAGCAGGCGGCCGTGAGAATCGGCGCGGGCGGGACAGCGCGCACTCAGTGGGCGGTCGACGATTCGATGAATTCGAAGTACCCCTGTTCGGTGGCGGTGCCGCCGCGCTTGGCCGAGCGGCGCGGCGCGCGGGGCAGCGGGCCATCGAGGGCCAGCTTGATCACGTCGTGGAGCGTTTCCGCGGTGTGAATCTTCAATCCGGCACGAACCTCTCGGGGCAGGTCTCGAATAGACTGCGCATTGCCCCGGGGGATGATCACTTCTTTAACACCGGCGCGCAGCGCAGCGACCGTTTTCTCGTTGAGCCCCCCCACGGGAAGCACATCGCCCTTGAGCGTCAGCTCACCGGTCATCGCCACGTCGCGGCGAATGGGAATCCCGAAGAACGTGGAGACCAGGCACGTGGCCATCGACACGCCGGCGCTCGGCCCGTCCTTGGGAATGGCGCCCTCCGGCACGTGGACGTGCACGTCAATCTCGTTGAAGAAATTTTTCTTGAGCGGAAGCACACGCGCCAGATTGCGCGAATACGACAGCGCAATGCGCGCCGATTCCTGCATTACGTCTCCGAGCTGCCCGGTGAGGGTCAGCCGTCCCGACCCCGGCATGAACGCGGCTTCGATCTTCAGAATATCGCCGCCAAAACTCGTCCAGGCCAGCCCCGTGGCCACCCCGACACGATTGCGGTCAGGAATTTCCTTGTCGTTGTAGTGCGCCACACCCAGATACTTCTCCAGATTCTTCGTGGACACTTTCACCGTAGCTCCACGCCCGTTGCCCGCGATATGGCGCGCGACTTTGCGGAGAGCCCGGGAGAGCTCGCGTTCGAGATTGCGCACCCCCGATTCACGCGTGTAGCGTTCAATGATTCGCCGGATCGCCGCCTCGCTCACCCGCACGTCGGACGCCTTCAGACCGTGGCGCGGCAGCATTTTCGGCAATAAATGCTTTTGCGCGATCCGGAGCTTTTCCGTTTCCAGGTAACCCGGCAGACGAATGAGCTCCATGCGATCCTGCAGCGCAGCAGGAATGGTGTGGGTCACGTTGGCCGTGGTGATAAACATGATTTCGCTCAAATCAAATTCCACGTCCAGGTAGTGATCGCTGAACGAATGGTTTTGCTCCGGATCGAGCACTTCGAGCAGTGCGGACGCGGGATCCCCGCGGAAGTCGCTGGACATTTTGTCCACCTCATCGAGCAACATCACCGGATTACGCGTTCCCGCCTTGACGAGCGACTGGATAATCCGCCCGGGCATCGATCCGATGTAGGTACGCCGGTGCCCGCGAATTTCCGCCTCGTCGCGTACGCCGCCGAGCGAAAAGCGCACGAACTTCCGCCCGAGAGCGTCGGCGATGGATTGTCCGAGCGACGTCTTGCCCACCCCGGGAGGGCCGACAAAGCAGAGAATGGGGCCGCGCATCGTCTCCGATAGCTTCATCACGGCGAGGAATTCAAGAATCCGGTCCTTTACTTTTTTCAGGCCATAGTGATCCGCGTCGAGCGTCTTGCGCACCAGACCAAGTTCGAGCCGGTCGTCCGACCGCTCTTGCCACGGCAGGGAAATCAATGTGTCGAGGTAATTGCGCACTACCGTGGCTTCGGGAGACATCGCCGGCATGCGTGCCAGGCGTTCGACCTCCTTGACGGCGACCTCGAAAGCGGCCTCGGACATACCCGCCGACTCGATTTTTTCGCGCAGGTCATCAATGTCCGTCCCTTCATCGCCCCCCTGCCCGAGCTCCTTGCGAATCGCTTTGAGTTGCTCGTGAAGATAGAACTCCTTCTGGTTCTTCTGAACCTGGTTCTTCACCTCCCCTTCGATTTTCTTCTCGAGGCGCAGGATTTCCAGTTCTTCGGCCAACACCGTTCCCAGCAGACCGAAGCGTTTTTCGAGGTCCACTTCTTCCAGAAGAGGCTGACGCGATTCGATCTTCACCAGAAGATGGGAGGCAACCGAATCGGCAAGACGATCGGGCTCCTCGATGGGAAGAACCGACCGGAGCACTTCATCGGGAATTCGGCGATTGAGTTGAATATATTCGGCAAACTGCGAGCTCACGCTGCGCACGAGCGCTTCGATACGCTGGCTCGACCCGCCCGTGGACTCGAGAACCGCCACATCGGCCCGCAGGTACTTGCGCGTGCGGTGATACCTGCCCACACCACCACGACACACCCCCTCCACCAGGATTCGCATTGTTCCCTCTACCAGGCGCATGATCTGCAGCACTTTGACCACAGTGCCAACCGGGTAGAGGTCGGCCGCGCCGGGTTCGTCGATACTCATCTGTCGTTGGGTAACGACCAGGAGCAGGCGATCGCCCTTCATCGCCTCGTCGAGTGCGGCGAGCGAACGAGGGCGTCCCACGAGCAGAGGGGTGATCATGCCGGGGAAAATCACCACGTCGCGCAGCGGAAGCAGCGGAAGAGATTCCGGTACTTCGATAATATCTGTATCTCGTTGTACGGTTGTCATCGCTCGTTCACCGGGAACAACGTAACCCACACGCTCCGGCTCGACAATAAAAAACGACCCCGGCAAGCCGGGGTCGTTTGCATCCCGTTTTCGGCATTCTCACGCCTCTTTGGCACGGCGGTCCCGTTGCAGCACCATTTCCGGCTCGAGATGCTTCACGATGGTATCGGCGGTGATTATCACCTTGCGGACGTCCTCGCGGGACGGGATCTCGTACATCACGTTGAGCATCGCCTCTTCCATTACCGAGCGCAAGCCACGGGCTCCCGTCTCCCTCTTGCGGGCAATGCTGGCGATGGCACGCAGCGCCCCCTCTTCGAATACGAGTTCCACGTCTTCCATCTGGAAGAGTTTCTCGTATTGCTTGACCAGCGCATTCTTCGGCCGCACGAGTATCTCCACGAGTGAATCTTCGTCGAGCGGATCCAGCACACCCACCACCGGCAGACGTCCGACCAGCTCCGGAATGAGACCGAACTTCACGAGATCGTCGGGGGTTATGCTCTTGAAGATCCGTGTGCGGTCTTCGTCACGACCCTTGCGCGTGTCCCGTCCGAATCCGAGCACTTTGCGGCCGATCCGCTGCTCGATAATCTTCTCCAGCCCCTCGAACGCTCCGCCGCAGATGAACAGGATGTTCTTGGTATTAATTTCAATATAGTTCTGTTGCGGAATTTTCCGCCCGCCCTGGGGGGGCACGTTAGCCACCGACCCTTCCAGGAGTTTCAGCAGCGCCTGTTGCACACCCTCTCCCGACACATCGCGTGTAATCGACGGGCTGTCATTCTTGCGCGCCACCTTATCGAGCTCATCGATATAAACAATGCCTTTTTCCGTGGCGGGCACAGAGGAACCGGCGTTTTGATACAACTTGAGCAGGATGTTCTCCACGTCTTCGCCCACGTACCCCGCCTCGGTAAACGTAGTGGCATCGACGATGGCGAATGGCACGCGCAGAAAACGCGCAAGTGTTTGTGCAAGTAGTGTTTTGCCCGTACCCGTGGAACCGAGAAGAACGATGTTGCTTTTTTCAATTTCCACGTCGTTGGTGGTGCGCTCGTGCATGATGCGCTTGTAGTGGTTGTATACAGCCACTGACAGCATCACTTTCGCTTCATCCTGTCCGATCACGTACAGGTCAAGAAATTCCTTAATTTCTTTGGGCTTCGGAAATTCGTCTGAATCGAAGAGCACCTGCCCGGAAATCTCGTCGTCGAGAATGTCCTTGCACAGCTTGATACACTCGTTACAAATGTAAACCGACGGGCCCGAAATGAGCTTTGTCACTTCGTCCTGGCCCCGTCCACAAAAGGAACACCGGAGTATATGGGGGTTTCCGATTTTCTTTTTCATCGTGCGCTCCGAATTGAGAAGATAATACTCAGGATTTCGGCATATCTGTCCGGTGAGCGAATATATTGTCGATCAATCCGTAATCCTTCGCTTCCTCTGCCGACATAAAAAAATCGCGATCCGTGTCTTTCGACACCTTCTTAAGGCTCTGTCCGGTGTGTTCGGCCAGAACACTATTTAGTCGCTCTTTCCAGCGTAAAATTTCACGCGTATAAATTTCGAGGTTGGATGCCTGTCCCTCAGACCCCCCCGACGGCTGGTGGATCATCACGCGCGAATTCGGAAGCCCGAAGCGCTTGCCACCCGTACCCGCCGCGAGCAGCACGGCCGCCATGCTGGCCGCCTGACCCATGCAGATCGTCTGCACGCCGGGGTTGATATATTGCATTGTGTCATAAATCGCCATACCGGACGAAATAACGCCCCCCGGGCTGTTAATATACAGATAAATATCTCTCTCGGCGTCCTCCGCCTCCAGGAACAGCATTTGGGCAACAATTACGTTGGCCACGGTGTCGTCGATCGGCGTGCCGAGAAAAATAATCCGGTCCTTGAGTAGCCGGGAATAAATATCGTACGAGCGCTCCACGCGCCCCGTCTGCTCAATCACGAACGGAATCGGAATCTGGGATACCTGCTGCGACATACCGACGAGTCCTTTCTACGGTAAATATAGTGCGCGCGCCAATTTCACCAAACGCAAAAGATGGGCCGTTCTATCCCCCCGTGACTTCGGCTTTTTCCCGCAGATAATTGAGCACCTTTTCATCCATCATCTCGTTCTCGAGCGTACGGCGATGCTCAGGATTTTTCAGATAATCATTAATTTCTTCCACCGATCGTCCGGTGGACTGTGCCAGTTGCTCTACCTTCTGCCGGATGTCGTCATCGGTGACTGCCATGTTTTCCTGGCGCTTGATCGCGTCGAGCACAAAGAATTTGCGGATCGAACGAACCGCGGCGTCGCGAAACATATCGTGAATCTCCCCGGAGCGGGATGCCTCATCGTCCACCTGCGGGCGTCGTTTGCGGTCTTCCTCGATGATCGAATGCAAATAGTTCTCCACCATCACCTCGGGGACGTCAAACGAGTTCATGTCAATCAGGCGGTCCACCACTTTTTCGCGAACGTCGTGCTCATACCGCTTCTCCGTGTCTTTCTTCAGATCTTCGCGTACCTGGTTGCGGAGCGCATCGATCGAATCGAACGAATCGTCCAGCCGGGCGGCAAATGCGTCATCCACCTCGGGCAACAGTTTTTCCTTAACCTCCACCACCTTCACCGCGAACCGTTTCGTTTGTCCGGCCAAATCCTTCTCGCCGAAGTCTTCGGGATACGTCACTTCGATGTCTTTCTCGTCCCCCGCGCGCGTCCCCACAAGTCCGATACGGAACCCATCGAGGAGGCCATCGCCCGACAAATCCACCGGATAGGCGCTCTGGCGCGCCGACTCGTCCACCGTCCCCGACTCGAGGTACGGCGCGTAATCGATTATCACAAAATCGGTTCCAGTGGCTGCCCGCTCCACCGGATGCATAGTGGCCAGCCTCTCGCGCATGCGATCGATCACGCTCTCGACATCCGCGTCCGTAACCGTCGGCGCGGGTACATCCACCACCACCCGATCGTATCCCGTAATTTTCACTTCCGGTCGCACCTCGATGTGCGCCTCCACCGTCAACCCTTCGCCTTCCTCCGCGGCAAGTTTCTCGAAGTTCGGCTCACCCAGGGGAAACAATTCGGCGTCCCGCACCGCTTCATCGTATACACGTGGTAGCAGGTTTCGGACCGCCTCGCTGCGAATCACGTCTCCGTAGTTCTTGCGAACGAACTCGGCCGGGACTTTCCCCTTGCGAAACCCCGGAACCCGAAGATCCCGGCGCAGTTCCTTTGCCACTCGTTCGCGCTCGCCCGCAAGTTCTTCCTCGGGAATTGCGATCGACAGAACCCGCTTGCATTGTGCCGGACTCGACACCGACACGGTAAATTTCTTGTCGTCTGTGCGGGGCTCTTCCATCCATCTCTCCGTTCGGCACATGGTGCGAGAGGGGGGATTCGAACCCCCACGAGGAAACCTCACTGGATCCTAAATCCAGCGCGTCTGCCAGTTCCGCCACTCTCGCGGAATTAACTCGTTGCAATATATGCAGTTAAAACACACGCGCGACTGACCTCCCGGTCATCGCGCGGCTGCACACGATACGCTAGAATGAGGTGACCGTCAAGCCCCCCCGCCGCCGGCCCGGCGCGTCTGCCCATCAACCGGCACCTTCACGCGGGAAGAATGCGCCAGCTACTCGATGTGTCGCAACACCACGTCGGTGTATTCGCTTGTTTTCATTCCACTGCTGGTGGCAAGAGACTTGATCTCGCCCGACGTCAACGCGGCGGCCAGCGCCCGGTCCACCCGGGCCGCAGATTGTTCGATTCCGAGGTAGTCGAGCATCATCTCTACGGCGCTGATGGTCGCAATGGGAGAGACCACACCGCGTCCGGCATGCTTCGGCGCCGACCCGTGAATGGGCTCGAACATGCTCACCTTGCCGGGATGAATATTGCCCGATGCAGCCAGCCCGAGTCCACCCTGGATCGCCGCCCCGAGATCGGTGATGATATCGCCCATCATATTCGAGGTGACCGCCACGTCGAACCATTCGGGGTTCTTGACCATCCACATGCAGGCCGCGTCGATAAACGCGTGATCCCGATCGACATCGTTGTACTCGCTGCCCACTTCTTCGAAAGTCCGGGTCCACAGGTCTTGCGCGCGCAATGCGTTCGCCTTGTCAACCAGTGTCAGTTTCTTTCGGCGATTGCGCTGGCGCGTCAGTTCAAACGCATACCGAACAACGCGCTCGACGCCCTTCCGCGTCATCACCATTTCCTGGATCGCCACTTCGTCGGGGGTTCCTTCCTTGAAATTTCCGCCGAGACCGAGGTACAGGCCTTCGGTGTTCTCGCGCACAAAAATCATGTCGATATCGGCTGGCGTTTTGTTTTTGAGCGGCGTGAGGTACTCGGCGTACAGCTTGATCGGGCGCAGATTGATGTACATATCGAGCTTCCAGCGCACGCCACCCACGATGGCCCGCTCGAGCACTCCAGTTTCCACGCGCGGGTCGCCGATGGCGCCGAGCAGAATCGCATCCATCTGTCGTAACTCATCGAAAACGCTCTCGGGCATCAGCTCACCCGTCTTCAGGTAGTGATCAGCTCCGAAGGGATACGACACGGTTTCAAACTGCACCCCGTCGAGCTCACTGACCCTTCGCATTACGCGGAGCGCTTCATTGACAACTTCACTACCCACCCCATCACCGGGGATGATCGCTATGTTGGGCATTCGAACCTACCTCTCTTTCCTCAATTTAACCTCAATGCGTCAAAAAAGAACAAGTCGGTGGTCAGCGCCGGGTGCCAGGACGGGGGCGCTCCGGCTCAAACAGTCCTCGCGCGCCGATGAAGAGCGATTCAGCATACCTCACAGTTCGTGGGCGGTCGGCGCGCTGCGGAACTCGCCGTCGACCCCCGTCCTTACGCGCCCGGCCGACGTTTCGG
>Ga0114931_10000102_pt1 | contig 90194 bp, 59 predicted proteins | sample 2SBtaG_FD_89579 | JGI IMG/M metagenome (GOLD analysis project Ga0114931, IMG submission 89579) | Deep subsurface microbial communities from Kolumbo volcano to uncover new lineages of life (NeLLi) - 2SBTROV14_V59a metaG | ecosystem: Environmental > Aquatic > Marine > Volcanic | place: Kolumbo...
TGATCTGGTGTATATTTGAAGGCATTATCCAACAGGTTCATGACCGCCTGAGCCACCAGATGCCGGTCCCCATGAATGAAGAGACTCTCTTGAATTTCATACCGGAAGCACTTCGCCTCTACCTCAGCCTGGTCAAGATAAAGAGCGCCGATCTCATCCAGCAGTGTGCTGACATTGACCGTCTGCCACTCTCCACGCTGACTGCCCGCCTCGACCTGGGCGATTTTGAGCAAGGCATTGAAGGTGGCCATCAACTCACTGACATCATCCAGGGTTTCTTCTAGCACCTGCTGATATTCTCTGGCATCCCGCGTCTCCATCAGCGTGACTTCGAGGCGGCTGCGAATGCGGGTTAACGGCCGGCGCAGATCATGCGCCACGTTGTCGCTGACCTGCCGCATCCCGGTGAGCAGTTTCTCGATCCGTTCCAGCATGGCATTCAGATGCCTGCCGAGCTCATCGAATTCATCATCTTTTGCGCTAAGCGATATCCGCCGCGATAAATCTCCGCGACTGACCTGCCGGGCGGTCGTATTGATGATATCGATGCGAGACAGCAATTCATGTCCGAGAAACAAGCCCATCAATAACGCCAGGCCGATAGATATTCCCAGAATAATCACCATAGTCCCCAGAATGAACTCCTGCAGATCCTCTGACTGATGGACATTCTGTGCAATCAATAAACGGCTTCCATCATGTAGGCGGGCAGCGATCACCGGCCAGAAACCATCCTCATCTTCGGACCGTCCTTGCAGCAAATCGTCCTCAATCCAGTGGTTGGCCACCTTGGCGTCGTCTGCGACACCCGGCGGCCAGGCAAGCATATTGCCAGCCAGGCGGGCACCCTCTTTATCCATCAACAGGTAATAAAGACGCCGGTTTTCCGTGCCGTCCAAACGAGTACGGATATCATCGATGAGGCGCGGCCTGCCTGAAACACGGTCTATCTGCATCAGCCGGCCAAGCTCCTGCTCCAGGCCGGCAGCAATCTGGGCATCCACATAGCGGCTGGTGGCCCAGAACAGAATTGCCAGACCGAGGGTGATCAACAGCGCATAGAGCAGCGCGTAACGCAAAGCCAACCTGATAGCCGTGGTATGCAGCAGTCTATGCAGATTTATCAAGCTTGTAGCCTATGCCGCGTAGAGTATGTATCAACGGCTGCGGAAAGCCCTTGTCGATTTTGGCGCGCAGTCTGCTCATCTGCGTATCGATGACACTGGTTTTAGGGTCGAACTGAAAATCCCATACTTGTTCCAGCAGCATGGTCCGGGTCACCACCTGGCCGGCATGTCTCATTAAATATTCCAGCAGGCGCTGTTCTCTTGGCTGAAGCTGTATCACCTTGCCAGCCCGCGTTACTTTATGTTTAACCAGATCCAGTTCGAGATCCGCCACACTGAGCAGATCGGTGTTGTCCGCATCGCCATGGCGCCTGATCAAGGCATCCAGACGCGCCAGGAGTTCGGCGAAAGCATACGGTTTCACCAGATAGTCGTCCCCACCGGCACGCAGACCGGCAACCCGATCATCGACTTCCCCCAAGGCGCTCAGAACCAATACCGGTGTGGTATGTTTATCCGCACGGAGCATGCGGATAATAGACAGGCCGTCGCGTTTGGGCAGCATGCGGTCGACTATCAGAGCATCATAGTGGCCGGTTAAGGCAAGATGGAGTCCGTCCTCTCCATCCGCGGCATAATCGACCACGTGGCCGCTTTCTTCCAGGCCTTTTTTCAGATAGGCAGCCGCATTATTATCGTCTTCTATCAACAATATACGCATACCGGGGAGTTTATCACGAGGTATACAGCGCGTGGTTTACCATTCAGAAAGGTCGAAGACGGGCGTTTCCCGAATCCAGGCTGCGAGACACCCTCTGCCTCCCCCTGGCAGCGCAGACCTACTTTAAGCTGTTAAAAGTCTGAAGAAAAATATTAAAATACCAGGATCGGGACTAAGAAATGGTCGGGGGAGTCCGTAATCAGTTCCTGATTAATCTTAATCCGTCAGCCACTATCGACAGATCAACCCAATACCACGAACACTCTCCACCTGGACACGACGATGAAACTGTTTCACAAACGCTATCACCCACCCGGAACCGCCCCCGGCACCCTGGTAAGCAGAACGCAAGAACCAACCCGGCCGATCCAGGTCCAGCTACTGGATTACAGTGCCGAGGGGCTGGCAGAATCTGAGCTTGCCGGCATCGATAACGTCCGCGAGCGATTGGATGCCGAGAGTGTCTCCTGGGTACGAGTGACCGGCCGGCCCGATGCCGAGTGGATGCAACAATTCGGCAGTGCTATTGATCTCCATCCCCTGGCCCAGGAGGACATACTGAACGGCGGTCAGCGTCCCAAGCTTGAACCTTATGATAACCAACTATTTGTTGTGGTTAATATACCTGACTCAAGTGATGGCATGGTCAGCATAGACCAACTCTATTTATTTATTCACAGACACTATTTGGTCAGTTTTTATACCGGAAACCATGACCCGTTCGAACCGTTGCTTAAACGCCTGCGTACAGCCGGGACGAGACTTCGCAGTCACGGCCTGGACTATCTGGTTTACACGATACTGGACCTGGCGATCGACAAGGCCTTCCCGGTACTTGAAGCGCTGGGTCTTGGGCTGGAATCGCTTGAAGAAAAAATGATGGACGACCCCGATCAGTCAGTATTACATGAAATTCATTCACTCAAGCGCCAGATCATTCTGCTGCGGCGCGCCATCTGGCCGCAACGGGAAGTGATCAATCAGTTATTGCGCGATGAAGACAGCATTATTGGCGAGGCCGTGCGGGTGTATTTGCGCGATTGCTATGATCATACTGTACAGATTATGGATATGATCGAGTCTTATCGGGACACCGGCGCCAGTCTGCACGACCTGTATCTGTCCAGCGCCAGTATGCGGATGAATGAAATCATGCGCGTTCTCACCGTGATTGCCACGATATTTATCCCTCTGACATTTATCGCCGGCGTCTACGGGATGAATTTTGCCGGGGAATCCAACAGCCCCTGGGCCATGCCCGAATTGCGGTGGTACTTTAGCTACCCACTGGTATGGCTGCTGTTTATAGGCATTGCCTTGACCATGCTGATCTGGTTCAGACGCAAACGCTGGTTGTAGATCATGAACCGATCGGACAGCTGGCAGCACCCCAAACCGGCAGCGAACGGCAAAATGGCCGGCAGCCATATCGCTCTTGAATTGTTGCATACCCGACAAAACTCATTGCAAATGCTATCATTTTTTATCAGTATTTCAAGGGCTTGAATCATGCCCGGCAGTGGCTTACTTTGGCACATAGATTGCTCATAAGTCTATGAATCCGCTATTTTTGTATGAGGTCATACATGTCTGAAGCCACACTTGACCGGGACACCGCCTTACGCATTGCCCTGGCGTCGCGCATTCTGCCGGGAATAGAGGTCAGCACTCTGCTGGCAGTCCTGATAGACCGTCTGGGAAAACCCCTGACATTGGAGAGCCTGACAAGAATCACCGTCACCGAACTGAAAACCGGTCTCGGCAGCTTAGACGGCGAAGAGGATGGCGAGGATATCAGTGTGGGTCTTCCTGCGCTGAAAGATGCCGTGCGCATTCTATGGGGAGAATCCGATGGCTCGGAGAATATATCCAAGCCCCAGGCCTATGCCGATGGTGATATGCCGGGATCCATCCGCGTGGGCATTTCATCCAACAGCGAAACGGAACTGGATGGCCACTTTGGTTCCTGTCTGAGGTTTCTGGTGTATGAAGTGTCCCCGGAGGAAATTCGTCTGGTTGACACCCGTGAAACCGTTGAAGCCGATCTTTCTGATGATCGCAACGCCTTCCGCGCCAAACTGGTCGATGACTGCAAAGTTCTTTACATGGTCAGTGTCGGTGGTCCTGCGGCCGCGAAAATCATTCGCGCCGGCATCTATCCGATAAAGCAAATAGAAGGCGGAGAAGCTACCGAGGTACTCACTGAGTTTCAGCAGATGATGGCGAATTCACCTCCTCCCTGGCTGGCTAAAATTCTTGGGGTATCCGAACTGGATCGTTTAAAGCGATATCGGGCAGAAGAAGAGGAAGTCTGAGTCTCAAACCCCCTGTATCTGCACCAGTCCCGCGCCCGCCTGAGCTTGCTGCTCACTGGGGGTTTTTGCCTTCACTGACAACGCATGAAGTTTGCCACTGCTTATTTCATCCTTGAACAAGGCCAGCACTGGCTTTTGCCGCTGCAAGGTATTCATTTCGGCGAATGCTGCGTCGATGATATATAACGCAAAGCTGCAATCTTCTCCCGCCACGTCAATTACCGCATTCGGAAACAGGGTTCGTACCCGTTCTATAATTTCGTTTTCGTTCATGAAACAGCCGCCTCCAGAATAGGGATCAATTCACCGCTGGCCAGCATCTCCTCGACGATATCGCTGCCACCGATAATATCACCCTTGACAATCAGCTGAGGGAATGTCGGGAAATCGGTTACCGTCGGCAAGGCTTCCATGATAAATGGAGATTCCAATACATTGACATAAGCAAAACCAAATCCGGTGGATTTCATAACCGCCGCTGCTTTAGCGGAAAAACCGCAGCTGGGCGCTTCCGGTGTGCCTTTCATATATAAAATAATTGGATTGTCGGCAATCTGTTTACGGATTTTATCTGCTGTATTACTCATAATTCATCTCCTTAGATACTGATGTGATCAGTACTTTAAATCTGGATTTCTGTTCCTGATATCCAATCATCTATGATCGCTAGACTCCATAAGCACGGTCATACCACTGCTGCAACACTTTTACATCACGAGCGGGCAGGTAGTCATAGGCGCCAACAAGGTCCTGATGTATCGATTCAGCTATCAAATGTGAAACCTGCTTGTGACTCAACATAAAAAAATACCAGGCCATCGGATATCCAACCTGACGGTCAAATCCATGGATCAGGTTAGCCAGTCTCGATCTACGCGGCACATCCTCACCGATGGCAGGAATTTCACTCTGGTAAGTCGTAATCGGTTTGGCAATGAAACGAGGTTCTCCATAGCCATCAACATATTCACGCAAAGCCAACACCCAGTGCTCACAGAAATGTCCGGCCTCACTCGCACTGCTGGCCGTCCAGTCATTCATAAAGCGCAGAATGGGAGGCGCAATATCCATATCCTCCACATAACCGGCGAAGTAATCCGCCACCCGGATCAAGCGCCTGAAAAGGTAGCGTGGTGTAGAAACGTGCACGGGCTCCAGTGGCTGGTAATCCAATGGATCGGAGATTTCCTCCGGTAAATCGGGTATGTCTTCGCCCAGCAAATAACGGTCTACGACCTCTTCGATTTCTTCAATTTCAAGCTGTACAAAGTCCTGAGGACGATTTCCTGTCTGCGCCACCAGGTAATGGGTCTTACCTTTCAGGCGAGTTACCCGATAATGCTTACTTGCATAGCGATGATAGAAGTCCAGAAGATCTTCACCTGCCTCAGAAAGAACCCAGGCACTGACATCCTCACTGACACGCCGACCCTGTTCATCAATGATTCCACCAAGCCGATACCAACCGCGCCGGATCAGAACAGGTTGCCAATCAAACCCCTCCACAGCCGTATGCAGACAGGTCAACAAATTATGTTGATCGTCATCCGGTCTGCATTCCGCACAGGCCTGAGCTAGATCGAACAGTTCATTACCCGAAAGTGGATCATTGCTTTGCAACCCGTGAGACATCAGACCAATCCTAGCAGGCCTGCACGTTATGAAGTGAGGCCCCACGTTGTGTGCAACGTGCATAACCTATCACAGCAAGTTTGTGATCCTTGCGAAGGTCAAGGGGTAGGGATTGCGAGCGAGCAGTCATCCATCAGCATCCTTCAAACGCATTTTGGCAACGGATCTGACATCGTCATCTTCATCGTTGAGCATTCGAACCAGCTCGGTAAGCGGTGAACGTTCAACCGCACGAAGTCGCACCCGCCAGTCACTGTCATCAAGCATGACCACAGCCAAGGTCTGATCTACACGATCAGCAACGACCAGCCTTACCTCAGGATCCGGGTCGAATTGCATGAACCCAAGACTGGCAGCCGGCAGCCGTAGAGCTACCGTTTTGCGTACTTCTCGGTCAGCATCCCTGATCAATTTAAACAAACCGCCGGGTGAGATACGTTTTGCCACGGTGTTTCGCACCAAATAGTCTTCATCCTCAAGGAGCTCAAAGAGTTTCTCTTGGGGCAGACGGTCGGCCACAGTAATTCGTACTTCGCGGTCAGAATCATTGATCAACAAACCAAGGGACTCCTGAGGCAAGCGATAGGCTAACACCCGGCGAACAACTTCGTCAGGGTCATTAATCAGTTCCTTGAGTCTCTGTTGTGAAATATAACTCGCCGCAATAGCTCTCCGCTCCCAGAATTCATCCCCGGTATATCGATCGGCCATACCGGGGTTTTCACGGAAAAAACGCTCAATCTGACGTCCGCTCATGGCGCGGACACAGATATCCCCGGGGACACAGCGTCCGGAAGCCAGCAGATCAGTACGGTGTGGGCATCCCCGGCAATCGGCTTTTGGGGTGGTATCCGACACTTTATCGCTTAACATCCAACGTCCTCAGCATAATTCTCGGCCACCACGACTCCGGTCGCGTGCGAATAATCCGTAGTGAGACACAAACAATGTTCTCTACTATCGACCAGATAGAGGCTGAAAAGAGGGGTTTCCTCGACTGGTCGTCCGGCGTGAATATCGTCTTCCGAACAATAAGTGAAATGAATATCAGGCCAGCTTGATCTTAACGCCGAGACGACCTGTTCATCAACGCCATGCTCAACCAGTTGCTGTTTTATGTTAGCAATAGTTTCCTGTTCTATCATATGACTTACCCTAGCTGACTCAGTTCAGATCGTATCTGATCGTCGTGCTTATTCCCCATTGCCTTAGCTAACCAAGGTGGCGGGGTCCCCGCTATGACCGCCTGTAATTCCCGCAGCACATCCTGGCAATGACCGCCCGCAGGTTGCTTTATGGGATGAATACCCGCTTTCACGACTTTTGCGGCGGCTGGACCTCCAATCGAGGCTATGAATAAAACATTGCAGTCGGATATGCATTCAGCACGCACGGCATTTTTATCTCTGTCATCATCAGCTGACAATGTAGGCGCTGAGCGGGCGTCGATTAAACGCATCTCATCCTTATCTATCTGATATACGAGAAATCTCTGACAAGACCCGAAATGACCGTCAAGCTCCTCACCCTTATTTGACGCACAGGCCACCCGGATGGAATTGGGCATCTCTCCATCCATATAGGCCTGTGGCTCCGGTACCATACAATGACTGTCCAGGTTCTCTCCCTTCAGACAAGCAACTGACTCTTTCAGTGAAGCAGCATCCACCTCGGAAAGTTCACCATTCATGGCGGACTTCAGTGTTTTGACATTAAGGGAGTTAAGCGATGGAATTGTAGGTGGGAGCCCAATAGCAGAATCCAGGACTCTTAGTAATTTTGCCGGATTGGTTTCCGGCAAAGCACGGGAGGCTAATGCAATCCGCAAAGCAATCTCATCCGACAGACTCTTCTTGCTCATAATTGTTTACTTCGTTTAGACCGGACCGTTCTGGTCCGGTCGTTATGCATCAAATACATTCTACGCAGGAACTATACACCCATCTTCCAAACATACATCAAGGCATTGGGGGGTATCGAAATCGCCTTCACACTCGGTGCAGGTTTCCTCATCGATTTTAAAGAGCCCTTTAAAGGGTGAAATAGAATTTGTCGGACAAACCGGCTCACAATCACCGCAGGCAGTACACAGATCCATTACAATTTTCAAAGCCATGACACATTCTCCTGATTATTCACGTTCTTTTAAAACGCAAAGTTGTCGGAAACTCCGGAGGAGGACTCATTGGGTCAATATAGTACTTTGAGCCGTCTGTAAGCTCGACTTCTCCACCCCAGGAGTCTCCAGTGTCAACTTCGACAGTGGAAATAATGTCTTCCTGGTCTTTTTTCGCTATGTAGAAAAGCAGCTCACCTTCCGGAGTCCGCCTGATCATCACACTTGGCATAATACACTCCTAACTGACTAAAAGACCGCCCCTAAGGGGCGGCCATAACAACTAACGAATGAGGTCATAGTTATAGTCAGTAGTACCCATACCGCGCGTATCTTCATCGAGACGCTCAAGAACATTATTCACCAGCATCTTGAGAATATACATTCCTCCCTCGTAACCGAGGGTGGTGTCGCGATGCATATGGTGGCGATCAAAGATCGGGAATCCGATACGGATCAGTGGTACTTCGTGCTCTTTACCTTTTGTGATTGTGTCGCGTTGGATGAATTTGCCATACGAGTTACCGATCATAAAGTCAGGCTTGTTAGTGAATACCAGAGAACGCATATGCCACAGGTCCTTACCGATATGAACTTCACAATCCTTACCATATGGTGACTCATCCAGGACTTTCTTCATCGCTTTACCCCAACGCTTGTTAGCGTTGTTACACAGGATATGAGTGGGTTCGGCTCCAAGTTCGAGAAGGAATTTCGCCATGCCCATAACGAAATCCGGGTCACCCCACAGTGCATATTTCTTACCATGCAACCAGGCATGAGAATCGGTCATCATATCGACCAGACGACTACGTTCTTTTTCAAGTGATGCCGGTATCGGTTTCCCGGTAATCTCAGATACCTTCATTAAGAAAGCGTCTGTATCCGCCAACCCCATGGGCAAATCGATCCTGGTCGTATCGTGCTTCCATGTATTTTTACTGAATTTCATAGACTTGACAGATTGCCATGGCTGCAGGAACAAAGTATCCACAGCGTTAGGTGCATCTTTGACTTCGTCTATTGTTGTGCCACCGGAATACATACGGAATTCGCCGTCCGCGGGTGTATCCAGCACTTCCTCCGGATCGGACAGCATGGTGTAATCCACGTCCATCTCACTCAGCATACGCTTGATGACGCGGAAATTCCCCAGATAAGTTTCGAAACCAGGCACAACGTTCAGTTTACCATTGCTACCTACTTCCTTACCCTCCATATAATTCAGGGTGAAATAACGCATAATTCCTTCGAACATATTATCCCAGCCCGTGGTATGCGAACCAACGAAACTCGGTGTATGCGCGAATGGCGTTGGATAGTCGTCAGGGACACGGCCGTCTTTTTTGGCGTTTCCGATAAAGGCATTCAGATCGTCACCGATAACTTCCGCCATATAGGTGGTCGAAACCGCGATCATCTTCGGCTTGTAAAGCGCCTTGGCGTTCTCCAGGCCGGCGAACATGTTTTTCTGTCCGCCGAATACCGCAGCGTCTTCGGTCATATAGTCCGAGACACAAGAAATCGGCTCCTTGAAATGCCTGTTGAAATAAGTACGGAAATACGCCACACAACCCTGCGAACCATGCACATAGGGCATGGTTTCTTCAAAACCCAGAGCACACAATACCGCACCCAAAGGCTGACATGCCTTGGCAGGATTGATGGTCAGAGCTTCACGAGAAAAGTTCAGCTCCTTATATTCTTCCGTAGTGGTCCACTCAAAGACCTCATCAATCTTTTCTTTAGGATGACACTCTTCGTAACTGGACTTTTTGTTTGCCAGGTTTTCCTTGTACTCATCATCACGGAACAAGGGGTAACTGGGCTTGATATCTTCAACAGACTGACTCATTTTAAAACCTCCTGCCGCGCCACTAATCTGTGGACAGTACGGCGTTAGAGTTGATGAAATTTCTAGTGGAAACCTGATAGGTACCACCATCCCGGCGAAGACCGGGGTCCAGGCTTGTTATTTCCTGAATTCCCGGCTACGCCGGTATAACGAATTTATTACCTATACCGGTTTGCATACACTTAGGCGCTGGCAGCTACCTGATCGCTTTCCTCGGCAGATTTTTTCCACGGGGCCTTGATGGCATTCCAGCAAGGATTGTTCAGCGTCATATCCATATCGCGGGCAAAGATGGCAAAACCATCATAACCATGATAAGGGCCTGAATAGTCCCAGGAGTGCATCTGCCGGAAAGGAATACCCATCTTCTGGAAGATGTATTTCTCCTTGATACCGGAACCGATCAGATCAGGTTTGACCTTCTTACGAATTCTTCAAATTCGTAACCGGTGACATCGTCATACAGTAGCGTGGCATTACCCATTTCCGGGATAGTACGATCATAATCATCGTTGTGACCGAACTCGTAACCGGTACCTACCACTTCCATACCCAGGTCTTCATAGGCTCCGATTGTGTGGCGAGGACGCAGGCCACCGATGTACAGCATGACACGCTTACCTTCCAGCCGCGGACGGTATTTAGCGATAACCGCTTCATACTCTGCTTTGTAGCGAGTGATAACTTTTTCAGCGCCTTCCTTGATTTTGTCATCAAAATAAGAGGCAATCTTGCGCAGTGATTCTTCGATCTTTGTCGGACCGAAGAAATTATACTCCTGCCAGGGAATACCATACTTCTCTTCCATGTGGCGGGAGATATAGTTCATTGACCGATAACAATGAACCAGGTTCAACTTGACCTTAGGGGTCAATTCGATTTCTGACAAAGTGCCGTCACCCGACCACTGGGCAACAACCCGCAAGCCCATTTCTTCGAGCAGGGTACGGGAAGCCCAGGCGTCACCACCAATATTGTAATCGCCGATAATCGATACATCGTAAGGCGTCGTCTCGAAGCTATCATCCTCGTCGCGTGCGCCCAGCACCCAGTCTCTGACCGAGTCATTGGCGATGTGATGACCGAGCGATTGAGATACACCGCGGAAACCTTCACAACGCACCGGCACAACCGGTTTTTCGATTTCCTTGGAGGTCTTTTTGGCGACCGCCTCGATGTCATCACCGATCAGACCAATCGGACATTCAGACTGAATGGTGACTCCCTTATTGAGCGGGAAAAGCTGATTGATCTCAGTAATGGTCTTATCCAGCTTCTTGTCACCACCGAACACAATATCCTTTTCCTGGAAATCGGTGGTGAAATTCATGGTAACGAAGGTGTTCACACCAGTCGTACCGATGTAGTAGTTACGGCGACCGGCACGGGAATACTGACCGCAACCAACCGGGCCGTGAGAGATATGGATCATGTCCTTTACCGGACCCCATACCACACCTTTTGACCCGGCGTAGGCACAACCACGAATGGTCATGACGCCTGGTAAAGATTTCTTATTCGAAGTAATACATTTCTTGGACTGCTCAACACTCTGGTCATTGACCGCCAAATGTTTAGCGCGGTTGGCCTTTGCTTCTTCGGGATAGACCTCAAGCACTTCCTGAATAAGCGCTTCGGTCTCTTCTTTTGACATAGACATTTGCTTTCTCCTGTTTCGCCGCCACTAATCTGTGCACGGTCGGTTAACAGAACAGATAAAGAGGTTGCCGGTCTCGGCAGCATCGGTCACCGTTGTGACCGATGCCCCGGAAAACCTTAAGCCGTAGCTTCAGTAGTATCTTCAGCAGCAGCGGTCTGACCGATGATGCTTTCGTCTTCCTCTTCCATGATGCCGAATTCCATCAGCAGTTCTTCCAGCTCGTCCATGGTGCAAGGCTGAGGGATAACCAGATTCTTGTTATCAATCACCTTCTGCGCCAAAGCACGATATTCATCGGACTGCTTGCAGCCTGGGTCGTATTCAATACAAGTCATACGACGGATTTCTGCACGCTGAACCGCGTTATCACGCGGAACGAAGTGAATCATGGTGGTACCGATCTTGGCAGCCAAAGCTTCAATCAACTCATCTTCACGGTCAGTGTTACGAGAGTTACAGATCAGGCCAGCCAGACGAACGCCACCGGAATTGGCGTATTTCACGATACCCTTGGAAATGTTGTTGGCCGCATACATAGCCATCATTTCACCGGATACCACGATGTAGATTTCCTGTGCCTTGTTTTCACGAATCGGCATGGCAAAACCACCACACACTACGTCGCCGAGCACATCGTAGAAGACGAAGTCAAGATCTTCATCGTAGGCGCCTTCTTCTTCCAGGAAGTTGATCGCGGTGATAACACCACGGCCGGCGCAACCAACGCCCGGCTCAGGACCACCGGATTCAACACACTTGATGTCGCCATAGCCGACTTTCAGTACATCTTCCAGTTCGAGGTCTTCGACGGTACCGGCTTCTGCAGCCATTTCCATGATGGTATTCTGCGCCTTGGAGTGCAGAATCAGGCGAGTGGAGTCAGCCTTCGGGTCGCAGCCGACAATCATCACCTTTTTGCCCAGTTCTGCCAGAGCAGATACTAGGTTCTGGGTAGTGGTCGACTTACCGATACCACCCTTTCCGTAAATCGCACATTGACGTAAAGCCATGATGGGTCTCCTTGATTAGAGTAAATTGTGCAAATGAAACGTCCTCACAAGCTCTCATAGAGCAAAGCCCGTGCCAGACCGGATTTTCTCTTATAACTAATTGATTACATTTCTATTATTATGTTTGACCTGATTCTGACAGCCTGTTTCATAAGCAACAAACCCCTACAAACTGTATGAACAATGACAACAAGATCCGTCTGACCACGACGCTCCCTTCTTATGCGTGTTTACCTGTCAATCGCTGTAACCTGCCACCTCAGATCCTCGGCAGCCTTACCTTTCAACGACATCCTGTTTTTTTAGAGATCGACGGAGTCAAGATTCTGCACAAACGCTTATTTGCTATGCTCGAAGAACTGGACGATCAATCCCAGCGCGCGCGACGTTTTATGGATTACATGGTCGTGCAGTTTCGTTTACACCATCTGGAAGAAGCCGGCCTGGAACCCGATGAGCAGCGCGGAAAAGCCGATTATCTCCGCTTATTACGTGGCTGGATGTTCAATCCCGATGGCCGGGAAGCCGCAGTGATCAAGGGTTGGGTGGAATCCCGATTCGGCTTGCTGCCGCGTTATCACAATGGCAAATTACATCACCCCGAAGATCAAACTTATCTGTGCTATCTCGCCGCACGAGCCGAAGGCCTGTACGGTGCCAATGCATTGGAGGCACAACTGGATTTATTGTACAGCTATTGCCAATACGAGCTGTCCAAACGCTATCAGCCGCATCAGCGACTAACCTTATTTCGAGGTGTTAACCGTCTTGAAGACTACGATCTTCTGACACAGGAAAAGACCCAGCAGACTGTCGTATTACTCAACAATATCAACGCCTGTACCAGTTGTCGGGAACGTGCCGATGAGTTTGGTGATCTGGTAATGGAGGTACCGGCGCCATGGCAGAAAATCCTGTTTTACAGCCACTTGCTGCCCCACCATGTCGGCGAAGATGAGTTTCTGTTGATTGGTGGTGCTTATGAGGTCAAATTGCACTATTGGTAAGTTTCACGCGATTTTGTCGCCTTTAAGACAAAATGCAGGATAAAAAACACGTTAAATAATTATAATTCTTTTATTTTCAATGTAATACATTATGGCTTAGTTCTTGCTTCCACTCTATTTATATCAATTTTTTTCACCAGTAACGGGATGTGTGACATGAGTAACGAGCCGGTATTCAGCAAAATTATCGAGGGTATCAAGGACCAAACCGTCGTTCCCTATATAGGCTACGGCGTGCTGAAAGATGTCGTGAATGCCGAATCCGGCAAGTCCATCCCGGCTGACAGCGATAGCCTGATCCTGGCGATGAACGGCGGCAAACCCATGTCGACACGGCTCATGTATGAGTTTCCCAGGGCCGCAATGGATATGGAACTGAAAAAAGGACGCAGTTTTGTCAATCGCTTCTTGGATGAAACCTATGGTAAAACAGAATGGACCCGGGCCGATTTTCACGAGTGGCTGGGTCAGATCAAACCCCACTATGTTGTTGACATAAACAGGGATACTCAGTTACAGGACAGCTACAAAAATATCCCTCATATTCTGATTCGGGGAATCGCCAGAATCGGCGGAACACCCTACCGCTTCGCGATACATCAATATGATGGTGATAAATATACCGAGGTTGAGTAGGAGGCGGTGGATACTTCGCTACCCATATTATTCAAACCGATGGGCAGTCCTGTACCGGATGCCACTTATATTGCCTCTGATGCAGATTACGTAGATTATATCACTGAATTGATGGGTGGCTTTGCCATACCCACATTCCTCAAAGAATACCGCAAGCACAAGCAATACGTGTTCCTTGGCTTGCGCATGACCCGGGACACCGAACGCATGGTATTGTCCGACATAACCCATGCTGCCGGGACGCCTCGAGGCTGGGCCCTGATACCCTATCCGAACGACAAAGAACGTCGCTTCTGTAAGCGGATTGGGCTTGAATTGATCGAGGCCGATTATACCGATCTTTTGTCTGCCGCTGCCGCAACAGCCTGATTGAGCACTCTGCGTGATCAAACTCGTGAACTTGGGTGTGGCAGAAATGGATCACACACATCAGGAGTTTGTAGAAATTCTCGAACAGATGCAGACACTGATTGGTAGTGAGTTTCAACAAGGCTTCATTGAGCTTGCGGAACATACTGAGCGACATTTTAGCCACGAGCTTGAACTAATGCGGGAAAGTAATTTTCCCGCGCTCGGCGAGCACAAGGCCGACCATGAGAGAATTTTGGGGCAACTGACACAGTTTCGCTCGCGGGTTGTTCAGGGCAGGATTCAACTGGTACAGGCTTTTGTCAAAGAACAAATGCCTTCCTGGTTTGAAACACACCTGGCAACCATGGATTCCGCGTTGGCGGCCCATCTCAAAGCTTTTAAGGCCTGAACATGGCACGCTTTGTATCCTGTGTTGGACGAAACGCCTGCAATGAAGATGGCACCCACTGCCGTGCCTGTGGACGTTCCCATGAAGAGGTCAATACAATTCGTTATCTGACCTCTGAGCTAACGGATTTCATACAGCGAATGGAATATGAGAATCCAGAAGTCTTCATGACCTACATAAAGGATAAAGTAGAAAAAAAACTCAAAAACAGAAAGGAGTGACTGCGGCAGATCAAAAGTCTGGCTTAATTAGGATTAACGAAAGAATGAATGAAACCACTGAAATTCTACACGATAAAGCGGTTCAGGTATCAGAACGGGTGCATTGGATCGGTGCATTCGATCCAGACCTGAGAACGTTTGATATTATCCTGAAAACCGCCAATGGCACGACTTACAACTCCTATCTGATTGAAGGCAAGGATGGCTTCGCGGTAATCGATACGGTAAAAGAGAATTTTAGCAATGAATTCTTTTCCCGACTTGAATCGGTAACGGATTACTCAAATATCAAGTATATCGTTCTTAATCATCTTGAACCCGATCACACCGGGGCACTTCCGGAGTTGATGAAAAGAGCGCCACAAGCCAAGCTGTATATCTCCAATAAAGCACAAGCCATGCTTAAAGCGCTTCTAAAAGGAGACAGTTTCGAATATGAAACGGTGATAACCAATGACACAATTTCGCTTGGTGATCGCACGTTACGGTTTTTGCATACGCCCTACCTGCACTGGCCCGACACCCAATGCACCTACCTTGAGGAAGACGAGATATTGTTCTCTGGAGATGTATTTGGCTGCCATTTTTGCGATACGCGCTTATTCAACGATGTTGTGGGTGATTTCCGCTTTTCTTTTGAATATTACTATGCACACATCATGCGCCCCTTCAAGCAGTATGTATTACGGGCTTTAGAGTTGATTGAGCCCTACGACTAACGGTTATCGCTCCGACGCATGGGCCGATTCTAAGGGACAGACCAACAGATTACGTTAAGCGTTTCCGAGAGCTTACCGGCGGCCAATTACAAAATGAGGTCAGTGAATCTGAGAAAAGCCTACTCATTTTCTACATCAGTTCATATGGCAATACGGCTAGAATGGCTAAAGCCATTTATCGGGGAGCATCCGAAATAAAAGGTATACGGGCATCGCTCTACGACCTTGAGGGGTCGGAAGTATCGCCTTTTGTTGATCTTATCGAAGAGGCAGACGGCATCATTTTCGGCTCTCCGACGATCAATGGTGATGCAGTAAAACCGGTCTGGGATCTTCTTTCTTCACTAGCAGTCATAAATACACGCGGAAAACTGGGCGCCGCATTCGGCTCATTTGGTTGGAGCGGTGAAGCGGTGCGCATGATGGAAGACAGAATGCGCGGGCTGAAAATGGAATTACCCGTACCTGGCTTGAAACTCAAACTGATACCAAGCGATGAAGAACTTGAAGGCTGCAGATGCTTTGGCAGGAAGGTTGCCGAAGCTCTGTCAGAAGAAAGTGATCTGGTTATCGATATGCAAAAATCACAGAGTGAGATATTCAACAAATCCGCGAACTAAACCTACCAACATATCAATATTGTATACATTTATTTATGGAGTAGTTATATATGGCGAAAGCAAAATTAACATTTGAAGATATTAATGTCACGCTTACCGTACCGGTTGGCGTAAGAGTTATAGAGATATCAGAAAAGGTGGATTCGGGGATAATTTACGGTTGTCGTGAAGGCGACTGTGGAACCTGCATGATGAAAGTTGTGAAAGGATGGGAAAATCTATCTTCCCCCTCTGTCATTGAGGAAAAGGTGCTACAGGAGAACGGCGCACAGCGTCACTATCGTCTCGCATGCCAAGCTCAGGTTCTTAGCGATGTTACCGTTCGTCCGGCTTAACAATATTGGAGAACCAGCATGGCAAACATTACATTCAGCAATCCTGATTACAAACTCAAGACCGTATACGCCACAGCAGGCAGCCATACTGATACGATTTTGAAAATCGCCAAAGAGAATAAAATCCCAATCAACTTCAATTGTGAAGATGGAGAATGCGGCACCTGCCTTATCAGGATAAAACCACTCTCCGATAAAGGCACGATGGGTGGGCCATTGACTCAGAAAGAGGTTACAGTATTACAGGAAATTGGGAAAATCACCAAGAATGAAATCGATAAAATGGCGGTCGATGACCTGCCGACCGAATGGCGCCTGGCCTGCCAGATGATTGTTAGAGATGAAGATTTATTGGTTGAATACTAAGGCGTTCAACTCCAATTCGGTACCGATCCAAAGCCGACAACAACGCACTTTTTTCATGAAGTACTTGACGATGTCGTGACGAGGACCCGGTCTCCTGGACATACACTCCGTCGTGACTGTCGAAGACTGAGGCAGCCACGGCGGATCTACCTCCAACAATATTGACAACCCGTGCCGGGTTTTCGCGTCAAGCTGTGATGGCGTTTTTTCATTCAGGACTGTTGAATCTCATATGATTGCATAGCTCGGAAAACCCCGTCCCAGAACAGCAGCCGTGCTTCCACGGCCTCCTGTGCGGCCTCTAACGCCTCTCTGATTTTCTGGTCATCTTCACCGCATAAACCATTCAGCAACCGTAATGACAATGGCGCATGAAAGTCTTCATCAAGATGAACGTGTCGGTTAAGATAGAAGTGAAATATCGGAGCCTTATCATCGGTCACACCGATTTTTTTTAATATAGCACGAAACATACAAGGGATGATGTGTTCCCTACCCAAGGCCAATGCCGCTGCCACTTGATGAGGCTTATTATTATTTATAAATTTAAAGGTTGTAGATGTAAAGAGTCTTGATGGTTCCGGAATAACTCCTAAAGACAAGCCCGTATCAACACCAGACTTAGTAACCGTATCCACAAATCGGTTTGAGACGGAAATATCCGCGCCGATTTCAATCATTGCCTGCTGATACAACTCAAAGTGACTTGAATATACACCCGGTATAGCGGTTTCATCCGACTCCTCCTCCAACACCAGTTCATTGATGAAACGCCTGACGCCGCCTTCGCCGATTGGGTACCAGGGAAATGTTGCCGGAGCGACTGTCGACTGGAGGTACTTTATCAATGACATAAAGTCCCAGACTGAATAAATATGGTGTTGCATAAAACACCGTAATTCTTCAATCGTGGTAATGGCATCGTAGATCGGATGATTCTCTAGTTGGCTTTTAAACCGATAAATTGTTTCTGCGGTAATAGGGAAATGCATGACAACCTTTTAACTATCAGAAGAAAATACACGAATATAGGGAATCCGCTTATAATTCAGAAAGATAAGTATAATACCCGGGAGGGTTAAGGTCCAATATACCGTCCAATACCGTTTGACTCTCCAGCTATGCAGGTGGATAGAATATTTGGTTGATGTTGTGATGATAGAACCATTTGTCGTTTATCAATAACCGGATTGTGTCGCTTTGCCTACAAGGCTTGTAGAAAACAGTAAAACTGAAAATGTAATTACCTGTTCCTACTTGTATTTATTGAACCAGCCGGACATTTGAATCCTGGTACAAAGTTTGCCAATTGAATACTAGACCATTTAGGATTGAGGTAGCGTAATGTTATTAGAGCAATACGAAGAGAATGATCTGTTATTCAATATTAACTTTAAGGAAAAAGCCAGCCAGGAAGGCATCATTGGCTACCGGGGTGAATTGATTCTTCAGCCCGGTGAAATCGCAGATGAAAAAGGTCGGGTCAAACCACCGCTTGCGGTAGTACGCAGTGTGGTGTTGTTGGAGAAGAATGAGAAAATTGCATTTTTTGTGGGCATTCTCGACGATCTGGCATTAATTACTACTTTTTTCGACAAATATTCAGAAGATTTCTCATCTGACATCCGTATACTGATGTATGCAGTGAACATAATCTCCCCCATGATCACCGACATCAGGGATGTCAGCGTCATGCTGATTCCACTGAGGGCGGGAGTTGCCTGGAATGAGCTGGTAGATGAACTGGCGATGGAAAAAAGCGACTTCAAGGGCCAGTCCCCTGCAGATAAAATTGTCACTGCCTATGAAGAATTCAAGAGCCACAAACCAAAATATGAGTCACTGCCGGAGGAAGAAGCCCTGAAACGCACTGCTGATATCAAACGTGAACTGATTGGGGCCGTGTGATTTATGCTGTACCGTGCTCCAAGTTCTGAGTTGAAATCAATCGCCACCATGAGTCGCGAGCAGAAGCTGCACTATGCAGCTGCGCGAATGTTGGAATGTGAGGAAGTCTGGAGTATCGGTGACGAAAATGGCTGGGAAATACATGGCCATGATGAGCAGCCCTACATCATGATATGGCCATACAAACAGTTTGCTGAACACTATTGTGAGGAAGTCATAACGGAGTCATGCCCTTTGGCTACCTCCATAGACCACCTGGTGTACAGTGTTCTACAAAATTGCCTGGCACAGAAGATCGAAATAGATGTGATGCCACAAGCTGATAGACCCGGCTGCAGAATCAGTGCTTCAAATCTTTACCAGCTGTTGAATGGAATGTTGGAAACCGGCGAATATGTCATTGAGGGCTGAGTATAAACTCGGCCCTTTCAGCCTCTGCCCGTTAATCGGCTAAATCCGGAGAGATCATCTCCAACCATTGGGAGATTCTTGCTTCGGTCATCATCGCCTGATTGTTTTGATCCAAAACCAGTCCAACAAACTCGCCATCATGTACTGAATCTGAATGTTCGAATGAATAACCGTCGGTAGGCCAGCGTCCTACGATCTCAGCACCGCGGTTCAGCATAATCTGATAAAGTTGATTCATGCCGCTGGCGAAACGATCAGTATATTTATCCTGATTGCCCAGACCATACAGTGCTATTTTCTTTCCTGTTAGATCTATTGTATCGAGTTGCGGTAGAAATTCTTCCCAACTGCCCGTTTCAATGCCCGTTGATACTCCCGGCACCTGCCCTTCACCATAGCTCGGGGTGCCAAGAATCAGGGCGTCGTAGGCCAGGAATTCTTCAATTGTTACGCGATTGATATTCACCGGCTTAGTCGCTTTGGCACCGAGTGCTTTCCACATTTTCTTAGCGATAAGGCGGGTGGTTCCAGTATCAGTCCCAAAGATGATTCCCAGCTTATTCATTAGATACAGACCTCTCCATTCATAATTGCCATGCCCTACCCGGTTTCCAGCAATAATTACACCAGACAAACAAAAATATAAGCCCTTGATATTAGCTGTCAGATAAAGCATTTTATGCGTATCCAGTTGATATCAAACAGACGTGGTGTCATATATGAGATAGCGTTGTAACGAATCGAACAATTAACCGCGCCTGGCCGGCTAACAGCTGACAATAACTTATTGTAAATAGACCAAATGAACTGTTAAATCTTTATGGTATGAATATTGCGTTTCGTGACAACATGAAACTGCATATCGAACAACCTTTCATTGATGCCATGCTCGATCGATTTCCTGATTTGGATAGCCTGCGAGAACAATTACGCTTTGGTCATTCCGTTAACGTCACGTTTGACCAGCTGAGCCTTAATGAACTCAATTATCTGCAACTGCTCTATCAGGAGTCCGGTCCAGGGATGCGGAGTCGAGCTGCGCAAATAAGCATCTTACAAAATGCGCTGCAAAAAGATAATAAGCGCTATCAGCAGGACGATTTAGAGGCTCTGATGCCAGCCATCGCGGAATGGCTAGTGAAAGATGGACTTCGAGGGTGGGTGTTCCGCGCAAATTCTTCTGCAAAGCCTATTGCCTATGTCATTACTCGACTGGATTATACCCCGTCGGGTGAAGAAGAGGCCGGTCGGATTCTCCTCGAATTGAAGGCAAATTCACGAGGGAAGATCGTTACAGAGACGATTGTTTTACGCAGCAAGGATATCGTTGATAGAACTATCGGCGAAATATTTGCGCACAAAGGCTATTTGCGTGAAACAGATGAACTAATCGAGGCTTATGATCAATCAACCTCTCAGTATATCCAGTGGCGCTCTGAATATGGACGTCAATTCACAGCGATTGGTACCGGTTTTTATGCCGAAGACCCCTCATCTTCACACCGGAACACCGATTGGTCCCGGAAGAATGTAGTTGTCCTGTCGTCAACGGGACAGCCCGCACGACTGGTTAACGATGAAAGCATCATAGGTGAACGAGTCCTGGGTTTCGAAGGCTCCGGGGAAATATTAAGTACTTACCTTCGCAAAGCCGGTAAAAGCATGCGCTACAACGATAACATAGAAGATAAGGTCGAGGCTTCCAAAGACAGAATACCCAAAGGGATGTTCACCGAACTACCGGTTCATGGGTATATATTCATGTTTCATCTGGAGTTGCACCATCATTTATGGGTGCATGTTGATGACATGAAACTCTATGAATATTGCCCGGACATCAAAAGCAAGCTCATTCTTCCACCGGAACAAACCGATCTCATTGATATTCTCACAGCGGAAATGGATGTTCTGATGGACGATATTGTTGCAGGCAAGTCTGGAGGAACCACCGTGCTATGCGCCGGACCTGCAGGAGTCGGCAAAACACTGACCGCCGAAGTCTATTCTGAAATCATTCATCGTCCATTATACCGAGTGCATTCTGGTCAGCTTGGTTTGAACGTTGCCGAAATGGAAAAGGCATTAAAAGACACACTAACCCGCGCACAGCGTTGGGGCGCTATAATGTTGATCGACGAAGCCGATGTCTATATTAAAAGGCGTGATGACAACATCAATGCTAATGCGGTGGTCGGTGTTTTTCTGCGTGTGCTTGAATATTTTAATGGTTTATTGTTTTTGACAACCAACAGAGTTGATGATATCGATGAGGCGATAATATCCCGCTGTATTGCCTTGATAAAATACCATCCTCCACACCGGCAAGACAGGCTAAAAATATGGCGTGTAATGACTGAGCAGTTTTCCTTGTCAGTCTCCGATGAGCTACTCGAAGTATTGGTCGACGTTTTCCCCAATGCCACCGGCCGGGACATCAAGGGACTGTCTAAACTGGTTCACAAATTCTGTCAACACAAAAGCACTTTACCTGATCTGGAAGTCTTTAAACGCTGTTCTATTTTTCGTGGCATGGACATTTGCGATGACAACGATGAAGATTGAACGCTTACATCCTGCTGCCGAATGGGCAAGAATACAGAGCTTTGACAGCACCGAAGTAGATTGTACTACGACCGTGGTACTTAAGATACTTGACGGAAAATGTAAAATGTTGCCAGGTGAAAAAGCTGCAATCCTCGAAATATATGATGTAGTAAGAACATCACAAGGCCATATTTTTAACGATACGACACATACAATCATATCTCTAGCCAGAGAATCTGAAACGCCTTTCATTATGACAAAAATTCATGAATTACGTTTAGTTGCGGAATCCAGTATTCCCAAGCACACGATGAAACAATACAAAAGTCGATTGCGTGACGGCTTGTTTGGATGAAATATTCAGAATTACCGGAGTTGTTATGAGCTATGCAGATTTAGAGGTTCAGGATTTACACGACTTCCTGACAGAAAAAAAGCCCATTATTATCGACATGCGTGATCCTGGCACCAGGGCAAAAGGAGAACTTGACAATGCCAAAGATGCGAGCGATTCGGTTATATCTGAATTGATACAAAGTCGCCGGAACGATCCGACGGTACTGGTCTATTGTTATCATGGAAATAGCAGCAGAGATCTGTGCAACTTTCTGTCACGTCTGGGCCTGAGCAAAATATATAACCTGGTAGGCGGATGGCAGGCATTGGAACATCACAAAAGCAATGGTCCTCGCCTGGGATCAGAAGAGCGCCAATGGCTTCTGGAACAGGGTTTTGAGCCTGACAATCTGAATAGTCGCATTCAACTCGGTATGTCACCCTTAATGCTCGCGGCACTAAAAGGAGAAACCGCTCTTGTCGATACTCTATTATCGGCAGGCGCTAATCCGAAGCAGGTTAACGACGACGAGCATCACGCTTTATGGTTTGCTTGCGTCTCTGGCGACGTTTCATTGGTGAATAAACTGATAGATGCAGGCAGTGACATTAATAATCGCAATGTTAACGGTGTTACCTGTTCCATATATGCAGCATCCACTGGAAAGCTGGACATACTGATGGCATTAATCGATGCCGGCGCTGATTTGGAAATTTGTACACATGACGGCGTGAGTGCTCTTGAAAGTGCTTCTACCCTTCCGGTATTGAAGTTTTTAAGATCCCATACGAAACAGGCAATGGCATCTACATAAGTAAAGCCTCTAGAGTACCGCCAAGTAACCTTCAAACTGAGGGGGGCCAAGATAAAGGTCTTTCGACCCGCCAGCAGATGCGTGAGCCTTGCGAAATGCTTCTGATTTAGTCCAGTTTTCGAACGCTTCAGCAGAGTCCCAGACCGAGTGTGAAACAAAAACAACCGCTTCATCAGTGACAGGACCCTGCAACAGATGAAACTCCTGGAAACCCGGAACCGAATCTAAGCCGGAATCTCGCTCTTTCCATACTTTTATAAATTCATCTTGCCGGCCAGGTTGTATCCGGAATTTATTCATGGCTATATACATGAAGTAGCCCCTGTAAGAGTCAATGCAATGCCTGCCCACTGCCACTCGCATCAATCATTCGGTGAATAGCATTCACCCATGATTCAGTATCAAAGTGGACATTATACTCTTCAAAATACACCGAAGCATGATCAATTGCATCCTGTAATACCGCAGTCACGTACCGGGTAGCGATATTCGAATGGGCTACCACTTCCGGCACGACAGTTTCTATATATAAGGTATTGTTTTCCTTCGTATAGCCGCCAATCCGCATGCCACTGAAATCCGGAGCATCCTGTTGCGTGGTAAGCATAAATGTGATATCGAGATCAGGGCCTTCAGTAGGAATATTCCCACTCCGGCGCTCCATGGCGACCTGTGCTGCCATACGAGTGATAGCCTCATCAATAGGTGATTTGTCGAGCTCACTACTTGGCGTAGTCATACTGATATATAAAGTCATTAGAGTCCCCTTTAGCTAGCGTGCTGCATCGGCAGGTGGAAGTCCTTGGTTTCTGGGCTTCCCAGAATCTCATCGATTGGATACCATGTATAATTGAGGTCTTCGGCAACTGCCTTATAAGTGACTTTGCCATGATATAGATTCAAACCGTTTGAGAACTGTTTATCGTCTCTAAGCGCCTGAATCGTGCCTTTGTCGGCTAGTGCCTGCACATAAGGAAGCGTTGCATTGGTTAATGCCAGGGTTGATGTGCGTGCGACCGCACCAGGCATGTTGGCGACACAGGAATGTGTAACACCATCGACCTGATAAGTGGGCTCGGTATGAGTAGTCGGTTGCGAAGTTTCTGCACATCCTCCCTGATCTATTGCCACATCGACGAGCACTGACCCGGACTTCATGACAGAGAGCATATCTCTGGTAATCAGCTTTGCGGCTTGCCTGCCGGGCGTCAAGACCGCCCCGACAACCAAGTCCGCTGCAGCCATCAGCGTCTCAATGGACATACTATCGGCGTAACGAGTGCGTAACAGTGGGCCATAAAGGTCGTCAAGCTGTCGCAAACGATCAATATTGTTATCCATGATTGTAACCTGCGCACCCAATCCCATTGCCATCCGTGCTGCCTGTGTGCCCACTACACCGCCACCAAGGATGACAACATTTGCCGAATTAACTCCCGGCACACCTCCGAGCAATAAGCCCGGACCATTATGATGTTTTTGCAAATGCTCGGCTCCTGCCTGAATGGAAAGCCTACCTGCAACTTCGCTCATTGGTATCAGCAACGGCAACCGTCCCTGGTCATCGGTGACAGTTTCATAAGCAATACCGATAATCTTTCGCTCCAAGAGTGCGTGGATAAGTACAGAATCAGGTGCCAGATGCAAATAGGTAAACAGTGTTTGACCTTCTTTCAATAATGGTATTTCCTGGGTTTGAGGTTCTTTGACTTTGACAATCAATTCATTTTCAAAGACTTTTTCGACGCAATCGATTTTTGCTCCAGCCTGAATATATTCATCATTGCTGAACCCTATTGCAGTACCCGCATCCTTCTCAACAGTGACTTCGTGACCTGATCCGGTGAGCGTTTTCACACCCATTGGAGTGAGGCCTACCCGATACTCTTGCACTTTAATTTCCTTCGGTACACCTATTCTCATCACAGCACTCCTGTTACAAGTGGCACCTGTTTTAACGCAGGTCTTGCCAATGCAAGACGCAGCAGGGCAACAGCCTGTTTCTTACATTGACGACTAATGTTTTGGTTCAACTGATCCAGCCATTGGCTGGGTATTGCCTCAGCACCATAATAGGAGCCGGCTATCATGCCGGCTATTGCCCCGGTGGTATCTGCATCTCCACCGCGATTTACCACATTGACCAGGCAGTCAAAAAAGTTATTGGTCTCGGAAAAGGCCTGGAATACGGCTTGTAGCGTATCCACAATGTATCCACTGGGATTAGTTACTTCTCGCCTATTGAAGGCGAACACTGGATATGCCTTGACCAAAGCGGACACCGGACCATTTATAATTGAGCGCTTATCATTGCCGTGCATTGCCGAATGTACTATCGCAATTACCGCTTCACACCCGGCATCAGATAATTCATTGTGATGGGTTACATGAGTCTGTCTTCTGGACTCATGTTCAATCTCTTCGGCGGTTTTGGTAAAAGTGAATATGGCAACGGGCAAAGTACGCATGCAGGCGCCGTTACCCGCATCGGTACTTTCCTCGACAACCGGATCTCCAGTCTTTCTGAAATGCAGAATCCCTCGCCGAACTGTCTGTCCTACATCAACCGGTTTGCTGCGTAGCCACTGGCTAAAATACTCAGCAACCGATAATGAATCTATGGCGCCGTTTTCCAGAATGGAATCGCCTAGAGCAAGCGACATTTCGGTATCATCAGTTACTTGACCTGTTGGTAGACGAAGCCACCCTCCACCACGTAGTTGATTATGTACTTTATAGGTCTGTTTTATTTCATTTGCCGTCATAAATTCTACGGTAGATCCGAGCGCATCTCCTATCGCCAGACCCAAATAAGCACCCCGGACCCGGCTTTCCAATAAACGCTCATCGCACATAGCAGAATTCACAATTCATTCTTCTGGTCCGAAGCAAACCTGATAATCAACGCAGACTTCACATGAAGGTGCACGGCAAGTGTATATACCCTCAGAGATGCATAATTGCTTATAAATGAATTTCTTCCATTTCATGTCGTGAATGTTTTTTTCCGCAAGCCCGGGAAAGTTAATGGCCAAGAGGTCACTCAGATCCTGCCTGGTCCACACACCGAGATCCTGCAATAAATGGTCCTGTCCCTGGCAGGCCGAGGTGATGATCTTAGCGACCCATTGTTCTGTTTCACTATTGTCCGCGCGGTGCAGTAATAACAGTTTTGTAACCTCCTCCCTTTCGTCAAAACGATCATCCACCATCTCCAAATCGTTTCTTGCGGTTAAAATGGCACCGTAGTCAGGAAAGTGGGTATAGAACAATTCTTGATATTCCGATTCCTCAAGACCGAGGTGGCGAGGAAGACAACCTGAACCTGTCGCCCAACTAGATATTATCGAGGCTAACAAATGATCGTTTCCAGTTTGATTGCTGGCAAGCATCAAACGCTGATAGATTGCATCAGTGTCTGTAGACACAAGATTTTTTGCTAGTGTCATAATTCACTCCAGACGTGGGCAGCTCTCCAGGTCATCCATACTGTCAGCTTTTTCAAGCCCAATCCAGTCATGCACAGCCTGAGCATCGAAACCTACTCTATACATATCCTTGACTTGCATAAGTGGCCGACGTATTAACAGAGGATCATCCAACATCAGTTCCAATGCTTCATCACCATTTACTGTAAAAACATCAATGACTCCGTTTTTAACCGCTGGTGCTGACATATTAAACCAATCACTTACCGGAAGTTCGGCTAAAAAACGGCGTAACTGATTTTTTGACCACTCTTGGCCAAGTAAATCATAGGCTAACCGTGTGCCCCGAACCTCTGAGCAGCTTCTTCTGCTGTGTATTATTGATGCAACCCGGCTTTTCATAGAATATCACCTCGGCCATGTTGCGTGTTTTAGTGATGGTTTAATAGTTGCAGCAACGCGCTACGTCTTTGCCATACCCGCTTCGGTGCCACATGCTGTTCTTGAATGCCCCTGCTAGAGGACCAGCCTGAAATCTGATTAATGATAAATGCCGAGCAAAGAATAGTTACACGGTTACGCAATCTATTGACTAGAACCGATATCGAGGACCTTGGGCGTTTACCATAAGAAAAATCAGTGTGACACAGAGTCTTCATTTCAATTCTCCTCAACGCGCCTGCATCTCTGCCATTGCCGCCTCCATCATGGCGGGTGGAATTCCCGTCAGAGAACCAGCCGGATTGGCTATATTACCCATGCCATTAAGGATGGCACCCTCTATCGGACAAATGCTGGCACATTGCGAGTCAGCATAGTCGCCTTCGCATTCTGTACATTTTTTTGAATCAACGAGGAAATGTTTGTCCCCCAGATATATTGCTTCAGTAGGACATACCATCGAGCAGGCATAACAACTAACACAGCTTTCAACGATTGAAAAAGACATGTTTCGACTCCTAAGGCAGTAGCCATTGATGATGTTTCTTCGGATTTTTCATCCAAAGCGCCGTTATCCGCCATTTCCTTATAGACCGCAGCGACGGCATCTTCAATTGGTTCCATGGCATGCTCTCCATTCGGTATGATTCCGGCCTCTTCCAATTGAGACCATGGTTCATAACCAATCTTAGAGCAAATAACCGCCTCGCAACCGTCTAAGACTTTAATGATTTTCTGTAAAACAGTCTCGCCATCACCTCAGGTATCACCTCCACTGCAATAAAGATCTTCGACCTTGCGGTGACTTATAAAGCGTACGTCTAATGCATTAGCTTCATAGATCAGGAACTCTTTTGCATGACCGAAGTGTTGGTTGACGACACCGCCACCTGATGTGGCAACTGCCATTAACACCGGCCTGGTGTCTTTATGCTTGATACCCGACAAAGTGACCAATGCTTCCTTGGGTGCATTGTTCTTGGCCTCTAGTTCCTCTGCAATTGCGGCATGGACTTCCGCGCGCTTAACCATGGCGGTTTCATAATCGATATCCATTTCCTCGATCTTGTCCAGCGTGAATTCTTCACCACGGTCTTCACCCAGCAAGCCCACTGCATCAGCCCGGCATTGTCGGCAATGCCGCATCATATTCATATCGCCCGCACAAGCATCCTGCAGTTTTTGCAGCTCATCATGAGTCGGACCCCGCTGCCCCATGACACCATAGAATGTACCGTGTTCAGCCTCAGCAATCAGTGGCATGACATTATGAAGGAAGGCACCTTTTTCCTTAACAATGCGGCTGACTTCCTTCAGGTGCTCATCATTCACGCCGGGAATCATGACGGAATTGACCTTGACCAGGATCCCTCTTGAAGTCAGCATTTCCAAACCTTTCTGTTGCTGCTCAATCAGGATTTTTGCTCCTTTTACACCTTTTATCCGCCGGTTATTCCAGTAAATCCAGGGATAGATTTTGGCACCGACTTCCGGATCCACCGTATTGATAGTAATCGTGACGTGATCAATATTGTGCTTCGCCAATTCATCCACAGCCGCAGGCAGAGCCAGTCCATTGGTCGATACACACAATTTGATGTCCGGAGCTTTTTCAGACAACTGACGGAACGTTTCGAAGGTCCGTTCCGGGTTCGCCAGAGGATCACCAGGTCCGGCAATACCCAGGACTGTCATCTGTGGAATGGTTGCTGCGACAGCCATTGTCTTTTTAACCGCTTGGTCGGGAGACAGCAATTCTGATACAACACCTGGGCGTGACTCATTGGCGCAATCGTATTTCCGGTTGCAATAATGGCACTGTATATTACAGGCAGGAGCCACTGCGACATGCATCCTTGCAAAATGGTGGTGCGCCTCTTCTGAATAACAGGGGTGATTGTGAACTTTTTCTCGAATATGATCAGGAAGATGTGAAAGCTGATCATCGGTACTGCCACAGCTACCCGATGAACAACCACCTGATTCTTCATTGTCTGTTTGTCCCAGTACAGTCAGTTCCATTATTGTCTCCTGGTATGAATGAGAGGTTTGCTTGTTTATTTGCAAGCAGCGTGCCTATCCAGAAGGAATATCCTATCATACTGTTATATATAGATATTTTGATATATCTGATTTAAAAAAAAAACAGACAAACCTGCTTTGTGATAAAGCACACAGCTTGGGTGAAACAATCTGTTAGCTATACCACAGGAAAAAATGCGATTAATTCCATGATTTCCTTCTCATGGACTAAGTAGAGAACCCCCCCGGAGAGGGCGGGAGGTCGAAAAATGATATTACACTGACGTACCAGATAATACTGCCAGTAATGGTTTGATTTACCTAAGTGAGGCCACAGAGAATTGTCAGATTTGTCTGACTTTTATATTCAGGGTTTGTATTCGGTAGGCAATTTGTCGCGGAGTCATACCCAGTAATCTGGCAGCCTTTGCCTGGACCCATCCCGACTCCTCCAATGCAGCAATTACTTTTTCTCTTTCATCAATACTAGGGTCCGAATAATCCACTTTGGCTTTAGCGGATGGCATATCACCCGGCTGTAGGCGTTCCTCGAGACTGGTGAGATCGATCACATCACAATCTATGATACCATCCTCACTCATGATAGCCGATCGCTCAAGGAAATTCTCCAGCTCGCGAACATTACCGGGCCAGTCATAGCGAATTAACTTACGTACCGCACTATCCCTGATATCTAAAGTCCTGCCCTGGTTTTTGGATATTTTATCAATCAGAAATTTTGCCAGATCTGGAATGTCCTCAATGCGATCTCTGAGAGGCGGCATAAATAAAGGCATCACGTTGAGTCGGTAGTAAAGATCTTCCCGAAAGGAGCCCTCCTTTACCTCGGATTCCAGATCACGGTTAGTGGCTGCAATCAGTCGCACATCCACCTTAATGGTTTTTATGCCACCAACACGCTCAAATTCGCCTTCCTGTAAAACACGTAATAATTTCGCCTGGAAAGCGGGCGATATCTCCCCCACTTCATCCAAGAACAGCGTTCCGCCATCAGCCTGCTCAAAGCGTCCCTTACGCTGAGCAGTCGCACCGGTGAATGCCCCCTTCTCATGACCAAACAATTCGGATTCAAGTAGATTCTCGGGTAGTGCTGCGCAATTTAGTTTCACAAAAGAGCCATTTACTCGCGGCGAATTATAGTGAATGGCATTGGCAATCAATTCCTTACCGGTGCCTGATTCCCCCCGGATCAACACGGTGGTATTCCACTTTGCAACTTGCCGGATTTGCTCAAAGATCCGCCGCATAACTGCTGTATGCCCGACAATGCTGTCAAAACCGTGTGCACCTGCAATAGCGCGCTTAAGCTGATTACGTTCATCGAGCAGCGCTTCACGCTCTTTTTCAACGATGCGGGCAAGACGGACCGATTGACCAATGAGATTAGCCACCATTTCCAGGAATCGTGCGTGCTCATAGAGTTGATATTGATCGGGAGGCTGTGCAGTCATAACGCCAACCGGTTCCCCCTCCAGGATTCGGATAGGCACTCCAATAAACGGCAGATGTGGATCATAAATACCCAGCCGATCCAGAAATCGTGGTTCATCGGCTATTTTATCTACGATCAACGGCTGCGCCATTTTCATGATGCTACCGACCAGACCCTCTCCTTCTCCATAACGGGTTCTTTCTATAGCCTGCAGGTTATGATTGTGTAAAGCGGTAACAATAAGTTCTCCACTCTTCTCATTCAGCAAGCTGACCATGCCACTGCTCAAATGTCCATCATCATTCAACAGTTTGAGGACTTCCTGCAAGGTTTTCTGCAGATGAAGACTTCGACTCAGCACCTGACTTACACGAAACAGCGCCTCCAGTTCCGCTTCCACGAGCTGGTGACGATCTTCTGGGCTGTTACTTGCTACCATCATCAGTAATTCCTACACTATTTCGTCAGACCGTTCTGCATCGACTATCACCGGAATCGCCAACAAGACGCCACAACCCCGTTCACAATCACAATCAATTTCCAGGCTTCCGCCATGACGCCTGGCTTCCTCCAGGGCCAGCGTCAATCCCATACCGGCGTGCCCCTGCTCATAGCCCCAACCTGAAAAGAAGGGTTCAAAAACCTGCAGCCTTTTTTCCTTTTCCATTCCCTGTCCGGTGTCTCGGATGGAAAGCTCTAACACACCTCTCCTGTATTTCGCTGATATGGTTATTTCACGAAGTCTTACCGCGGGATCCGACACTGCAATAATGGCATTATCCAATAAATGGTGAACCAGGCTGCGCAACCCATATTGATGACCTCGGATAATGGGCAGAGAATCAATGTTTTCAATGATGATCTGTATACCTGCACTAAGGAAGCGCTTGGTATTAAGTTCCAAAACGTCTTTTACAACATCATAAAAGACCATATTGATCATGGTTTCCGTCTCATTACTCGGTGAGGCACGGTGTAATCCAGCCATGACACTCTCGCCTGCATGCAATATGTCCCGCATAGCATTGATTAATGAATCATTCTTATTATCCTCGATCATATTGTCCGCGATAGCCAACACCGCCGAGATCTGATTAAGCTGCCCCTGCAATTGATATATTGCACCAGACAGTGTTTCACGCGTCGACTCTCTCAGGCGTTGCTCGGCCATCAATGCCCGCATGGCGTTGGTTTTTATTTTCTCCTGTTGTTTTTTCTGTACCGTGATATCTTTGGCAACCAGTAATAAACACTGTTTATCTGTGTCCGTGAAATAGTTTTCCGCGCCTTCCAGAAATTCATTCACCCATACGGATGAACATGAATACCATCGTGTTAGTTTTATATCATCGCCCATCACTAAACGTACTTCTTCATCGCTAAATGTCAAGCGATGTTCACAAGCCGTTTGTATATCTGGAATCACATGGCGTAACTGGGAAAGAAAGACTTGTGCCGGTTCCTTACTATGCAGGTCACTTAATAGTTTTTTATAGGCCTGATTATCAAGAATCACCTTACCTGCTGAATCCAGAAGCACGGTTACTATCGGAGAGGCGTCGACCACCGATTCGATAAGCATCTTCTGGTTGGTAACCCGACGTTCCAGCTCATGAACATCAGTTACATCACGATGCATCGCCAGGAAATAACTCGTTTCTCCATCCATGCCAAGCACAGGAGAAACGGTTAAGTTAGCCAAGTAGCGTTCTCCATCCTTGCGTTTATTGATCAATAAACCAGTCCAGGATTTTTTATCCAGCAACCTGGACCAGAGTCCTTTGTAAACCTCTGGAGGCGTAACTTTATACGACAGAATTGACTGGTTTCTGCCCAGTAATTCCTCCAGTGGGTAACCGGTTAGCTGTTGGAATGACTCATTGGCATAAATGATATTGGCCTTGATATCCGTAATGGAGATGGCTACGGGGGATTGCTCGACAGCCTCGAAAAACACCCGGGGCGGCAGGATACCATCCCCCACTTTGACGACCTTGCCGAACGCTTCGATCAGTTCCAGAGGCGTTCCACTCGGGGGTGCAGAAAGAAAGCTGCCCAGGACCTGGGCCATTCTTTCGGGAGCCACTTCTCTCTGTGACATGACGGATCTCAAATGTAATCAAATGGTTTTATTAGAGCAAAAAACATACCCATAGCTAACTATCTGTAAAATCACAAACAAAACATTAGCCTATGTCGTCTTTATAACAAAGGCCTCTGGACCTCCGCTCGACTGTAGTGCATGCAACAAAAAAAGCCCTTTTTTTAGTGCGTTTCTTTATGGTTACTTCACGACCCTCCAGATAAACAAGACCTTAGAACGTGGCAGTACCCCTGGCATAGTTGATGCACTTGTACTCCATCATACGCAGGAATTTATGCAATGACTGAATATCTGTTACTCATTCTCACCACAGCGCTGGTGAACAATGTGGTTCTGGTAAAGTTTCTGGGACTCTGCCCTTTCATGGGGGTATCCAACAAACTGGATTCCGCTCTCGGCATGGGCTTCGCCACCACATTCGTGCTGACTCTGGCCGCGGTCAATAGCTGGATATTGGAGCACTTTGTGCTTGAACCACTGGATATCGGATTTCTCAGGATTCTCACTTTTATTCTTGTGATTGCAGCCGTCGTTCAGTTCACGGAAATGATTATCAAGCGATTCTCTCCGGCCCTGTATCAGGTGCTCGGTATTTTCCTGCCTTTGATCACAACCAATTGCGCGGTGCTTGGAGTTGCGCTGCTGAATGTACAAGAGGAAAACAGCTTCATGGAGAGTGTGTTGTACGGCTTCGGCTCAGCACTAGGCTTCACTCTGGTGATGGTGATTTTCGCTGGACTTAGAGAGCGCCTTGCGATATCGGAAGTTCCAGCTTTATTTGAAGGCGCACCTATTGGATTTATTGTAGCCGGATTGTTGTCGCTGGCTTTTATGGGCTTTTCCGGATTAACCACTGCTTAAAGGGAGAAAGGACATGATATTCGCTGCCATCCTGAGTCTTACCCTGTTGGGATTAATATTAGGAGCATTATTGGGCACTGCTGCACGCTATCTCCGCGTGGAAGGCAATCCATTGCAGGAACAGATTGAGGGCTTGCTACCTGGCTCGCAATGTGGGCAATGTGGTTTTCCGGGTTGTGGACCGGCGGCTCAGGCCATTGCCGAAGGAAAAGCCGATGTCACTATTTGTCCTCCCGGCGGTAAATCGATTGCCCTCACACTGGCCAATATTATGGGGATTGATGCTGATTTATCGGCAATGGAGGAAAAAGCACCGATGCTGGCCCATATTAAAGAGGATCTTTGTATTGGCTGCATGAAATGTTTCAAACGCTGCCCTACGGATGCCATCATGGGAGGTCCCAAGCAGATTCATACCGTACTGAGCGAGGCCTGTACCGGTTGTGAAAAATGTGTAGATATCTGTCCGACCGAATGCGTGTCGATGCGACCGATAGCCAAATCTGTCCAAGATTGGTATTGGCCTCTGCCGGCTACTGCCGCGTAGGATCATTCATGAGCCTGGCAAAAGTCAAATTATTCCGTATTCGCGGCGGGGTGCACCCCAAACCCCGTAAGGCTGAGACCGCCAAAGTGGCGATACGGCGTATTGCGCTACCAGAAAGGCTCTATATTCCACTGCAACAACATATTGGGGCTCCGGCAGAACCCGTCGTGAAACGAGGGGACCGGGTGTTGAAGGGACAGTTACTGGCACATAATCAGGGGGCTATATCCGCACCTATACACGCACCCACCTCAGGTACTGTACTTAAAATTACCAAGCACACTGCACCACATCCTTCCGGCTTAAAAGTACGCACGGTGGTATTAGAAACCGATGGAAAGGATCAATGGGTGAACCTCCCACCCCCCACGGATCCATTTAAGCTGTCGAGTCAGGAAATCGCGGAACGGGTTGCGCAGGCAGGTATTGTCGGTATGGGTGGAGCGACATTCCCTTCCGCCGTTAAATTGGGACTCGCAGAACGATTCAATCTCACGACTCTGGTTATCAATGGGTCCGAATGCGAACCTTATCTTACCTGTGATGATCGGCTGATGCGGGAACAGGCTGGGGAAATCATCGATGGCGTACGAATTATGGCACATGCGTTGAAGGTAGACAGAACACTGATCGCCATCGAATCCAATAAACCTGAGGCTATTAAATCCATGGCAGATTCATGCAAGGAATGGCCTAGTATTAGCGTAGTGAAAGTTCCAACTCAGTATCCAATGGGATCAGAAAAGCACCTAGTTCAAGCGCTCACAGGTAAAGAAACTCCTGCACAGAATCTGACAGCCCATATTGGAGTAGTAGTTCACAATGTGGCAACTGCTCATGCGGTTCATAATGCAATCCGATATCATCGGCCGTTGATTTCGCGCGTGGTAACCGTATCCGGGGGCGCCATTAGCAGTCCCGCAAACCTTGAAGTACCGATTGGCACGCCTATATCCACATTGATCGCGGAATGTAATGGAACCGTAGAAGAACCCGCACAATTATTAAGCGGCGGGCCAATGATGGGCCAGCCCCTACCTGGTATCGATGCGCCGATCGTCAAGGGTAGTGGCTCCGTACTGGCATTCACGAAAGATGAAATAGCCAGCAAGCCTGTAATGCCATGTATCCGCTGCAGCAGTTGTGTTCAAGCCTGCCCCTGTGGACTCGTGCCACTGGAAATGGCCGCTTTCACCAGACATCAGGATCTTGAGGGCGCCAGTAGAATAGGTCTCTTGGATTGTATTTCCTGTGGTTCATGTTCGTATGTTTGCCCCTCACACATACCATTGGTTCAATATTTCAATCATGCAAAGGGTGCACTGAGACAAGAGCAACGAAAAAAGCAAAAACAGGAGGAGACTAAACGCCTGGCAGAGGCTCGATCCCAACGAATGGAAAGATTGGCCCAAGCGAAACGCGAAATGCTGGCAAAACGAAAAGCGGAGGCGGAAGCAAAAAAGAAAGCAAAACAAAAAGCTGAACTAAAGGCGGAAGCATGAGCAGTCCAACGTTAATCAGCGGACCGTTCAATCACGAACGCAGCAGCGTTCGTAAGACAATGTTACTGGTCATAGCAGCCATTTTTCCGGCAACCTTGTTCGGACTCTATCAATTTGGACTGCCGGCGGTGTTACTGTTTATGGTAACCATTATTGCGGCCTTACTTGCGGAAACAGTCTGCCTGATGTCCGCAGGAAAACCCATAAAGCTGTATCTGTTTGATGGATCGGCATTACTGACCGGCTGGCTACTGGCTATGACCCTGCCGCCCTGGGCGCCATGGTGGATTGGAGTGGTCGGTTCTCTGCTGGCCATTATCATTGGCAAGCATGTATTTGGAGGGCTTGGGCAGAACCTGTTTAATCCGGCGATGGTAGCCAGGGTCGCATTACTGATTTCTTTTCCACTGGAAATGACGACCTGGGTCACACCGCAGCCCTTATTCAGCGTCAATACGCCTGACCTACTTCAGTCACTGTCCATTGTATTTAATCAAGGCAATCAACTGGATGCGGTGAGCAGCGCATCATTGCTTGGCCACGTCAAAACAGAGCTGGGTAGGAATATTTCTCTTGGCAATGCCTTGATTGGTATTTATTCTCCATTGAAGATGGGGTTTGGAAACGTACCAGGAAGTCTGGGCGAAACATCAGCCATACTGCTGCTGGCAGGCGGTGTTTTCCTGCTTCTGACACGTGTTATCAGTTGGCATATTCCTGTAGCGATGCTAACAACGTTGGGACTGTTGGCGACCTTTTTCCACCTATACGCCCCAGACCGTTATGCTGACGCCATATACCATATATTCAGCGGAGGAGCGATCTTAGGGGCTTTTTTTATTGCAACAGACTTGGTCACCTCACCTGTTACCCGCCTAGGACAGATCATATTTGGCGCCGGCATCGGTTTATTGGTTTTTGTAATTCGTACCTGGGCGGGTTACCCAGAAGGAATGGGATTCGCTGTATTATTAATGAATGCCATGACTCCTTTAATAGATCATTATTTTAAACCTCGGATCTATGGTCGCGATGGCCGCGGTCAACCGCTGCAATATGAGGATCCAGGCGATAATGTCTGATAAACCGAGTTATCAATCACGCGTAACGTATCAATCCGCTCTATTAGGCGGGGTTGCGACATTGTCAGCCATACTGCTTTTGCTGGCAAATATAACGACCAAGGACGCTATTGCACAACGACATGCAGAGGACATGCAGAAATCATTACTTCAAGTAGTGCCGAGCGGACTCCATGATAACAATCTGTTAGACAATCAAATATCCATACAGTACCAAGGAAAAGTCATTAACGTCTATCGTGGTACGAAAAACAATACAATCACCGCCTTGGCTTATCAAATATCGGGTAACGGTTATGGTGGAGAAATTCAGTTATTAATGTCCGTAGACAGCAAGGGTGATATTCTTGGCGTCAGAGTCCTCTCTCACAGTGAAACACCCGGCCTGGGTGACAAAATAGAGGCTGAAAAGACGCCGTGGATTCTGTCATTCAATGGGCTTTCGCTAACCAACACCGAAGATAGCAAATGGGCTGTCAAAAAGGATGGTGGTATATTTGACCAATTCAGTGGCGCGACAATCACTCCCCGCGGCGTGGTAAAAGCGGTAAAGACTGGTTTGGATTTCTTCCAGGACAATAAATCCGAGTTACTAGCATATTCATCGAAGCAAACAGGTACAGTCAGCAAACCTACACACAAAGACAAGTAATACAGGAATCGGGTTATGAGCGCAAATTACAAGCAAATTGCTAAAGAAGGGCTTTGGGATAACAATGTTGTTATGTCCCAAATGCTGGCACTATGCCCATTGCTGGCGGTCACGGGAACAGCGACGAACGGGTTGGGGATGGGTATAGCCACTCTAACTGTATTAGTGCTCTCAGGTTTTTCTGTTTCCATTATCCGGGATCTGATAACCCCTGATGTTCGGATTCCTGTTTTTGTTTTACTGATCGCAACTGTAGTTACTTTGGTGGATATGACTATGAATGCCTGGTTACACGATCTACATAAGGTACTTGGTTTATTCATCCTGCTTATCGTTACCAATTGCGCCATACTTGGACGCGCCGAGTCTTTTGCCTCGCACAATAACATCAGAATGTCTGTATTCGATGGCTTAATGATGGGTCTTGGCTTTACCTTGTCCCTCGTTATACTTGGTGCAGTTAGAGAGATAATCGGCAGCGGAACACTATTTGCAAACGCCAGCTTGTTACTTGGCGGCAGCTTTAAATTTCTTGAACTGCAGCTGATTCCTGACTATCGTGGTTTTTTGTTAGCCGTGTTACCACCAGGTGGCTTTATTGCGCTGGGTTTTATCCTCGCAGGAAAAAGAATGATCGATTCAAGAACCTCCGATCGACAGGAAGAATCAGCAGTCGACGTCAGTAACAATGAACCGGTTACCGCCAGTTGACAGGAGGTACAGATTATGAAAGTCAGTGTAGCCTATGCAAACGGGAGGAAGAATGCCTGGCTGAAACTTGACGTAGATGATGCCTGTTCGGTTAACGATATCATCGCCAAGTCCGGTATTCTCGAGCGGTTTCCTGACATCGATCTTAGCAAACAAAAAGTTGGCGTTTTCGGCAAGCTTGTAAAGCTTGACAGTAAGGTTGAAGAAGGGAGCAGAATTGAAATCTATCGCACGATTACCGCTGACCCGGAAACCATCGAAAGAAAGGACCGATAAATATCAATACCTACAGCCGGGTTTTTTTCGTCAACAGCGGAATATTATTTCGCGCATATGTCTAACCGTTACCGTTCAAAGACTCTTCACGAGGTGACACATCATCCAGATCGGGCTCATTTTTAGAGACCTCATCGTCCATCAAATAGATACCTGTTTCCCCCAACACCGCCTCTTTATGGACAACACAATGGCGCACATTCTTCCTTGATGGGATATCGAACATCGTTTTCTGTAATAATTCTTCCATGACACCGCGTAAGCCGCGAGCCCCGGTACCCCGGCCAATAGCTTCCTCGGCAATAGCAAGTAAAGCAGTTTCGGTAAACTCAAGCGCCACTCCATCATACTGGAATATTTGCTGATACTGTTTAACCAAGGCGTTTTTCGGCTCAGTTAACACCCGCACAAGATCTTCTGCATTCAAGTGATCCAGCGCAGTAATGACTGGGAATCTTCCTATAAATTCCGGTATTAATCAGAAATGTCGTAAATCGTCCGCATGCGTATCCTTTAAAACCATTTTGACTTCAGGCTCGTCATGCTCTTTATTGACGTGGGCGTGAAATCCGATAGCCGTATTCTTAGGCGAAACGCGCTTAGTTACAATTGACTCAAGTCCTGCAAACGCGCCACCGGCGATAAACAGAATATTCCGGGTATTCAATGTAATATCAGAGGTTTTCTCCTTGTGACCACTTTTTTGCGACAATCTGACTTCTGTGCCTTCCACCAATTTCAGCAGCGATTGTTGAACGCCTTCTCCAGACACATCCCGCGCGCCATGCGCACCCTCACTACGATGGGCAAGTTTGTCAATTTCATCGATGTAGACGATTCCCCACTCAGCAAGTTCTTTGTTTCCTTCGGCGGCATCAAGCAGACGATAGAGGATAGTCTCAACATCGTCCCCGACATAACCGGCTTGTGTAAGTGTGGTAGCATCCGCTATCGCAAATGGTACGCCGACTATTTTTGCCAAGGTACTGGCCAGCAGTGTTTTACCTGTTCCAGAAGGTCCTAATAAAAGAATATTCGATTTATCGACCTCAATAGAATCTCCTGCTTCTGATATCTTCTGGCTTTTAACTTCATATTGAAGTCGCTTATAATGATTATATATTGCTACTGACAGAGCTTCTTTGGCAAGATCCTGGCCAATAATATAATCGTCAAGACGTGTTTTGATATCGAACGGTGGCAAAGGCTCAGATAACTGCTTAGAGGCAACCCGCTTGCGACCCCAGTTCCCCACTACCTGGCTGGCAAGTTGCACACAGGATTCACAGATATGGCCATTTTGCCCGACAATAAGTGGATTATCTGACGAATATACACTACTGCAAAATGAACAGGAAGGTGTTGGTTCATGCTCCATTAAGCTACTCCCAGGTTTTTTATCCAGGCTTTCTGACAATTACGTCGCTGTCGCTCATCTAATACGAGCTTGATTCTTGGCTTTGCTTCCGAATAGCTTATTTTCATCGGCGAATATATCTTTTCGCAGAAAAGAACATGGAAGCCTAGTTCACTTTCAATAACCGGACTCACCTGCCCTTCTTTTAATTCGAATAAGGCGACATCAAGCGCCGGGAAAAGCGTGTTTTTGGTGATTATTCCAAGGTCACCACCTTGTAAAGCCGTGGGGCATTCGGAATTCTGCATGGCAAGATGTTGGAACTTGGAGGGGTTTTTTTTAACTCTTTCCTGTAATTTCTGCATGCGATCCAGCGCCATGTCACGCTGATTTTCGGTAAAGCTGTCATTCACGGTAATCAGGATATGTCTGGCTTGGCGGGTTTCTGGTTTAGTGAATTTATCTTTGTGCATTTGATAATACAACTGCAGGTCCAACTCGCTAACCTGCGCAGCATTACTGGCAACTTTATTCATTACTAAGTCAAAAACCAACTCACGGTACAAGGCTCTTGCAAGTGCGCTTTCAGATATACCATTATCTTCAAGGTCTGAAATGAAGTCTTCTCTATTTTCATAGCGGGATTCGACTTCATGTAATGCCTTTTCTATCTGCTCCTGACTAATCAGAACATTTTCTGCTTCGGCACTGCCTATTACCTTACTCTCCAGATCAAAACTTTTGTCTGCACGCTGGCATACTGCTGCAAGCTCATTGGTATTCAACTCAGCGATATTTCTTCCATATTTTTCCAACGCGCTGCGAAGTATGTGATAGGCATATTCAGGTGGTTGTTTTCTTTGTTCTGTCTAGAGCTGCTCTGTCACTGAAATCTCCAGTCCGAATCTTTCTGCTCTTTAAATGAGTCCAAGCACCTTTCTGGCACTTGCAAGGTTTTTCCTGGGAAGCGCACATGATATTGAACCCCACCGGGAGCATCGCGTAAAACTTTGATAACTTCCCCCTTGCTGTTTTCTGCAATTAACAACTCGCCGTTAATGGACAGAGGTATGGTATTTACAACTTTGTCCCTGAACTCGAATTTACTGGGGTTCCAAGGTGCATCGCCTGGAATTAATTCTTCTTCTCGGCAGCCAACCATTTTATCAGCATCCATAAAGTGCACTTTGTATATGAGCTGATCTTGTAAATACGTACCAACGTCGAGGACATAACCTAAGCTGCCTCGCCGCACCAGGAAGTCCCCTATCTCCAGCCCAGGATAGGTACCGTCGTTTCTGACATTTCTAGTCAATCTTACTTCGTCACCATATTCGTAGCGCGGCTTCATAATTGGTAACTCATTGTGTCAACTTGAGATCAGTCACTGAGACGAATGTTTCCTGCGCCTCATGCATTTTGAATACTTTAAATACCTTTTCTGTCAATGCATCCGATACAACAAAATCATTATAAGCCGCTTTTAATAAATCAGTGTATAGTTGCCGCAACTCCGGCTCTGTCTCCGGTTTGCAATCGATCTGTCCGAGATAGTCGTGGAATCGCTGTAATATATGCAGTCGATTCACATGCACAACAGATTGATTATACTCAATTTCGAAATAATCAAAGAAATCCTCGGCACTACTCAGTTCTTCCATATCAAGTTCAAAATCGGTTTCGGACATTGGTCTTCTCCATAACTTAAATATTCAAATGGCTCTAAAGCTGTTTCTTCTGGCAGACACCAGATATTCACCAGCGATTTCTATCAATGGCGAAGATCCAAATTGATCCGATGGATCTAGTGCGGATAGTTTTTTAAGTCGTGCCAGCGCCTCATCTATTCGTTCCATTCTCAATAATATATAACCGCTAGACTTTAATGCGAACAAGTAGAAACGAGTTAAGACCATTGATATTCTCGCTGACTTGGATATGTCATCATTGCTTACTAATGACCAATCTGTATTTAACTTAAGTTTTTCTGAACAAATGCCTATCACCCTGTCTGCAATAATTAATGCGTCTTTATATCGTTGCGTATAATAATAAAAACGGTAAACCGCTACCAAGACCGTGAAGTGTTCAGGTTGCAGAAAATATGCTCTCATCAAAAATGTTTCTGCCTCATCATTTCTTCCTTCGTCCGAAGCATGAGCCAGAAGTTCTTCAACCTCTTCACTAACCGGTTCATCAAAATATAGCTCGGTGCCTTCAAAATCCAGGAAGTCCACTTTTCCTCCTACTATTCAAGCTGATTTGAGAATTTCTTCCTTGTCTGAATCACTCTCACATACATCACTGGCCGAACATTCTTCACAATTCACTTTTTCGCCTTCAGAAACCGGATTGAGTTGTGACTCCAATTGCGCTATACGGTCGACCAGGCAACTTATGGCATCGGCTACCGGATCGGGAATAAGATGATGGTTGAGATCCACCTCATAGGGGTTTAACGATCCCACACTGCGGCTTTGTACAATCTTTCCTGGTATACCAACAATCGTTTTGCCTGCAGGAACCGGCTTTATTACCACCGAGTTGGCGCCGACTTTTGCTCCGCAACCGATCGTTATCGGACCGAGTATTTTTGCTCCTGCGCCCACTACGACTCCATGTTCAAGAGTTGGATGTCGCTTTCCTTGACTCCATGAAGTTCCACCCAGCGTTACGCCGTGATAAAGGGTAACATCGTTACCTATTTCCGCGGTTTCACCAATAACCACTACTGAGCCATGATCAATAAAAAATCTTCTGCCTATCGTGGCACCGGGGTGAATATCGATTGTTGTCCAGATTCGGGCGAAATACGCCAACAGCCTGGCGGAGTATTTCCTGTTCATGCGCCATAATTTATTGGCTATGCGATAGGTTATGATGGCATGAACTCCAGGATATGTTGTCATAACCTCAAGTCTCGATCGGGCTGCCTGATCACGTTCGAATACACAGGCTATATCGTCTTTAATAGTCGCCCAAAAGCCCGGCCTATCTTGTTGTTCGCCAATGGCAGATTGTGAAGACATTGTGACTCCTAATGCACCTGGCAACGGTGACTTTCCCGGAACATGCGAAGATATATAAATTCCAACTCTCGGCTATCGAGTTGTTTTTTGTGCTCTGTCACATAATTTCGTATAAAGCCCAATAATCTATCCGCCTGACTCTGGGTCAACGCTATGCCGGCTTCGGCATAAGCCTGTATTACCGCGCTCGATCCTGAGTGTTTACCCAGAATTAAAGTATGCTTGCGTCCTACGATTGACGGATCCACACCTTGATAATTACTCACATCTTTCAGCATACCATCGACATGTATTCCTGCTTCATGCGTGAACACACCTTCACCAACCAGGCTTTTCGACCAGGCCACAGGACGCCCTGATGCCTCGGAGACAAGTCTTGATACTGCCGAGTAGTTGCTTAATTCAACAGAAGTCTCAATTCCATAATGATGTTTAAGAGCGACAACAACCTCTTCAAGTGGTGCATTGCCGGCTCTTTCACCGAGGCCGTGCACGGTAGTATTGACATGTGATGCACCCGCACGAGCCGCAGCTAGAGTATTTGCCGTTGCCATCCCCAGATCATCATGAGCATGCATTTCCAGCTCTAAATCTGTGTCCGCATATAACTGTTTTATCGTCTCATATACCCCGAACGGCTCCATGATTCCAACCGTGTCGGCGAAACGAAATCTTCTCGCCCCTGCCTCCTGCTCGGTTTCTACTACCACGCGTAAGAAATCCTTGTCGGCCCTGGATGCATCTTCACCTCCAACACAAACACCCAAGCCCATGTCCACTGCCTTTGGGACAAGATTTTTAATCTGTTGTATAACCCATGACCTTTGTTGACCGATTTTTCGATAAATCTGTTGGTCAGACACCGGAATTGAGAGATCAATCATATCTACCGGAATACCACGACATAGCTGGATGTCACGCGCATGCATACGGCTCCAGACCATCAGCTTCGCATTTAAATCAAGATCGGTGATAGCCCTGATACTTTCTTGTTCTTCCCGACCCATTGCCGGAATGCCGACCTCGAGCTCTTGAATTCCCAGACCATCAAGATGAGAAGCAATCAAGATCTTTTCATCAAGACTGAATGCAACTCCGGCCGACTGTTCACCATCACGCAACGTCGTATCGTCAATGATTACTGTTTGCTGGTTTTCCATACTGACTCACCTGAAGTCACTTTATATTTTGTCTTGCAACCGGCGTGCCATAGTTATTTGATCGTGATTTCAATCGCTTACGATTGTACCCAGGTGTATTTTGTCACACATATCACACAGACAATCAGTCCCAGATGTAATAAACAGCACACGATTCCTTGCACTCCCTGTCTGTTGCGGCTTTCTTAACGTAAAAAAAACAGCCATCATGGGATGGCTGCTCAATCGTTTGTTCTTCAAGCCCTTATCAGGCATAAACCGGCGCGAATGCCTTTTCTGGTTCCTCTACCGGACCTTCCCCTGCCCAGTATGGCGACAATTTTCGTAATTGTGCGATAATGTCTGGCACCACGGCGATCACTTTTTCAACTTCTTCCATTGTGTTATAGCGTGACAAAGAAAAACGAATTGACCCGTGCGCGGCTGTATATGGTATGTCCATAGCCCGCATGACATGCGAAGGCTCAAGTGAGCCCGAGGTACAGGCAGACCCACTGGATGCGGCAATGCCTTTCTTATTCAACAACATCAATATTGCTTCACCCTCAACGTACTCAAAGGCGATATTCGCCGTATTTGGCAACCGGTTATCCGGGTCGCCGGTCACAAAACAATGCGGCACGGCTTCAGGATTCCCTGCTCGAGTCTGTCACGCATTGCTTTTACTGTTGTATTTTCAAACTCAATGTGCTCAAGTGCCATTTCTGCGGCTCTTCCTAGACCAATAATCGACGTGCTGTTTTCAGTACCCGCTCGGCGACCACGTTCCTGGTGACCTCCACGTAATAAGGGACGGAAACGCACACCTCTGCGTAAATAAAGAACACCAATACCCTTGGGCGCATGCAATTTATGACCGGATAAAGATAACATGTCAATCTTGGTATTCTTGATGTCAAGCGGGATTTTACCTACCGCCTGAACAGCATCGGTATGGAACATTACGCCTGCCGCATTCGCCATTTCAGCCATTTCAACGACGGGAAACAAGGTGCCGGATTCGTTGTTCGCCCACATGACCGACACAATCGCGACCTTATAACTTAAAAGCGATTTGTATTCATCCAGGTCCAAGCGCCCTTTTTTATCTACCTTCAGATAGTGGACTTTATAGCCCTCTTTCTCAAGATACTCACACAGGCTGAGTACCGCCGGATGTTCCACAACCGTAGTAATAATCTCATTACGCTCAGGTTGGGCTTTTATAGCCGAGAGGATAGCTGTCGAATCCGACTCTGTACCACAGGACGTGAATATGATTTCTGAATCATGATTCGCGCCCAGCAGGTTTTGAATTTGTTTACTGGCTTTTTTCAGCGCAAACCCGACTTTGTTACCGAATTCATGGATAGAGGATGGATTCCCGAACTGTTCCGTAAAATACGGCAACATATCCTGTACGATTTGCGGATCCACCATGGTGGATCCGCAAATCGTACAGGATATGTTGCCGTATTTTACGGAACAGTTCGGGAATCCATCCTCTATCCATGAATTCGGTAACAAAGTCGGGTTTGCGCTGAAAAAAGCCAGTAAACAAATTCAAAACCTGCTGGGCGCGAATCATGATTCAGAAATCATATTCACGTCCTGTGGTACAGAGTCGGATTCGACAGCTATCCTCTCGGCTATAAAAGCCCAACCTGAGCGTAATGAGATTATTACTACGGTTGTGGAACATCCGGCGGTACTCAGCCTGTGTGAGTATCTTGAGAAAGAGGGCTATAAAGTCCACTATCTGAAGGTAGATAAAAAAGGGCGCTTGGACCTGGATGAATACAAATCGCTTTTAAGTTATAAGGTCGCGATTGTGTCGGTCATGTGGGCGAACAACGAATCCGGCACCTTGTTTCCCGTCGTTGAAATGGCTGAAATGGCGAATGCGGCAGGCGTAATGTTCCATACCGATGCTGTTCAGGCGGTAGGTAAAATCCCGCTTGACATCAAGAATACCAAGATTGACATGTTATCTTTATCCGGTCATAAATTGCATGCGCCCAAGGGTATTGGTGTTCTTTATTTACGCAGAGGTGTGCGTTTCCGTCCCTTATTACGTGGAGGTCACCAGGAACGTGGTCGCCGAGCGGGTACTGAAAACAGCACGTCGATTATTGGTCTAGGAAGAGCCGCAGAAATGGCACTTGAGCACATTGAGTTTGAAAATACAACAGTAAAAGCAATGCGTGACAGACTCGAGCAGGGAATCCTGAAGCCGTGCCGCATTGTTTTGTGACCGGCGACCCGGATAACCGGTTGCCAAATACGGCGAATATCGCCTTTGAGTACGTTGAGGGTGAAGCAATATTGATGTTGTTGAATAAGAAAGGCATTGCCGCATCCAGTGGGTCTGCCTGTACCTCGGGCTCACTTGAGCCTTCGCATGTCATGCGGGCTATGGACATACCATATACAGCCGCGCACGGGTCAATTCGTTTTTCTTTGTCACGCTATAACACAATGGAAGAAGTTGAAAAAGTGATCGCCGTGGTGCCAGACATTATCGCACAATTACGAAAATTGTCGCCATACTGGGCAGGGGAAGGTCCGGTAGAGGAACCAGAAAAGGCATTCGCGCCGGTTTATGCCTGATAAGGGCTTGAAGAACAAACGATTGAGCAGCCATCCCATGATGGCTGTTTTTTTTACGTTAAGAAAGCCGCAACAGACAGGGAGTGCAAGGAATCGTGTGCTGTTTATTACATCTGGGACTGATTGTCTGTGTGATATGTGTGACAAAATACACCTGGGTACAATCGTAAGCGATTGAAATCACGATCAAATAACTATGGCACGCCGGTTGCAAGACAAAATATAAAGTGACTTCAGGTGAGTCAGTATGGAAAACCAGCAAACAGTAATCATTGACGATACGACGTTGCGTGATGGTGAACAGTCGGCCGGAGTTGCATTCAGTCTTGATGAAAAGATCTTGATTGCTTCTCATCTTGATGGTCTGGGAATTCAAGAGCTCGAGGTCGGCATTCCGGCAATGGGTCGGGAAGAACAAGAAAGTATCAGGGCTATCACCGATCTTGATTTAAATGCGAAGCTGATGGTCTGGAGCCGTATGCATGCGCGTGACATCCAGCTATGTCGTGGTATTCCGGTAGATATGATTGATCTCTCAATTCCGGTGTCTGACCAACAGATTTATCGAAAAATCGGTCAACAAAGGTCATGGGTTATACAACAGATTAAAAATCTTGTCCCAAAGGCAGTGGACATGGGCTTGGGTGTTTGTGTTGGAGGTGAAGATGCATCCAGGGCCGACAAGGATTTCTTACGCGTGGTAGTAGAAACCGAGCAGGAGGCAGGGGCGAGAAGATTTCGTTTCGCCGACACGGTTGGAATCATGGAGCCGTTCGGGGTATATGAGACGATAAAACAGTTATATGCGGACACAGATTTAGAGCTGGAAATGCATGCTCATGATGATCTGGGGATGGCAACGGCAAATACTCTAGCTGCGGCTCGTGCGGGTGCATCACATGTCAATACTACCGTGCACGGCCTCGGTGAAAGAGCCGGCAATGCACCACTTGAAGAGGTTGTTGTCGCTCTTAAACATCATTATGGAATTGAGACTTCTGTTGAATTAAGCAACTACTCGGCAGTATCAAGACTTGTCTCCGAGGCATCAGGGCGTCCTGTGGCCTGGTCGAAAAGCCTGGTTGGTGAAGGTGTGTTCACGCATGAAGCAGGAATACATGTCGATGGTATGCTGAAAGATGTGAGTAATTATCAAGGTGTGGATCCGTCAATCGTAGGACGCAAGCATACTTTAATTCTGGGTAAACACTCAGGATCGAGCGCGGTAATACAGGCTTATGCCGAAGCCGGCATAGCGTTGACCCAGAGTCAGGCGGATAGATTATTGGGCTTTATACGAAATTATGTGACAGAGCACAAAAAACAACTCGATAGCCGAGAGTTGGAATTTATATATCTTCGCATGTTCCGGGAAAGTCACCGTTGCCAGGTGCATTAGGAGTCACAATGTCTTCACAATCTGCCATTGGCGAACAACAAGATAGGCCGGGCTTTTGGGCGACTATTAAAGACGATATAGCCTGTGTATTCGAACGTGATCAGGCAGCCCGATCGAGACTTGAGGTTATGACAACATATCCTGGAGTTCATGCCATCATAACCTATCGCATAGCCAATAAATTATGGCGCATGAACAGGAAATACTCCGCCAGGCTGTTGGCGTATTTCGCCCGAATCTGGACAACAATCGATATTCACCCCGGTGCCACGATAGGCAGAAGATTTTTTATTGATCATGGCTCAGTAGTGGTTATTGGTGAAACCGCGGAAATAGGTAACGATGTTACCCTTTATCACGGCGTAACGCTGGGTGGAACTTCATGGAGTCAAGGAAAGCGACATCCAACTCTTGAACATGGAGTCGTAGTGGGCGCAGGAGCAAAAATACTCGGTCCGATAACGATCGGTTGCGGAGCAAAAGTCGGCGCCAACTCGGTGGTAATAAAGCCGGTTCCTGCAGGCAAAACGATTGTTGGTATACCAGGAAAGATTGTACAAAGCCGCAGTGTGGGATCGTTAAACCCCTATGAGGTGGATCTCAACCATCATCTTATTCCCGATCCGGTAGCCGATGCCATAAGTTGCCTGGTCGACCGTATAGCGCAATTGGAGTCACAACTCAATCCGGTTTCTGAAGGCGAAAAAGTGAATTGTGAAGAATGTTCGGCCAGTGATGTATGTGAGAGTGATTCAGACAAGGAAGAAATTCTCAAATCAGCTTGAATAGTAGGAGGAAAAGTGGACTTCCTGGATTTTGAAGGCACCGAGCTATATTTTGATGAACCGGTTAGTGAAGAGGTTGAAGAACTTCTGGCTCATGCTTCGGACGAAGGAAGAAATGATGAGGCAGAAACATTTTTGATGAGAGCATATTTTCTGCAACCTGAACACTTCACGGTCTTGGTAGCGGTTTACCGTTTTTATTATTATACGCAACGATATAAAGACGCATTAATTATTGCAGACAGGGTGATAGGCATTTGTTCAGAAAAACTTAAGTTAAATACAGATTGGTCATTAGTAAGCAATGATGACATATCCAAGTCAGCGAGAATATCAATGGTCTTAACTCGTTTCTACTTGTTCGCATTAAAGTCTAGCGGTTATATATTATTGAGAATGGAACGAATAGATGAGGCGCTGGCACGACTTAAAAAACTATCCGCACTAGATCCATCGGATCAATTTGGATCTTCGCCATTGATAGAAATCGCTGGTGAATATCTGGTGTCTGCCAGAAGAAACAGCTTTAGAGCCATTTGAATATTTAAGTTATGGAGAAGACCAATGTCCGAAACCGATTTTGAACTTGATATGGAAGAACTGAGTAGTGCCGAGGATTTCTTTGATTATTTCGAAATTGAGTATAATCAATCTGTTGTGCATGTGAATCGACTGCATATATTACAGCGATTCCACGACTATCTCGGACAGATCGATTGCAAACCGGAGACAGAGCCGGAGTTGCGGCAACTATACACTGATTTATTAAAAGCGGCTTATAATGATTTTGTTGTATCGGATGCATTGACAGAAAAGGTATTTAAAGTATTCAAAATGCATGAGGCGCAGGAAACATTCGTCTCAGTGACTGATCTCAAGTTGACACAATGAGTTACCAATTATGAAGCCGCGCTACGAATATGGTGACGAAGTAAGATTGACTAGAAATGTCAGAAACGACGGTACCTATCCTGGGCTGGAGATAGGGGACTTCCTGGTGCGGCGAGGCAGCTTAGGTTATGTCCTCGACGTTGGTACGTATTTACAAGATCAGCTCATATACAAAGTGCACTTTATGGATGCTGATAAAATGGTTGGCTGCCGAGAAGAAGAATTAATTCCAGGCGATGCACCTTGGAACCCCAGTAAATTCGAGTTCAGGGACAAAGTTGTAAATACCATACCTCTGTCCATTAACGGCGAGTTGTTAATTGCAGAAAACAGCAAGGGGGAAGTTATCAAAGTTTTACGCGATGCTCCCGGTGGGGTTCAATATCATGTGCGCTTCCCAGGAAAAACCTTGCAAGTGCCAGAAAGGTGCTTGGACTCATTTAAAGAGCAGAAAGATTCGGACTGGAGATTTCAGTGACAGAGCAGCTCTAGACAGAACAAAGAAAACAACCACCTGAATATGCCTATCACATACTTCGCAGCGCGTTGGAAAAATATGGAAGAAATATCGCTGAGTTGAATACCAATGAGCTTGCAGCAGTATGCCAGCGTGCAGACAAAAGTTTTGATCTGGAGAGTAAGGTAATAGGCAGTGCCGAAGCAGAAAATGTTCTGATTAGTCAGGAGCAGATAGAAAAGGCATTACATGAAGTCGAATCCCGCTATGAAAATAGAGAAGACTTCATTTCAGACCTTGAAGATAATGGTATATCTGAAAGCGCACTTGCAAGAGCCTTGTACCGTGAGTTGGTTTTTGACTTAGTAATGAATAAAGTTGCCAGTAATGCTGCGCAGGTTAGCGAGTTGGACCTGCAGTTGTATTATCAAATGCACAAAGATAAATTCACTAAACCAGAAACCCGCCAAGCCAGACATATCCTGATTACCGTGAATGACAGCTTTACCGAAAATCAGCGTGACATGGCGCTGGATCGCATGCAGAAATTACAGGAAAGAGTTAAAAAAAACCCCTCCAAGTTCCAACATCTTGCCATGCAGAATTCCGAATGCCCCACGGCTTTACAAGGTGGTGACCTTGGAATAATCACCAAAAACACGCTTTTCCCGGCGCTTGATGTCGCCTTATTCGAATTAAAAGAAGGGCAGGTGAGTCCGGTTATTGAAAGTGAACTAGGCTTCCATGTTCTTTTCTGCGAAAAGATATATTCGCCGATGAAAATAAGCTATTCGGAAGCAAAGCCAAGAATCAAGCTCGTATTAGATGAGCGACAGCGACGTAATTGTCAGAAAGCCTGGATAAAAAACCTGGGAGTAGCTTAATGGAGCATGAACCAACACCTTCCTGTTCATTTTGCAGTAGTGTATATTCGTCAGATAATCCACTTATTGTCGGGCAAAATGGCCATATCTGTGAATCCTGTGTGCAACTTGCCAGCCAGGTAGTGGGGAACTGGGGTCGCAAGCGGGTTGCCTCTAAGCAGTTATCTGAGCCTTTGCCACCGTTCGATATCAAAACACGTCTTGACGATTATATTATTGGCCAGGATCTTGCCAAAGAAGCTCTGTCAGTAGCAATATATAATCATTATAAGCGACTTCAATATGAAGTTAAAAGCCAGAAGATATCAGAAGCAGGAGATTCTATTGAGGTCGATAAATCGAATATTCTTTTATTAGGACCTTCTGGAACAGGTAAAACACTGCTGGCCAGTACCTTGGCAAAAATAGTCGGCGTACCATTTGCGATAGCGGATGCTACCACACTTACACAAGCCGGTTATGTCGGGGACGATGTTGAGACTATCCTCTATCGTCTGCTTGATGCCGCCGAAGGAAACAAAGAACTTGCTGAGTGGGGAATCGTCTACATCGATGAAATTGACAAACTTGCCCATCGTAGTGAGGGTGCGCATGGCGCGCGGGATGTGTCTGGAGAAGGCGTTCAACAATCGCTGCTGAAATTGGTGGAAGGCACAGAAGTCAGATTGTCGCAAAAAAGTGGTCACAAGGAGAAAACCTCTGATATTACATTGAATACCCGGAATATTCTGTTTATCGCCGGTGGCGCGTTTGCAGGACTTGAGTCAATTGTAACTAAGCGCGTTTCGCCTAAGAATACGGCTATCGGATTTCACGCCCACGTCAATAAAGAGCATGACGAGCCTGAAGTCAAAATGGTTTTAAAGGATACGCATGCGGACGATTTACGACATTTCTGATTAATACCGGAATTTATAGGAAGATTCCCAGTCATTACTGCGCTGGATCACTTGAATGCAGAAGATCTTGTGCGGGTGTTAACTGAGCCGAAAAACGCCTTGGTTAAACAGTATCAGCAAATATTCCAGTATGATGGAGTGGCGCTTGAGTTTACCGAAACTGCTTTACTTGCTATTGCCGAGGAAGCTATTGGCCGGGGTACCGGGGCTCGCGGCTTACGCGGTGTCATGGAAGAATTATTACAGAAAACGATGTTCGATATCCCATCAAGGAAGAATGTGCGCCATTGTGTTGTCCATAAAGAGGCGGTGTTGGGGGAAACAGGTATCTATTTGATGGACGATGAGGTCTCTAAAAATGAGCCCGATCTGGATGATGTGTCACCTCGTGAAGAGTCTTTGAACGGTAACGGTTAGACATATGCGCGAAATAATATTCCGCTGTTGACGAAAAAAACCCGGCTGTAGGTATTGATATTTATCGGTCCTTTCTTTCGATGGTTTCCGGGTCAGCGGTAATCGTGCGATAGATTTCAATTCTGCTCCCTTCTTCAACCTTACTGTCAAGCTTTACAAGCTTGCCGAAAACGCCAACTTTTTGTTTGCTAAGATCGATGTCAGGAAACCGCTCGAGAATACCGGACTTGGCGATGATATCGTTAACCGAACAGGCATCATCTACGTCAAGTTTCAGCCAGGCATTCTTCCTCCCGTTTGCATAGGCTACACTGACTTTCATAATCTGTACCTCCTGTCAACTGGCGGTAACCGGTTCATTGTTACTGACGTCGACTGCTGATTCTTCCTGTCGATCGGAGGTTCTTGAATCGATCATTCTTTTTCCTGCGAGGATAAAACCCAGCGCAATAAAGCCACCTGGTGGTAACACGGCTAACAAAAAACCACGATAGTCAGGAATCAGCTGCAGTTCAAGAAATTTAAAGCTGCCGCCAAGTAACAAGCTGGCGTTTGCAAATAGTGTTCCGCTGCCGATTATCTCTCTAACTGCACCAAGTATAACGAGGGACAAGGTAAAGCCAAGACCCATCATTAAGCCATCGAATACAGACATTCTGATGTTATTGTGCGAGGCAAAAGACTCGGCGCGTCCAAGTATGGCGCAATTGGTAACGATAAGCAGGATGAATAAACCAAGTACCTTATGTAGATCGTGTAACCAGGCATTCATAGTCATATCCACCAAAGTAACTACAGTTGCGATCAGTAAAACAAAAACAGGAATCCGAACATCAGGGGTTATCAGATCCCGGATAATGGAAACAGAAAAACCTGAGAGCACTAATACAGTTAGAGTGGCTATACCCATCCCCAACCCGTTCGTCGCTGTTCCCGTGACCGCCAGCAATGGGCATAGTGCCAGCATTTGGGACATAACAACATTGTTATCCCAAAGCCCTTCTTTAGCAATTTGCTTGTAATTTGCGCTCATAACCCGATTCCTGTATTACTTGTCTTTGTGTGTAGGTTTGCTGACTGTACCTGTTTGCTTCGATGAATATGCTAGTAACTCGGATTTATTGTCCTGGAAGAAATCCAAACCAGTCTTTACCGCTTTTACCACGCCGCGGGGAGTGATTGTCGCGCCACTGAATTGGTCAAATATACCACCATCCTTTTTGACAGCCCATTTGCTATCTTCGGTGTTGGTTAGCGAAAGCCCATTGAATGACAGAATCCACGGCGTCTTTTCAGCCTCTATTTTGTCACCCAGGCCGGGTGTTTCACTGTGAGAGAGGACTCTGACGCCAAGAATATCACCCTTGCTGTCTACGGACATTAATAACTGAATTTCTCCACCATAACCGTTACCCGATATTTGATAAGCCAAGGCGGTGATTGTATTGTTTTTCGTACCACGATAGACGTTAATGACTTTTCCTTGGTACTGTATGGATATTTGATTGTCTAACAGATTGTTATCATGGAGTCCGCTCGGCACTACTTGAAGTAATGATTTCTGCATGTCCTCTGCATGTCGTTGTGCAATAGCGTCCTTGGTCGTTATATTTGCCAGCAAAAGCAGTATGGCTGACAATGTCGCAACCCCGCCTAATAGAGCGGATTGATACGTTACGCGTGATTGATAACTCGGTTTATCAGACATTATCGCCTGGATCCTCATATTGCAGCGGTTGACCGCGGCCATCGCGACCATAGATCCGAGGTTTAAAATAATGATCTATTAAAGGAGTCATGGCATTCATTAATAATACAGCGAATCCCATTCCTTCTGGGTAACCCGCCCAGGTACGAATTACAAAAACCAATAAACCGATGCCGGCGCCAAATATGATCTGTCCTAGGCGGGTAACAGGTGAGGTGACCAAGTCTGTTGCAATAAAAAAAGCCCCTAAGATCGCTCCTCCGCTGAATATATGGTATATGGCGTCAGCATAACGGTCTGGGGCGTATAGGTGGAAAAAGGTCGCCAACAGTCCCAACGTTGTTAGCATCGCTACAGGAATATGCCAACTGATAACACGTGTCAGAAGCAGGAAAACACCGCCTGCCAGCAGCAGTATGGCTGATGTTTCGCCCAGACTTCCTGGTACGTTTCCAAACCCCATCTTCAATGGAGAATAAATACCAATCAAGGCATTGCCAAGAGAAATATTCCTACCCAGCTCTGTTTTGACGTGGCCAAGCAATGATGCGCTGCTCACCGCATCCAGTTGATTGCCTTGATTAAATACAATGGACAGTGACTGAAGTAGGTCAGGCGTATTGACGCTGAATAAGGGCTGCGGTGTGACCCAGGTCGTCATTTCCAGTGGAAAAGAAATCAGTAATGCGACCCTGGCTACCATCGCCGGATTAAACAGGTTCTGCCCAAGCCCTCCAAATACATGCTTGCCAATGATAATGGCCAGCAGAGAACCGACCACTCCAATCCACCATGGCGCCCAGGGCGGCAGGGTCATAGCCAGTAGCCAGCCGGTCAGTAATGCCGATCCATCAAACAGATACAGCTTTATGGGTTTTCCTGCGGACATCAGGCAGACTGTTTCCGCAAGTAAGGCCGCAATAATGGTTACCATAAACAGTAACACCGCCGGCAGTCCAAATTGATAGAGTCCGAACAAGGTTGCCGGAAAAATGGCTGCTATGACCAGTAACATTGTCTTACGAACGCTGCTGCGTTCGTGATTGAACGGTCCGCTGATTAACGTTGGACTGCTCATGCTTCCGCCTTTAGTTCAGCTTTTTGTTTTGCTTTCTTTTTTGCTTCCGCCTCCGCTTTTCGTTTTGCCAGCATTTCGCGTTTCGCTTGGGCCAATCTTTCCATTCGTTGGGATCGAGCCTCTGCCAGGCGTTTAGTCTCCTCCTGTTTTTGCTTTTTTCGTTGCTCTTGTCTCAGTGCACCCTTTGCATGATTGAAATATTGAACCAATGGTATGTGTGAGGGGCAAACATACGAACATGAACCACAGGAAATACAATCCAAGAGACCTATTCTACTGGCGCCCTCAAGATCCTGATGTCTGGTGAAAGCGGCCATTTCCAGTGGCACGAGTCCACAGGGGCAGGCTTGAACACAACTGCTGCAGCGGATACATGGCATTACAGGCTTGCTGGCTATTTCATCTTTCGTGAATGCCAGTACGGAGCCACTACCCTTGACGATCGGCGCATCGATACCAGGTAGGGGCTGGCCCATCATTGGCCCGCCGCTTAATAATTGTGCGGGTTCTTCTACGGTTCCATTACATTCCGCGATCAATGTGGATATAGGCGTGCCAATCGGTACTTCAAGGTTTGCGGGACTGCTAATGGCGCCCCCGGATACGGTTACCACGCGCGAAATCAACGGCCGATGATATCGGATTGCATTATGAACCGCATGAGCAGTTGCCACATTGTGAACTACTACTCCAATATGGGCTGTCAGATTCTGTGCAGGAGTTTCTTTACCTGTGAGCGCTTGAACTAGGTGCTTTTCTGATCCCATTGGATACTGAGTTGGAACTTTCACTACGCTAATACTAGGCCATTCCTTGCATGAATCTGCCATGGATTTAATAGCCTCAGGTTTATTGGATTCGATGGCGATCAGTGTTCTGTCTACCTTCAACGCATGTGCCATAATTCGTACGCCATCGATGATTTCCCCAGCCTGTTCCCGCATCAGCCGATCATCACAGGTAAGATAAGGTTCGCATTCGGACCCATTGATAACCAGAGTCGTGAGATTGAATCGTTCTGCGAGTCCCAATTTAACGGCGGAAGGGAATGTCGCTCCACCCATACCGACAATACCTGCCTGCGCAACCCGTTCCGCGATTTCCTGACTCGACAGCTTAAATGGATCCGTGGGGGGTGGGAGGTTCACCCATTGATCCTTTCCATCGGTTTCTAATACCACCGTGCGTACTTTTAAGCCGGAAGGATGTGGTGCAGTGTGCTTGGTAATTTTAAGTACAGTACCTGAGGTGGGTGCGTGTATAGGTGCGGATATAGCCCCCTGATTATGTGCCAGTAACTGTCCCTTCAACACCCGGTCCCCTCGTTTCACGACGGGTTCTGCCGGAGCCCCAATATGTTGTTGCAGTGGAATATAGAGCCTTTCTGGTAGCGCAATACGCCGTATCGCCACTTTGGCGGTCTCAGCCTTACGGGGTTTGGGGTGCACCCCGCCGCGAATACGGAATAATTTGACTTTTGCCAGGCTCATGAATGATCCTACGCGGCAGTAGCCGGCAGAGGCCAATACCAATCTTGGACAGATTTGGCTATCGGTCGCATCGACACGCATTCGGTCGGACAGATATCTACACATTTTTCACAACCGGTACAGGCCTCGCTCAGTACGGTATGAATCTGCTTGGGACCTCCCATGATGGCATCCGTAGGGCAGCGTTTGAAACATTTCATGCAGCCAATACAAAGATCCTCTTTAATATGGGCCAGCATCGGTGCTTTTTCCTCCATTGCCGATAAATCAGCATCAATCCCCATAATATTGGCCAGTGTGAGGGCAATCGATTTACCGCCGGGAGGACAAATAGTGACATCGGCTTTTCCTTCGGCAATGGCCTGAGCCGCCGGTCCACAACCCGGAAAACCACATTGCCCACATTGCGAGCCAGGTAGCAAGCCCTCAATCTGTTCCTGCAATGGATTGCCTTCCACGCGGAGATAGCGTGCAGCAGTGCCCAATAATGCTCCTAATATTAATCCCAACAGGGTAAGACTCAGGATGGCAGCGAATATCATGTCCTTTCTCCCTTTAAGCAGTGGTTAATCCGGAAAAGCCCATAAAAGCCAGCGACAACAATCCGGCTACAATAAATCCAATAGGTGCGCCTTCAAATAAAGCTGGAACTTCCGATATCGCAAGGCGCTCTCTAAGTCCAGCGAAAATCACCATCACCAGAGTGAAGCCTAGTGCTGAGCCGAAGCCGTACAACACACTCTCCATGAAGCTGTTTTCCTCTTGTACATTCAGCAGCGCAACTCCAAGCACCGCGCAATTGGTTGTGATCAAAGGCAGGAAAATACCGAGCACCTGATACAGGGCCGGAGAGAATCGCTTGATAATCATTTCCGTGAACTGAACGACGGCTGCAATCACAAGAATAAAAGTGAGAATCCTGAGAAATCCGATATCCAGTGGTTCAAGCACAAAGTGCTCCAATATCCAGCTATTGACCGCGGCCAGAGTCAGCACGAATGTGGTGGCGAAGCCCATGCCGAGAGCGGAATCCAGTTTGTTGGATACCCCCATGAAAGGGCAGAGTCCCAGAAACTTTACCAGAACCACATTGTTCACCAGCGCTGTGGTGAGAATGAGTAACAGATATTCAGTCATTGCATAAATTCCTGCGTATGATGGAGTACAAGTGCATCAACTATGCCAGGGGTACTGCCACGTTCTAAGGTCTTGTTTATCTGGAGGGTCGTGAAGTAACCATAAAGAAACGCACTAAAAAAAGGGCTTTTTTTGTTGCATGCACTACAGTCGAGCGGAGGTCCAGAGGCCTTTGTTATAAAGACGACATAGGCTAATGTTTTGTTTGTGATTTTACAGATAGTTAGCTATGGGTATGTTTTTTGCTCTAATAAAACCATTTGATTACATTTGAGATCCGTCATGTCACAGAGAGAAGTGGCTCCCGAAAGAATGGCCCAGGTCCTGGGCAGCTTTCTTTCTGCACCCCCGAGTGGAACGCCTCTGGAACTGATCGAAGCGTTCGGCAAGGTCGTCAAAGTGGGGGATGGTATCCTGCCGCCCCGGGTGTTTTTCGAGGCTGTCGAGCAATCCCCCGTAGCCATCTCCATTACGGATATCAAGGCCAATATCATTTATGCCAATGAGTCATTCCAACAGCTAACCGGTTACCCACTGGAGGAATTACTGGGCAGAAACCAGTCAATTCTGTCGTATAAAGTTACGCCTCCAGAGGTTTACAAAGGACTCTGGTCCAGGTTGCTGGATAAAAAATCCTGGACTGGTTTATTGATCAATAAACGCAAGGATGGAGAACGCTACTTGGCTAACTTAACCGTTTCTCCTGTGCTTGGCATGGATGGAGAAACGAGTTATTTCCTGGCGATGCATCGTGATGTAACTGATGTTCATGAGCTGGAACGTCGGGTTACCAACCAGAAGATGCTTATCGAATCGGTGGTCGACGCCTCTCCGATAGTAACCGTGCTTCTGGATTCAGCAGGTAAGGTGATTCTTGATAATCAGGCCTATAAAAAACTATTAAGTGACCTGCATAGTAAGGAACCGGCACAAGTCTTTCTTTCCCAGTTACGCCATGTGATTCCAGATATACAAACGGCTTGTGAACATCGCTTGACATTTAGCGATGAAGAAGTACGTTTAGTGATGGGCGATGATATAAAACTAACACGATGGTATTCATGTTCATCCGTATGGGTGAATGAATTTCTGGAAGGCGCGGAAAACTATTTCACGGACACAGATAAACAGTGTTTATTACTGGTTGCCAAAGATATCACGGTACAGAAAAAACAACAGGAGAAAATAAAAACCAACGCCATGCGGGCATTGATGGCCGAGCAACGCCTGAGAGAGTCGACGCGTGAAACACTGTCTGGTGCAATATATCAATTGCAGGGGCAGCTTAATCAGATCTCGGCGGTGTTGGCTATCGCGGACAATATGATCGAGGATAATAAGAATGATTCATTAATCAATGCTATGCGGGACATATTGCATGCAGGCGAGAGTGTCATGGCTGGATTACACCGTGCCTCACCGAGTAATGAGACGGAAACCATGATCAATATGGTCTTTTATGATGTTGTAAAAGACGTTTTGGAACTTAATACCAAGCGCTTCCTTAGTGCAGGTATACAGATCATCATTGAAAACATTGATTCTCTGCCCATTATCCGAGGTCATCAATATGGGTTGCGCAGCCTGGTTCACCATTTATTGGATAATGCCATTATTGCAGTGTCGGATCCCGCGGTAAGACTTCGTGAAATAACCATATCAGCGAAATACAGGAGAGGTGTGTTAGAGCTTTCCATCCGAGACACCGGACAGGGAATGGAAAAGGAAAAAAGGCTGCAGGTTTTTGAACCCTTCTTTTCAGGTTGGGGCTATGAGCAGGGGCACGCCGGTATGGGATTGACGCTGGCCCTGGAGGAAGCCAGGCGTCATGGCGGAAGCCTGGAAATTGATTGTGATTGTGAACGGGGTTGTGGCGTCTTGTTGGCGATTCCGGTGATAGTCGATGCAGAACGGTCTGACGAAATAGTGTAGGAATTACTGATGATGGTAGCAAGTAACAGCCCAGAAGATCGTCACCAGCTCGTGGAAGCGGAACTGGAGGCGCTGTTTCGTGTAAGTCAGGTGCTGAGTCGAAGTCTTCATCTGCAGAAAACCTTGCAGGAAGTCCTCAAACTGTTGAATGATGATGGACATTTGAGCAGTGGCATGGTCAGCTTGCTGAATGAGAAGAGTGGAGAACTTATTGTTACCGCTTTACACAATCATAACCTGCAGGCTATAGAAAGAACCCGTTATGGAGAAGGAGAGGGTCTGGTCGGTAGCATCATGAAAATGGCGCAGCCGTTGATCGTAGATAAAATAGCCGATGAACCACGATTTCTGGATCGGCTGGGTATTTATGATCCACATCTGCCGTTTATTGGAGTGCCTATCCGAATCCTGGAGGGGGAACCGGTTGGCGTTATGACTGCACAGCCTCCCGATCAATATCAACTCTATGAGCACGCACGATTCCTGGAAATGGTGGCTAATCTCATTGGTCAATCGGTCCGTCTTGCCCGCATCGTTGAAAAAGAGCGTGAAGCGCTGCTCGATGAACGTAATCAGCTTAAGCGCGCTATTGCAGGTGCACACGGTTTTGACAGCATTGTCGGGCATACAGCAGTTATGCGGCGGATCTTTGAGCAAATCCGGCAAGTTGCAAAGTGGAATACCACCGTGTTGATCCGGGGGGAATCAGGCACCGGTAAGGAATTGATTGCCAATGCCATTCACTATAATTCGCCGCGAGTAAATGGCTCTTTTGTGAAACTAAATTGCGCAGCACTACCCGAGAATCTACTTGAATCCGAATTGTTTGGTCATGAGAAGGGGGCATTCACCGGTGCGACTGCTCAGCGTAAGGGACGCTTTGAGCAGGCTGATGGCGGAACGCTGTTCTTGGATGAAGTGGGGGAGATATCGCCCGCTTTCCAGGCGAAATTATTACGTGTTTTACAGGAAGGCGAATTTGAGCGTGTTGGTGGCATAAAAACCATTAAGGTGGATGTGCGACTGATTGCAGCCACTAACCGTGATCTGGAATCCGAGGTAAAGGAGGGCTCCTTTCGGGAAGATCTTTACTACCGACTCAACGTGATGCCTTTATTTATGCCGCCTCTCAGAGATCGCATTGAGGACATTCCAGATCTGGCAAAATTTCTGATTGATAAAATATCCAAAAACCAGGGCAGGACTTTAGATATCAGGGATAGTGCGGTACGTAAGTTAATTCGCTATGACTGGCCCGGTAATGTTCGCGAGCTGGAGAATTTCCTTGAGCGATCGGCTATCATGAGTGAGGATGGTATCATAGATTGTGATGTGATCGATCTCACCAGTCTCGAGGAACGCCTACAGCCGGGTGATATGCCATCCGCTAAAGCCAAAGTGGATTATTCGGACCCTAGTATTGATGAAAGAGAAAAAGTAATTGCTGCATTGGAGGAGTCGGGATGGGTCCAGGCAAAGGCTGCCAGATTACTGGGTATGACTCCGCGACAAATTGCCTACCGAATACAAACCCTGAATATAAAAGTCAGACAAATCTGACAATTCTCTGTGGCCTCACTTAGGTAAATCAAACCATTACTGGCAGTATTATCTGGTACGTCAGTGTAATATCATTTTTCGACCTCCCGCCCTCTCCGGGGGGGTTCTCTACTTAGTCCATGAGAAGGAAATCATGGAATTAATCGCATTTTTTCCTGTGGTATAGCTAACAGATTGTTTCACCCAAGCTGTGTGCTTTATCACAAAGCAGGTTTGTCTGTTTTTTTTTTAAATCAGATATATCAAAATATCTATATATAACAGTATGATAGGATATTCCTTCTGGATAGGCACGCTGCTTGCAAATAAACAAGCAAACCTCTCATTCATACCAGGAGACAATAATGGAACTGACTGTACTGGGACAAACAGACAATGAAGAATCAGGTGGTTGTTCATCGGGTAGCTGTGGCAGTACCGATGATCAGCTTTCACATCTTCCTGATCATATTCGAGAAAAAGTTCACAATCACCCCTGTTATTCAGAAGAGGCGCACCACCATTTTGCAAGGATGCATGTCGCAGTGGCTCCTGCCTGTAATATACAGTGCCATTATTGCAACCGGAAATACGATTGCGCCAATGAGTCACGCCCAGGTGTTGTATCAGAATTGCTGTCTCCCGACCAAGCGGTTAAAAAGACAATGGCTGTCGCAGCAACCATTCCACAGATGACAGTCCTGGGTATTGCCGGACCTGGTGATCCTCTGGCGAACCCGGAACGGACCTTCGAAACGTTCCGTCAGTTGTCTGAAAAAGCTCCGGACATCAAATTGTGTGTATCGACCAATGGACTGGCTCTGCCTGCGGCTGTGGATGAATTGGCGAAGCACAATATTGATCACGTCACGATTACTATCAATACGGTGGATCCGGAAGTCGGTGCCAAAATCTATCCCTGGATTTACTGGAATAACCGGCGGATAAAAGGTGTAAAAGGAGCAAAAATCCTGATTGAGCAGCAACAGAAAGGTTTGGAAATGCTGACTTCAAGAGGGATCCTGGTCAAGGTCAATTCCGTCATGATTCCCGGCGTGAATGATGAGCACCTGAAGGAAGTCAGCCGCATTGTTAAGGAAAAAGGTGCCTTCCTTCATAATGTCATGCCACTGATTGCTGAGGCTGAACACGGTACATTCTATGGTGTCATGGGGCAGCGGGGTCCGACTCATGATGAGCTGCAAAAACTGCAGGATGCTTGTGCGGGCGATATGAATATGATGCGGCATTGCCGACAATGCCGGGCTGATGCAGTGGGCTTGCTGGGTGAAGACCGTGGTGAAGAATTCACGCTGGACAAGATCGAGGAAATGGATATCGATTATGAAACCGCCATGGTTAAGCGCGCGGAAGTCCATGCCGCAATTGCAGAGGAACTAGAGGCCAAGAACAATGCACCCAAGGAAGCATTGGTCACTTTGTCGGGTATCAAGCATAAAGACACCAGGCCGGTGTTAATGGCAGTTGCCACATCAGGTGGCGGTGTCGTCAACCAACACTTCGGTCATGCAAAAGAGTTCCTGATCTATGAAGCTAATGCATTAGACGTACGCTTTATAAGTCACCGCAAGGTCGAAGATCTTTATTGCAGTGGAGGTGATACCTGAGGTGATGGCGAGACTGTTTTACAGAAAATCATTAAAGTCTTAGACGGTTGCGAGGCGGTTATTTGCTCTAAGATTGGTTATGAACCATGGTCTCAATTGGAAGAGGCCGGAATCATACCGAATGGAGAGCATGCCATGGAACCAATTGAAGATGCCGTCGCTGCGGTCTATAAGGAAATGGCGGATAACGGCGCTTTGGATGAAAAATCCGAAGAAACATCATCAATGGCTACTGCCTTAGGAGTCGAAACATGTCTTTTTCAATCGTTGAAAGCTGTGTTAGTTGTTATGCCTGCTCGATGGTATGTCCTACTGAAGCAATATATCTGGGGGACAAACATTTCCTCGTTGATTCAAAAAAATGTACAGAATGCGAAGGCGACTATGCTGACTCGCAATGTGCCAGCATTTGTCCGATAGAGGGTGCCATCCTTAATGGCATGGGTAATATAGCCAATCCGGCTGGTTCTCTGACGGGAATTCCACCCGCCATGATGGAGGCGGCAATGGCAGAGATGCAGGCGCGTTGAGGAGAATTGAAATGAAGACTCTGTGTCACACTGATTTTTCTTATGGTAAACGCCCAAGGTCCTCGATATCGGTTCTAGTCAATAGATTGCGTAACCGTGTAACTATTCTTTGCTCGGCATTTATCATTAATCAGATTTCAGGCTGGTCCTCTAGCAGGGGCATTCAAGAACAGCATGTGGCACCGAAGCGGGTATGGCAAAGACGTAGCGCGTTGCTGCAACTATTAAACCATCACTAAAACACGCAACATGGCCGAGGTGATATTCTATGAAAAGCCGGGTTGCATCAATAATACACAGCAGAAGAAGCTGCTCAGAGGTTCGGGGCACACGGTTAGCCTATGATTTACTTGGCCAAGAGTGGTCAAAAAATCAGTTACGCCGTTTTTTAGCCGAACTTCCGGTAAGTGATTGGTTTAATATGTCAGCACCAGCGGTTAAAAACGGAGTCATTGATGTTTTTACAGTAAATGGTGATGAAGCATTGGAACTGATGTTGGATGATCCTCTGTTAATACGTCGGCCACTTATGCAAGTCAAGGATATGTATAGAGTAGGTTTCGATGCTCAGGCTGTGCATGACTGGATTGGGCTTGAAAAAGCTGACAGTATGGATGACCTGGAGAGCTGCCCACGTCTGGAGTGAATTATGACACTAGCAAAAAATCTTGTGTCTACAGACACTGATGCAATCTATCAGCGTTTGATGCTTGCCAGCAATCAAACTGGAAACGATCATTTGTTAGCCTCGATAATATCTAGTTGGGCGACAGGTTCAGGTTGTCTTCCTCGCCACCTCGGTCTTGAGGAATCGGAATATCAAGAATTGTTCTATACCCACTTTCCTGACTACGGTGCCATTTTAACCGCAAGAAACGATTTGGAGATGGTGGATGATCGTTTTGACGAAAGGGAGGAGGTTACAAAACTGTTATTACTGCACCGCGCGGACAATAGTGAAACAGAACAATGGGTCGCTAAGATCATCACCTCGGCCTGCCAGGGACAGGACCATTTATTGCAGGATCTCGGTGTGTGGACCAGGCAGGATCTGAGTGACCTCTTGGCCATTAACTTTCCCGGGCTTGCGGAAAAAAACATTCACGACATGAAATGGAAGAAATTCATTTATAAGCAATTATGCATCTCTGAGGGTATATACACTTGCCGTGCACCTTCATGTGAAGTCTGCGTTGATTATCAGGTTTGCTTCGGACCAGAAGAATGAATTGTGAATTCTGCTATGTGCGATGAGCGTTTATTGGAAAGCCGGGTCCGGGGTGCTTATTTGGGTCTGGCGATAGGAGATGCGCTCGGATCTACCGTAGAATTTATGACGGCAAATGAAATAAAACAGACCTATAAAGTACATAATCAACTACGTGGTGGAGGGTGGCTTCGTCTACCAACAGGTCAAGTAACTGATGATACCGAAATGTCGCTTGCTCTAGGCGATTCCATTCTGGAAAACGGCGCCATAGATTCATTATCGGTTGCTGAGTATTTTAGCCAGTGGCTACGCAGCAAACCGGTTGATGTAGGACAGACAGTTCGGCGAGGGATTCTGCATTTCAGAAAGACTGGAGATCCGGTTGTCGAGGAAAGTACCGATGCGGGTAACGGCGCCTGCATGCGTACTTTGCCCGTTGCCATATTCACTTTTACCAAAACCGCCGAAGAGATTGAACATGAGTCCAGAAGACAGACTCATGTAACCCATCACAATGAATTATCTGATGCCGGGTGTGAAGCGGTAATTGCGATAGTACATTCGGCAATGCACGGCAATGATAAGCGCTCAATTATAAATGGTCCGGTGTCCGCTTTGGTCAAGGCATATCCAGTGTTCGCCTTCAATAGGCGAGAAGTAACTAATCCCAGTGGATACATTGTGGATACGCTACAAGCCGTATTCCAGGCCTTTTCCGAGACCAATAACTTTTTTGACTGCCTGGTCAATGTGGTAAATCGCGGTGGAGATGCAGATACCACCGGGGCAATAGCCGGCATGATAGCCGGCTCCTATTATGGTGCTGAGGCAATACCCAGCCAATGGCTGGATCAGTTGAACCAAAACATTAGTCGTCAATGTAAGAAACAGGCTGTTGCCCTGCTGCGTCTTGCATTGGCAAGACCTGCGTTAAAACAGGTGCCACTTGTAACAGGAGTGCTGTGATGAGAATAGGTGTACCGAAGGAAATTAAAGTGCAAGAGTATCGGGTAGGCCTCACTCCAATGGGTGTGAAAACGCTCACCGGATCAGGTCACGAAGTCACTGTTGAGAAGGATGCGGGTACTGCAATAGGGTTCAGCAATGATGAATATATTCAGGCTGGAGCAAAAATCGATTGCGTCGAAAAAGTCTTTGAAAATGAATTGATTGTCAAAGTCAAAGAACCTCAAACCCAGGAAATACCATTATTGAAAGAAGGTCAAACACTGTTTACCTATTTGCATCTGGCACCTGATTCTGTACTTATCCACGCACTCTTGGAGCGAAAGATTATCGGTATTGCTTATGAAACTGTCACCGATGACCAGGGACGGTTGCCGTTGCTGATACCAATGAGCGAAGTTGCAGGTAGGCTTTCCATTCAGGCAGGAGCCGAGCATTTGCAAAAACATCATAATGGTCCGGGCTTATTGCTCGGAGGTGTGCCGGGAGTTAATTCGGCAAATGTTGTCATCCTTGGTGGCGGTGTAGTGGGCACACAGGCAGCACGGATGGCAATGGGATTGGGTGCGCAGGTTACAATCATGGATAACAATATTGATCGTTTGCGACAGCTTGACGACCTTTATGGCCCACTGTTACGCACTCGTTACGCCGATAGTATGTCCATTGAGACGCTGATGGCTGCAGCGGACTTGGTTGTCGGGGCGGTCTTGACGCCCGGCAGGCAAGCCGCAAAGCTGATTACCAGAGATATGCTCTCTGTCATGAAGTCCGGGTCAGTGCTCGTCGATGTGGCAATAGATCAGGGAGGATGTGCAGAAACTTCGCAACCGACTACTCATACCGAGCCCACTTATCAGGTCGATGGTGTTACACATTCCTGTGTCGCCAACATGCCTGGTGCGGTCGCACGCACATCAACCCTGGCATTAACCAATGCAACGCTTCCTTATGTGCAGGCACTAGCCGACAAAGGCACGATTCAGGCGCTTAGAGACGATAAACAGTTCTCAAACGGTTTGAATCTATATCATGGCAAAGTCACTTATAAGGCAGTTGCCGAAGACCTCAATTATACATGGTATCCAATCGATGAGATTCTGGGAAGCCCAGAAACCAAGGACTTCCACCTGCCGATGCAGCACGCTAGCTAAAGGGGACTCTAATGACTTTATATATCAGTATGACTACGCCAAGTAGTGAGCTCGACAAATCACCTATTGATGAGGCTATCACTCGTATGGCAGCACAGGTCGCCATGGAGCGCCGGAGTGGGAATATTCCTACTGAAGGCCCTGATCTCGATATCACATTTATGCTTACCACGCAACAGGATGCTCCGGATTTCAGTGGCATGCGGATTGGCGGCTATACGAAGGAAAACAATACCTTATATATAGAAACTGTCGTGCCGGAAGTGGTAGCCCATTCGAATATCGCTACCCGGTACGTGACTGCGGTATTACAGGATGCAATTGATCATGCTTCGGTGTATTTTGAAGAGTATAATGTCCACTTTGATACTGAATCATGGGTGAATGCTATTCACCGAATGATTGATGCGAGTGGCAGTGGGCAGGCATTGCATTGACTCTTACAGGGGCTACTTCATGTATATAGCCATGAATAAATTCCGGATACAACCTGGCCGGCAAGATGAATTTATAAAAGTATGGAAAGAGCGAGATTCCGGCTTAGATTCGGTTCCGGGTTTCCAGGAGTTTCATCTGTTGCAGGGTCCTGTCACTGATGAAGCGGTTGTTTTTGTTTCACACTCGGTCTGGGACTCTGCTGAAGCGTTCGAAAACTGGACTAAATCAGAAGCATTTCGCAAGGCTCACGCATCTGCTGGCGGGTCGAAAGACCTTTATCTTGGCCCCCCTCAGTTTGAAGGTTACTTGGCGGTACTCTAGAGGCTTTACTTATGTAGATGCCATTGCCTGTTTCGTATGGGATCTTAAAAACTTCAATACCGGAAGGGTAGAAGCACTTTCAAGAGCACTCACGCCGTCATGTGTACAAATTTCCAAATCAGCGCCGGCATCGATTAATGCCATCAGTATGTCCAGCTTTCCAGTGGATGCTGCATATATGGAACAGGTAACACCGTTAACATTGCGATTATTAATGTCACTGCCTGCATCTATCAGTTTATTCACCAATGAAACGTCGCCAGAGACGCAAGCAAACCATAAAGCGTGATGCTCGTCGTCGTTAACCTGCTTCGGATTAGCGCCTGCCGATAATAGAGTATCGACAAGAGCGGTTTCTCCTTTTAGTGCCGCGAGCATTAAGGGTGACATACCGAGTTGAATGCGACTATTCAGATTGTCAGGCTCAAAACCCTGTTCCAGAAGCCATTGGCGCTCTTCTGATCCCAGGCGAGGACCATTGCTTTTGTGATGTTCCAATGCCTGCCATCCGCCTACCAGGTTATATATTTTGCTCAGGCCCAGACGTGACAGAAAGTTGCACAGATCTCTGCTGCTATTTCCATGATAACAATAGACCAGTACCGTCGGATCGTTCCGGCGACTTTGTATCAATTCAGATATAACCGAATCGCTCGCATCTTTGGCATTGTCAAGTTCTCCTTTTGCCCTGGTGCCAGGATCACGCATGTCGATAATAATGGGCTTTTTTTCTGTCAGGAAGTCGTGTAAATCCTGAACCTCTAAATCTGCATAGCTCATAACAACTCCGGTAATTCTGAATATTTCATCCAAACAAGCCGTCACGCAATCGACTTTTGTATTGTTTCATCGTGTGCTTGGGAATACTGGATTCCGCAACTAAACGTAATTCATGAATTTTTGTCATAATGAAAGGCGTTTCAGATTCTCTGGCTAGAGATATGATTGTATGTGTCGTATCGTTAAAAATATGGCCTTGTGATGTTCTTACTACATCATATATTTCGAGGATTGCAGCTTTTTCACCTGGCAACATTTTACATTTTCCGTCAAGTATCTTAAGTACCACGGTCGTAGTACAATCTACTTCGGTGCTGTCAAAGCTCTGTATTCTTGCCCATTCGGCAGCAGGATGTAAGCGTTCAATCTTCATCGTTGTCATCGCAAATGTCCATGCCACGAAAAATAGAACAGCGTTTAAAGACTTCCAGATCAGGTAAAGTGCTTTTGTGTTGACAGAATTTGTGAACCAGTTTAGACAGTCCCTTGATGTCCCGGCCGGTGGCATTGGGGAAAACGTCGACCAATACTTCGAGTAGCTCATCGGAGACTGACAAGGAAAACTGCTCAGTCATTACACGCCATATTTTTAGCCTGTCTTGCCGGTGTGGAGGATGGTATTTTATCAAGGCAATACAGCGGGATATTATCGCCTCATCGATATCATCAACTCTGTTGGTTGTCAAAAACAATAAACCATTAAAATATTCAAGCACACGCAGAAAAACACCGACCACCGCATTAGCATTGATGTTGTCATCACGCCTTTTAATATAGACATCGGCTTCGTCGATCAACATTATAGCGCCCCAACGCTGTGCGCGGGTTAGTGTGTCTTTTAATGCCTTTTCCATTTCGGCAACGTTCAAACCAAGCTGACCAGAATGCACTCGGTATAATGGACGATGAATGATTTCAGAATAGACTTCGGCGGTCAGTGTTTTGCCGACTCCTGCAGGTCCGGCGCATAGCACGGTGGTTCCTCCAGACTTGCCTGCAACAATATCGTCCATCAGAACATCCATTTCCGCTGTGAGAATATCAATGAGATCGGTTTGTTCCGGTGGAAGAATGAGCTTGCTTTTGATGTCCGGGCAATATTCATAGAGTTTCATGTCATCAACATGCACCCATAAATGATGGTGCAACTCCAGATGAAACATGAATATATACCCATGAACCGGTAGTTCGGTGAACATCCCTTTGGGTATTCTGTCTTTGGAAGCCTCGACCTTATCTTCTATGTTATCGTTGTAGCGCATGCTTTTACCGGCTTTGCGAAGGTAAGTACTTAATATTTCCCCGGAGCCTTCGAAACCCAGGACTCGTTCACCTATGATGCTTTCATCGTTAACCAGTCGTGCGGGCTGTCCCGTTGACGACAGGACAACTACATTCTTCCGGGACCAATCGGTGTTCCGGTGTGAAGATGAGGGGTCTTCGGCATAAAAACCGGTACCAATCGCTGTGAATTGACGTCCATATTCAGAGCGCCACTGGATATACTGAGAGGTTGATTGATCATAAGCCTCGATTAGTTCATCTGTTTCACGCAAATAGCCTTTGTGCGCAAATATTTCGCCGATAGTTCTATCAACGATATCCTTGCTGCGTAAAACAATCGTCTCTGTAACGATCTTCCCTCGTGAATTTGCCTTCAATTCGAGGAGAATCCGACCGGCCTCTTCTTCACCCGACGGGGTATAATCCAGTCGAGTAATGACATAGGCAATAGGCTTTGCAGAAGAATTTGCGCGGAACACCCACCCTCGAAGTCCATCTTTCACTAGCCATTCCGCGATGGCTGGCATCAGAGCCTCTAAATCGTCCTGCTGATAGCGCTTATTATCTTTTTGCAGCGCATTTTGTAAGATGCTTATTTGCGCAGCTCGACTCCGCATCCCTGGACCGGACTCCTGATAGAGCAGTTGCAGATAATTGAGTTCATTAAGGCTCAGCTGGTCAAACGTGACGTTAACGGAATGACCAAAGCGTAATTGTTCTCGCAGGCTATCCAAATCAGGAAATCGATCGAGCATGGCATCAATGAAAGGTTGTTCGATATGCAGTTTCATGTTGTCACGAAACGCAATATTCATACCATAAAGATTTAACAGTTCATTTGGTCTATTTACAATAAGTTATTGTCAGCTGTTAGCCGGCCAGGCGCGGTTAATTGTTCGATTCGTTACAACGCTATCTCATATATGACACCACGTCTGTTTGATATCAACTGGATACGCATAAAATGCTTTATCTGACAGCTAATATCAAGGGCTTATATTTTTGTTTGTCTGGTGTAATTATTGCTGGAAACCGGGTAGGGCATGGCAATTATGAATGGAGAGGTCTGTATCTAATGAATAAGCTGGGAATCATCTTTGGGACTGATACTGGAACCACCCGCCTTATCGCTAAGAAAATGTGGAAAGCACTCGGTGCCAAAGCGACTAAGCCGGTGAATATCAATCGCGTAACAATTGAAGAATTCCTGGCCTACGACGCCCTGATTCTTGGCACCCCGAGCTATGGTGAAGGGCAGGTGCCGGGAGTATCAACGGGCATTGAAACGGGCAGTTGGGAAGAATTTCTACCGCAACTCGATACAATAGATCTAACAGGAAAGAAAATAGCACTGTATGGTCTGGGCAATCAGGATAAATATACTGATCGTTTCGCCAGCGGCATGAATCAACTTTATCAGATTATGCTGAACCGCGGTGCTGAGATCGTAGGACGCTGGCCTACCGACGGTTATTCATTCGAACATTCAGATTCAGTACATGATGGCGAGTTTGTTGGACTGGTTTTGGATCAAAACAATCAGGCGATGATGACCGAAGCAAGAATCTCCCAATGGTTGGAGATGATCTCTCCGGATTTAGCCGATTAACGGGCAGAGGCTGAAAGGGCCGAGTTTATACTCAGCCCTCAATGACATATTCGCCGGTTTCCAACATTCCATTCAACAGCTGGTAAAGATTTGAAGCACTGATTCTGCAGCCGGGTCTATCAGCTTGTGGCATCACATCTATTTCGATCTTCTGTGCCAGGCAATTTTGTAGAACACTGTACACCAGGTGGTCTATGGAGGTAGCCAAAGGGCATGACTCCGTTATGACTTCCTCACAATAGTGTTCAGCAAACTGTTTGTATGGCCATATCATGATGTAGGGCTGCTCATCATGGCCATGTATTTCCCAGCCATTTTCGTCACCGATACTCCAGACTTCCTCACATTCCAACATTCGCGCAGCTGCATAGTGCAGCTTCTGCTCGCGACTCATGGTGGCGATTGATTTCAACTCAGAACTTGGAGCACGGTACAGCATAAATCACACGGCCCCAATCAGTTCACGTTTGATATCAGCAGTGCGTTTCAGGGCTTCTTCCTCCGGCAGTGACTCATATTTTGGTTTGTGGCTCTTGAATTCTTCATAGGCAGTGACAATTTTATCTGCAGGGGACTGGCCCTTGAAGTCGCTTTTTTCCATCGCCAGTTCATCTACCAGCTCATTCCAGGCAACTCCCGCCCTCAGTGGAATCAGCATGACGCTGACATCCCTGATGTCGGTGATCATGGGGGAGATTATGTTCACTGCATACATCAGTATACGGATGTCAGATGAGAAATCTTCTGAATATTTGTCGAAAAAAGTAGTAATTAATGCCAGATCGTCGAGAATGCCCACAAAAAATGCAATTTTCTCATTCTTCTCCAACAACACCACACTGCGTACTACCGCAAGCGGTGGTTTGACCCGACCTTTTTCATCTGCGATTTCACCGGGCTGAAGAATCAATTCACCCCGGTAGCCAATGATGCCTTCCTGGCTGGCTTTTTCCTTAAAGTTAATATTGAATAACAGATCATTCTCTTCGTATTGCTCTAATAACATTACGCTACCTCAATCCTAAATGGTCTAGTATTCAATTGGCAAACTTTGTACCAGGATTCAAATGTCCGGCTGGTTCAATAAATACAAGTAGGAACAGGTAATTACATTTTCAGTTTTACTGTTTTCTACAAGCCTTGTAGGCAAAGCGACACAATCCGGTTATTGATAAACGACAAATGGTTCTATCATCACAACATCAACCAAATATTCTATCCACCTGCATAGCTGGAGAGTCAAACGGTATTGGACGGTATATTGGACCTTAACCCTCCCGGGTATTATACTTATCTTTCTGAATTATAAGCGGATTCCCTATATTCGTGTATTTTCTTCTGATAGTTAAAAGGTTGTCATGCATTTCCCTATTACCGCAGAAACAATTTATCGGTTTAAAAGCCAACTAGAGAATCATCCGATCTACGATGCCATTACCACGATTGAAGAATTACGGTGTTTTATGCAACACCATATTTATTCAGTCTGGGACTTTATGTCATTGATAAAGTACCTCCAGTCGACAGTCGCTCCGGCAACATTTCCCTGGTACCCAATCGGCGAAGGCGGCGTCAGGCGTTTCATCAATGAACTGGTGTTGGAGGAGGAGTCGGATGAAACCGCTATACCGGGTGTATATTCAAGTCACTTTGAGTTGTATCAGCAGGCAATGATTGAAATCGGCGCGGATATTTCCGTCTCAAACCGATTTGTGGATACGGTTACTAAGTCTGGTGTTGATACGGGCTTGTCTTTAGGAGTTATTCCGGAACCATCAAGACTCTTTACATCTACAACCTTTAAATTTATAAATAATAATAAGCCTCATCAAGTGGCAGCGGCATTGGCCTTGGGTAGGGAACACATCATCCCTTGTATGTTTCGTGCTATATTAAAAAAAATCGGTGTGACCGATGATAAGGCTCCGATATTTCACTTCTATCTTAACCGACACGTTCATCTTGATGAAGACTTTCATGCGCCATTGTCATTACGGTTGCTGAATGGTTTATGCGGTGAAGATGACCAGAAAATCAGAGAGGCGTTAGAGGCCGCACAGGAGGCCGTGGAAGCACGGCTGCTGTTCTGGGACGGGGTTTTCCGAGCTATGCAATCATATGAGATTCAACAGTCCTGAATGAAAAAACGCCATCACAGCTTGACGCGAAAACCCGGCACGGGTTGTCAATATTGTTGGAGGTAGATCCGCCGTGGCTGCCTCAGTCTTCGACAGTCACGACGGAGTGTATGTCCAGGAGACCGGGTCCTCGTCACGACATCGTCAAGTACTTCATGAAAAAAGTGCGTTGTTGTCGGCTTTGGATCGGTACCGAATTGGAGTTGAACGCCTTAGTATTCAACCAATAAATCTTCATCTCTAACAATCATCTGGCAGGCCAGGCGCCATTCGGTCGGCAGGTCATCGACCGCCATTTTATCGATTTCATTCTTGGTGATTTTCCCAATTTCCTGTAATACTGTAACCTCTTTCTGAGTCAATGGCCCACCCATCGTGCCTTTATCGGAGAGTGGTTTTATCCTGATAAGGCAGGTGCCGCATTCTCCATCTTCACAATTGAAGTTGATTGGGATTTTATTCTCTTTGGCGATTTTCAAAATCGTATCAGTATGGCTGCCTGCTGTGGCGTATACGGTCTTGAGTTTGTAATCAGGATTGCTGAATGTAATGTTTGCCATGCTGGTTCTCCAATATTGTTAAGCCGGACGAACGGTAACATCGCTAAGAACCTGAGCTTGGCATGCGAGACGATAGTGACGCTGTGCGCCGTTCTCCTGTAGCACCTTTTCCTCAATGACAGAGGGGGAAGATAGATTTTCCCATCCTTTCACAACTTTCATCATGCAGGTTCCACAGTCGCCTTCACGACAACCGTAAATTATCCCCGAATCCACCTTTTCTGATATCTCTATAACTCTTACGCCAACCGGTACGGTAAGCGTGACATTAATATCTTCAAATGTTAATTTTGCTTTCGCCATATATAACTACTCCATAAATAAATGTATACAATATTGATATGTTGGTAGGTTTAGTTCGCGGATTTGTTGAATATCTCACTCTGTGATTTTTGCATATCGATAACCAGATCACTTTCTTCTGACAGAGCTTCGGCAACCTTCCTGCCAAAGCATCTGCAGCCTTCAAGTTCTTCATCGCTTGGTATCAGTTTGAGTTTCAAGCCAGGTACGGGTAATTCCATTTTCAGCCCGCGCATTCTGTCTTCCATCATGCGCACCGCTTCACCGCTCCAACCAAATGAGCCGAATGCGGCGCCCAGTTTTCCGCGTGTATTTATGACTGCTAGTGAAGAAAGAAGATCCCAGACCGGTTTTACTGCATCACCATTGATCGTCGGAGAGCCGAAAATGATGCCGTCTGCCTCTTCGATAAGATCAACAAAAGGCGATACTTCCGACCCCTCAAGGTCGTAGAGCGATGCCCGTATACCTTTTATTTCGGATGCTCCCCGATAAATGGCTTTAGCCATTCTAGCCGTATTGCCATATGAACTGATGTAGAAAATGAGTAGGCTTTTCTCAGATTCACTGACCTCATTTTGTAATTGGCCGCCGGTAAGCTCTCGGAAACGCTTAACGTAATCTGTTGGTCTGTCCCTTAGAATCGGCCCATGCGTCGGAGCGATAACCGTTAGTCGTAGGGCTCAATCAACTCTAAAGCCCGTAATACATACTGCTTGAAGGGGCGCATGATGTGTGCATAGTAATATTCAAAAGAAAAGCGGAAATCACCCACAACATCGTTGAATAAGCGCGTATCGCAAAAATGGCAGCCAAATACATCTCCAGAGAACAATATCTCGTCTTCCTCAAGGTAGGTGCATTGGGTGTCGGGCCAGTGCAGGTAGGGCGTATGCAAAAACCGTAACGTGCGATCACCAAGCGAAATTGTGTCATTGGTTATCACCGTTTCATATTCGAAACTGTCTCCTTTTAGAAGCGCTTTAAGCATGGCTTGTGCTTTATTGGAGATATACAGCTTGGCTTGTGGCGCTCTTTTCATCAACTCCGGAAGTGCCCCGGTGTGATCGGGTTCAAGATGATTAAGAACGATATACTTGATATTTGAGTAATCCGTTACCGATTCAAGTCGGGAAAAGAATTCATTGCTAAAATTCTCTTTTACCGTATCGATTACCGCGAAGCCATCCTTGCCTTCAATCAGATAGGAGTTGTAAGTCGTGCCATTGGCGGTTTTCAGGATAATATCAAACGTTCTCAGGTCTGGATCGAATGCACCGATCCAATGCACCCGTTCTGATACCTGAACCGCTTTATCGTGTAGAATTTCAGTGGTTTCATTCATTCTTTCGTTAATCCTAATTAAGCCAGACTTTTGATCTGCCGCAGTCACTCCTTTCTGTTTTTGAGTTTTTTTTCTACTTTATCCTTTATGTAGGTCATGAAGACTTCTGGATTCTCATATTCCATTCGCTGTATGAAATCCGTTAGCTCAGAGGTCAGATAACGAATTGTATTGACCTCTTCATGGGAACGTCCACAGGCACGGCAGTGGGTGCCATCTTCATTGCAGGCGTTTCGTCCAACACAGGATACAAAGCGTGCCATGTTCAGGCCTTAAAAGCTTTGAGATGGGCCGCCAACGCGGAATCCATGGTTGCCAGGTGTGTTTCAAACCAGGAAGGCATTTGTTCTTTGACAAAAGCCTGTACCAGTTGAATCCTGCCCTGAACAACCCGCGAGCGAAACTGTGTCAGTTGCCCCAAAATTCTCTCATGGTCGGCCTTGTGCTCGCCGAGCGCGGGAAAATTACTTTCCCGCATTAGTTCAAGCTCGTGGCTAAAATGTCGCTCAGTATGTTCCGCAAGCTCAATGAAGCCTTGTTGAAACTCACTACCAATCAGTGTCTGCATCTGTTCGAGAATTTCTACAAACTCCTGATGTGTGTGATCCATTTCTGCCACACCCAAGTTCACGAGTTTGATCACGCAGAGTGCTCAATCAGGCTGTTGCGGCAGCGGCAGACAAAAGATCGGTATAATCGGCCTCGATCAATTCAAGCCCAATCCGCTTACAGAAGCGACGTTCTTTGTCGTTCGGATAGGGTATCAGGGCCCAGCCTCGAGGCGTCCCGGCAGCATGGGTTATGTCGGACAATACCATGCGTTCGGTGTCCCGGGTCATGCGCAAGCCAAGGAACACGTATTGCTTGTGCTTGCGGTATTCTTTGAGGAATGTGGGTATGGCAAAGCCACCCATCAATTCAGTGATATAATCTACGTAATCTGCATCAGAGGCAATATAAGTGGCATCCGGTACAGGACTGCCCATCGGTTTGAATAATATGGGTAGCGAAGTATCCACCGCCTCCTACTCAACCTCGGTATATTTATCACCATCATATTGATGTATCGCGAAGCGGTAGGGTGTTCCGCCGATTCTGGCGATTCCCCGAATCAGAATATGAGGGATATTTTTGTAGCTGTCCTGTAACTGAGTATCCCTGTTTATGTCAACAACATAGTGGGGTTTGATCTGACCCAGCCACTCGTGAAAATCGGCCCGGGTCCATTCTGTTTTACCATAGGTTTCATCCAAGAAGCGATTGACAAAACTGCGTCCTTTTTTCAGTTCCATATCCATTGCGGCCCTGGGAAACTCATACATGAGCCGTGTCGACATGGGTTTGCCGCCGTTCATCGCCAGGATCAGGCTATCGCTGTCAGCCGGGATGGACTTGCCGGATTCGGCATTCACGACATCTTTCAGCACGCCGTAGCCTATATAGGGAACGACGGTTTGGTCCTTGATACCCTCGATAATTTTGCTGAATACCGGCTCGTTACTCATGTCACACATCCCGTTACTGGTGAAAAAAATTGATATAAATAGAGTGGAAGCAAGAACTAAGCCATAATGTATTACATTGAAAATAAAAGAATTATAATTATTTAACGTGTTTTTTATCCTGCATTTTGTCTTAAAGGCGACAAAATCGCGTGAAACTTACCAATAGTGCAATTTGACCTCATAAGCACCACCAATCAACAGAAACTCATCTTCGCCGACATGGTGGGGCAGCAAGTGGCTGTAAAACAGGATTTTCTGCCATGGCGCCGGTACCTCCATTACCAGATCACCAAACTCATCGGCACGTTCCCGACAACTGGTACAGGCGTTGATATTGTTGAGTAATACGACAGTCTGCTGGGTCTTTTCCTGTGTCAGAAGATCGTAGTCTTCAAGACGGTTAACACCTCGAAATAAGGTTAGTCGCTGATGCGGCTGATAGCGTTTGGACAGCTCGTATTGGCAATAGCTGTACAATAAATCCAGTTGTGCCTCCAATGCATTGGCACCGTACAGGCCTTCGGCTCGTGCGGCGAGATAGCACAGATAAGTTTGATCTTCGGGGTGATGTAATTTGCCATTGTGATAACGCGGCAGCAAGCCGAATCGGGATTCCACCCAACCCTTGATCACTGCGGCTTCCCGGCCATCGGGATTGAACATCCAGCCACGTAATAAGCGGAGATAATCGGCTTTTCCGCGCTGCTCATCGGGTTCCAGGCCGGCTTCTTCCAGATGGTGTAAACGAAACTGCACGACCATGTAATCCATAAAACGTCGCGCGCGCTGGGATTGATCGTCCAGTTCTTCGAGCATAGCAAATAAGCGTTTGTGCAGAATCTTGACTCCGTCGATCTCTAAAAAAACAGGATGTCGTTGAAAGGTAAGGCTGCCGAGGATCTGAGGTGGCAGGTTACAGCGATTGACAGGTAAACACGCATAAGAAGGGAGCGTCGTGGTCAGACGGATCTTGTTGTCATTGTTCATACAGTTTGTAGGGGTTTGTTGCTTATGAAACAGGCTGTCAGAATCAGGTCAAACATAATAATAGAAATGTAATCAATTAGTTATAAGAGAAAATCCGGTCTGGCACGGGCTTTGCTCTATGAGAGCTTGTGAGGACGTTTCATTTGCACAATTTACTCTAATCAAGGAGACCCATCATGGCTTTACGTCAATGTGCGATTTACGGAAAGGGTGGTATCGGTAAGTCGACCACTACCCAGAACCTAGTATCTGCTCTGGCAGAACTGGGCAAAAAGGTGATGATTGTCGGCTGCGACCCGAAGGCTGACTCCACTCGCCTGATTCTGCACTCCAAGGCGCAGAATACCATCATGGAAATGGCTGCAGAAGCCGGTACCGTCGAAGACCTCGAACTGGAAGATGTACTGAAAGTCGGCTATGGCGACATCAAGTGTGTTGAATCCGGTGGTCCTGAGCCGGGCGTTGGTTGCGCCGGCCGTGGTGTTATCACCGCGATCAACTTCCTGGAAGAAGAAGGCGCCTACGATGAAGATCTTGACTTCGTCTTCTACGATGTGCTCGGCGACGTAGTGTGTGGTGGTTTTGCCATGCCGATTCGTGAAAACAAGGCACAGGAAATCTACATCGTGGTATCCGGTGAAATGATGGCTATGTATGCGGCCAACAACATTTCCAAGGGTATCGTGAAATACGCCAATTCCGGTGGCGTTCGTCTGGCTGGCCTGATCTGTAACTCTCGTAACACTGACCGTGAAGATGAGTTGATTGAAGCTTTGGCTGCCAAGATCGGTACCACCATGATTCACTTCGTTCCGCGTGATAACGCGGTTCAGCGTGCAGAAATCCGTCGTATGACTTGTATTGAATACGACCCAGGCTGCAAGCAGTCCGATGAATATCGTGCTTTGGCGCAGAAGGTGATTGATAACAAGAATCTGGTTATCCCTCAGCCTTGCACCATGGACGAGCTGGAAGAACTGCTGATGGAATTCGGCATCATGGAAGAGGAAGACGAAAGCATCATCGGTCAGACCGCTGCTGCTGAAGATACTACTGAAGCTACGGCTTAAGGTTTTCCGGGGCATCGGTCACAACGGTGACCGATGCTGCCGAGACCGGCAACCTCTTTATCTGTTCTGTTAACCGACCGTGCACAGATTAGTGGCGGCGAAACAGGAGAAAGCAAATGTCTATGTCAAAAGAAGAGACCGAAGCGCTTATTCAGGAAGTGCTTGAGGTCTATCCCGAAGAAGCAAAGGCCAACCGCGCTAAACATTTGGCGGTCAATGACCAGAGTGTTGAGCAGTCCAAGAAATGTATTACTTCGAATAAGAAATCTTTACCAGGCGTCATGACCATTCGTGGTTGTGCCTACGCCGGGTCAAAAGGTGTGGTATGGGGTCCGGTAAAGGACATGATCCATATCTCTCACGGCCCGGTTGGTTGCGGTCAGTATTCCCGTGCCGGTCGCCGTAACTACTACATCGGTACGACTGGTGTGAACACCTTCGTTACCATGAATTTCACCACCGATTTCCAGGAAAAGGATATTGTGTTCGGTGGTGACAAGAAGCTGGATAAGACCATTACTGAGATCAATCAGCTTTTCCCGCTCAATAAGGGAGTCACCATTCAGTCTGAATGTCCGATTGGTCTGATCGGTGATGACATCGAGGCGGTCGCCAAAAAGACCTCCAAGGAAATCGAAAAACCGGTTGTGCCGGTGCGTTGTGAAGGTTTCCGCGGTGTATCTCAATCGCTCGGTCATCACATCGCCAATGACTCGGTCAGAGACTGGGTGCTGGGCGCACGCGACGAGGATGATAGCTTCGAGACGACGCCTTACGATGTATCGATTATCGGCGATTACAATATTGGTGGTGACGCCTGGGCTTCCCGTACCCTGCTCGAAGAAATGGGCTTGCGGGTTGTTGCCCAGTGGTCGGGTGACGGCACTTTGTCAGAAATCGAATTGACCCCTAAGGTCAAGTTGAACCTGGTTCATTGTTATCGGTCAATGAACTATATCTCCCGCCACATGGAAGAGAAGTATGGTATTCCCTGGCAGGAGTATAATTTCTTCGGTCCGACAAAGATCGAAGAATCACTGCGCAAGATTGCCTCTTATTTTGATGACAAAATCAAGGAAGGCGCTGAAAAAGTTATCACTCGCTACAAAGCAGAGTATGAAGCGGTTATCGCTAAATACCGTCCGCGGCTGGAAGGTAAGCGTGTCATGCTGTACATCGGTGGCCTGCGTCCTCGCCACACAATCGGAGCCTATGAAGACCTGGGTATGGAAGTGGTAGGTACCGGTTACGAGTTCGGTCACAACGATGATTATGATCGTACTATCCCGGAAATGGGTAATGCCACGCTACTGTATGACGATGTCACCGGTTACGAATTTGAAGAATTCGTAAGAAGGTCAAACCTGATCTGATCGGTTCCGGTATCAAGGAGAAATACATCTTCCAGAAGATGGGTATTCCTTTCCGGCAGATGCACTCCTGGGACTATTCAGGCCCTTATCATGGTTATGATGGTTTTGCCATCTTTGCCCGCGATATGGATATGACGCTGAACAATCCTTGCTGGAATGCCATCAAGGCCCCGTGGAAAAAATCTGCCGAGGAAAGCGATCAGGTAGCTGCCAGCGCCTAAGTGTATGCAAACCGGTATAGGTAATAAATTCGTTATACCGGCGTAGCCGGGAATTCAGGAAATAACAAGCCTGGACCCCGGTCTTCGCCGGGATGGTGGTACCTATCAGGTTTCCACTAGAAATTTCATCAACTCTAACGCCGTACTGTCCACAGATTAGTGGCGCGGCAGGAGGTTTTAAAATGAGTCAGTCTGTTGAAGATATCAAGCCCAGTTACCCCTTGTTCCGTGATGATGAGTACAAGGAAAACCTGGCAAACAAAAAGTCCAGTTACGAAGAGTGTCATCCTAAAGAAAAGATTGATGAGGTCTTTGAGTGGACCACTACGGAAGAATATAAGGAGCTGAACTTTTCTCGTGAAGCTCTGACCATCAATCCTGCCAAGGCATGTCAGCCTTTGGGTGCGGTATTGTGTGCTCTGGGTTTTGAAGAAACCATGCCCTATGTGCATGGTTCGCAGGGTTGTGTGGCGTATTTCCGTACTTATTTCAACAGGCATTTCAAGGAGCCGATTTCTTGTGTCTCGGACTATATGACCGAAGACGCTGCGGTATTCGGCGGACAGAAAAACATGTTCGCCGGCCTGGAGAACGCCAAGGCGCTTTACAAGCCGAAGATGATCGCGGTTTCGACCACCTATATGGCGGAAGTTATCGGTGACGATCTGAATGCCTTTATCGGAAACGCCAAAAAAGACGGCCGTGTCCCTGACGACTATCCAACGCCATTCGCGCATACACCGAGTTTCGTTGGTTCGCATACCACGGGCTGGGATAATATGTTCGAAGGAATTATGCGTTATTTCACCCTGAATTATATGGAGGGTAAGGAAGTAGGTAGCAATGGTAAACTGAACGTTGTGCCTGGTTTCGAAACTTATCTGGGGAATTTCCGCGTCATCAAGCGTATGCTGAGTGAGATGGACGTGGATTACACCATGCTGTCCGATCCGGAGGAAGTGCTGGATACACCCGCGGACGGCGAATTCCGTATGTATTCCGGTGGCACAACAATAGACGAAGTCAAAGATGCACCTAACGCTGTGGATACTTTGTTCCTGCAGCCATGGCAATCTGTCAAGTCTATGAAATTCAGTAAAAATACATGGAAGCACGATACGACCAGGATCGATTTGCCCATGGGGTTGGCGGATACAGACGCTTTCTTAATGAAGGTATCTGAGATTACCGGGAAACCGATACCGGCATCACTTGAAAAAGAACGTAGTCGTCTGGTCGATATGATGACCGATTCTCATGCCTGGTTGCATGGTAAGAAATATGCACTGTGGGGTGACCCGGATTTCGTTATGGGCATGGCGAAATTCCTTCTCGAACTTGGAGCCGAACCCACTCATATCCTGTGTAACAACGCTAACAAGCGTTGGGGTAAAGCGATGAAGAAAGTCCTGGATGAGTCACCATATGGTAAGGATTGTGAAGTTCATATCGGTAAGGACCTGTGGCATATGCGTTCTCTGGTATTCACTAACAAGCCTGACTTTATGATCGGTAACTCGTATGGCAAATTCATCCAACGCGACACAATCACAAAAGGTAAAGAGCACGAAGTACCACTGATCCGTATCGGATTCCCGATCTTTGATCGCCACCATATGCATCGCGACACCACCCTCGGTTACGAGGGAGGAATGTATATTCTCAAGATGCTGGTGAATAATGTTCTTGAGCGTCTCGATGAAGATACGCGCGGTATGGGTACTACTGACTATAACTATGACCTCATTCGTTAGTTGTTATGGCCGCCCCTTAGGGGCGGTCTTTTAGTCAGTTAGGAGTGTATTATGCCAAGTGTGATGATCAGGCGGACTCCGGAAGGTGAGCTGCTTTTCTACATAGCGAAAAAAGACCAGGAAGACATTATTTCCACTGTCGAAGTTGACACTGGAGACTCCTGGGGTGGAGAAGTCGAGCTTACAGACGGCTCAAAGTACTATATTGACCCAATGAGTCCTCCTCCGGAGTTTCCGACAACTTTGCGTTTTAAAAGAACGTGAATAATCAGGAGAATGTGTCATGGCTTTGAAAATTGTAATGGATCTGTGTACTGCCTGCGGTGATTGTGAGCCGGTTTGTCCGACAAATTCTATTTCACCCTTTAAAGGGCTCTTTAAAATCGATGAGGAAACCTGCACCGAGTGTGAAGGCGATTTCGATACCCCCCAATGCCTTGATGTATGTTTGGAAGATGGGTGTATAGTTCCTGCGTAGAATGTATTTGATGCATAACGACCGGACCAGAACGGTCCGGTCTAAACGAAGTAAACAATTATGAGCAAGAAGAGTCTGTCGGATGAGATTGCTTTGCGGATTGCATTAGCCTCCCGTGCTTTGCCGGAAACCAATCCGGCAAAATTACTAAGAGTCCTGGATTCTGCTATTGGGCTCCCACCTACAATTCCATCGCTTAACTCCCTTAATGTCAAAACACTGAAGTCCGCCATGAATGGTGAACTTTCCGAGGTGGATGCTGCTTCACTGAAAGAGTCAGTTGCTTGTCTGAAGGGAGAGAACCTGGACAGTCATTGTATGGTACCGGAGCCACAGGCCTATATGGATGGAGAGATGCCCAATTCCATCCGGGTGGCCTGTGCGTCAAATAAGGGTGAGGAGCTTGACGGTCATTTCGGGTCTTGTCAGAGATTTCTCGTATATCAGATAGATAAGGATGAGATGCGTTTAATCGACGCCCGCTCAGCGCCTACATTGTCAGCTGATGATGACAGAGATAAAAATGCCGTGCGTGCTGAATGCATATCCGACTGCAATGTTTTATTCATAGCCTCGATTGGAGGTCCAGCCGCCGCAAAAGTCGTGAAAGCGGGTATTCATCCCATAAAGCAACCTGCGGGCGGTCATTGCCAGGATGTGCTGCGGGAATTACAGGCGGTCATAGCGGGGACCCCGCCACCTTGGTTAGCTAAGGCAATGGGGAATAAGCACGACGATCAGATACGATCTGAACTGAGTCAGCTAGGGTAAGTCATATGATAGAACAGGAAACTATTGCTAACATAAAACAGCAACTGGTTGAGCATGGCGTTGATGAACAGGTCGTCTCGGCGTTAAGATCAAGCTGGCCTGATATTCATTTCACTTATTGTTCGGAAGACGATATTCACGCCGGACGACCAGTCGAGGAAACCCCTCTTTTCAGCCTCTATCTGGTCGATAGTAGAGAACATTGTTTGTGTCTCACTACGGATTATTCGCACGCGACCGGAGTCGTGGTGGCCGAGAATTATGCTGAGGACGTTGGATGTTAAGCGATAAAGTGTCGGATACCACCCCAAAAGCCGATTGCCGGGGATGCCCACACCGTACTGATCTGCTGGCTTCCGGACGCTGTGTCCCCGGGGATATCTGTGTCCGCGCCATGAGCGGACGTCAGATTGAGCGTTTTTTCCGTGAAAACCCCGGTATGGCCGATCGATATACCGGGGATGAATTCTGGGAGCGGAGAGCTATTGCGGCGAGTTATATTTCACAACAGAGACTCAAGGAACTGATTAATGACCCTGACGAAGTTGTTCGCCGGGTGTTAGCCTATCGCTTGCCTCAGGAGTCCCTTGGTTTGTTGATCAATGATTCTGACCGCGAAGTACGAATTACTGTGGCCGACCGTCTGCCCCAAGAGAAACTCTTTGAGCTCCTTGAGGATGAAGACTATTTGGTGCGAAACACCGTGGCAAAACGTATCTCACCCGGCGGTTTGTTTAAATTGATCAGGGATGCTGACCGAGAAGTACGCAAAACGGTAGCTCTACGGCTGCCGGCTGCCAGTCTTGGGTTCATGCAATTCGACCCGGATCCTGAGGTAAGGCTGGTCGTTGCTGATCGTGTAGATCAGACCTTGGCTGTGGTCATGCTTGATGACAGTGACTGGCGGGTGCGACTTCGTGCGGTTGAACGTTCACCGCTTACCGAGCTGGTTCGAATGCTCAACGATGAAGATGACGATGTCAGATCCGTTGCCAAAATGCGTTTGAAGGATGCTGATGGATGACTGCTCGCTCGCAATCCCTACCCCTTGACCTTCGCAAGGATCACAAACTTGCTGTGATAGGTTATGCACGTTGCACACAACGTGGGGCCTCACTTCATAACGTGCAGGCCTGCTAGGATTGGTCTGATGTCTCACGGGTTGCAAAGCAATGATCCACTTTCGGGTAATGAACTGTTCGATCTAGCTCAGGCCTGTGCGGAATGCAGACCGGATGACGATCAACATAATTTGTTGACCTGTCTGCATACGGCTGTGGAGGGGTTTGATTGGCAACCTGTTCTGATCCGGCGCGGTTGGTATCGGCTTGGTGGAATCATTGATGAACAGGGTCGGCGTGTCAGTGAGGATGTCAGTGCCTGGGTTCTTTCTGAGGCAGGTGAAGATCTTCTGGACTTCTATCATCGCTATGCAAGTAAGCATTATCGGGTAACTCGCCTGAAAGGTAAGACCCATTACCTGGTGGCGCAGACAGGAAATCGTCCTCAGGACTTTGTACAGCTTGAAATTGAAGAAATCGAAGAGGTCGTAGACCGTTATTTGCTGGGCGAAGACATACCCGATTTACCGGAGGAAATCTCCGATCCATTGGATTACCAGCCACTGGAGCCCGTGCACGTTTCTACACCACGCTACCTTTTCAGGCGCTTGATCCGGGTGGCGGATTACTTCGCCGGTTATGTGGAGGATATGGATATTGCGCCTCCCATTCTGCGCTTTATGAATGACTGGACGGCCAGCAGTGCGAGTGAGGCCGGACATTTCTGTGAGCACTGGGTGTTGGCTTTGCGTGAATATGTTGATGGCTATGGAGAACCTCGTTTCATTGCCAAACCGATTACGACTTACCAGAGTGAAATTCCTGCCATCGGTGAGGATGTGCCGCGTAGATCGAGACTGGCTAACCTGATCCATGGATTTGACCGTCAGGTTGGATATCCGATGGCCTGGTATTTTTTTATGTTGAGTCACAAGCAGGTTTCACATTTGATAGCTGAATCGATACATCAGGACCTTGTTGGCGCCTATGACTACCTGCCCGCTCGTGATGTAAAAGTGTTGCAGCAGTGGTATGACCGTGCTTATGGAGTCTAGCGATCATAGATGATTGGATATCAGGAACAGAAATCCAGATTTAAAGTACTGATCACATCAGTATCTAAGGAGATGAATTATGAGTAATACAGCAGATAAAATCCGTAAACAGATTGCCGACAATCCAATTATTTTATATATGAAAGGCACACCGGAAGCGCCCAGCTGCGGTTTTTCCGCTAAAGCAGCGGCGGTTATGAAATCCACCGGATTTGGTTTTGCTTATGTCAATGTATTGGAATCTCCATTTATCATGGAAGCCTTGCCGACGGTAACCGATTTCCCGACATTCCCTCAGCTGATTGTCAAGGGTGATATTATCGGTGGCAGCGATATCGTCGAGGAGATGCTGGCCAGCGGTGAATTGATCCCTATTCTGGAGGCGGCTGTTTCATGAACGAAAACGAAATTATAGAACGGGTACGAACCCTGTTTCCGAATGCGGTAATTGACGTGGCGGGAGAAGATTGCAGCTTTGCGTTATATATCATCGACGCAGCATTCGCCGAAATGAATACCTTGCAGCGGCAAAAGCCAGTGCTGGCCTTGTTCAAGGATGAAATAAGCAGTGGCAAACTTCATGCGTTGTCAGTGAAGGCAAAAACCCCCAGTGAGCAGCAAGCTCAGGCGGGCGCGGGACTGGTGCAGATACAGGGGGTTTGAGACTCAGACTTCCTCTTCTTCTGCCCGATATCGCTTTAAACGATCCAGTTCGGATACCCCAAGAATTTTAGCCAGCCAGGGAGGAGGTGAATTCGCCATCATCTGCTGAAACTCAGTGAGTACCTCGGTAGCTTCTCCGCCTTCTATTTGCTTTATCGGATAGATGCCGGCGCGAATGATTTTCGCGGCCGCAGGACCACCGACACTGACCATGTAAAGAACTTTGCAGTCATCGACCAGTTTGGCGCGGAAGGCGTTGCGATCATCAGAAAGATCGGCTTCAACGGTTTCACGGGTGTCAACCAGACGAATTTCCTCCGGGGACACTTCATACACCAGAAACCTCAGACAGGAACCAAAGTGGCCATCCAGTTCCGTTTCGCTGTTGGATGAAATGCCCACGCGGATGGATCCCGGCATATCACCATCGGCATAGGCCTGGGGCTTGGATATATTCTCCGAGCCATCGGATTCTCCCCATAGAATGCGCACGGCATCTTTCAGCGCAGGAAGACCCACACTGATATCCTCGCCATCCTCTTCGCCGTCTAAGCTGCCGAGACCGGTTTTCAGTTCGGTGACGGTGATTCTTGTCAGGCTCTCCAATGTCAGGGGTTTTCCCAGACGGTCTATCAGGACTGCCAGCAGAGTGCTGACCTCTATTCCCGGCAGAATGCGCGACGCCAGGGCAATGCGTAAGGCGGTGTCCCGGTCAAGTGTGGCTTCAGACATGTATGACCTCATACAAAAATAGCGGATTCATAGACTTATGAGCAATCTATGTGCCAAAGTAAGCCACTGCCGGGCATGATTCAAGCCCTTGAAATACTGATAAAAAATGATAGCATTTGCAATGAGTTTTGTCGGGTATGCAACAATTCAAGAGCGATATGGCTGCCGGCCATTTTGCCGTTCGCTGCCGGTTTGGGGTGCTGCCAGCTGTCCGATCGGTTCATGATCTACAACCAGCGTTTGCGTCTGAACCAGATCAGCATGGTCAAGGCAATGCCTATAAACAGCAGCCATACCAGTGGGTAGCTAAAGTACCACCGCAATTCGGGCATGGCCCAGGGGCTGTTGGATTCCCCGGCAAAATTCATCCCGTAGACGCCGGCGATAAATGTCAGAGGGATAAATATCGTGGCAATCACGGTGAGAACGCGCATGATTTCATTCATCCGCATACTGGCGCTGGACAGATACAGGTCGTGCAGACTGGCGCCGGTGTCCCGATAAGACTCGATCATATCCATAATCTGTACAGTATGATCATAGCAATCGCGCAAATACACCCGCACGGCCTCGCCAATAATGCTGTCTTCATCGCGCAATAACTGATTGATCACTTCCCGTTGCGGCCAGATGGCGCGCCGCAGCAGAATGATCTGGCGCTTGAGTGAATGAATTTCATGTAATACTGACTGATCGGGGTCGTCCATCATTTTTTCTTCAAGCGATTCCAGCCCAAGACCCAGCGCTTCAAGTACCGGGAAGGCCTTGTCGATCGCCAGGTCCAGTATCGTGTAAACCAGATAGTCCAGGCCGTGACTGCGAAGTCTCGTCCCGGCTGTACGCAGGCGTTTAAGCAACGGTTCGAACGGGTCATGGTTTCCGGTATAAAAACTGACCAAATAGTGTCTGTGAATAAATAAATAGAGTTGGTCTATGCTGACCATGCCATCACTTGAGTCAGGTATATTAACCACAACAAATAGTTGGTTATCATAAGGTTCAAGCTTGGGACGCTGACCGCCGTTCAGTATGTCCTCCTGGGCCAGGGGATGGAGATCAATAGCACTGCCGAATTGTTGCATCCACTCGGCATCGGGCCGGCCGGTCACTCGTACCCAGGAGACACTCTCGGCATCCAATCGCTCGCGGACGTTATCGATGCCGGCAAGCTCAGATTCTGCCAGCCCCTCGGCACTGTAATCCAGTAGCTGGACCTGGATCGGCCGGGTTGGTTCTTGCGTTCTGCTTACCAGGGTGCCGGGGGCGGTTCCGGGTGGGTGATAGCGTTTGTGAAACAGTTTCATCGTCGTGTCCAGGTGGAGAGTGTTCGTGGTATTGGGTTGATCTGTCGATAGTGGCTGACGGATTAAGATTAATCAGGAACTGATTACGGACTCCCCCGACCATTTCTTAGTCCCGATCCTGGTATTTTAATATTTTTCTTCAGACTTTTAACAGCTTAAAGTAGGTCTGCGCTGCCAGGGGGAGGCAGAGGGTGTCTCGCAGCCTGGATTCGGGAAACGCCCGTCTTCGACCTTTCTGAATGGTAAACCACGCGCTGTATACCTCGTGATAAACTCCCCGGTATGCGTATATTGTTGATAGAAGACGATAATAATGCGGCTGCCTATCTGAAAAAAGGCCTGGAAGAAAGCGGCCACGTGGTCGATTATGCCGCGGATGGAGAGGACGGACTCCATCTTGCCTTAACCGGCCACTATGATGCTCTGATAGTCGACCGCATGCTGCCCAAACGCGACGGCCTGTCTATTATCCGCATGCTCCGTGCGGATAAACATACCACACCGGTATTGGTTCTGAGCGCCTTGGGGGAAGTCGATGATCGGGTTGCCGGTCTGCGTGCCGGTGGGGACGACTATCTGGTGAAACCGTATGCTTTCGCCGAACTCCTGGCGCGTCTGGATGCCTTGATCAGGCGCCATGGCGATGCGGACAACACCGATCTGCTCAGTGTGGCGGATCTCGAACTGGATCTGGTTAAACATAAAGTAACGCGGGCTGGCAAGGTGATACAGCTTCAGCCAAGAGAACAGCGCCTGCTGGAATATTTAATGAGACATGCCGGCCAGGTGGTGACCCGGACCATGCTGCTGGAACAAGTATGGGATTTTCAGTTCGACCCTAAAACCAGTGTCATCGATACGCAGATGAGCAGACTGCGCGCCAAAATCGACAAGGGCTTTCCGCAGCCGTTGATACATACTCTACGCGGCATAGGCTACAAGCTTGATAAATCTGCATAGACTGCTGCATACCACGGCTATCAGGTTGGCTTTGCGTTACGCGCTGCTCTATGCGCTGTTGATCACCCTCGGTCTGGCAATTCTGTTCTGGGCCACCAGCCGCTATGTGGATGCCCAGATTGCTGCCGGCCTGGAGCAGGAGCTTGGCCGGCTGATGCAGATAGACCGTGTTTCAGGCAGGCCGCGCCTCATCGATGATATCCGTACTCGTTTGGACGGCACGGAAAACCGGCGTCTTTATTACCTGTTGATGGATAAAGAGGGTGCCCGCCTGGCTGGCAATATGCTTGCCTGGCCGCCGGGTGTCGCAGACGACGCCAAGGTGGCCAACCACTGGATTGAGGACGATTTGCTGCAAGGACGGTCCGAAGATGAGGATGGTTTCTGGCCGGTGATCGCTGCCCGCCTACATGATGGAAGCCGTTTATTGATTGCACAGAATGTCCATCAGTCAGAGGATCTGCAGGAGTTCATTCTGGGGACTATGGTGATTATTCTGGGAATATCTATCGGCCTGGCGTTATTGATGGGCTTGTTTCTCGGACATGAATTGCTGTCTCGCATCGATATCATCAATACGACCGCCCGGCAGGTCAGTCGCGGAGATTTATCGCGGCGGATATCGCTTAGCGCAAAAGATGATGAATTCGATGAGCTCGGCAGGCATCTGAATGCCATGCTGGAACGGATCGAGAAACTGCTCACCGGGATGCGGCAGGTCAGCGACAACGTGGCGCATGATCTGCGCCGGCCGTTAACCCGCATTCGCAGCCGCCTCGAAGTCACGCTGATGGAGACGCGGGATGCCAGAGAATATCAGCAGGTGCTAGAAGAAACCCTGGATGATGTCAGTGAGTTGATGGCCACCTTCAATGCCTTGCTCAAAATCGCCCAGGTCGAGGCGGGCAGTCAGCGTGGAGAGTGGCAGACGGTCAATGTCAGCACACTGCTGGATGAGATCGGCGCTCTTTATCTTGACCAGGCTGAGGTAGAGGCGAAGTGCTTCCGGTATGAAATTCAAGAGAGTCTCTTCATTCATGGGGACCGGCATCTGGTGGCTCAGGCGGTCATGAACCTGTTGGATAATGCCTTCAAATATACACCAGATCA
>Ga0114931_10000103_pt1 | contig 89784 bp, 80 predicted proteins | sample 2SBtaG_FD_89579 | JGI IMG/M metagenome (GOLD analysis project Ga0114931, IMG submission 89579) | Deep subsurface microbial communities from Kolumbo volcano to uncover new lineages of life (NeLLi) - 2SBTROV14_V59a metaG | ecosystem: Environmental > Aquatic > Marine > Volcanic | place: Kolumbo...
GCCGGCGGGCCCGGTTACGCAATACGATGTCATTCGCATCCTGCCGTTTGGTGGTGACGTGGTGACGGTGAAACTGACCGGCGCTATGCTCGCCCGGGTACTCGAACAGGGCGTGAAGAATCGGGGTAGCGGGGGATTCCTTCAGACGGCCGGAATCACCCGGGACACGGGTACCGGACAATGGATCATCGACGGCGCTCCGTTGGATCCGGCTCACACGTACACTATCACCACGAGCGATTTTCTCGTGTCTGGGCGCGAGACGGGTTTGGATTATTTTACCCTCGACAACCCGGATATTAAACAGATTCGAACGGATGGCGATGTTCGTCGGGCATTGATTGCAGAATTGGAGCGGAGATTCGGGGGGCATTGAGACAAACGATGACAATTGGCCGACGGCACGGGATGATACCTTTGCCCTTCCGATCCCTTATCATTCGCTTTCGGGGTGATTCCAAGTAGTTCAAGAAAATGGCAGCGCGAAAGAAAAAGGAAACAAAGCTGACGCCGTTGATGCGTCAGTATTACAAGATCAAGGACCGCCATCCGCAGGCGATTCTACTTTTTCGCATGGGCGATTTTTACGAGACGTTCGAGGACGATGCCGAGACGGTGAGCCGCGTACTCGGCATCACGCTCACAAAGCGCTCGAACGGTGGGGCAGCACAGGTTCCACTGGCTGGATTTCCTTATCACGCCCTCGATACGTATCTGCCGCGCCTCATTCAGGCGGGGCTGCGCGTGGCGATCTGTGAGCAACTTGAAGATCCCAAACTAGCACGCAAAATCGTGAAGCGGGACGTAGTAGAAGTCGTTACGCCGGGGACCTCCTTCCACTATCAACTGCTCAATCCTAAGCGCGCAAACTACCTCGTTGCCCTCTGCTGGGGCACGGAGCGTGCCGACCGTGACCGCGTGGGCATCGCATTTGTCGATGCGACTACCGGCGAATTTAGCGTAACAGAGGTCCATCAAACCGGCCTACCGGACCTTATGCAGTCGCTTGCGCCGGCAGAGGTGATTGTCGAGAAAGGGCAGAAGGATCGACTGGAGGCCCTGAGGGAACGGGCGTTTGTCGTGACGCCACAGGAGGACTGGGTTTTTAGTGCCGACTTTTCACAAGAGTCGCTCCTCCGGCATTTCAAGACCCACTCCCTCAAAGGCTTCGGGGTCGAAGATTTAACGCTCGGGCTCCGGGCCGCCGGGGCCGCACTGTATTATGTGAGCGAAACACAAAAAGGCCGCCTACCGCATCTGCGTCGCATTGCGCGCTATGTGAACGATGCATATATGGCGCTCGACCCGCAAACGCGGCGCAACCTCGAGCTCATCGCGTCGATGCAAAATGGGGGGCAGGACGGGACCCTCATTCAAATCCTCGATCAGACCAAAACGCCCATGGGCGGGCGACTGATGCGAAAGTGGCTCCTCGGCCCCCTGCGGAGCGTCGAGTCCATCAACCGGCGTCTTGATGCCGTAGAATCGCTCGTCCGAGACACGGGAAGGCGAAGGGCGCTGCGCGACGAACTGGCCCAGGTGGGTGACCTCGAGCGGCTGGCTGCCCGCATCTGTACCGGCCGCGCCACGCCGCGTGAACTGGTGCACCTCAAGCTTACCCTCAAACAGATTCCCGTCATAAAAGCGCTCCTCGCTGATGAGACGTGCGAGACCATCGGGAAACTGGTGGAGCGCCTCACCCTGTGCACCACAATCGTCAACCGGATCGAAGGAGCCCTCATCGATGAGCCGCCGGCGTCGATGAAGGACGGCGGCATGATCCGGCCGGGATTCCACGCCGAGCTCGATGAACTCCGGTCGATCGCCCACTCGGGCAAGGACTGGGTGGCGAGGATGCAACGGGAAGAGGCAGAGCGAACGGGCATTACGTCACTCAAAGTGGGGTTCAACAAAGTCTTCGGGTATTACCTCGAAGTCACAAATGCCCACAAGAATAAGGTGCCCGACGACTATATCCGCAAACAGACGCTCGTCAATGCGGAGCGATACATCACGCCGGCGTTAAAGGAGTATGAGGAGAAGATCCTCTCGGCTGAAGAGCGGATTGCGAATCTCGAAGCGGAGCTTTTCAATGCCCTACGCATCGAGGTGGCTGAGGAGACGCCAACTCTTCAACGCAATGCGTCGGTCCTCGCCACGCTCGACAGCTTCGCCTCGCTGGCCGACGTAGCCGAGCGGTATCATTATACCCGCCCTGAGGTCCACAACGGAAAGGGGCTGATGCTCGAAGAGGCCCGGCATCCGGTCGTGGAGCGCACGTTGCCGCCGGGTGAACCATTTATCCCCAATGATTTCAGTCTTGACCCGGAGCGTGATCAAATTCTCATCATCACGGGGCCCAATATGGCCGGGAAGAGCGTAGTGCTCCGGCAGGTAGGGCTGAACGTGCTTCTCGCACAGGTTGGCTCCTTCGTTCCGGCGAACAAGGCATCCATCGGCGTTGTGGACCGCATTTTCACCCGCGTAGGGGCGTCGGACAATTTGGCTGCCGGCGAGAGCACTTTTCTCGTGGAGATGAATGAAGCCGCCAACATACTGAACAATGCAACGGACCGGTCGCTCGTCCTTCTTGATGAAGTGGGTCGGGGGACCTCGACCTTCGACGGGCTTTCCATTGCGTGGGCTATCGTTGAATACCTCCACGAAAATCCGGAAGTGGGTGCAAGGACACTGTTCGCCACCCATTATCACGAACTCAACGAGATGGCCGAGCGATATTCGCACGTGCGCAATTTCCGTATTCAGGTACAGGAACACGACGGCAAGGTCATCTTCCTTCGCAAGCTCCTTTCCGGCGGGGCGGACCACTCTTACGGCATCGAAGTTGCCCGGATGGCGGGTTTGCCGCAGGCCGTAGTCCATCGGGCGCGCACCATTCTTCAGCACCTCGAGAGCCAGCATCTCGTCATCGAAGGAGGGAAGGAGGAACCCCAGGGTGACGGCGTGTCCGCACCAGTGGTGGCCCCCGCGCGGATGCAAGATCTGGAGCCGGCGTTTCAAATGTCGCTCTTTGGTGCCGAGCCCGATCCGGTGCTTCTCGAACTGAAAGACCATTTGCTCGCCATTGATCCAAACCGACTGACACCTATTGAGGCGATGCTCAAACTCGCCGAGCTTCGGAGAATGGTGGATGATAGTTGAGGGCTTAAGGCTGACGGCTGTTTGCTACTGGCTGTTGGCATCGGGTCGGTGGCTTGTGGCCGGCGGATTGTCACAAATCTGATGTTATTCTGAACGTAGTGAAGAATCTATGTCTGTGAGCTTGCAAGACGTCGAATACTTCACAAAAATAGGCGTGCGGAGAAGAAATTAGCGTCCTGCGCGCCGTCTTTGAGATCTTGGCTGATAGTTATCCGGATAAGAAAATGATCTACCCCTTTATCGATGTCTCCCCGCATTTCGACGACTCGAACTTCATCGCACCGACGGCCGACATCATCGGCGATGTGACACTCGGTGCCGGGGCGAGCGTCTGGTTCAACGCTACCATACGGGGCGATGTAAACTGGATTCGCATCGGTGCGTCGTCGAATGTGCAGGACAATGCGGTTGTGCATGTGTCGAAAGGCACGGCGCCGACCACCATCGGGGTGGGTGTGACCATCGGGCACGGTGCCGTGGTACATGGGTGTACCGTCGCGGACAACGTTCTCATCGGCATGGGTGCCATCGTGATGGATCACGCGGAAATCGGCGCGGGCTCGATCGTCGGCGCCGGGGCGCTCGTCACCGCCGGCACCACAGTGCCGCCCGGCTCGCTCGTCCTCGGGCGTCCGGCGAAGGTCGTACGCGCACTCCGCGACGAAGAAGTGGCGGGCATCGCGGTGTATGCGCAGAACTATCTTCGATACAGTGCCATCTATCGGGGCGTCGAAACACCCGGAAAGAGCCCGTTTTATGAGCCCGAATCAAACAAACTGCCCGATGTGGCTGGATTTTGACCTAGTGCCGATCCTTGAGGCCAAGATGAATCCCTCATGCGACACGCCTTCGATTGGGAACGTGTCGGCGTTAAGGTCAGGAGAGTCCCTTCCGCGGGAGAGATGTCCCGAAGGGTCGGGGTGGGTTGCTTCCATGATGTCGATTCTTTTATTCGAAAAAGGGAGCATGCCGTCTGGGCAAGGTTATGGTTCGAAAGCGTCATGGGCATTGAGACATCCAGGGACTCCCCGGCACGGCCGATGTGGCATCATCGATTCGGAATCGGTTTCAGAGTAATCTTTGCGTACTTCTCGATTATGTATATTCTTTTGAACAAGGTCGCCGGTCCAGAGACCGTCGAAGCAACGGGCGTGCGGTACGGCCTGAAGAATACATCGCTGCGCGGTGCTGGATAAACAGCCACTAAATCACGATTACATGGAAAGAAAACGCATCCTTATTGTCGGGTCGGGGGGGAGGGAGCATTCCCTCTCTCTCGGGTTGGCTGAAAGCCCGCAGGGGCCCGCTTTGTACATTGCCCCGGGAAATGCCGGAACGGCCGACGTGGGCCGGAACGTCCCCATTGCGGCTGATGCGATCGATGACCTCGTGGCCTTTGCGATCGACGAGGCTATGGATTTAGTGATCGTTGGGCCGGAACAACCGCTTGTGATGGGGTTTGTCGATCGGCTGACGGACGAAGGCATCCCGGTAGTGGGGCCGACGGCGGCTGCGGCCAGGCTAGAAGGGAGTAAAGCATTCGCGAAAGCCTTCATGGCCCGGCACGGCATCCCAACGGCGACCTCTCGCACCTTTTCGGCAGACGATTATGACGATGCGCTTGCGTATCTAGAAGCACAGGGTGCCCCGATCGTGGTGAAGGCGAGCGGTCTGGCCGCCGGCAAGGGTGCAGTCGTCTGTGCCACGCTCGATGAGGCTCGGTCGACCATCGACGCCATGATGCGCGATCGCCGGTTCGGGGCGGCGGGCGAGAAGGTGGTCATCGAAGCATTTATGTCCGGCGAGGAAGCGAGCATCTTCGCTCTCACTGACGGCGAACATTACGTTCTTCTCGCCCCGGCGCAGGACCACAAACGTATCGGTGACCGCGATCGGGGCCCGAATACGGGCGGCATGGGTGCGTATGCCCCGGCGCAAGTCGTGACCGATGCGCTGCTCGACCGGATCCGCACGGAGATCATCGAGCCCACGCTGGCGGGCATGGACGCCGAAGGCTATCCGTACCGTGGCGTGCTGTATGTAGGCGTGATGATCACGGCGACAGGGCCGAAAGTCGTGGAATACAACTGTCGTTTCGGCGACCCGGAGACACAGGTCATCATTCCGTTATTGAAAAACGACCTCGTCGAGGTCTTCACCCGGCTCACCCAGGGACGACTCGACAATCTGGAGGTCCGCCAGCGATCCGGCGCTGCCGCCTGTGTGGTGCTCGCTTCGAAGGGCTACCCGGGGCACTACGAGAAGGGCTTCGCCGTCGGTGGGCTTCAGGCACCGATGCCCGACGGCGTGCGCCTCATGCACGCGGGCACCCGCCGCGATGCAGCGGGACACGTCGTGACGTCCGGCGGCCGCGTGCTGTCCGTCTCGGCTGTCGGCGCCAGCCTCCGCGAAGCGCTTGACAGAGCCTATGCGGCTGTTCGTACTGTTCATTTCGACGGCATGCAATTTCGCACTGACATTGGGCGGAAAGGACTCCAGTGGGAGACGGAGTGAACCCCAGATGATGATTCATTTATCGATGCAGCATCTGACGCGCCCTTTGTCTAGGTTGATCAATCGTCCTATTCACGTCGTTCAATTGACATCCCGAACGCGATCCAAGAATTCGAAGACCTTTGCCGGAAAGTGCTGAACATCGTCCTCGACGGCCTGTTCATCAGATCATACGCAAATCATTGTCGGATCCGCTATCATGTAATTGCAATCTCCAAACTCTGTTGTCTTTAATGTCCGGATTTGTACGCGATATACCACTTCTCGGCATGATGTTCGCGTGTATCTTCGTGTTCGGACCAGTAGCGACTAGCGCCCAGCCGGCAGATACGATTATTACGGCGGCCGTATCCTTGGCGCGATTCGAGGATGCTCGGGACCTGGCGATGGACCCGGGCGGCAATCTATACGTGGCTGATGCGGGCGCTGATGTGGTGCAAAAGTTTGGGTTTGACGGTACGCTTTTATTTACGCTCGGTGGACCCGGCTCTGAGGAAGGACAATTCGACGAGCCCTCGGGTATCGACCCAACAAATGGGCTCATTCTTGTGGTAGCCGACGCTGGGAACGGGCGACTGAAACGGTTTTCTCGCGAGTTTCATTTTCTAGAATCCGTCCCGCTCGGGTCGTATGAAATGGGTGGTACCGGCGAACAGGCGACCTATCTGGCGCGGCAGGGGGAGGTCCTCGCCCATGGCGACGGGCGACCCATCGCCGTCGTCACGTCGGAGGGAGATGAGACATTTGCCGTTGATGAGGACCGGCGCATGGTAGTGAAGTGGGACCGCACGCGACGTTTCGAACGGACCATAGGGGAGGAGGGCGAATTGATCCGGCCCGTCTCGCTGGCCCTGGCGGACCGGTTGCTATTTGTCGCCGACGCGGGTGCCAATGCGGTGGTGGTCTTCGACGAATTCGGCGGGTATCTCCGTACCTTGGCCGATGGGCGCGCCGTCGAGGTGCAGTCAGTATCGGCTGGGAATCACGTCCTCTGGGTCGTCCTTCCGCACCGAATACTGGTCTATCAGACCGCCGGGCGGCTTGAACGCGTCCTCGACGTACAGCTCGACGAGCTGCTTGTGGATTCCGTTTTTCGCGGATCGGTGTTGTATTTTCTCACGGCGACGCACCTCTGGAGTACGGAAATACGGTGAGGGGGGATGCCGGCTGTTGGCTTCTGGCTGCAAGCCTTAGCCTGTCTAATGCCGTCATAGATTAGCCGAAAATAGTCGGCACATACAGACGTCAACTCGACCGAGCCATACCCGTGGAGACCCCAGGTTCGTTCGACTCCGCTCAAGGCATGATCTTAAGGTCGCGCTTCGCAGACGGTGTCGCCAAGTCAACAGCTCTAAGCCTCCGTCCACCAGCCGCCTTATCTCCAATCGAGCGTTTTCAACCGTTCGAAGGCGCTCTTTTCCAGCGCTTCTCGGTGATTCGGATGGGCGATATCGATGAGGGCACGAGCCCGTTGGCGCAGGTTCTTACCGTAGAGGTCGGCGACTCCGTATTCCGTAACAATGTAATGTACGTGCGCGCGAGTAGTGACAACACCGGCGCCTTCTTTGAGATGCGAAACGAGGCGAGACTCCCCGCGGCGCGTGGTGGAGGGCAGCGCAATGATCGGTTTGCCACCGTGCGAAAGGGCGGCTCCGCGCATAAAATCCATCTGACCGCCCACACCCGAATAAAGGCGAGTTCCGATAGAATCGGCACAAACTTGCCCGGTCAAATCTACCTCGATGGCACTGTTGATGGCCGTCACCTTCGGATTGCGCCGAATGACTGCTGTATCGTTTACATAACTCACGTCGAGCATGGCAACGAGCGGATTGTCGTCGACGAAATCATAGAGGCGACGCGTCCCCATAGCAAAGGATGCGACGACTTTGCCCGGATGCGTGGCTTTCAATCGACCGTTGACAACGCCTTTCTCTATCAGATCGATGACACCGTCGGAGAACATCTCTGTGTGGATGCCGAGATCGCGGTGATTGCACAATGAGCCTAATACCGCATCTGGAATTGCGCCAATGCCCAATTGAAGCGTCGCACCGTCATCGACTAGTTCTGAACAATGCCTTCCTATGGCGTGTTCGACATCGGTCAGTGGACGCGGTGCTATTTCGGGTAGGGGATCGTTCACATCGATCGCATAATCGATATTCTCCACGTGAACGATTCCATCGCCATGGGAACGCGGCATATTGGGGTTAATTTGTGCAATTACATACCGAGACGTATCGACGGCGGCACGTGCCACATCCACCGAAACGCCGAGGGAACAGTATCCGTGGCCATCGGGCGGGGAGACTTGAACGAGGGAGACATCGAGCGGCAGGATTTTTTTGCGGAAAAGTCCCGGGACTTCGCTCAGAAAAACGGGAATGTAGTCAGCCTCACCACCGGAGAGCGCCCCGCGCACATTTGCACCGATGAACATCACGTTCGTGTAAAAATGGCCGGCATGTTCCGGTCCTATATAGGGGGCGTTACCTTCCGTGTGAAGATGGACAATTTCCACATTACGAAGCTCGGCCGAGCGCGCAGTCATGGCATCTACAAGTCGTTGCGGCGAAGCGACGGCGGTATGGATAAAAATACGCTGGCCACTCCGAATCACGGAGACTGCTTCTTCTGCCGTGACCGATTTTATCATCTTGAATAGCCCACTTGCGAGTTTGACAAATACAATTTAAGCTGCAGATTGAGCTATAGGTATATTTAGAATAGAAGTTTTGTTGAGGTTTGAGGCAAAGGCTGGAGAAGTCTTAAATGAGGGTCCGAGGTTTATATATCCTGGCTCGAAAAAGAAATGATGGTTGAGAGGAAGCGATCGCCGAAGTCGGCCAGTTTTTTCTCCCCGACACCGCTAACATGGAGGAACGCGGCCTCAGATGCCGGTCTTCGGCGCGCCATGTCGCGGAGGGATGCGTCGTTGAAGATGATATACGGCGGTACCCCACGTTCACGGGCCAATTCCGTACGAAGCGCGCGCAACTGTTCGAACAGATCCCGGTCGACGCCCTCCCATGATGCAGCTTCGGCTGCCGTACGCTTGACCCGCTGTTGCCGCACCGGGAGGACACGCACCGTACGTTGACCACGAAGCACTTCCCATGATCGGTCGTTGAGTTGAAGGACGGGATACTCCCCACCGGATCGGCTCAAGAGTCCCTGATCGAGCAATTGGAAAATCAAATTCGAGACGACCTTCTTCGAGGTATCCTTCAAAAGGCCATACGTGCTCAACGTGTTGTGCTTTCGCGAACGAATACGGTCCGTATCGGCGCCGCATACTATGTCGGCGATGTATCCGGCGCCGAAGCGGCTCTGTGTTCGCGCCACGCACGAGAGGATCATCTGTGCCCTCACGGTGCCGTCTTCGAGCGCCGCGACCTCATTGAGACAAATGTCGCACGCCCCACAGGCATCTCGTGGATAATCTTGCCCAAAGTATTCGGAGAGGCTCTTGTGCCTGCACTGCGCCGGAGAGGCAAACTGCCGCATGTGTCCGAGCATCTCGAGGGCATTGCGCTGAGAAGCCGAGACACGCCCCGGATCATCACGGCCGTTTTTTTCAATGATGGATTGCCAACGCATCACATCTGCGGGAGAATAAAGCAGAACACATTCCGCCTCGAGGCCGTCGCGACCGGCGCGTCCGGTCTCTTGTTGATAATGCTCGACCGACTGCGGCATGCCGGCATGAATCACGCATCGGACATTGCTCCGATCTATGCCCATGCCGAAGGCAACCGTGGCGACGATGATGTCGATCTGCTCATTTGTGAATGCCTCTTGCGCTGCCCGTCGTTCGTCGGCCGAAAGTCCGGCATGGTAATGCGCAACCGAGTACCGCTTCTCTTTGAGGAAGCCGGAAATACGTTCCGTCTCATCACGCGTGATGCAATAAATGATCACGGACTCGCTCGGGTGGCGACGAACGACCTCAAGAATCTGTTCTTTCCGGTTGAGGCGCGGCACGATGCGGTAAATCAAATTGGGCCGGTCGAATTGACCGACGAGCACCTCGGGATCTAGGAGCCCGAGTTGCCGGATGATATCGGTGCGCACGCGTTCGGTCGCTGTGGCCGTAAAGGCATGCAGGCTGACGTCCGAAAAAAGTAATTTGAGCTGTCCCATTCGCCGGTATTCTGGCCGAAAATCATGGCCCCAGTGACTGATGCAATGGGCTTCGTCAACGGCAAAATTACGAAGGTTGAGACGCTCGGCGAGACCCTTGAACCACGGTGTGAGTACCCGCTCCGGCGACATGAAAATAAGCCGGCACGTTCCCGATTCGATCTTCTGCGTCGCTTCCCGGATCTCAGAAGAGGTCAGGGCACTATGCAAAGTGGCTGCCGGGTATCCGTTCACGGTGAGCGCATCCACCTGATCTTTCATCAACGAAATGAGCGGTGAGACAACGACGTGCGTTCGCGAGGTGATCAGCGGCGGCACCTGATAACAAAGTGACTTCCCCCCACCGGTGGGCATGACGACGAGCGAGTCCCGACCATTGACGCCGGCCATGATGGCTTCCTCCTGAAGCGGGCGTAATCTGTCGTATCCCCAGAATCGTCGAGTGACATTCAAAATATCCCGCTGTATGCCGGCTGCCACAGAGTCGTTTAATAATTTTTCAGTAGCCATTCGACTTGGACGAGAGAACGGTCTTGAGGAGCGAAATGCGACGTGTGAAGGAGTTTATATAGCCATTTATGTAGCCTTTTCACTCATCAACACAGAGACAGGGCGCAGAGGCTCGATATTTTCAAATATAATTTTTATGGTGGCCGTCAGCGGCACAGCCAGGATCATCCCCCATATGCCCCAGAGCCAACCCCAGAAAATTAGCGAGACAAGAACAAAAAGTGGGCTCAAGTTAAAACTGAAGGCCATGATCTTCGGCTCGACGATATTGCCCATCACTGTCTGTGCCATGCCCAGGAACAATAACAAAAGCAGCGGGCGCGTCATGGCATCAAACTGAAGAAGTGACCAGATAAACGGAAAGAGCACCGCGATGAGGGAGCCAATGTTAGGAATGAAATTCAGAAGGAACGCAACAAATCCCCAGACGAGCGGAAAATCGACGCCTAGTATCACGAGTATCAGCCAGGTCAGCGTACCCGTTGCGAGGCTCACAAGCGTCTTTGTGAGAAGGTATTGGCGCACCTGCCGGTCGATATTGTCGATGATGTTGGCAATGCGATCTGAATAATTTTCAGGCAAGGCTTTCTTGATCTTGTCTCCAAGCTCGCCGCAGCCGGCAAGCATGAAGAGCATGAACAAGAGTACGAGTACGGCGTTGCTGATGAAACTGATAAATGATCCTACCCCGGACGTGAGGGCCGGAGTAATTGAGGAAAAATCAAAGATACTCGTCCATTCGAGTTCTTCGGGCCGGATACCGAGTTTTGCGAGCGTTACTTCAAACAACCCCATGGCATTTTGTATTAAACTATTGAATCGTACCTGATATGATGGCAACTGTGCTACGAAAGGATCGATGCTCGAATACAACGTCAGCCCGAGCAGAAAGATGATGGTCGCAAAGCTAATCAAGACGACAATTAGCGACACGGCCACGGGGACACGCCTCGCTTTGAAATACAAAACAAGCGGCTTGAAAATGACCGTGAGGAGGAAGGCAATTACGAAGGGGAGGAGGATTGCACGTAATTCGAGCAGAATGACCCCGAGGATGAAAACGACAATAATGGCGAGCAGAAAAACGATGAGATTGGCGTGTTTCATCAATACCCTTGCGTAAAATTAAATTCAGTTGCCGGGGCCGTTTGCCGGCCAATAAAAGGACCTTATGAGGAACGAGAAGTCAGCTTCGATGCGGAAGATAAGACGAAGCACAATGGTTTGGGTAGTGATCCCCATGGTGTTGTTTTTAGTCCTTCGTCTCGGTGGAAATTTCGGGGCTTCCGAGCGTCCTTCGGAGCCTGCACTTGCGCCGCAGCCTCCCATCCCCACCCTTTATTTTCGTTCTCCTCTCGGCATCCCACTATTGCTCGCCGGAAACTTCGCCGAGATGCGTACGGGTCATTTTCACTCCGGCATCGACATCAAAACCAACAACCGCCCCGGCTACCGGGTCTATGCCGCCGCCGATGGGTGGGTGTCGCGGATCAAGGTCTCGCCGACGGGTTATGGTCAGGCCCTCTATGTCGATCATCCGAACGGGTACACCACGGTCTATGCCCACCTGTCGAGATTCAAAGAGGACCTCGCGGCGTACGTGAAAAAAAAGCAGTATGCCGAACACAGTTTTGCCCTCGACATGTCCGTGTCGAAGGGAATGTTTCCGCTGAAAAAGGGCGAAGTGATCGCCTTTTCAGGTAACACAGGGAGTTCGTCGGGGCCACATCTTCATTTTGAAATACGGGATACGGCGTCGGAGGAACCGATGAACCCGCTCCTTTTCGGTATACCGGTGACCGACCACGAGCGGCCCCGCATCTATCGCGTCAAGGTCTATGCGGCCAATCGCGAGAGTGGCGCCACCATCGTTCATTCCGACGGTTCCCGGCCCATCCGGGCCACCTTCGACGCTCCCGTGGTCATCGGCGTCGTGAAGGGCAAATCGGGGTATCGGCTGAAAAACGTGAAGGCCATCCGGGCGCTAGGATAGATTGGCTTCGGGATACAGGCCAGCGATTTCCACGACGGGTCGAAAAGCCGCCTCGGTGCCTATCGGATCGCGCTTCTGGCGGATGCGGACACGCTGTACCGGTCGCAGATGCGCCGATTCAATTTCTCTCAGACCCGTTTCATAAACGCCCACGTCGATTATGCGGAGCGGCTCCGCAATCACCGGTGGATACAACGCAGTTTCCTCCTGCCGGGCAACCGCCTCCCGTTGTATAAGACCGCCCACAGCGGATGGTTGTCTGTAAGGCCGGGTGGGTCCCACGCGATGCGATACCGGATCGACGATGCCGCCGGCAACCATTCGACGCTCGATTTCGACGTCGTCGGAGATGCCGAACACATCGCTGCCACCAATGGTCACCGTGTCCCGGATGCCTTCATTCCACGGACCCGTGAGACGACTTTTGAGCGAGACGGCCTCCGGATCATCTTCCCGGCCTATGCCCTGTATGAGGATCTTGAACTGCATGTGAGCATCGCCGCGGGAGACGCCAATACTTTTTCGCCGCGTTATCGGATACAAGACCCATTCACGCCCGTACAGAAACGGTTTAGACTTTCGCTTGATGCGCGGGGTGTGCCGCCAAGGCTACGCAAACGGGCCTTGATTGCGTACAGGGATGAAGACGGTGACGTATCCTCCGTAGGCGGTGTGTACAATGCGGGACGAATTACCGCGAATCCACGTGCGTTTGGGACGTATTACATCGCCGCCGATACCGTTGCACCTGTCGTGAGGCCAGTCAATATCCGGGACGGTAAGGACATGAGCCGCCTAAACAGCATCAAAATCAATATGCGAGATGCTCTGGCCGGCATCGACAGCTATGCCGGATTCGTCGATGACCAATGGGTGCTGTTCACGTACGACAGCAAGCGGAATCGGTTGGAGTATGTTTTCGACGGTCACGTCTCGAAGGGACGGCACCGGCTCTCGGTGGTCGTTACCGATCAGGTGGGCAATGTGGGAAGGTACGAGGCGCACTTCTCTCGTTGAGCATGGCGTGTGAAATCGGCGTACTATTGCCTTCCGGATTGGATGGTGAGTATTTTTCTTGCGGGCCACCGCTAAAGGCGTGGCACACCGCGCATAATATTAAAATCGGTAATTCGGAATACAGGCTCAATAACCAACTTCACGGCAATGGGTCGATTGCATTGACGCGCTATTCTATGGAGCCCACCGCCAATTGCCACGACTTTTACGGTTACTCGCCCGGGATTGACATAGCCATGAAGTACGGCTACTTTGGTGACCCCAGATCATTCACATCTTACAGAGTCGCTGTCATATAGTCTACCGAATATTTGACGCCATTCAGGGAATCTGGATTCGGAGGCTTATTTTAGAATGATCCAGTCTTTGAACGAAATTGAACGCATCCGTGACGGAATCCCTCCATGGAAAGTTCGAACAATCTTTTCTACGCCAGCCCCATCCTTAATTCGCCATACGCCTATCCCTCCAAGCACTGGGAACTCGACGCACAGGGGCTGCCCACCCAGAGGATCATCGAACATCGCCGCAAGGCCGAGTTCATTACGCCGATTCCCAAACCCCGCAAGCGAAAAGGAAAAGCCAATCAGCAAGAGATCGTCTTTGACGAAGGCAAGGGGCTGTCTACCGAAGCACAACGGTATGACCCGACGCCCGTCCTCAATGCGCTGCGCAAGGAGGTGGATGCCTGGCGGGCGCTGCCGAACCCCGGCGACTGGCGGGTGACGCCCGAGACGGCCCGGCTCCTCCAGCACTGGCGGCACTACCGCTTCAATAACCTTCGGCCCTTTATCACGCCGACTGAGGGCTTCTGAATGTTGATGGATTACCAAGGTTTTCGGACTTCAAAGGTTGGGGAATCTCATCTCCGCTATTAACTTGGAAGCTCTTCGATTGAGCGTGAACGGAACGATAGGGCATGGCCAACGCACTGGACGATAGAAAGAACGCAGCCCTGGCCATCCTCAAAAAGCACTGGGGCCATACGTCCTTCCGAGCGGGGCAGTGGGAGGTGATCGAACCGGTGCTCGAAGGCCGAGATGTGCTGGCAGTCATGCCGACCGGGAGCGGCAAGTCGATCTGTTACCAAATCCCTGCGCTTCTTAAGGAAGGGTTTGTCCTCGTCATTTCACCGCTCATCGCCCTGATGCAGGATCAGGTTTCCAGGCTCCGCGCGCGGGGTGTTCCGGCCACTTTTATTAATAGCTCTCTCCATGCGAGAGAGATCGAACAGCGATGGATCGATGCAGAGTTTGGCCGATACCGGTTGCTTTATCTCGCCCCGGAGCGGCTGCAGTCGGATGTCTTTACGGTCCGTGCCGGTCGCCTCGATGTGTCGCTCGTCGCCATCGATGAAGCCCACTGTATCAGCGAATGGGGGCATCACTTTCGGCCGGCATACTCGCAGATCGCGGAAGCACTGCCGCTTGTAGGCAGCCCACCGGTACTCGCCGTGACGGCCACCGCGACGCCTTGCATCCGACGTGACATCGCGCGATACCTTCGCCTGCGTGACCCGGTTCGCGTGGTGTATGGCTTTGACCGGCCAAATATCGTATGGAGTCTTTTTCGAGAGGAAAATAAGCGGGCACAGGTCGAACGCGTTTTGGCCGGTGTGCCGGGTTCGGGCATCATTTATGCCGCGACACGCCGAAGCGTCGAACAATGGGCCGAATGGTTGTCGAAGAATGGGCATAACGTGACAGCGTATCATGCGGGGATGGCGGCGAAGGATCGGGCGGCGGCACAGACCGCCTGGCTTGCCGACCACAGCCGCGTGATGGTGGCGACCAATGCCTTCGGCATGGGCATCGACAAACCGGATGTGCGTTTCGTCATCCACGTAGATATGCCCGGGACGCTTGAGAGTTATTATCAAGAAGCCGGACGGGCAGGACGGGACGGGGAGCGGGCCCACGCTGTTCTGCTTTTTCAGGAACGGGATGTTTCGATTCAAAACATGTTTGTCGACGACGGGCATCCGACCGCCGCCAATGTCCGAACCGTGTACGATGCCGCCGCCAATCTCGCACAGATTCCCTTGGCCGTTCTCCCCGATGGTCCGGTATCACTCGACATAGAGGCGATTTCTGGCCTGACGGGATACCCGGCGGGCAAGGTACGGGCCGCCATCGAATTGCTCTATCGTATGGAAGTGTGGGAGGCGGTTCCGGTGCGGCCATATCATGCCCGCATGCGATTTCTAAAGCCGGCCGACGATATCCGAGATTTTGCGGAATCGGTGCGAAATGCCGCCTTGCGTGACTTCGTCGGAACGCTGCTCCGGACGGTTCACGCAGACGCATATACCGGTTGGTGGTCGCTCGATCTCTGGCGGATGGCCCGGCGGACCGGCCTCACACGTGAACGCCTGGCGCTGGGTATGGATTTCCTTGCCGAGCGCGGTATACTACGATGGATTCCACCCGGCGTCGACCTTCAGGTCGTTTTTACCGGGCATCGTGCGCAGCGCCTCCCCATCGACGACACACTCGTGCGAAAGGCGCGTCGACGAGCGGAGGAGCGCCTGAAGGACATGCTGAGATATGCCCGGTCGGTGAGCTGTCGCCGGCACTTTCTGCTCGGGTACTTCGGTCAGAAAAGCCCTGAGCGATGCGGCTTCTGCGATATTTGTCTCGGCAGGCATCAAGGCGTGGTCATCACGCCGGAGGATGAACCCGCCATCCGTGACCTGTTACGGCGCATTCACGACGGCTTGCCACGGGACGCGTGGTTTGATCAATTCAAGGGCGCGCCTCACCATCGAGACGGCCTTGTGGCATGGCTCGTCCAAGAAGGATATCTCGAGTTGAGCAATCCTCTTGTCCATGAGATGGTACTTACCGAGAAGGCTGTCACGATGTTGAATCAGTGGCATCCACGCGAGACGTCATAAAAAAGACCTGCACTTCATAGTTGCCGCGAATGCCGTTATTCTACGATGTCAGACTCATTCAATCGATTGAGCACAGCCGTATACAATTCCACATACCGATCCGGGTGGTCGGCATAAAATTTTATTGCAGCTTTGAACCGGGTACTGTCGAGTCCATGCTGAACTAGAATCGTATCGCGGATCGCCGGGGGAAGGTCGCCGTAACGTTGCGCGCGGGCAGTGGCGAGTTGAAGGTCTGCAAGCACCTCGACGAGCGTACTGTCCGAAACGGGCGAATCATCCTGGTTTCCCGATGAACAGGCTGAGAGAACCGAACAGAAACACACGAGCGTCAACGACCCGACTTTGCCGAGGCGGAATAGATGCCGAAGAGCGGCCATTTTGATAACAGATAAAATTGACGAGGGCTACTTCGTAGCCAACTCGGCGGCACTTGCCACCGCCTTCGTCCGGAAAGTATAAGCGATGGTCTCCATCTGACGGAGAAATTCGCGCTTGTTATATCCGGGCGCAAATACCATCCCACAAAGCAGATAAATACGCCCGTCGTTCTGATCATAGAAGGCGTAGGTATTAAACGGTCCGCCCATGCCGAACTCGACCTTCGCCCCGTCGTCACCGTCTCCAATCATGTGCCAGAGACCGCGGGTCTCGTACGCAAAGTGATCCTTGAAATTTATGTTCTCAGACCAGAATGGCCGCCGGTAATCGATGGCGGTATACCCGCCCAAATTGCCCTGAAGGTACGTTTTCGACAGTTTGTCCTGCTTTGCCATGACCCAATCCGGCGTGAGTGTGGACGGATCGGCATGGTCCTCATAATAGACGAACATGCTGCGCCATGAGTCACTCGATACCACCCGCCGAAGCCACACGAAGTTTGTCGTGTCGATCGCAATGAAATAGTCATGTTGCATATTGACTGCGAAGCCATGTTTGTCCATCAATCGAGCTTCGATATTTTCCTGCCTGCCTCGTTTAAACATCGAGATATTCATACGTTCGCGGCTAATTTTGTCGAATGAATATCGGATGTCGGGGCCTGAACGGTTTATAATAGCCACGAGGCTGTCCGTTGTCGCGGCCACGATATAGACCACCTGTTGTTGTCGCCGCCATAGATCGCGTCGTGAAATGATGGCACTTTTGCCGGCCAATACGGCATCTCGCGCACCCTCATCGAGCCGGCTGCTGAGAAACTTGGCCACGTTGCTCGTATCAGTCAGCGGCGCGACGAATACCAGATTTTTTTGGCGCTTGAGGAGCGTGAATGCACGTTCTGAATGGATGTCCGTTTGACGCAGATCAAAAGCGGGTTCGGGTGCCGGAAGCGTGCGAAGATAGGCGCCTATTTGTTCATGAAGGGCCTCGCCAACCGGTCCATTCCATACGGTGGAATCGGCCACTATGGTCACCTCTCCGTCTTTACCCACCGCATTCGGCCGGTATTGAATATCCTGGCAAGCGGAGAGACCCATCGTGATGAGGAGCATCGACCCGAACATGGCCGGCATCATACCGTGTCCATATATTGACTTCAGCATAAAGGGCGAGGGGCTTGGTTTATTTTGATCCGGGAACGAAACCGTCCCGGTTTCAACGTGCTCGCCCTATGGACGATTTTGCAGGCATGAAGTTGCTTGATACGGTCAAGGGGCGTTGGTCGATGTCGTCGCGCACGCACTACCGTGCTTAAGCTCCGAGGCAAACAGACGGATCTGCTCGAACCGCTCATCGAGTGACAAAGCCGATTGATCCCATAGCCCTTCAATGTACTGAATGAGGGCCGAACCCACGATAACGCCATCGGTGTGCGCCGAGAGCCGGACCGCGTCGTCATGGGTCCGGATGCCAAAGCCAACTAGCAGTGGATTTCGGGTCACGATCTGCCGTGCGTGGGCCAGATAGGTCTCGACGGCTTCCGCCTTCCCCAGACCGCTTCCCGTCAGTCCCGTAATGGAGACGGCATAAACGAACCCGGTGGCGAGGCGGTCGATCTCGGCCATACGGGCATCCGGTGTGTTGGGCGCGATGAGGAAAATAAGATCGAGACCGGCGTTGCAAGCCGGCGCCTCAATGATCGCTCGCTCTTCCGGTGGTAGATCCGGCAGGATGAGGCCATCCACGCCGCTCCGAGCCGCGTCGCGGCAGAATTGCTCCGGACCATAATGGAAAATAGGATTGATATATCCCATTAATATCAGCGGCGTGTCGCTCGTTTCACGAAAGGCAGCCGCGGTTCGGAGGGCATCGGCGAGTGTGACGCCCTGACGAAGTGCGCGCTCACTCGATCGTTGTATAGGTAGTCCTTCGGCGAGCGGATCGCTGAAAGGCATCCCCAACTCGACAAAGTCGGCGCCGCCCTCATCGATGGCCCGGAGGAGCGACAATGTACGCTCCGGTTCCGGAAAGCCATTTGTGAGGAAGAGCCCGAGGGCTTTCTCTCCTCTGGTTCGGAGATCCGAGAGCATCCGTTGTAAACGTGACATGCAGTGGCCTTAAGATCGAAAATTAATTCAGTGACTCGACGGCGTCGAGATGAGCGGCAATGGTCTCCATATCCTTGTCGCCGCGTCCGGAGCAGTTGAGGACCAAGACCTTGTCGGACGACATCTTGCGGGCCAATTCCGGAAGCAAGGCAACGGCGTGGGCGGACTCGAGCGCTGGAATAATGCCTTCGGTACGAGAAAGCAACGTCACGGCGTCGAGCGCCAGGGCATCGGTGGCACTCCGATATTGGACGCGACCCGTATCCTTTAGGTAGGCATGCTCCGGACCCACGCCGGGGTAATCGAGGCCGGCCGAGATTGAGTGAGCCAATTCGATTTGTCCGTCGGTATTCTGAAGAAGATAGCTCATCGCGCCGTGGAGGATGCCCGGTGCCCCGAGCGAGAGCGTGGCGGCATGACGCCCGTCGAGGCCCTCGCCGGCGGCTTCGACGCCATAGATCGCCACCTCGTGGTCAAGAAACGGATAAAACAGGCCCATGGCATTCGAGCCGCCCCCGACACACGCCACAAGCGCGTCCGGCACCTCGCGGCCCTCGGCCTCCCGGAGTTGCCGCCGGGTTTCCTGCCCGATCACGCAGTGAAAATCGCGCACCATCATCGGATACGGATGTGGTCCGACGACTGAGCCGATGATATAAAACGTGTCGTCCACGTTCGTCACCCAGTCACGGATGGCCTCGTTCGTCGCATCCTTGAGCGTCCGGCTGCCACTCTTCACCGAGCGAACCTCCGCCCCGAGAAGCTCCATTCTCCGTACATTGAGGCGCTGCCGCTCGATGTCTTCCGTACCCATATAGACGATGCATTTCATTCCAAACTTGGCGCACACGGTAGCCGTGGCCACGCCGTGCTGTCCCGCGCCTGTCTCAGCGATGATGCGCGTCCTGCCCATCCGGCGAGCAAGCAAGATTTGCCCGATTGTGTTATTGATTTTGTGGGCGCCTGTATGGCAGAGGTCTTCGCGCTTGAGATAAATACGCGGACCATCGAGGGCTTCCGTTAACCGATCCGCAAAAGTCAGGGGCGTCGGACGGCCCACATAATGTCTCAGAAGGGACGCGTATTCGGCCTTAAAAACAACGTCGTCACGGGCCTCTGTATAGGCAGTTTTGAGTTCTTCGAGGGCAGGGTAGAGGATCTCCGGCACAAAGGATCCGCCGAATGATCCAAAATGACCCCGGGCATCAGGAGCGAGATAAACGGGCATGGTGTTGTTCATGTCAGGTCAAATGGGGAAATCACGCCGTCGTCGCGCGGAAGACGTCGATAAACGCGGTGACTTTGTCAATGTCTTTCTCACCGGGGGCCGACTCGAGACTGCTCGATAGGTCGATGGCGAAGGGATTCACGGTCTCAATAGCCTCCCGGACGTTCTCCACATTGATGCCTCCGGCGAGAAAGAGGCGATGCGTCTCGGCGAGATCGCATGCAAGTTCCCACTCGAATCGCTTTCCGGTGCCACCCCATTGCGCGGCAGTGCCGGAATCGAGGAGGAAGGCCTCGACATACGCTTCATATTGCGCCACTTGTGCTTGCAGCGTATCCATGGTTGCCTCAGGCCCGACGTGCAGCGCCTTGATGATCGGTCGGTCGATGGACGAGCAAAGTGCGGGCGACTCATCTCCATGGAGTTGCACGAACACGAATCCGGCTGTGTCTGCTGCGCGATTGACTTCGTCGGCCGAAGCGTTCACAAACACGCCGACAGCTTGACTACCGTAGACCCACTCGATGATCTCTGCAGCCGTCTTCGGGGTAAGATATCGGGGGCTCTCTTCGTATTGGACGAAGCCGAGATAATCGGCACCGGCGGCAGCACAGAAGCGCGCATCGGCGAGCGTCGTAATGCCGCATATTTTTAGTCGGGTGGACATACCGTTAAATGAATCATGATGGAACCAAAAAACACGGGACGCGGACACAGGTGGCCGGAGGCAATCACGCGTTGATGGCGCGGCGAAGGTCAACCCGCACCGCGTGGTGGTGTTTTTCGCGGGAAGGGCCGGGTGATTGCTTCCGGATCAAACCGAGAGGTCTTTCGAAGTGATACGCTCAGCTACCTCCTTTTTCAATATGGCGAGCATATCTCCCGGGTCATCCGCCCGCATCAGTGTTTCCCCGATAAGTACGGCATCGACGCCTCTCGACCGCAGATAGGCCATCTCCCGAGACGTCTTCAAGCCGCTTTCCGCCACGCGAACGATACCGGCAGGTACGTGCGAAAAAACTTTCGGCGCGTGGTCGATATTAACCTCAAAGGTCCTAAGATCGCGGTTGTTCACGCCGAGGACACGGATTTGATCGAAGTCGAGGGTCTCAATCTCGCGTAAATCATGCACCTCGACGAGGCAAGACAACCGAAGCTCGTCGGCGGCCTGATGAAGGTCATACAACTGACTTGGGTCGAGTGCGGCGGCGATGAGGAGGATGGCGTCGGCGCCGATGGCGCGTGCCTCAAAAAGCTGGTATGGGTCGAAAATAAAATCCTTTCGGAGAAGGGGCGTGTCGACCTCGCGCCGCGCAGCGGACATATCATCGGGGCTGCCCTCGAAATGAATGGGTTCCGTGAGCACGGAAATCGCCTCAGCCCCGGCCTTGTGATACGACCGCGCGAGGGCCGGGATGTCGTAGTCATTTCGTATCCGCCCTCTGGAGGGCGACGTGCGTTTGCATTCGGCGACAAAGGCCAGGTTATTGCAACGAAGCGCCTCGGCCAACGAACGCCGGTCGGCCCCAAACAAAGGCCGATCTTCAAGGAGGCTTACCGGCATTTCGCGTTTGCTCCGTGCGACCACGGCGCGCGTATCGCTCAGGATTTGGTTGAGGATGTCATGCATGAAATTGTTGGATACCGTTGTGCATTTTGCAATCAAATTAAGATTCTGCCGACGATGAAAGCGCCGCCTCTTGAGATACAGCCGCTAATCGCTCGACGGCCGCTTTCGCCGCTCCCGAATCGATGCTCGCGTTGGCCGCGGCTAATGCTTCCGGGATCGCGTCGAAGCGACCGCTCACGTGGAGGCCGTAGGTCGCATTGAGGATCACTACGTCTCGCTTCGGCCCTTTCTCACCATCGAAAATGGCCCGAAGGATGGCAGCATTTTCGGTCGCCGTCCCGCCACGAAGATCGGCGAGCGTGGCGGGAGCGAACCCGAGCGCCTCGGATCTCACAGTCCGGACGACGGGTTCGGCGTTGGTCCGGCCCTCAAAGACCGTCGAAGGGGCGCACAGCGAGAGTTCGTCAAGGCCGTCTTCGGCATGCACGGTGAGAGCCCTCGTCGCGCCGAGGCGGGAAAGGATTCCTGCCATCGTACGGGCGACATCGGCACTGAATGCGCCCACGAAATACCGCTTTACGCCCGCGGGATTACATAGCGGACCCAGAATGTTGAAAAACGTTCGGACGCCGAGGGTGCGACGTACGGGCATCACATGGCGCATCGCCGGATGGAAAAAAGGCGCGAAGAGAAAGGCCATGCCGGCCTCTTGGAGGCAGTATTCGACGCCCACTTTGCCGAGATCCGTGAAAATGCCGAGCGCGGCCAGCACATCAGCCGAACCGCATTGGGAGGACACGGACCGGTTGCCGTGTTTGGCGACGGTCACGCCGGCGCCGGCACACACGAACGCAGCCGCCGTCGAGATATTGAATGTCCCGGTCGCGTCGCCCCCTGTGCCCACGATGTCGATGGCATCGGCATCCGGGAGGTCCACATGCAGAGCATATTCCCGCATGACGCGCGTGAAACCGGTGAGTTCGTCGAGGGTCTCGCCCCGCGAGCGGAGGCCCATGAGCAGGCCGGCCACCGCCTCGGGCGCGGCTTCTCCCCGCATCATCAAATGCATGGCCGCCGCGGCCTCCGATTGCGAGAGCGCGCCGCCGGCCGACAGGATTTTTAGAAAACGTCGCATGGGGGATGAGTGTCAGACGACCGCCGGATATTTCCCGTCCTTCGCCAACCAGTTTGCAATGAGCTTCGGTCCTTCAGTCGTGAGGATGCTCTCCGGATGAAACTGTATGCCTTCAATGGGGAGGGAGCGGTGCCTCAACCCCATGATCGTGCCGTCAGCCGTCTCAGCCGTCACTTCGAGGACGTCGGGCAGACACGCTCTTTCGACGACGAGCGAATGATAACGTGTGGCGATGAACGGCTGCGAAAGTCCTGAATAGATGCCGACTCTGCTGTGATGAATCGGGCTCGTCTTACCGTGCATCAGGACCGGGGCGTGCACGATGCGGCCACCGAAGACTTCTCCGATGGCCTGATGTCCAAGACAGACGCCGAGCAGGGGGATTTCACCGCCGAGTTCACGAATTACCGCTTCGGTAATCCCTGCATCCGCCGGGCGTCCAGGACCGGGCGAGATGAGAATGCCCGACGGCGCCATCTCACGAATCTCGGTCACCGTCACTTGATCATTTCGAAACACGCGAACTTCCTCGTGAGCGATAAGGTGCACGAGATTGTAGGTGAACGAATCGTAGTTGTCGATAACGAGGATCATGGTCAATAGGTCTTGATCAGGCCTACGCGTTCGCGGACCTTCTCCATGACTTGTTCGGCTTTTGCCCGCCCGTTTCGTCCTCCATCTCTCAAGACATCCATCACATCATCCGGGCGGGTAGAAAGCTCATGCCGCCGTTCTCTGGCCTCACTAAAGTGATTCTTTATCATGCCCAATAGTTCTTTTTTGGCATGTCCATATCCATAGCCGCCCGCGCGGAAAGCTGCTGCAATACGCTCCCTGTCTGCATCCGAGGCGAAAAGCTTGATGAGCTGAAAGACGTTATTCGTTTCTGGGTCCTTCGGTGCGTCGAGGAGCGCCGAGTCGGTGACAATGTTCATCACCTTCTTCTTCAGCGTCTTTCCCTCATCGAAAATACCAATGGTGTTGTGGTAGCTCTTCGACATTTTCCGCCCATCGAGTCCGGGCACCACGGCCACGTCCTCCAGAATGTAGGGCTCTGGAACGGGGAGCAGTGGTTTGTCCTCCGGGCAAAAGGTCTGGTTGAATTTTGTAGCGAGGTTACGCGAGATTTCTATGTTCTGTTTTTGATCGGCGCCTACCGGTACCATGGTCCCGCCATAAATCAAGATGTCGGCAGCCTGAAGGATCGGATAATTCAACAGGCCGGCATTGGCCGGTATGCCCTGGGCAACCTTATCCTTGAAAGCCACCCCTTTTTCGAGTTGCGATACAGGTGTCAAATTATAGAAGATCCACGCCAGTTCAGTGACCTGCGGGACATCACTTTGAAGGAATAGATTGGCCCGTTCGGGATCAAAGCCGAGGGCCAGATAATCGAGCGCGACGTCGAGGGTGAACCGTCGGAGTGCTTCGGGGTCGCGGAGCGTCGTCAGGGCGTGGTAGTTGACGATGAAATAGTACGCTTCATGTTTTCGGTGCAGGGCAATATGTTGCCGAAGGGCGCCAAAATAATTGCCCAGGTGGAGCGTACCGGACGGCTGGATGCCCGACACGACAACCGGCCGTACCGCATCCATCGGGGCGCTCTTGGAATCCATGATGGTGGCGGTGGAACTCATCTCCTGATAGATTGTGATGTCAATTTCTACGAAGCGTACTGGTTCGTGTGCGTAACAGAGCGATGCGAAGGCCACCATTCTCTTCAATTTTGGCTAGAACGGCGCGTGTCCGCATTTGGTGTTCGATGGCCTTCTCTTCCGCAAGCGCCTTCACGAGTGTTTCTTCAGACGCAACCAGACCGAGAAGCATCCCGGCATCTTCTACGCCGAGATTTACATCGCCTGGTTCGAGATCCACGCCGGAATAAGCCACACCGCCACAGCTATATACTGTCTCGCACAACTTTCCAATATCGCCGCGAAGGGTGCGTGCCTGCGCTTCGAGAGCCTGGCACAGGTCTCTATCCGAGAGATGCCCGATGCCGTAATGATACGCATGCATCAGGACGGTCAACTGCTTGATCAGGGGATTGAGGCGGGACACCGTTTCAACGCGCGAAATGGTGCGTCCTGCCCATCCTTTTTTGAGAAGTACATCTTTTAATCCCATGTCGGGTAAGAATTTAATGGATCGGATTGACTATGGTACAGCCTGTAAGGTATGGAAGAAATCGTCTTGGCATCTGTGAATGTGTTGATGATTTTCCGGCTTATTGGGAAGGAATGATTTTCAAAGCAATCCCTTGGCCGCGAGCAGTATCGCCTGCCGGAGGGCACGAGCTTTGTTTTGCGTCTCTTCGTATTCTCGCGTCGGGTCGCTGTCTGCAACGATACCCGCGCCGGCCTGCACGTAAATCGTGTCTCCGCGAACGAGCATTGTTCGAATGGTAATGCAGGTGTCGAGGTTACCGGAAAAATCGATATAACCGACCGCACCAGCATACACGCCGCGACGCGTGGGCTCCATCTCGTCAATAATCTCCATCGCGCGAACTTTTGGAGCGCCGCTGACAGTACCGGCCGGAAAACACGCCCCCAGCACATCCATGGACCGGCGATTTTCCGAGAGCAATCCCGAAACCGCTGAGACGATGTGCATCACATGCGAATACCGTTCGACGAACGCATATCGGTCCACGGAGATGGATTGGTCCCTGCAAACGCGCCCGAGGTCGTTGCGGCCGAGGTCCACGAGCATCAAATGCTCGGCGCGCTCCTTGGGGTCGGCGAGGAGATCAGATTCGAGCTGTCGGTCCTCGTCGCGGGTTCGTCCGCGCGGTCGCGTGCCAGCGATCGGGAGCACTTCGGCCCGGCCATCCTCCATGCGAACGAGCACCTCCGGCGAGGATCCGACGAGGGCGAATGCGTCAAATTCGAGGTAAAAGAGATATGGAGACGGGTTCACCTGCCGGAGGGCGCGGTAGAGGTTGAAGCGGTCTCCGCGGAAACCCATCTCAAATCGCTGAGAAAGGACAACCTGAAAAATGTCGCCTTCATAGATATACGTTTTGGCCCGCTCGACCGCCGCCTCAAAATCGGCCCGGGCGAAATTGGACGTCATGTGTTCCGTTGTGAGTGTCACGGGTTCGGGGCTTCGTAACCGGTTGCGGCTCAGGGCTTCCTCCAGCGCTCGCAGCCGGCCCGAAGCGCGTGTATAAACCTCTTCAAGTACATCTCCCGGAGCAACGAACGCGCCGGCCATGAGAACCAGCTGATGCTTGACGTGGTCAAAGGCGGCCATGGCGTCATAGAAGCACCACACCGCTTCGGGCAAACCGAGATCATCGGGCGGGGGAGTGGGAAGGCGCTCGAGGTGCCGGACCGTGTCGTACCCCATAAATCCGACCGCACCGCATGTGAACCGCGGGAGGTCGGGAATCTTGACTTCCTCGTAGCGATCCAGGATTGCCTGGAGGGTCGCGAATAAGTCAGTCGATGGTAGGCCGTCATAGCGCCCGGATTGATCCGCGAACGTCACGCCGCCTGCGGCGGCCGTAAGGACACAGAACGGATCTCTGCCGAGGAAGGAATACCGTGCCAGTTTTTCTCCGCCTTCTACGGATTCAAGGAGGAAACTGTACTGGCTCTCGGGGCGAAGCGCGAGAAACGCCGAGACCGGCGTGAGAAGGTCTGCACTCAGTCGTTTATAAATCGGCACGACAAAGTGATCGACGCCTTCCGCCCGTTTGTCGGTTGCCAGTTTTGAGAAGCTTTTCCTTGTCATAGACGGGTATTTGGTGAAAATAAAAAAACCCACTGCCAGGGAAGCAGCGTGTTGCGCTCATCATGAGGTGCGCAGATCAACGCTATCCCATCTACGACCCACTGCCAGAATGGCCGGGCGACCACGAGATGGAAACGTTATGGAAGTAAAAGTTTGTCATGGGCTTAAAATACGGACGGCGAGGATGGAGTGTCAAATGCGGCTGCTGGCTTCTTGCCGATGGCTTCCGGCTGATGTTCGCCCAATAGAAAGACGGCAGGCAAATCCTCAGAGCGCGACAAATGACGTGATTCCATAAAAACCTTTATCGACCGTCATCTGAAGGCCGCGGTACGGGACCATATTGCGGCGTGTCCGGCATCGCGATGCCGACCATCGGGTAGGCGAGTTCGATCCCTCCGTATCTCCGAAACTCATCGAGGATGCTGATGGTGAGAGCGTGCTCCGTGCCCCGTCGCTTTCGGGCTTCGCATAAATAACGGAGACTTAGTTGCGTTCCGTTTTCTCTGACACAAACATAAACGAAAGGCGTCAAAATGCTGTAGTGGATTAAAAACTCCCCTGACATGGTGCGGATCTCGTCGGCGGCTTGTTGCTCGACGATCCCCGCCGAGATATTGCCGAACCTGAGCATAACATCGTGTGCCGCCAGCCAGTCGCTGCGTAAAGTGATCGTAAATGGCAGTTCATTCCAGATGAATCGGATTCCCTCGTATAGTTGAAGACCGCGTGGTGGAAAAGCTATCCGTTTGGGAAATGGACGATGCGCCCGGTGCTCTGGTCGGCATCGACCCACCCGCGAATTTCCATGAGCGACGTGCGGAGGAGCCGTATGTCGATAACGTCCCCACTGACGTCGTTGATCTCAATCCGGTCGCCGAGTTTGTAAGAACTCATCGTTGTGATTCGAAACCAGCCGGCCAGACTCAGGATCACCTCTCGCATCGCAATGGCCAGCCCCGCACCGATGACGGTGAGCACCGTGAGGAGGTCGCCAAGTTCCGGGGCAAGAACGAGCACGACAAGCAAAAGGGCGATGAATGCGCCCATTCCCCGCACAATGCGGATGATGCGGTACAGCCGCGTGGGGTCTGAAACGAATCGTTTGACCAGACCTTGAATCACATGCACAAGGACTGCGACAAGCACAACGAAAAGCAAAATGAGGAGCATTTGCCGGAGCAATTCATTTTGCGCGACCTGTTGTTCGATAGCCTCTAAGGAAGGATTCATGTTAACGACGGCCAGAATTGTTTTGTAATGATATCCTTCGTGACGCCTCAGAATTTGAAACGGTCTCCCGGGCAATAATACTACTCAGAGGAAGATAGGTGAAGCGGAACGGGTTGGAAAGACGCTTCGCTTAGAGAGTACAATGGGAATGGCAATCGGGCGGTGTGCGGCATTTTATCCAGTGACGCAATATCTTTGATCGACATCTCAATGATTCATTCACTGGAATTTCCCTGACATGGCCGGCAAAAAATTTGAGAAAAAAGATGCGCCCAAGGGTGTTATTGCACGAATCGGCCTTCATCGTCCCGTCATCGAGTATGTTATTATGTCGCTGGCATTGCTTGGCGTCCTCGTGGTCATACATCTTTGGATACAAACGGGGCGTGGGTTCGATCGCGGCTGTTTCGGATTTTCCGCGCCCAGCCCAACGTTCAATTGCGAAGCTGTAATCCAAAGCGATGCCGGCAGGCTCTTTGGTATTTCAAATGTGTTCTGGGGGCTGTTTTATTATCTGGCACTGGTTGCCATGACATTTATTGCTGCCATATTGCCCGTAGCCGGTGCGGCTCGGCTGCGCCAGGTCCGGAATGTTTCAATTGCATTTGGATTTTTGTATTCGGGCTATCTGGTCTCAGTACAATTTTTCCGTATCGGAGAGTTCTGTGCCCTTTGCCTCACCTCCGCGCTCATTGCGGCATCACTCATTTGCGTTCTCGGCTTTTCCCTGAAAACAGATCCAAGAGCGCTTGCGGGCCGGAAAGGAGCTTCGACGGTGAAGCGTTTCACAACCATGATTGTGGGGCTATTAATTGTCGCTGCGCTCGATGTCGGTTATTTCAAGCGTCTCGAACTTCCGACTACTGCGCCTTCGGTACACGCGACGGCGGCTTCCGTCGGTCAGCGCAGTGGCAACGCCGAGATCGAAAACACATGCCGATACAATCCAAACTACCCGGCCTTTAAAAATGTCACGAGGCTATACAACATTGGTGATCCGTACGAAGGAAATCCCGCCGCACCGGTTACCGTCATCGAACTTTTCGATCCGAATTGCCCCCACTGCAAAGCCATGCATCCGCTGATGAAGAAGATTATCGCGAGCGAATCAGATCATGCCCGCTTTTATCTTATCCCCTTCGTAATATTTAAACCATCCGGTCTTCAGACCGAAGCCCTTTATGTGGCGGCCCACGAAGACAAGTATTTCGAGATGGTGGATGCGCAATTTGCGCGTCAGAAAAAAGAGGGACTCTCTCTCGCTGAGTTGACGGAGATGGCCAAAGAGTTGGGGATGGATCCGGTGAAGTTCGAGGAGGCCATCCGGCGAGGGACAAATCGCGCCGTATGGCAGCAGACGCGCGAGACCGTCGTCGAAATGGGAATCAAGGGGGTGCCCACGGTGATGATCAACGGACGTGTCGTGGACGGTGATTCGCGGAGTGTCTCGTGCATCGATCATCTCATCGAAGAGGCGGCAGCCTCCTAAACGACCGGCCGGCTTCCCGCAGGTTGCCGCACGCGGTGTCTATTTTTCCGCTTCTCAATTCCCGAAATATTAGACGCGAACGAGGAGACCCGACGTTGCCGGTTGCGTAAGTTCGCTTCCGATTTTCCGAAGGCTCCTCTCAATTCGAAAGAACGCCATGACTCAGCCGGTACCCGTGTCTTCTTCCCTTCAAGTTGCCGATCTTGACGCCGCCATCGTCAATACCATTCGATTCCTCGCGATCGATGGCGTGCAAAAGGCGAACAGCGGGCATCCCGGCATGCCGATGGGTACCGCCGCACTCGCTTATGTACTCTGGGACCGATTTCTCAAACATAGCCCCTCGAATCCCGACTGGCCCGATCGGGACCGTTTTGTTCTCTCGGCCGGCCACGGCTCGATGCTTCTTTATAGTCTGCTCCATCTTACTGGATACGACCTCCCGATGGAGGAACTCAAGCAATTTCGGCAGTGGGGGAGCAAGACGCCCGGGCATCCCGAATACGGTCATACCGCCGGCGTGGAGACGACCACGGGCCCGCTCGGACAGGGCTTCGCTAACGGCGTTGGGATGGCCATTGCTGAACGACACCTCGCAGCTCGATTCAATCGCCCAGGCTTTGCCGTGGTTGATCATTATACATATGGCATCGTTTCCGATGGCGATCTGATGGAGGGCTTTTCACACGAAGCTGCGTCGCTCGCCGGTCATCTCGGCCTCGGGAAACTTATCTATTTTTACGACGATAACAAGATTTCCATCGACGGCAGCACTGAACTGGCTTTTACCGAGAATGTGGGCCATCGTTTCTCCGCGTATGGATGGCAGGTGATCACGGTCACGGACGGGAATGATCTGGCCGCCGTTGAGCATGCCCTCAACGAGGCTCGTTCAGTTGCGCAACGCCCCACGCTTATCGTGACGCGTACGCACATCGGTTTCGGCAGTCCAAATAAACAGGATACTGCCGGTGTGCACGGTTCGCCGCTCGGCAAGGACGAAATTCGGCTGACGAGAAAGAAACTTGGTTGGCCCGAAGAGGGCACATTCCTTGTGCCCGATGCGGTCCGAGAGCACATGAGCATGGCAGTCGATCGCGGGAGGGAGTACGAAACGGAATGGGCATCGCTGATGGCCCGTTATGCGGAAGCCTATCCCGAGGACGCCACCACCTTTAAGGCATGGCTGAGCGGGACATTGCCAGAAGGATGGGATAGTGTAGGTTCTGAGTTACCCTTAGCAGCAATGGCCACACGTAAAGCGAGTGGCGCTTACCTCAATGCCATTGGCCCTATTATGCCGAATCTTGTCGGTGGCTCTGCCGATTTGACCCCGTCGAACAATACATACATCGAGGGCCGGGTCGATTTCCAGCGTAAGACACCCGACGGCGCCTACTTTCATTTCGGCGTTCGCGAGCACGCGATGGCCTCGGTGTGCAATGGGATCATTCTCCACGGTGGATTGCGTCCGTACTGCGCGACGTTTCTGATCTTTAGCGACTATATGCGTCCGGCCATCCGGCTCAGTGCCTTGATGGGCGTGCCGGTGATTTATGTGTTCACCCATGATTCGGTTGGGTTGGGAGAAGACGGGCCCACGCATCAGCCGGTCGAACACTATATGGCCCTTCGCGCTATCCCGAATCTCACTTTTGTCCGGCCTGCCGATGCCACCGAGACCGTGGAAGCCTGGCGTGCGGCTCTCGCTCATTCCACGGGCCCGACGGCGTTAGCCCTGACGCGGCAAAGCCTTCCGGCACTGGATCGCGAACAGGTTCGGTCGGGCGATGGAGCAGACCGGGGCGCGTATATTTTAAGCGATGACGATGGGGTGCCGGATCTTATTCTCATGGCCTCGGGGAGTGAGGTGCAATTGATAGAAGCGGCGGCGCTGCGGCTCCGGGAAGAAGGCAAGCGTGTGCGCGTGGTCAGTATGCCGAGCTGGGAGCTCTTCGAGGCGCAGGCCGATTCTTATCGGGCGCACGTTTTGCCCGTGGAAGTGACAGCAAGACTTGCTGTGGAGGCTGGCGTGAGCATGGGATGGGAGCGATATACGGGGTCTGAAGGGCGGATCATCGGGTTAGACCACTTCGGTGCTTCCGCCCCGTTCAAAGAGATCTTCGAGCACTTCGGTTTTTCCGTGGACCATGTGGTCGATGAAGCCCACGCGTTTTAGCGAACGGGAAACGAGATTTTGAATCAACGCCCGAATAGAAAAAAAACGGTATCGGAGAAGCCATCCTCGGCGCGCGAACAGGCCATCCGGCATCTCCTTCGTATGGAAGGACATGGGGCGTATGTCAGTCGCCTCACCGATGACATGGCAGGTGATGCGCGCGCGGGGCGGCAGGTCACGGAATATGTTGGCGGCATCACCCGATGGAAACGCCGGCTCGATTTTACCCTCGATCATTTTTTTCGCGGCGACATTTCGTCGATCGAACTGATGTTGCTTCAGATTCTTCGTGTGGGTTTGTACGACCTGACCGTACTTGACAAACCTCCGCATGCGGCGATTAATGAAGCGGTCGAACTGGCGAAAAAGCTCGTGCGCCCCGGAGCGGGTGGCCTGGTAAATGGCATTCTTCGAAATGTACAGCGAAGCATTGACACTTTGCCGGAACCGCGCACCGGAGATCGGGCGGAGGATCTCGCCATCGAACAGTCCCACCCGACATGGCTGGTGCGGCGGTGGCTCGAAAGGTTTGGAACCGCGAAGACGGGAGCACTGTTGCGATGGGACAATAATCGCCCCATCTTCGGACTTCGACGAAATGCACTTCGCGAAAGCGCCGCACTTCTTGAGGAGCGTCTCCGAGCATTGGATGTTTCGTTTGAACCTTCTCCCTTTCTCGAAGACTTCTACCGGATTTCAGGCTTACAACCCATCGTCCGTTCCGGCATGCTGGCCGATGGGGCCGTCGCGGTTCAGGACGAAAGTGCCGGGCTTGTCGTTCGCGTTCTCGATCCCAGGTCTGGCGAGGTTGTCGTAGACGTCTGTGCGGCACCGGGCGGAAAAACGCGCTATGCCGCCGAGCGCATGAACGGAGAGGGCGTGATTTATGCCTATGACGCCAACGAGAGCAGGATGCATTTATTGAAAAATGCGGCGGCGCATCAGGGACTCGCTATGATTCACACCGAAGTGGCGGATGTTCGCGACCTTGCTGCCCAGTCTTCAGCTCCCCGTGGCGATCGCGTCTTACTCGATGCACCTTGCTCCGGTCTCGGCGTGCTGGCTCGTCGCGCGGACCTGCGATGGCAGCGCTCGCCGGAGGACCTTCGCGGATTGACCGCGTTACAGGATAGTCTGCTCGACGCTTCGGCCACCCTTGTCGGCGATGGAGGAATGCTCGTTTACAGCACGTGCACTATCGCCCCGGAGGAAAACGAAGAACGTATAGAGGCGTTTTTGAGCCGATCGCCGAACTTTGTTTTGGAGTCGGCGGTAGGCTTAGTCCCGAATGCCATGTTGTCGAAAGAAGGCTATTTTGCTTCGCTGCCTCATGAGGACGGAATCGATGGGGCTTTTGCCGCGAGGCTCCGGAAAAAGTAATGATTTGCGAACGGACCCAGCGAAATGACTTGCGCTTTCATCGGTCAAGGTGCTTATTATCTACCGAAAAATTCAGATTGTCCTTTACGCGTCGTATTTTCCTGCGACCCAAAATGCTAGCCTCATCTCGCCCCTGATCTAAACCGTTACGAACCGAAAATCACTGGTTCTTTTGCCAATCATATGGATCGGGGCGTTTGTATGCTTTCCTCGCTTTATAATTCGATGAGTCGTCTTTTCACGATTGTGTTCCTCCTGTATCTCGGGCTCGCGCCGGGGAGCGCATCTGGACAGAAAGTCGCCAAGTATGGTGCTGATTTTCTGGCAGGTGGCGTCGGCGCACGCGCGCTCGGGATGGGTGGGGCCTATGTGGCCGTGGCCAACGACGTGACCTCGGGGTATTGGAATCCGGCGGGATTGAGCAATTTGCAGTTTCCCGAAGTGGCGTATATGCATGCAGAGCGATTTGCCGGCGTCGTCTCGTTCGATTACGGAAGTGCGGCCTTCCCAATAAATACGCGTTCCACGGTCGGCATCTCATTCTTTCGGAGTGCCGTAAATGATATTAAGAATACGCTGGACGCCTGGGACCCGGAGCGAAATCAGCCGCGGCCAAATCCGGAACAGTTCTTTAAAACGTTTTCTGCTGCCGATTTTGCCTTCTTTATGAGTTATTCTCGGCTTGTAAGCGAGCGTCTGGCGATTGGTGTTACCGGCAAAGTGATCCGCCGTAATATCGGCGATTTCGCAAATGCCTGGGGCTATAGCTTTGATGTCGGTGTGCAGTATCGCGGTGACCGCATTGTCCTTGGTGCCAACATTCAGGACCTCACGACCATGCTTCAGAGCTGGAGTATCAACAAGGGCTCGCTAAAGAATATTGATGAAATATTTGGCGATACGCTCCCCGAGGGGGGGACAGAGCTTGTATTGCCCGTGGCGAGGCTCGGAAGCGGATTCCTTTTCCCGGTCGGTGATGCGAGCCATTTTACCCTCGGCTTCGATGTCGATATGGCGTTCGATGGTCAAGATGCCTTCGTGCTCAATGCCGGAAACGTCTCGTTCCACCCGCGTCTCGGTAGCGAATTTAACTATAAAGGGGTACTAGCATTTCGGGCCGGCATCAACCGAGTCCTCTTCGATCATGGTATTGATCTCACCCCGTCGGTTGGAACGGGCCTCCAACTAAAACAACTCAGCATCGACTATGGATTCGGTGATTTCGCCGGGCTGGTGTCGGATCTCGGTTACTCCCACCGCATTTCTTTGCAGCTTCGGTTTGAACGCCCCGCGAAAGACGAATAGTGACGAGGCCGGCGAATGAAAGGGTGAGGGGACGCTTTGTCAACGCCTGTCCCTATATTTCCGGCTCGTAGATTCAATTGCTCCGCCTCGTCGATGTGGCCATGACGCCATCTCTTTCCCCACATATTAGTCGAGAGACCGTCGCGCTGGTTATTCCGCTCTATAATGAGGAGGAAGTCGTCCCGCGTCTGGTGGATGCCATTGAAGCTTTCCGCACGGAGCATTCCGAAGTGATGCGCGTCATCTGTATCGATGACGGAAGCACCGATCGGACAGCCTATGTCCTCCGCGAGCGGACCGTGGGGCTAAAGGGCTATCTGATGCTCCGATTCTCGCGCAACTTTGGTCATCAACTGGCGATTACAGCGGGCATGCATGCTGCCGATACGGACGCGGCAGTCATTCTTGACGGTGACCTGCAGGATCCGCTCCACATTGTGGGGGAGATGATTGTAAAATGGCGTGAAGGCTATGATGTCGTCTATGGCGTCCGGCGGGAACGGCGGGGAGAGAGCCCCCTCAAACGGCTAACGGCCCGCTTTTTTTATCGCTTTTTCCAGCGAATGACCGACGTAGACGCTCCACTGGATGCGGGAGACTTCCGGCTTGTTTCGCGAGCCGTCCTCGATGCCTACCGACGCATCGAAGAACAACAGCCATATGTCCGGGGCATCATTGCTTGGCTCGGATTTAATCAGATCGGCGTGGAATACGACCGGCCGCCGCGAGCCGCCGGAAAGAGCAAGTACCCGCTCAAACGCAGCCTTCAGCTTGCCCTAGACGGTATCGCCTCCTTTTCGGGCCGGCCCCTTCGGTATGCCGTGCGCATCGGGCTCTCAGTGGCCTCACTTTCGGTGCTTGGTCTCTTCTGGGTGATTTTGGCCAAATACGCGTGGGGGGATACGATTCCGGGGTGGTCTTCGATTATCTTCGTGGCGTTCTTTTTCGGCGGCCTGCAATTGTTCTTTTTGGGAGTTGTCGGATCTTATCTCGCTCGCGTTTATGAAGAGGTAAAGGCGCGTCCGCGCTATCTCGTGCGGGAACGCTGGTCCTCAACCATGGCCGAAGGCGTGGCCCCGCCCGCCGAGACATCTCACACAACTTTTTCATGAGACCAAATAACAGAGATTGAGGCCCCATGATAATTCCGCCGCTGCACTGGAACGAAGGAGAAGATCGCGTTGATCTGCTCGATCAGACCCGGCTTCCCGTTGAGGAAGTCTGGATGCCCATTGATACGCCCGCGTCTATGGGTGCGGCCATCCGGCGCTTAAGCGTGCGCGGGGCGCCAGCCATCGGGATCGCGGCGGCGTACGGCGTGGTACTTGGGCTACGCGGGGCTTCGGATGCCGAAGCGCAGGCGGTCGTACAGCGCACGATCGAACTGCTCGCTGCGACACGACCGACGGCGGTCAACCTCTTCTGGGCGCTTGAACGCATGCGAAGCGTAGCTGCATCGATGAGCGGAGCCCGGGTGGATCGACTCCGAGCACGACTCCTCGATGAGGCCCACGCCATCAACCGGGAGGACCTGGCTGCCGGTGAGAGACTCGGTACATTGGGTCTTACGCTTGTCGAGGATGGCATGACGGTGCTCACCCACTGCAATGCCGGGGGACTGGCCACGTCGGGTTACGGCACGGCTCTCGCACCCCTTTTGATGTCGAGAGAGAAAGGTGTGTCCCTCAACGCCATTGCGGGCGAGACGCGCCCGCTGCTTCAGGGCAGCCGCCTCACTGCATGGGAACTGAAGAAAGCAGGTATACCCGTCACGGTCATTACCGATTCGACGGCCGGTCATGTGATGAACAGCGGCAAAGTGGATGCGGTCTTCGTGGGATCCGACCGCATCGCAGCCAATGGGGATGTCGCGAACAAGATTGGTACGTATGCGCTCGCGGTATTGGCCCATGCCCACAACGTCCCCTTTTATGTGTTCGCGCCGTTGTCGACATTTGATGCCGACGCGGCTTCGGGGAAAGATATTGTCATCGAGCAGCGGGACGCGCACGAAATCACTCACGGCTTTGGCCGGCAGACAGTCCCCGACGACGTCAACGTTCTTAACCCGGCTTTCGATATCACGCCGGCCCGCTTGGTGACGGCCATTATTACCGAGCGAGGTATTCATCGGCCTCCATATGTGTCGTCTCTGGCAGCGGCTCAGGCCGAAACACAGGATCTCGCCGTGTGAGATGCGCGTTCGTAAAACTGAAATCGGTTCTCGAATAGACGGGTTCTGGACCGGTATTTGATATCTGATGAGACTATGAAAAAGAATGATTGGTACGGCCTCAGCATCTCTCTGGCGGTTCATCTCCTATTAATTGTGGTCTTCTCGGTGATGACCATGGCGGCTACGGATCCTCAACCGATCGGCTTTATTGAAGTGGATCTTGGCACCATGGCTGAGGGGCGGTCGGTGAAGCGTGCCGTGAAGCCGACGCCGGCAAAGGAAAAGCAGCCCGAAAAGCCCGTCGAGGAGGAAAAGCCCGCGCCGGCGCCACCGAAAGAGACGCGTCCGGTGGATCTTCCCGACCAACCGAACAACGTCGTGGATGAGGAAAAGCTACCGAATCCAGAAGAAGAGGCCATAGCGCCAGATAAAAAAGAGCGCCCCGACGACGTAAAGAAACAGGAAGAACCCGAGCCCAAACCAGAGGCCATCAAGCCGCTTGGCGGCGGGGACACTGAGGGGTCGGGAAGTGAGGGCACAGGGGCCGAGGGCGAAGGCGTTGACAAAACGAAGGCGTCACCGTTTCAGATAGAAGGCCTCAACCGGGTTCCGGTAAATACGACCTTGCCCGTTTATGCCGCTCAGGTTAATGCCATCATAAAGGTTCGCATCACTGTGGACCCACAGGGGCGCGTCGTCCGCCGCATCCCGCTCATCAAAGGCAATCCGGCGCTCGAGCAGGCCGTGATGGATGCCCTTCAGCGGTGGCGGTTCAATGCATTACCCCCCAATGCACCGCAGGAAAATCAGACCGGTACCATTTCGTTTCGATTCCAACTCGAGTGAGAAATTCGGCCGCTGTTCTCCCACGCTTCAATCGTGGGCCGAGCAATACGCCTCGGTGCTTAATCGGATTTTGACGTTAATCTCCGCATTGGCCCGCACAACGTATTCCGACGTGCCGTAATCCGGGGTGGAAGGGTTCCAGTCGAACGTATACCCGAGGCGCGTCCACGGATACCCGTCGGGGAGTCGATAGGCGGCCAGCATCTGATCGGCGATCCATTGAGTGTGATCCGCCTGCGAATCTGCCGGAATTGTATCAAGGCAATGGTCGGCGGATGGGTCGGGATCGGCACACGGGCGGAACAGATCTTCGCGGGCGGCGACAAATTCGACGAAGGAGCGTGATTCCGCTACCGGAGGAAGCCCAAGCACTTGTTGAAGCCGGAGCCGTAACATGTCCTGATCGTATCTGCGGCACAATACCCGCAGTTCCGGCGCGACAGTGACCCACGTCTCATGGGAGAGGCGGGTTTTTCCGAGTGAAAATGAGCCAGGAAAGCGGGTCCACGTCACGAGGAGGACGGAGTCGGTGCGTATGGGAAGCAACGGGAACACCTCGTCCGGCCGGACGACAGCGGCGTCGATGATCGCTGCGTCGAAGAGTTCCGCCATCGATACGACCGGAGCCGGCAACGCTTTTTGCGGTATGGCCGCAGGCTGCGATTGGCCACACCCGGCGATGAATAGAGCCAACGCGATGATCTCAATGGATAAGAGCCTGTTTAGAGACGAGTGATGTATCATCGTATTCGGGTGTGAAAGGACCGGTGTTCAGAATGGGCCACAGTGGCCGGTAGACAGGTGGACGCCTGCCCAGTTCTTTGGAAACAGGCTATCGATCCATGCCCCGCCGACCACGGGGCGGTACATGCCCATCCCAAGACTATGGGCCCCAAACCGGATAATAACGTACCCGAATCCTGTGCACCGGCGTACCTGAGACATGGAGGCATAAAACCGCTGCCGGTGAAGATACGGACGCACCTGATGGGCTTCGAGACTAACGAAATTCTTGTCTGCCGCATGACCAAAGCACATCGCCGCCTGGGTCGTCAGCTTATGATGCGTTAGGTTGGTCTTGATGAACGAAAGTCCTTCCGGTGTCGAACGGTTCAGTGAGCGGATCTCGTCCGTCGTGATCGAAACGTAGTTGTCGTTCTTACGAAAAAGAGAGAGGCCATCAAATGCTGAGGGCGGGATCCCGAACCGGTTTTTGAGCAATCGAAGAGCCGGCGCTGGATCGAATTTAGAACGTACGGGAGGTTCCGGGGTCGCCGTCGTGGGTACTCGAAAACCTTTCTCCAGCACCGCGACGAAGAATCCACCCGTATCATTTTGGTGCGGCCAAATGCGCAGGCATCGCGACATCCCATCGGCAAAAACCTGATCCCCCCATTGCGTCAGGCCCGGGGCATATTGAAGATGCGGCACCAACGCGGGGACGAGACGTAGGTGCTTTCGACCGAAATGCCGGAGTGCCGCGTCGACGACGGCTTCGTTTTCTTCGGGTGCATATGTGCACGTCGCATACACAATGCGCCCGACCGCACGGCACACGTCGACGGCGCGGATGAGTATTGCACACTGTATTTTTGAGAGGCGGCGGCTATTTTCCGGACTCGTTTGTTGAAGTACGTGAGGATGTTTCCGAGATGTGCCTTCGCACGAACAAGGCACGTCGGCAAGGACGCGGTCGAATCTGCGGTCACCGGTTGGCTCAAACGTGGCTGCGTCGCCCGTGGAAGGCGCAAGATTGAGGAGTCCGAGCCGGTCGCGGGTAGTCCGCAAAATATTGAGGCGTCCGCCGGACACATCGTTCGCCATGACGATGCCCGTATTGCCCATGCGCACGGCCATCTGCGCTGTCTTGTTTCCGGGCGCGGCACAAAGGTCGAGCACACGCTCTCCCGGCTGCGGGTCGAGGAGGTGCACCGGGAGCATCGACACCTCCTCCTGAAGATGAATCCAACCGGCGAGATAGGCAAGACTGTGTGCGGCATCTGCATTGGCCGGCAGCCGGTAGGCGCCACCTTGCCATGGTACCTGCTCTTCGGGCCAGTCTCGTCGGCGGAGCCACGGGATGATCTCGTCCGAAGAGATGCGTAGCGTATTGACCCACAGACATCGCGGAAGCGGCCTCAGCACTGCCTTGGAAAAGGCCTGCCAGTCATCGACGAGCGGATAATAACGCGTCAGACTTTTTAGCGTATTCATGCCCTCTCCACCGATATGGGCCACGGGCTCAAAAGTCGAGATGAACGGCGCGATCGAGGGAAAGACGCAGCCCGAATTCAACTTGGCCGACGAAATGAGTCGAATGACGCCCCATCACAGCGTGTTCGTTCGTGACATGATTGACACCCACATCGGCACCAATCCACCACCAATCATCGGGTTGGAAATCCAGCCGAAGTGCACCTCGATACGTTCTCTCAACGATTCCATTGAGCAACGTCGGGATGGGGCTGCCTTTGGGTGGAAAGGGTTGCCGAATATCCGACTCACCTTGTGCGAGGTAGTCGAAGCGAGGGGAAATGGTCAGCCCGGGAAGTACCTGATCCAGATACAAGTCGGAGAAAGCATTGGCATGCAGGTAGTCGCTGAACTGAGTCGCCAACCCGCGAAGCAAAAAGAGATACTTGCCCTCCGGCTGCGCGGTATTGTACGTTCGAGCCGACACGATTTCCAATTCAATGCCGAGATCAGCGAATGGCGAGGTCGGACGTGTAATGCGCCCGATAAGGGTAAAAGAAGCTGGTTCTTGTCGGTTGAGGATATCGAAATCGTCGAACATGAGTTGGCCGAAGAACGTCGTACGATGTGCTTGTACCCATATTGAGCCGCCGACGAGGCCATTGTTCTCATCGTTCTTCGGGCGATTATCCACCGTCAAAATGGCCATGCTAAACGGATTGAGATATTTCAAGGAAAGTCCCGAGTTAGCTCCGGAATAAAGCGCTGACTCTATAAAAGTCACAACAACCGTTGGGGAGGGCCGCCAGTCGAATCGATGGGCAGCTATATATCGGCGCTCACTTCCGGCACGGACGGAGTCGTCCCCCGCGATACCAGTGAAGCGTCCATCGGCAGTGATGCTGTCAAGCTCGCCAAGGAGGCTCCGCAGGCTGAACCGCTTGCCGCCGAAACGTAGGTTGATTTGGTCATAAGGACGCGGGTTGGCGCTGATCACGGACGCCGGTGCATCGACGGCAGCCCAGTGGTTGGCAAAACGCCCGAGAAATACGGACGCAAACGATCCGTCATAGCCAATATAATCGTCTTCCGGCCGTGATTTGAGTCGATTTACAGGGGAGATGCCATCCGGGTCACGGTCATAGTACAGGTCATGCCGTCCGCCGAATTGTGCGATGAAAGATCCATGCTCAAGAAAAGCACGGACGGCAAGGTGCTCAAATCCACGCACATGATTTCGTAACGGGCGCAGCACGTCGCGCCGCTCACTATTGACTGCGCTTCCGCCCATCTCTAACTCTAGCCCGGCCGCGATTTCCGCCTTTCCCACTGGGGTCACGTGAAAGCGAGATCGGAGCTGGCGTACCCATCGCTGTTCGATCGAGGACAAGCCATCCTCCTTTACATTATCCAACGCTTCGACAATTTCGCCTTCGCGATAGGGGAGCGCAGTCGGATTTAAGTCCAGCAGGATACCCCGACGTTGAAGACGTTGGATATACTCGTAGGAACGATCTCCGACGGGAAGAATGCGATGAACCTGTGCGAAGACGTCGGGCGACGCAAGCGTACAGAATGACAGGATGACAAAAACTAGCCGTACTACGCGCATAATGGGGGTGGACAAAAAATGAAATAAGACTCCACAAATTACCGATGCCGCAGTACATTAGGAACTGAGCCACCAAGATTCCGCTTCTCCGAGTCCAATAAGGACACAGATCTTGTCCATTCTTCATCCGTGCTCTTCTCACAATCACCTGTCCGCATGAGTCGTTCGCAGCTATCTCTCGTCTTGTTCCTCCTGCTCCATTCGGGGTGCAAAATGGACGTCGGACATAGTGACAGCGCAAAAAGGCCGCTGTTATTGTGGACCTCGCAGAATCCGCAGGAACGGATGTGGGCCAAAGGGCTGGTGAATGCCTGGAATCGTGCCAATCCCGGAGATTCGGTTGTGGTTCAGCCCATCCCGGCGGGACAATCGAGTGAAGAAGTGCTGATGGCAGCCATCGTTGCCGGGACTACGCCGGATATTTGCGCGAACATCTGGCCCGGCATCGTGAATGACCTTGCACGTGCCGGGGGTGTGCTCCGACTTGATACCCTCGCTGGATTCGATTCGCTGATGCAAAGCCGTACTCCGGCCACGCTGAGGGGCGATTTTCGATCACCGGACAGTGCTTATTATCAGATCCCGTGGAAGTCAAATCCGATCATGATGCTTTACAATGTGCGGCTGTTCCGGAAAGCCGGGATTGATTCACCTCCGCGGACCTATAGCGAATATCTTGCCGCCGCCAAGAAAATCACGACCGACCTCAACGGCGACGGCGCCTATGATCGGTGGATCGGTTATCGCGATATTCAGCCTATCTGGTACCAGCGCTTTTTCGATTATTACACCTTCTATATCGCGGCTTCAGGGGGGAAGACGCTTTTCGTGGGTGATTCCCTTGCCATTGATACGACAGCCTCTAATGAGGTTTTTTCATTTTTCCATCAGCTTTACAGAGCCAACTATTTTCCAAAGTCAAAATTCCAGGGAAATCCCTTTGTCTCGCAGATTACTGCCACCGACTTCACCGGGCCATGGAACATTGCATGGTTGAAGGCCAATGCTCCTTCCGAACTCGAATTTGCCTATGCACCCGTACCGGTACCCGACGACTATGAAGGGCCGGTCCACACATACGGCGACTACAAAAACATCGCCATTTTCTCTAACACGGAGCGGCCGGCCACTGCATGGCGCTTCGCTCGTTATCTTGTCTCGAAACAAGCAGACCTGCTTCTCCTGGAAAAAACTGCGCAGATGCCCATTCGAGAAGGACTGCTTAGCGATTCCGCGTTTGCCGCGTTTTTCAAGAGTAATCCCGGAATGATCCCATTTGCCGCGCAGGTGCCGGATACGCGCGGAGTGGAGGCGGTAAGTTCGCTGCCCGAGGTGCTCGACGCGGTTGCCCGGCAGTTTGAAGCTGCCTCCGTGTATGGTGTTCGATCACCCGCCGAAGCTACCCGACGTGCGATTAAGCGCATCCTTGTTCTACAGGATTGGAATTCATAATCTACGTCTATGTCCCCGCAAGAAGCCCCTTCCATCCCAAGGTCACTTTCCCCTTCGAGAATGGGCCCCACCTTCTGGAAGCGTTCTTCGGAGCGACGGAACGGGATTCTGATGGTCGCGCCCTACGCCCTTCACCTCGGCCTCTTCTTTGGGTATCCACTTCTCTTTGCGTTCGTCCTCGTTTTCCAACGATGGGACATCGTAACCCCCATGCATTTTGTCGGGGGGAAAAATTTGGTGCGTGTGTTTCAGGATGATCTCTTTGTCCGATCGGTGCTCAACACCGGACTCTTCCTTGCCATTCATATCCCGCTTCAGATTGCCTTTGCGCTCTTCTTCGCTGAACTTTTAAATCAGAAATTGGCCGGGAGACGCTTTTTTCGGACGATCTATTTTCTCCCGGTCGTCGTCTCGGGAGTCGTGGTAACCATTCTTTTTCAACAGTTGTTTTCGTTCGAAACCGGCTATGTAAACGCCGTTTTGACGGCCCTGGGTGGGCAGCGGGTGCCTTGGCTCGTCTCGCCGAAGTGGGCGATGCCTTCTATTGCTTTGATGGCGACATGGAAAAATGTAGGCTTCTATGTCATTCTGTTTTTGGCCGGTTTACAGAATATCCCGACCTCCTTATACGAAGTTGCGTATCTCGAGGGCGCCACTACATGGCAGCGCTGGCGCTATGTTACGCTACCATTGCTTAATCCGATGATGGTCACGGTCGTCGTGTTATCCACCATTGGAGGCTTTTCGTTGTTTATCGAACCCTACATCCTAACAGGAGGTGGGCCCCTCGATAGTTCACTCTCTGCCCTACTTTATATTTACAACCAGGCCTTCTATTTCAACCACATGGGGTATGCCGCAACCCTGGGATTGCTTTTCGCACTGATCATTTTCCTGGTAGTGACCCTTCAAAGGCGATTCGTCGAGACAAGAGAACAATGAAGCACGAGGCTGACATGTCAGTGAAAAAAATATCGCTATATGTCGCGCTGACGCTGGGAGCGCTGGTCTTTGCCTACCCCTTCGTTTGGATGGCAATGGCGACGTTCAAGCCTGAGTTGGAATTAGGAGGCCTTGCCTTAGTGCCCACACACTGGACGCTCGACAGTTACCGGCGGGTTGTTGAAACGGTACCTATTGGTCGCGCTTTTTTAAATAGCCTGTTTGTGGTCGTTTGCGTTACGACAGCCGCACTTGTCTTTGGTTCGATGGCGGCCTATTCGCTCTCGCTGCTTCGGTGGAGAGGCCGGGATATGACGTTTAACGTTATTCTGTTCACCATGATGGTTCCGTTCATGGTGCTCCTGATCCCGCTTTATACACTCGTCGTGAAGTTTGGCTGGACGGACTCTTATACCGGGTTGGTTGTACCATTCATGATGAATGCTACGGCGGTGCTTATCCTCCGTCAGAGTTTCATGACACTTCCCCGTGACCTGCTGGAGGCCGCGCGAATCGACGGGTGCGGGGATTTGCGGATGCTGTTCACCATTGTCTGGCCCCTCTCGCTTCCGGCGCTTGTTACGGCGGGGATCATCGTCTTCATCGGAAACTGGAACGAAGTACTCTGGCCCATACTCGTCGTCCGAAAAGAGACTTGGATGACAATGCCTCAAATGGTGGCGCTCTTCTCCGTGGGGGGTGGCGCATATGGGCGATTGGGGCCTCAGCTTGCGGCAGCATTTCTCCTTGGGCTCCCGGTAATCCTTGCATATTTGGTATTCCAAAAGCATTTCATCAGCAGTCTTGCCTCGACGGGATTGAAAGGATAAACGCGTGGCGCATTCGGAAAATGCCGTTCTCATTCAATCACTCTGTGGGTATATCATGTGAATGAAAAGGATATAGCAAATCTCTTTTCCCGTAATTCTCTCCCTATAGTGATGCCGCGTGACAGCGTGTCCTGGGCCGGGGGAGCGGTGTTCAATCCAGGAATTTGGTACGACGGTAGTGCCGTTCACATGCTTTTTAGGGCGATTCCAGCCGGATATGAGACGATCGGTGTGGACCATTTCGTTGCTGGAGAGGCTGACATGGGATTTGATCACTACATTTCCTCTATCGGATACGCGCGGAGCTCGGACGGTGAGTACTTTGAGTGGGCCGACCGGCCCCTTATTGAACCGGACGCCCCATTTGATTGCTATGGCGCAGAAGATCCCCGCGTCACCCGGATAGACGATATATACTTTGTCACGTATACGGCCTTGTCCCATCCCGCATTTGGGGAAACGGATGGTGTCCGAATCGGCCTGGCTTCAACGTTGGACTTCACAACCATACGAAAATACGGTGTCATCGGGCCAACAATACGCGACAAGGATGCCGTCCTATTCCCGCGCCGTATCGGTGGAAAAATCGTCATGCTCCATCGTCTCGGAGCCGATATACAACGGGTATTGTTCAATGATGTCAATCAACTTGTCAATCCACCGGCCGAACTTTGGGAGAAACACATAACAAGTATCGACGAACACGTCGTGATGCGGCCGAGAACGGGATGGGAAGAGAAGAAAATCGGCGCGGGCCCACCGCCTATTGAAACGGATTTCGGGTGGCTCCTTATCTATCATGGTGTGGATCGGCATCACGTATACCGCGCTGGTTTGGCTCTGCTCGACCTTGACGACCCCCGCCGGGTCATAGCTCGGACGTCAACGCCGGTGCTTTCGCCGGAAATGCCTTTCGAACTGCGCGGTGACGTAGAAAACGTTGTATTTCCCGAAGGAGCAGCCGTGATTGACCATGTGCTCCACCTTTATTATGGTGCGGCGGACAAGGTGATCGGGCTGGCTCGCGCACCATTAAATGACATTTTGTCGCACTTGTTGGTTTGATCTGATCTATTCAAAATCCGAATGGAAGATGGCCAAAAAGATGTTTCAAACGTCGTTTTGTAATAAATGACACGCACCATCAATACACGGCCACCCCTGTTGCCCGAGCGGCTCTTCGGCGGAAAGGCCATCCTAAGACCGAATCCGGGAAATTCATGGGAAAGTCGGGTCGTCCTAAACCCTGCAGCCGTTCTTGTAGAGCTGGGAAGCATTTTTGACAGTTTGACCCGCAACGTACCCGGCCGTAATCGACTGGTGATGGCGGAGGGTCTTTGTGCCATGATTTATCGGGCACAGGGTGCAATTGACCGGCACAAGGGCATGGCGCCGTCTTCACTGGGTCTCGCGCTTTTTACGCCTAACCTCCTACCCGTATATCGCTGCCCAATTCCGGTACTGACGCCCGATGCGCCGTTTCACAACCTGGGTCTGGAGGATCCACGATGCACAAAAGTTGGAGATACCTACTACCTCTATTATACCGGATATGCGTGCACTTGTCCGTCGAACCCTGAGGCTGAAAGGACCGTGAAAATCTGTCTGGCGACCTCGAAGAATCTGCTTGTGTGGATATTACGCGGACCCGTGGGAGGAGACGTAAATGATGTGCCGAATAAAAACGCAGCGCTCCTGCCCGAGGTGGTTCGCGGAAAGTGGATACTTCTTCACCGTCCTATGGCCGGACCGGATTCCATGAAGATTCATCTCGCGGAAGCCGCACGGCCCGAAGGGCCTTGGTGCACCCGGGGATCGCTGATGCCTGCATTTCGATACAAGGAATTCGAACGCTCATGGATCGGTGCGGCGGGTCCTCCCCTCGCACTCGGAGATGATCAATTCCTCATGATCTATCATCAGGGGCACTTAACGTCCACCGGACACAGGGAGTATGATCTCGCTTTAGCGTTGCTTGATTTTTCCCAGGACGAAATTGTGCGCAGCCGGATCGAACCATGGATGCGACCTTCAGGATTTGGGGGGTGTGAAGGGGATCCCGATTTGGGCGTGGACAACGTATTATTTAGCTGCGCTAATTACGTTTGGCGAGACAATCTCGTTTTGCCCTATGCAGGCGCCGATAGCGTAATTCTTGGGGTCACAATATCGATGAAGGCCATGGTGAAAGAATTGAAGCGACACGCTTAAGCTTCGTTATGCCTCTCTTTTCTTGCGATAACAAAGCCAATGGCTAGTCCCACGCCGGTGCCAATCGCAATACCCATCTCGATGTTCTCAACCGATGTTCCGAGCGCAATGCCAATACCGGCCCCGAGGGCTGTACCGATGCCGACAAATCGATACTGGTCCGGGTCAAATTTCTCGTCTCTAATCATTTCAACCTCGCGCGTGGGGCAACAGAACTACCTTGATCGAAAAGTCAAACAAACCAAGTATGCGTACAGAGCGTAGACAAATGGAAATTACCGAGTTGGGCGTACATATGGAGGCGAAGTTAATAAAAAGTGAAATCATATGTACGTGGGAATATTGCCTGAACTTCAAGTGCACATAATCATTGGGCCGGAGAAGTATCCAATTCCCCGAGTCGTCCGCACATTTTCATCGGGTGACTTCGACAATTGGTACTGGCAATGTGGTTGTTTCCGATGCAACGAATGAATAATTTGTCTGAGGCTGAAGACCCAACAGCCTCTCACCGAAACAACTCTCATATTCCACCATTCCGGGAAGGGTATTAATCGAATAAGTCCCCGCCGCCTGACGTGCCCCGAAAAACAGCGTTCATAGCACTCTTGAGTTCTGACGTGCTCACGCTAAGCCTGGCAAATCTAATCTTTTATCTTACCCGATTCTCCTGGAATTGGTATGGCACCCCAAGGATATTTCCGGCCGATCCTTCTACTGAGACTAGCCTATTCATACTGTTCAATGCCGTACTGGTGCTGTATTGGCTTATCGTCTTCTCCTTCTTTGGGTTGTACCGAGAGCGCTATGCATCGAGCCGATTCGACGAGTTAGTGCTTCTGATGAAGGTTGTGACCGTCGGAGTCCTTGTATTGATTTTTGCGATATACATCGATGCTCTTCGTCCCGGATCAAGCCGTCAGGCAATCTTTTTTTACTGGATATGCACACTCGGTCTGGTGGCACTCGGACGCATTTTCATTCGATCCATCCAGAAATCCCTCATCCTTCGGGGACGCGGCGTACACAAGGCCCTCATTGTAGGGTGGAGTGACCGTGTTGCCGAACTCTATGACGAAGTCGCCAAATATCCTGAAGCCGGTCTCGAAGTAGTCGGGGCGATTCGGCTGAGGCGGGAGAATCAATCGTCGATAAATTCAGAGTCCGAATTCTATGATTCAATAGGTGGAGATGACAGTGAACTTATGACAGCTCAGGTTGCCGGAACGGACGTCTCCTCGATCGAAGCCCTCCCGCGCTTAATTGATGAACTCAAGGTTCAAGACGTTTTGATCGCTCTTGGTTCGGAGGACCATCGCCCGCTACTCGAGGTATTGCATCTTTGTGACGGTAAGCCTGTCAGGCTGAAACTGGTACCCGATTTTTACTCCATCATCGGGGGAATGTCGCGCACCGAACACATGTATGGTCTCCCTCTTATCGAGGTATTGCCTCTGCCGATGCCCGCGTGGGAAGAGAGCACGAAACGTCTCGGAGATGTTCTGATTTCCTCGCTAGTGCTGCTTCTAGGACTTCCACTTTGGATATTCGTTGGGCTTATCATTCGCCTGACGTCGCTGGGCCCCGTTGTTTATCGACAACGACGGGTCGGGAGGCATGGGCATCCCTTCAAAATGTATAAGTTTAGAACCATGAGGGTCAATGCCGAAGAAGGAACCGGCCCGGTATGGGCAGTGGAGAATGATCCCAGGTATACCACTTTCGGTCGTTGGCTACGAAAAGCTCGGCTGGATGAAGTACCGCAATTTTGGAATGTCTTTAGGGGTGACATGAGCCTCGTCGGACCGCGCCCGGAAAGACCCTTTTTCGTGAAACAGTTTGCACGCGAGATTCCACTTTATAATCGCCGGCATCGTGTGAAGCCAGGAATCACCGGGTGGGCTCAGGTAAAATGGCGGTATGACGGAAGTCTTGAAGACGTGCGGCAGAAAGTGAAATACGACCTATTTTATATTGAGAATATGAGTCTTCGGATGGATCTGAAGATTCTTTTTCGGACCATTCGGACGACTTTGACGGGTAAAGGACAGTGACAAGAGCCACTACCGATCAGGCGACAACCTGGACGGATATGGAACTAAAACAGTTGTACCGGGCATTGCTCCTGCCGCGAATCATCGAAGAGAAAATGCTTCGTTTGATTCGGCAAGGGAGGCTGGCGAAGTGGTTCAGCGGGTATGGACAGGAAAGTATTGCCGTAGGGTGTGCGTGGGCACTAGATCAGAGAGCACACATCCTTCCGATGCACCGAAACCTCGGAGTGTGGACCACAAGGGGTGTCCCGCTCAAACCACTTTTCTGCCAGTTGATGGGGAAAAAAGGCGGATACACGAAGGGGCGTGATCGCACTTTTCACTTCGGATTGCCCGACAAGTACATCGTGGGAATGATTTCACATCTGGCCGCCATGTTGCCCGTTGCGTGTGGACTTGGACTGGCCGAGCAATTGAAAGGAACACATGAGGTTACCCTGACCTTTGTCGGTGATGGTGCCACGCGTGAGGGGGATTTTCACGAAGCCATCAACCTGGCTGCCGTCTGGAAATTGCCTGTGATATTCGTCATTGAGAATAATGGTTACGGGCTTTCCACGCCTACAGGAGAAGCCATGGCCGTGGCCGATCTCGCGGGTGCGGCTGAAGGATACGGCTTGGTCGGGGAATCTGTTGACGGCAATAATGTGCTGGCCGTGGTCGATGCCGTTCGCCGCGCCGTAGTGCGTGCAAACGAAGGCGGGGGCCCGACACTGCTGGAGATGAAGACATTCCGAATGCGCGGGCATGAAGAGGCGTCGGGCATCAAATACGTACCGGAATTACTCTTCGAGGAGTGGGGGGACAGAGACCCCGTCATCCGCATGGAAGAGCATTTGCTTAATCAGGGCATCGCAACACCTGAAGAGATGGAGAAGCTTCGCGCCGGACTGGTGGACGAGGTCGAAGAGGCTGCCGAGTACGCCCTCATACAACCGCAGGTGGAGAGTAATCTTACCGAAGAGACCAAAGATCTCTTCGCCCCACCCTTCGTTTTACCGCAGCGTACGGGTGGTCCTAAACACGAAATTCGGTTTATTGATGCTATTTCCGAAGGTCTTCGGGAGGCTATGTCGGCAGATGAGCGGGTGCTCATCATGGGGCAGGATATCGCAGAGTACGGTGGCGTGTTTAAGGTGACGGCTGGCTTTCTAGAGCAATTCGGGAAGGATCGCATTCGAAACACTCCCATTATCGAGAGCGGGGCAATAGGGGCGGCCATGGGGCTCGCCCTCGGTGGTTTCAAGCCTATCGTGGAAATGCAATATGCCGACTTCATATCGTGTGGCTTCAATCAAATCGTGAACAACCTTGCGACCACGCATTACCGCTGGGGCGCGTCTGTGAATGTCACTATTCGCGCGCCGTATGGAGGTTTTATTGGAGCGGGCCCATTTCATTCTCAGTCAAAAGAGGCCTGGTTTTGCCATGTACCGGGGCTAAAAGTGGTGATTCCGTCGACGCCAGAGGATGCCAAAGGGTTGCTCATGACGGCTATCGAAGAACCCAATCCGGTGATTTTCTTCGAACACAAACATCTCTATCGGTCTCTCCGGGGTGAGGTAACCAAAGACGCCTTTTACTTACCTTTCGGGGTTGCGCGGGTGGCCCGCGTCGGCGAAGATGCGACGATTGTGACCTATGGTCTAGGGGTAAGATGGGCCCTCGAAGAAGCCGAACATCAGGCTGAAAGGGGGCGGTCAATAGAGGTGATTGACCTTCGTACGCTTTTGCCCTGGGACCGAGCGTCTGTTTTGGCTTCGCTGAAAAAGACGAACCGCCTTTTGATTCTACACGAGGCAAGTCTTTCGGGCGGTTTTGGGGCGGAGGTATTCGCAAGTATCGCTGAAGAAGGGTTTTCTCTTCTCGATGCGCCCCCGATGCGAGTCGGCGGAGCGGATATCCCGATCCCCTTTTCTCCGCAACTTGAGAAGGACCTATTTGCGGCTCGGTCTCGCCTCCGTCCCGCCGTCGAAAAATTGCTCGCGTATTAGTTAAACCCTGGGTCTCTCTCTTGTAAATAGAGGAGCGTACTGAGTCCAAAGTGCCCAGTCCCAGTGAAGGTTCTCAAAAAGCTCGAAAACCAGGTGATGGGTTCGGTGTATCTTGCAGACTCTTTCCACACCGTTATTCTATTAGCAGCATTATGCTAAAAAAGACCAATATGCCGGCCGTCGGCGACACAGCACCAGATTTTGAAGGCTCCATTCAGGATGGGACCACGATACGCCTGTCGGACCTGAAGGGTAAAAAAGTTGTGCTATATTTCTATCCGAAGGACGACACACCCGGTTGCACGAAGCAGGCATGCAACCTACGGGACAATCAGCAAATGCTTCAGTCACACGGCATTATCGTGCTCGGTGTGTCCGGCGATAATACGGCCTCGCATCAAAAATTTATCGGCAAATATTCGCTGCCATTCGATCTCATTGCCGATCCGGATTACGAGATTCTGGGCAAGTACGGTGTCTGGGGTGAACGGAATCTTTATGGGCGGAAATTTATGGGGATCAAACGCACGACATTTTTGATCGATGAAGACGGTAGAATCCGGCACGTCATTAAAAGGCCGAACGTGTCTGAACACACCACCGAAATTCTTGCCAAATTTGGCCTGTCGTCCTGAATATCCGACGGTGTGCTATGTCGACAAACGCCTATGAGGCCGTAATTGGGCTGGAGGTTCATTGTCAGCTTCGCACGGAGACGAAGGCCTTCAGTCCTGAATCCGCATCCTTTGGTGCGGCCCCAAATGAGCATGTCGATCCAATCAGCCTAGGACATCCGGGCACATTGCCTCTTTTTAACGAGAGCGTCGTTGATTTTACCCTTCGAATGGGGCTGGCCACGCACTGTAAAATTGCGCCAAAGTCCGTCTTCGCTCGGAAACACTATTTCTACCCCGATCTTCCTAAAGGATATCAGATCTCGCAGTACGAGACACCTATCTGTACGGACGGCTACCTTGATCTTGACCCCGAAATTGAACCCGACGACCGTCGGCGCATTCGTATCACGCGCATCCACATGGAGGAAGACGCCGGGAAATCGCTCCATGATCAGGATCCGTATCACACTCTTCTCGACTACAACCGCTGTGGTGTGCCGCTCATCGAGATCGTGTCGGAGCCGGACCTTCGCTCAGCCCATGATGCAGCCCGTTATGTACAGCGCATTCGGCAAATCGTGCGTTACCTCCGTATTTGCGACGGAAATATGGAGGAAGGATCGCTTCGCTGCGACGCCAATGTGTCCGTACGTCAGAAGGGGGATCCGAAGCTCGGCACGAAGACGGAAGTCAAAAATATGAACTCGTTCCGGAACGTGGAACGGGCGCTGAAGCACGAGATCACCCGGCAATGCACCCTGCTACGGCAGGGTGAGCGGGTGGTGCAGGAGACGCTCCTGTGGGACTCCGACCGGCGAGAGACCCGGTCGATGCGGTCGAAGGAAGAAGCCCACGATTACCGCTATTTCCCTGATCCGGACCTTGTGCCCGTCGTTGTCACGGGAGAGCGCTTGGCGAAGATTCGCGCGGAATTGCCCGAAATGCCTGATGCCCGCCAGAAGCGGTACGTGACCGAATGGGGTCTCCCTGAGTATGACGCGGCCCTTCTGACGGAAGACCGAGGCGTGGCCGACTACTTTGAGGCCACATTGGAGTATGCGACGAACGATCCCGCAATGGATTTGAAGGCGGTGGCAAAATCGGCCTCGAATTTCGTGATGACCAATGTTTTGCGGGTGCTCAAAATAAGCGGTGCCTCCATTGAGGCGTTTCCTGTCGATCCCAAACAAATGGCTGGCCTCATTTCCCTTCGTGTGAACGACTACGTTAACTCGTCCGGTGCGCAAGAAATATTTGACGCGATGCTTGTCGAGGCAAAAACGGCAGCGCAAATTGCTGCCGAAAGAGATCTTCTCCAAGTGTCGGATACATCTTTACTTGTCCCGGTCATCGACAAAGTGCTGGAATCACATCCGGGACAGTTGAAGCAATATTTAGATGGGAAGACAGGACTTGTCGGGTTCTTTATCGGGCAGGTTATGAAGTCTTTCCCGGGATCACCCGATCCGAAAATCGTTCGAAGTTTGTTAATCGAAAAAATTGAGGCCATTCGTATTTCATGAGAACACGTGCAATCAAAAGCATGGCATTTTTTTGTCTGACGATCGCCATCTTTTTCTCATGGGCCTGTGGCCCGGGGGGCAAATCCGCTCACAGAGCCCACAGCCATCTTGACGGACAGTTTTCGGTACGTCCTGAAGTGGATTCTACCCGCGATTACGGCGGGTTTGAGGTGCTCGTCATTGATAATTCGAGTGGAGATGTGGATACGTTAGCCATGGCCATTACCGACAGCACGGGCCGGTTTAGTATGGACGTAGTGGCCCCATATCGGGGGGTCTTCCCGCTGATAGTGAGTCGCGCAGGTCGCGTACTGGCTTTTGACGAATTGGTGGTAGCGGAGGCCGACACCGGGTCGGTGACGGGCAAATTCCCACTCGGTAAGCAACGCCTGCTCATACGGCGATCCGAAGAGAATGGCGCGTGGATGGCCTATCGCAATTCCAAGATTCAATACAATCAAGTGCTTGCGCGTCTGGTACAGCCCGGAAATTACAATGAAAATCTGATCCGCCGGGCTACTCTTCAGACGAGCAATATGTTGTGGAGCTTGCGCGGTACGTACCCGAATACACTCGGTGCAAGCGTCGCGGCGGGCGAAGCCGTCATCATGCTTGGCGGATGGGACGATTCGCTGCTTGTAGCTCGTGCAAAACAATTACCCCTCGATCAACCGAACCTTGTTGATGTTGTACGGGGTGCTCGAAGGGCCGAAGCCCGCCTTCACGGTGAAGATGCGTCCATCCGCCTCGTCCGATCGTACCAGAAATCGTTTCCGGAGGGTGAGGATTGGGCAGCACTTCAATCCGAGATTGTGGTCGCATATATAGACAGCTTAGACAGGGGATTTGCAAAAGATGCCGCACAGGAACTATCGGATCGCGCCCCAAGCAGTCCGTGGGCACATTGGGCCGAACGAGCGCTATATGAACTCGACAATTTGATGCCCGGGATGCCGGCGCCCGGCTTCGTCGCTACCGATCTGAGCGGACGGAGTATTTCCCTGGATAGCTTACTCGGGCAGGTGGTTGTGCTACAATTCTTTAATCCATCCAATCAAACTTATCTTCAGGAACTCGGACTTCGCAACAAGCTATTCAATGCCTTGAAGGGATATCCATTTGTACCGATTGACATTTCGGTAGAGCCCGATACCGTAATTGACCAGGCTTTCTATGAGGGAAGGAAAATCCCAGGGAGGCATATTATCTCCCCGGGTGGCATTAAGGGGCCGCTGCCACGTCTTTTCAATGTCAATCTAATTCCGACGCAGTATCTTATCGATCAGGATGGCAAAATTGTAAGGAAATATGTTGGACGTGCGATGCTGCCCATGCAGCGTGATCTGGCCCGATTACTTAATTTACGGCTAAAGGCGACGGTGGCACGGTAAATTACCTGGTAACACGCCATTTGAATTTTAGAACATTAAGAAAGGCAATAGTTATGCTCGTTGCAGGAAATTGGAAAATGAATACGGAGCGCACTTCTGCCGTTCAACTTGCCCGAGAGATTGTGGATGCTGTCGGATCGGTTGATGGCGTGGATGTGGCCGTCTGCCCGCCATTTATCAATCTCGATGCCGTCTTCAATGTGTTGCATGGTTCGGAGATTGGGCTCGGCGCACAGGATATGCATTTCGAGGAATCTGGCGCGTTCACGGGTGCCATTTCGCCTTCAATGCTGCGTTCCGTTGGTTGTCGGTATGTAATCCTCGGCCATTCAGAGCGACGCCATATTTTCGGTGAGACGGATGTCTCGGTAAATCTGAAGATGAAAAAGGCCATGAATCATAAGCTAGTACCGATCATGTGTGTCGGAGAGACGCTGGATCAGCGCGATGCCGGAGAGGAAAATGCGGTTGTTCAAGCGCAGGTAGAACAGGGGTTGGTGAATGTCAAACTCAAGGATGCGTCGGAGGTTGTTCTGGCGTACGAGCCCGTTTGGGCGATAGGTACCGGTCGTACCGCGTCGCCCGAGCAGGCCCAGGATATGCACGCTTTCATCCGCGGGCTTCTCATCAATCAGTTCGGTGAAAAAATCGGTTTCGGCATCTCTGTCCTTTACGGGGGCAGTGTAAAGCCTGAAAACGCTGAGGAACTCTTCACCCAGCGTGATGTGAACGGCGGGCTCATCGGCGGCGCGAGTCTCAAGGCAGATGCCTTCGCAGCCATCGTATCTGCCGCCAGGCGATAAATACTCCCCGGGAGTCGGCAGGGTTGTGCGCCGACAATGATTATGAATGCCTCGGGTTGATGTGGCATGGCCAGGGGGGAGTGGTGGAACAATAACTATTCCTGTGAGATAGGTGATAGAACCCATTTACCAAATGCAGGAAAATGATGCGCGCAGTCCTCAGGATATTCCTCATTGCATCGCTGGCTGCTACCGGATGCCGCGAGACGAAGCCGCAGGCTTCGCCCGATACGCGCCACAACCTGAACGTTCCTGCACACGCCAGGGAAGTGAAAGTGGCAGAGAAACTTAAACGTAGACGAATTGGGATCGTCGAGCAGTTTCTAATTGGTGAACCTGGGGTCGTCGTAGATGGCAGCCGCGTACGAATTCACGGGAGTCGAGGCGGCCCGTTGTGGGTCATCGACGGGATGTATACCGATACGCCGGGCGGCTTGAATCCCTATGATGTTTTCAAGATGTGGATCGTTGCCGACGGGTTTGGATACGGTCGTCGGGGCTCGAATGGAGTGGTAGTTGTGGAGACAAAAGTCGGGCAATAAGGGGCTTGAAGTATTGTGTGGGGGCGGCTGATGCAAATTGCGATAAATTATGTCTGATCAGATCCTCATAGCGCCTGCCGTCAAAAAGAGTACGCGGAAAATAAAAGAGACGAAGACGCTTCAGATTCCTCGGTATAATGTTGTTTTACTGGATGACGATGAACATACGTATGAATACGTCATTGAGATGCTCATGAAGCTGTTCGGCTTCTCGATTCCGAAAGCCTTTACGATGGCCCGTAAAGTGGATAGTGACGGACGTGTGATTGTTTATACGACACATAAAGAGCGGGCTGAGCACAAGCGGGATCAGATTCACGCCTTTGGTGCCGACTGGCGAATACCGGCATGTGTGGGATCTATGTCGGCGGTTGTCGAGCCTGTGGATTAAGATCTGCCGGGGCCGGTACAAAAGGCCTGGCGACGTCAACGTGAGGGTTTGCATCTGAGACGCCTGCCTGCGTAATTGGTAGCCATCTCTCCCCCAAAAAGCTACGAGGCTACCATGAGACGCCTGTTTCTTCTGATTTGCTTTCTCATCAGTTCGGCCCCGTCTGCCCGAGCACAAACGTCCCGCGAAATCGCCGTCACCTGCGCCGATGCGCTGACGCCAGAGATCCGGCGGATGGCGGTGTCCCTCTGGGCTTATTCCGAGACGGCACTCCACGAGACGCGTTCTTCTCGATTATTGGCCGATGCGCTTGAGACAGAGGGTTTTACCGTCTAGCGGGGCGTGGCGGGAATGCCAACGGCCTTCTTGGCAAGTTATGGGCGCGGCAAGCCGGTCATCGGCGTGCTTGCGGAATATGACGTGCTCCCGGGCGTGGGAAACGGAAAGACGCCGAATCGGTCCGACCGCGACGATGGGGTGAAGAGCGGACAGGGCTGCGGGCATAATTTCTTCGGCGAGGCCTCGGTGGGCGGGGCCATGGCCATCAAGGAGGCGATTCGTACGAGCGGACTTCCGGGTACCGTGCGGCTCTATGGGACGCCGGCCGAGGAGACCGTTGTCGGCAAGGTGTACATGGCCAAGGCGGGTCTCTTCGATGGCCTCGATGCCGTCGTGGAGTGGCACCCCGGCACGAAGACCGGCGTTCGTAACCAACCCGGCCGCGCCATGAACAACTTCACCGTCGAGTTTTTCGGGCAGGCGGCACACGCCTCGGCGGATCCGTGGAACGGTCGAAGCGCCCTCGATGCGGTGGAGATGATGGATTACGGCGTCAATCTTATGCGTGAACATATCAAGCCGACGGCACGGATTCATTATGTTATCACCGATGGGGGTGACGCGCCAAACGTGGTTCCCGAATACGCTAAAGTCTGGTACTATGTCCGCGACACAAATCGAAAAAACGTCGATAAGTATTACGACTGGATTCTGAAGATTGCCGAGGGCGCGGCCCTTGTCTTGCGCACTGAGCGCAAAGTCTTTCTCATCACGGGTGTTCACGAATACAACCTGAACCGCCCGCTCATGGAGGCCGTACAGCGCAACATCGAGGAGGTCGGGCCGCCCATTTTTTCATCCGATGAACAGGAGTTCGCCCGGCGCCTTCAGCACAACCTGAAGGTGGATGAAGACGGGTACGATACGGCGATCAAACCGCTCGCGGATGTGCCCGAGCCCGTCAGCGGCGGGTCGACGGATGTGGCTGAGGTGAGCTATATCGCCCCCACGGTGGGCTTCCGCGTGACGACGGCGGCGTGCCACGGGACGGAAACCGGCGTGAAAGGCGCCGTCGTGGCGGTCAAGGTGATCGCCCTCACGGGGGTCGACTTATTGACCGATGCGGACCTTCGAGACCGCGCGCAAGCCGCCTTCGAGGTGTCGACCGGCGGGCGGCCGTATACCTCGCCTATTCCGAAAGATCAGGCGCCGCAGCTGCCCGAATCCTCGCGCCGGTAAAAGCTCAGTTCGCAACCACAAACGGCCGTGAGGCCCGCTTCGACCCGGATTCGACCATCAAGGCATACACGCCACTCGCCAGAGGCGGAAGATCGAGGTCCACTCGCCGGGGGCCGGTGCCGGGGAAGTCGTCGTCTCGGGTGAGGATGTGGCGGCCAAGCGCGTCGAAGACGGTGATGCGAATGGCTTCGGCATGGGCTGGGGTGACGTCGAAGGAAAGACGGTCGCGGGCCGGATTGGGGAAGGGGGCGGAGAGGGCGAAGCGCCCGATGACGAGGTCATCTTCGGCAGCGCCGCCAATGGGTGCATCCAGGGTATTGCTGAGTTCGGAGACGATGCCGAGCCGACTGACGGCTGCCACACGAAAAAAAATATTCTCGCTGAGATCTGCCTTAACCGCTGTGGCGAATCCGAAGCGATAGAGCCCGTCTTCACCCCGTTCAGCTTGCTCGAGAGAGAGATCCCCAGCCCGAAATTCAGGTGGCATGCCCACGTGCGTGAAGACGGCATAGGTGCGAACCGGGTCGGAGGCGGTGCCGGAACTCGGGGCCCACTCGATGTCCGAAGGGTTCGTCTCAGACCATGCAATGATCGGTGCCGTCGGCACCGCAGCCTCGAAACGATGGGTCATGGGGGCGGGGAGGGAGGACGACTGAAATTGGTTGAACAGCACTTGATTGATCAGATCGTCATATCTGAAAAAGACTTCGCCCTGTGCGCCGGCAGCTCGCGAGGTGTCAATTTGTGCCGCTGCTTCCTCATTCACAACGTTTTTGAACAGCCCTATGCCAGTGAATACTGGTCGCGTCGGGGAGCCATCGACCCAGTCGTGCGCGAGGAAGGCAAAATCGGGTGAATCGACCATATTGCCGGGTTCCGGATCGCGGCCGATGTCGAAATACGTCTGCGGGGCGATATAGTCGAGGTAGCCGGCATTGAGCCATTCGCGGGCGTCCTGATAGACGTCATCGTAGCCCCAAAGTGCGGGCCAAGCGCCGTCGAACTTTCGATAGTTGCCCACGGGCGCTGCGCCGATCTTGACCCACGGTTTGGCGGCAAGAATGCGGTTCGAGGCATCGCGAATGAAGCGTGTGACATTGTCGCGCCGCCAGTCGTCGATGTCGGCGAAACCGCGGGGATCGAACTGAAAGTTGGAAAAATCATTGGCCAGTCCGCCCGACGGATACCGGGCGAAATCGAAATGGATGCCGTCGAGATCGTAGTTGTCGACGATCTCCATGACGTTGTCCACGAGCCAGGTTTCAGCCTCCGCCGAACTCGGGTCGATCTACTTGTCGCCATTCACATCGGCGATCCATTCGGGGTGGGCGACGAGAACGTGCGTGGGGTTGGTGACACCCGCGAAATCATCGGTGGTGGACGTGTCGCCGACGCGGAAGACATTGAACCAGACGTGCAACTCCATGCCATACGTGTGAGCCGCGTTGATGGCGACAGCGAGGGGGTCATAGCCGGGGTCGATACCCGGGCCATGCAGTTTGGCCGACCACGGCAGGCGGGTACTCGGATACATTGCATCTCCACGGGCGACGGCCTGAAAAATGAATGTGTTCATTCCCTTCGCCCAGGCCGACGTGATGCGGACTTGAAGGTCGACAGCCTGTTTGTCTGCGTTGTCAAGAATGCTTTCGGGCCAGTCGCCGTCGCCGAGGACCGTGGCGAACCAGATGGCGCGCGTCTCGAAGAGCAGCGAGTCGGACACCTGTGCGCGGGTTCTTCCCGACGTAAACAGGAGAAAGATGAGAAAACAAGAAGCCGGACAAATCCAGCCGGTGCACGCCGCATGATCGTGTATGGAGAGCATTGTTTGGGGACCATTATTGATGGTGCCAATGTGAGAAGACGCGCGGAGAATTGCCAGTGCTTGATCGGCGAAAATCTACGGTATTCGCCCGCCGCCACGCACGTCATCTCGGCGAATGCAATGAGGAGAGATCTCCTTTGCCAGGCATTCCTCGGCTTCATCGGCGAGATCTCTCCTCTTGCGAAGCTCGGTCGAGCTGACGAGCGTAAATGTGTGGTGAGCCTTCGCGCCACCCGCCACCAGCCCGCTCACACCACCTGCCATTTCCAGGTCCCTCGGCGGAAGGCAAGGATGCCGACGATGGCTAGCGCGCTTTGGGCAACGGCGATGCCGGCAAAGACACCTCGCGGGCCGAAACCGAAGGGCACGGCAAGCGCATAGGCGAGTGGAATCTGAAGCACCCAGAAACACAGCAGGTTGATCCATGTCGGTGTGAGGGTGTCGCCGGCGCCGTTAAAGGCCTGCACAACGACCATTCCATAGGCCCAGAAAACATAGCTGTAGCTGACGATGCGGAGACATTCCGCGCCGTGCGGTATTACCTCGGGGTCGGACGTGAAGAGCGCGATCATGGGGACAGCGATGAACTGAATGACCACCGCCACGAGCCCGAGAAAGACCATGTTCACGAAACTCGTGATCCAGACCGAGCGGGCGGCGCGGTCGGGTTGCCGTGCCCCCAGATTCTGTCCGACGAGGGTCGCGGCTGCATTGCCCATGCCCCATGACGGGAGCAGTGCAAATACGATTACCCGCACGGCGATGGTATATCCGGCGAGCGCGGCACTTCCGAATTCCGCAATGATCCGCATGATGCCCATCCAGCTCGCAGTGCCGATGAGGTATTGGAGGACGCCGGTCCCGGAAATCCGAAGGAGCCGGCCCATTACCTCGCTATCGTATCGAATCAGCCGTCGTTTAAGATGCACCCGGCTGTGGCCGCCGAGGAGGATATAGAGCTGATAAAGCACGCCAATGCCCCGCCCGATGGAGGTGGCGACGGCGGCCCCCGTGACACCCATTGCCGGGATGGGGCCGAGACCGAAGATGAGCAGAGGGTCGAGCAAGATATTCAGGATATTGGCGAGCCAGAGCGCGCGCATAGCTGCGGCTGCATCGCCTGCGCCACGGAAAATTGCATTGATGAGGAAAAGGAAAAGGATCGTCAGGTTGCCACCGAAAAGCACCGCGCAATAACCCGCTCCGACCTCGACAACGTGTTCCGAAGCCCCCATCAAACCCAGTAATTCGGGTGCATAGATCACGCCGATGAGTGCCACCGGGATCGAGATAATGAGGCATAGCCCCATCGACTGAACGGCGGAGATGGCGGCTCCTTCGGCATCGCCTTCACCGATACGCCGGGCCACCATGGCAGTCGCAGCCATACTCAGCCCAATACCGATGGCGAAGACAAGGATAATCAGCGAAGCCGAAAGGCCGACAGCAGCCACGGCATCTGCGCCGAGTTTGCCGACGAAGAAGATGTCGGCCACCTCGAAAACCGACTGCATAAACATCTCGAGGACCATTGGGATCGCGAGCAGAAATATGGCACGGCCGATACTTCCTTTGGTAAAATCGTATCGCGATCCACGAATGGAGGCACGGAGATCATGCCAGAGCGAGCGTCGGTATTCGTAGGAATGGGTCATGGGTTGGGGAGCATAAGCGAGATCGGGAGGAAAAGAAAAAGTCCAGGGCTGACATCTGCGCGTCAGGTGGAATCCCGGATCTGGAATGGCAAATACAGCGATGCGATTGAGGTCGCAGAGAAAGGCATTCGTGATCGCAGGGGGAACCCGAGCGCGGTCACGTGAAGGACACGGACGCGCTTATAGGGAGCGCAACGGCGTCTTGACGACGAACAGAGATTGGTCGGGCGTTCGCATGCTCTGGCGTTTCTTGTCCCGGTGGCGATCAGGCCGGTTTTTGATGTCGATCAGTATAGGGAATCGAACACATTATGACAAGATGGAAGCGTCTGATCCGGTGTCATGGACATCCATTCCGTTCCTCGTGCCGGACTTGTCGTGAATGAATGCGCGCCACGCCTTATACTCTTTGAGGGCATCCAAATAATCATTTTGGCGGGCAATTCTCCGTGCGCTTTTCGATCTCATTAAACCTCACGAACCGCACCTTTACAACGCTGTTTGCCGTCGCCGTCGTGTTTGTTCTGGCACATTTTCTTGGCGTTTTGTTCGAAGTGGCCCGGAGTGCACTCGTGATGCTTGGCGTGATAGTAACCGTGGATACGCTTCTCCTGTATCGAGGCGGTTACGGTATTCGCGCAAATCGCGAGCCTCCGGACGAGCTCTCCAATGGTGACGACAACCCCGTCCGCCTATTAGTCTCTAACGATTACCCGTTTATGATACGGGCCACCGTCATCGATGAGGCTCCGGTACAGTTTCAGATGCGAAAGGCCGAGGTGGTTCTTCAGATTCCCTCCGGGTCAATGCGTATGGTTCGGTATGTCGTGCATCCCGTTTCTCGGGGCGAATATGGTTTTGGTGATGTGCATGTTTATGTCCGTTCGTCGCTGGGTTTCGTGGAACGTCACTTTCACTTTGGTCAATCGAGCACGGTGCGGGTGTATCCCTCTTTTCTTCAGATGCGGAAGTTTGCACTCCTCGCTGCAAGCAATCGTCTGGAGGAGTCGGGAGTGAAAAAGATTCGGCGCGTCGGGCACACCATGGAGTTCGATCATATTCGAGAGTACGTCACGGGCGACGACGTGCGAGCGTTGAATTGGAAGGCCACAGCCCGCCGCGGTGAGCCCATGGTGAATCAGTACCGGGATGAGCGCTCACAACCCGTCAATTGTGTCATCGACATGGGGCGTGTAATGAAGATGCCATTCGACGGGATGAGCCTGCTCGATTATAGCATCAATGCAAGCCTGGTCCTCGCCAATATCGCCCTGAGAAATGAGGATCGCGCCGGACTCATCGCCTTCTCGAACAAGATTTCGGCGGTGTTGCCGCCGAGACGAAGAGGTGGGCAACTTCAACGCTTTCAGGAAGCCTTGTATAACCTGCAGACAGATTTCTTTGAATCCGACTATGCCACGCTTGCGGCCTTTCTTCGGCAACGCGTACACCAGCGAAGTCTCCTCCTGATTTTTAGCAATTTTGAGACGAAATCGGCCATGCATCGCCAGTTGGGTTATTTACGCATGATGGCCCGGCAGCATGTGGTTGTCGTAATTTTTTTCGAAAATACGGAACTCCGTCACCTCCTTGCCACGCCGGCTTCGGATACGGAAGGCATCTATGTACGGACCATCGCGGAGAAATTCGCTTTTGAAAAACGAGAGATCCTACGAGAACTGCGCCGGTACGGGATCCTCTCACTTCTCACGCCGCCGGACCAACTGACGGTCGAGACGCTCAATTTCTACCTCGCATTAAAAGCGCGAGGAGCGATATGAGACTGCCCATTTCGTTAACCCATAAGAGATAAGGGACGGACCGGTCCACTGACGAAGCCGCATCATGTTCACAAACCCATGTTATGTACTGAAGCAAAAGAAAATGGGTCTTTTGCTTCAGGGCTGTTGGCTATGACCTATTGGCTTTAAAAAAGAAGCTTTCAGCCGATAGCCGATAGCCCGCCACGAAAAGGGCGAATTACCTTTGCACAAGTACTAAGACTCCGATGCCTGATTTCACCCCCACGAGCGATTGGATTCCCGTCTCGCCGATGGATGATAGTGGGTCGGTAAATCCAGCTCGAATCTGTGTCATCGACCTTGGGACCAACTCCTTCCACACCGTCATTGTGGATGTTTATCCTAATGGTGTATACAAGGAACTGGATCGCATTAAAGAGATGGTCCGGCTTGGTGAGCAAGGCATGGTGGCGCATTGTCTGACGGATGAAGCCATGCAGCGGGGCGTGGAAGCACTCGGCCGAATTCAGTTGCTGGCCGACGGGTGGGGCGTTCAGGAATATATGGCCTATGCTACGAGTGCCATCAGAGAGGCCCGGAATGGAGGCGATTTCATCGAGCGGGCGCAGATGGAGGTGGGCATCCACATTAAACCGATCAGCGGCACCCGAGAAGCAACACTGATCTACAAAGGCGTTCAACGTGCCGTCGATCTGCCCGCGCCCGCCTTGCTTGTCGATATTGGCGGCGGATCAACCGAATTCATCGTGGGGGACAGTCGGGAGGTCTTCTTCGCGACGAGTCTCAAACTCGGCGCGGCGCGCATGACGGAGCAGTTTGTGAAAGGCGATCCCGTCGAGGCGAAGTCATTCAAAGCGCTTCGGGAGTATTATCGGAAAGCCCTCGCGCCCGTTTTTGAGGCGGCCCGCCGTCACAGTGTGCGCGAAATCATCGGGTCATCGGGTACAATGGAAAATCTGGCCATGGTACAATGGGGCGAAGGTGGCGCAGGCGATGGGGAGCGGACCATCTTTCAAAGACACTTCGACGCAAAGGACTTTCGGCGCATCACAAAGCGCGTCATGCGCTCGACTCGGGACGAGCGGCTGGCGCTCTCGGGTATCGACGAGCGGCGCGTAGATCAGGTTGTCGCCGGGGCCATGCTCGTGGACGTGTTGATCAAAGACCTGTCGCCAAAATTCCTGCGCATCTCGCCACATGCTTTGCGGGAAGGGATGGTCGTCCATTTCATTGAGCGCAATGACCGGCGACTCAACCGACTTGCGCCATTTTCCAGCGTGCGCCGGCGAAGTGTATACGAAATCGGCTTTCGGTTTCGGTGGGAGTATTACCACACACGCCAGGTCACGGCGCTGGCGCTTCAATTGTTCGACGCGCTGGCACCGCTGCATCGTCTCGGCGATTCTGAGCGAGAACTGTTGGAATATGCGGCTCTGCTCCACGATATAGGCTACCACGTGAGCCATCGGAGTCACCACAAGCACGCGCTCTACCTTATTCGGCAAGCTGATCTGCGTGGTTTTCAGCCGGAGGAGATTCAGATCATCGCCAATGTGGCCCGGTACCACAGGCGGAGTCCGCCGAAAAAGACCCACCCGGACTTTGAGGCACTCGCGAAGTCAGACAAAGAGACGGTGCGGAAGATGGCTGTCTTGCTTCGTCTAGCCGAAGGGCTCGAGCGGAGCCATTACCAAAATGTCATCGCGCTCCGTTGCCGGATTAAAAAAACGATAGTCAAAATTGCTATTCGGACGCGAAACGACCCACAACTGGAGACCTGGGGAGCGCGACATGCCGCTGCCGTTTTCGAAGCGACCTTCGGTCGCCGGCTCGAAGTGGAATCGGAAGAAGTCGGCTCATAAAAAGCGACGGTGGCAACGCAATGAAGTAGGTGATTTGCCTTCGCGTTGACGAGGCCGGACTACGGTGCGGAAGGAGATACGAACTATACGGCGTCTTTACGGGATCTTTTCTTGCCGAAGCGTTGCGATTTGGCTAATTTGCGCGCCGTTAAGCTCAACGTGGTTTTCATGAGATGACCGCGTCCCACCCTCCAATTCCTTTATTCTCCAGCCTTTTCATGGTCGCGCAATACCTGTTTTTCTTGCTGGCGATCGTTGCCGTTGTGGCGGCTCTGGGCATGCTGCTCTCACGCAATCCTGTCACAAGCGCACTCTGGCTCATCCTCAACCTCTTCTGTATTGCCGGGCTATACCTGACGCTCAATGCGCAATTCATCGCAGTGATACAAGTGCTGGTTTATGCGGGTGCGATTATGGTGCTTTTCCTGTTCGTCATTATGCTGTTGAATCTGGCTGCCTTGCCAGCATTGCAGATGGTCGATGTGAAGCGGGGTTTTGCCTTCATTCTGGCAATGGGTGTGCTTGCCGAGTTGGCCTATATCGTGGCCCGTGCCGTGGATGCTTTGCCCGCGCCGGTGGCTGTCGATGCGGCGGTGGAAAACGGCTCGGCGGGGACGATCGCGAAGGTGCTTTTCACGCAATATGCGATGCCGCTGGAACTGGTCGGGGTGCTTTTGCTCGTCGCCACGATTGGGGCGGTGATGTTTGCCAAACGACGCTTCGCTTAGACGACCATGACGTTGCTCCCGATCATCGAACTTTATCCAAACCCATAACCGGACTCGCATGGACATTTCCTGGTATCTGGAGCTGAGTGCCGTGCTATTTGTCATCGGCGTGCTCGGGGTGCTCTTGCGCCGGAACGTCATCGTCATCCTGATGTCGGTCGAGGTGATGCTCAATGCGGTCAACCTGACCCTGGTGTCACTGAGCCAGTCGATGGGTGATCCGGCGGGGCAGGTGTTGGTCTTTTTCGCCATGTCGGTCGCCGCCGCCGAAGCGGCCGTCGGATTGGCCATCGTCATTGCGCTCTTCAGGGGGAAGCAAACCGTCGACATTACGCAGATTAACCTTTTCAAATATTAGTCAATGGCTGTAGGCCCCACATGGTTCTTCGGCCATGACGGGCGTCGGTTGCCGGAAGTCTGAATATGGATCCAGCATTTCTCGTTTGGCTGATTCTGCTCCTACCGCTCGCAGGGGCCGTCCTGAACGGTATTGTTCCGCTGTTTATTCCCGGACTGCGTCAGAAGGAAGGGCTCATCGGCTCCCTCGGCACGGCGATGGTCGTGATTCCGTTTGTGCTGGCCCTGTATTTATTCGTGACGTTTGCGGGCGAGCCCGTCATCGTGACAATGTTTACGTGGATGGCCGCCGGCGATCTGAATGTCTCCTTTGCCTATCGGGTCGATGAACTCTCGCTCATCATGACGCTCATCGTCACGGGCGTCGGCGGGGTCATCCACCTGTATTCGAACGGGTACATGCACGGCGATCCGTCGTTCTGGCGATTCTTCAGCTACCTGAATCTGTTCATTTTTATGATGCTCAACCTGGTGCTCGGCAACAATTTGCCGGTGCTATTCCTGGGTTGGGAAGGCGTTGGTCTTTGTTCGTATCTGTTGATCGGATTCTGGTATGAGAATCTCAACAACAGCGCTGCCGCCAATAAGGCGTTCATCATGAATCGCATTGGTGACTTCGCTTTTCTGCTGGCGATGTTCATCCTCTTTCGCGAACTGGGTAGCCTGGATTTCGATGTCATCCTGACGCAAGGCCCGGCGATGTCACAGACATCGATCAACTGGGTCGTCTTCCTTCTGTTCTTTGCATCGACGGGTAAGAGTGCCCAGATTCCGCTTTATACGTGGCTCCCCGATGCCATGGCCGGTCCGACGCCCGTCTCTGCGCTGATCCATGCCGCAACCATGGTGACGAGTGGCCTCTATCTTCTGGCACGGCTCTCTGTCATTGTCCTCTCGGCACCGGTCATTATGGCGCTGATCGCTATCATGGGCGCACTTACGGCGCTTGTGGCCGCCACCATCGCCATCACACAGAATGACATCAAGAAAGTGCTCGCGTACTCGACGGTCTCGCAGCTCGGGTATATGTTTCTCTCGTCCGGCGTGGGTGCGTTCTCCGTTGCCATTTTTCATGTCATGACCCACGCCTTCTTCAAAGGCTGTCTCTTCCTCGGCTCCGGGAGCGTCATCCATTCGATGGAGCATGTGGAGCATGAACTGCACGAGAGCGGAGAGGGGCGCATCGACCCGCAGGATATGCGCACCATGGGCGGGCTGAAGAAATACATGCCCTCGACCCGCATAACCTTTATGCTCGCCACGCTGGCAATTGCCGGAATTCCGCTCTTCGCGGGATTCTTTTCAAAAGATGAGATTCTCGCACGGGCCTTTGCGCAGGGCTATGACGGCGCGTTCTATGCCTCTTTCGCCTGGATCATTGGAGTAATCACCGCGCTCCTGACGGCGATTTACATGACACGTTGTTATGTGCTGACCTTCGAGGGCACGGAACGATGGCCGGCCGCTGAGACCGTTCACCCGCATGAGTCTCCGTGGACCATGACGACGGCATTGTGGATTCTGGGCGTTTTGTCGGTGGTTGGCGGCTTCATTGGATTGCCGGCGGTCATCGGGGAAGGGCACCTGAACTGGATCCATCATTTTCTCGCCGGGGAAGAAGGTCCGGTTCGCGAAGCAGGCGAGGGTCATGTGCCTCTCGGTCTCGAGTGGGGCCTCATCGCCCTGAGTTCGCTCATCGCACTGGCGGGTGTCGGGGTGGCCTGGCAGTGGTTCTCGCAGCACGGCGTGGCGTTCGATGCGCGGATCCGGGCCCGTTTTGGGAAGCTCTATGACTGGGCCGCCGCGCTTTATCATGTAGATGACTTTTACAATAAGACTTTCGTCAGCGCAGTCGTGGACGGCGCCGAGAAAGGCCTGGCGCCGTTCGATCAACGGGTGGTGGATGGGCTGGTCAATGGACTTGCCCGGGCGACCCGCGGGATCAGCCAACTTTTGCGGTATATACAAACCGGCGAGGTGCAATCGTATGCCGTCGGCATCGTCTTCGGAATGGTGCTAGTGGTGGTATTAATGCTCTTTGCCTGAGCGTGCCCGATTCGGGTGCATCCATAGATCGCCGAAGGGACGTCCAAAATGTCCTTCCCGGCGCGGAATTTGAATATTAACATGCCGATAACTTCCATCGTCATTTTCTTGCCCCTCGTTGGCGCGCTGGCCACGCTGATGCTTCGGAGTGCCAACGCCATCCGCTGGGCGGCACTAATGACGACCCTTCTCACGTTCATCGCCTCGCTCGCACTGTGGGCCGGGTTTGATCCGTCCGTAAACACGGCTCAGATGGTTGATCAGTTCGGGAACTGGTTTCCTGGACGACTCGATGTGAAGTATTACGTCGGCGTCGACGGCTTGAGTTTGCTGCTTGTGCTGCTCACGACCCTGCTCGGACCCATCGTGGTGATGTCGTCGTGGAATTATATCAAGAAATATCACAAAGCCTACTATACGCTCCTGCTCATCCTTCAAATGGGCGTAACCGGCGTTTTCTCGGCCTTCGACGTACTGCTCTTTTACATCTTTTTCGAGATTACGCTCATCCCGATGTATTTCCTCATCGGCATCTGGGGAGGGGAAAACCGCATTTACGCTGCCGTCAAGTTCGTACTCTATACGATGGTGGGCTCGCTGCTCATGCTCGTGGCGATCATCTACCTCGGCTACGAAGCAGGCAATGCGATCAACGGCGGCATCTTTACGACGGACTGGTACAAACTGCTCGCCTTCAATGTGCCGCTCGGAATGCAGACGTGGCTGTTCTTCCTTTTCGCTCTTTCCTTTGCCATCAAAGTGCCCCTCTTCCCGCTCCACACGTGGCTGCCGGATGCCCACGTGCAGGCGCCCACCGGGGGGTCGGTCATTCTGGCCGGTGTCTTGCTGAAGATGGGGACCTACGGATTGGTGCGTTTCTGCCTGCCTTTCTTCACCAATGCCGTGCATGAATATGCCATTCTCTTTGCCGTCCTCGCGGTCATCGGGATCGTCTATGGCGCGCTCGTCTCCCGGGCACAGCCGGATGCGAAAAAGCTCGTGGCGTACTCGTCGGTGAGCCACCTCGGATTCGTCGTGCTCGGCATTTTCGCACTCACCCCGGAGGCGATGCAGGGGGCGATGATTCAGATGATCAACCACGGGATTTCCACCGGCGCGCTCTTTCTTCTCGTCGGGATGCTCTACGAGCGACGGCATACGCGGTTGATGGCTGACTTCGGCGGTATCGCGAAATCCGTACCGGTACTGTCCTTCTTTATGATATTCACCGTCCTTGCCTCGGCGGGATTGCCGGGCCTCAATGGATTCGTCGGGGAGTTTCTCATCCTCGTCGGCTCCTTCAAGAGCACGGTCATCAACAATCCGCTACTCATCGCCATTGCCACGTCGGGCGTTATCCTCGCGGCAGTATATCTGCTATGGATGGTCTATCGCACGTTTTGGGGGACGATTGACGACGAAGCTAACCGGACCATGGCCGACCTCAACGGGCGCGAGTTGGCGCTTTTGGCGCCGTTGGCCGTGTTGATGGTGGTGATGGGCGTGGCCCCGGCGGCTTTCCTTGAAAAAAGCGAGGCGACCACTAAATTCCTTCTCGAAAAAATCGAGAGCAAACGCGTGGCGGCCGTCGAAGCTGCCGAAACTGAAACGCCCCCGGTCGCCGTGTTTGACGGCGACACATACACGATCCGCCCGGCACGTAAAAATGTGTCGAAGTGAGTCGATCCCAGAGCTAACTACCATTGAATAGCTGCAAAAAGGACCGATAGCATGGACAGACCGAATCTCAGGGCCGGGCGTTTCCGGCGATTTGTCGAAAGCATGATCTTGCTGCTCGTATGGGCATTTTCGATCGGCGGGAATGCCGCGTCAGTCGCCGCCGCCCCCGCGTATTTCGATCAAGAGGCGCAAGCCGTAATTACGTCGGCCGGCGAATCGCACGATGCGAGCGTAGCCGCCGAAGCCGCCGACCATGCAGCGGCCGATCAGGCAGTCGCTGAGGAAGGGGAGGAGCATGGCGAGGGGGAAGCTTTGCCGCCGGTATGGCTCGTCTTGCCGTTCATCGCCATCTTGCTCTTGATCGCGACCGGACCGCTATTCTTTGCCCACCATTGGGAACATCATTATCCGAAGTACTCCGTGGGGCTCGGCATCCTCGTGGCGCTCTATTATATCTTTGGGATGGGCAATTCCGTACCCGTCACCCATGCATTAAACGAATATTTCTCGTTCATCGCCCTCGTGGCGTCGCTTTTCATCGGGGCGAGCGGCATCTTTGTAAGCATCAATGCAAAGGGGAACCCGCGAAACAATGTCATTTTACTTTTCGTGGCGGCGTGCGTGGCGAATGTGATCGCGACGACCGGGTCGGCCATGCTGTTTATCCGCTCTTTCATGCGGCTCAATAAGGGGCGCCTGAAGGCCTACCATATCATCTTTTTCATTTTCATCGTGGCCAACGTGGGCGGCGCGCTCACGCCGATCGGCGATCCCCCGCTGTTCCTCGGCTTCCTGCGCGGCGTGCCATTTTTCTGGACCCTGGAGCACGTGTGGTACATCTGGCTGCCGGCAACGGCCCTCATTCTCGGCATCTTCTACGTCATGGATGCGCGGAATAAAGACGAAAGCCCCGATCCGGATCCGGATAAGCCAACGGTGAGCCTGCAGGGCGTCAAGAGTTTTGTCTGGATTACGCTGATCATTCTCCTGGTTTTCGTCGACCCCAACGTTTTCAGCTGGGTGCCGAATCTCCACAAATTGTATCACATCCCCATCGGGATTCGCGAGATAGGCATGTTCATCGTGGCGTTCCTCGCCTACAAGACGGCGGACAAAGATGCGCTCGCCAAGAACGAGTTCAATTTCGAGCCCATCCGGGAAGTCGGGTGGTTGTTCCTCGGCATATTCGCGACGATGCAGCCCGCTCTCGAACTCATCAGCGAATTTGCCCACGCGCACCACGAGTCGTTGACAGTGGGAATGTTCTATTGGAGCACGGGCGCGCTATCCGGCATCCTCGACAATGCCCCGACGTACCTGAATTTCACGGCGGCGGCGATGGGCAAATTCGGATTGGATGTGAATGTGGCTGCACAAGTAAAGGACTTTGCGTTGCCGCACATGGCCCACCCCGATTCGTGGCACTTCCTCCAGGCTATCTCGGTGGCGGCGGTTTTCTTCGGAGCGCTTTCCTATATCGGCAATGCACCGAACTTCATGGTCAAGGCGATTGCCGAAGCGAATGGGGTGGAGACCCCCTCCTTTATGGGGTATATCCTCCGGTATTCAATCCCGATCCTCATCCCCGTTTATTTTGTGATTTACGTGATCTTTTATAGTGGATGGGTGCTATAGGCCCGGATGCTTTTTCAATGTCGCATTTGACCCGGTAAACGTGATGACCACAACCCTTCTAGTGCTCACATCGGATGAAATTGGCGAGGCGCTGTCGTCGTTGCCGGGGTGGACGTATGAAGCGAATCGGCTGAAGAAAACCTTTGCCTTGAACAACTTCCGTGAGGCGGTGAGCTTCATTATTCGGATGGCATTTGAGGCAGAGGCCCTGAATCACCACCCTGAAATCTTCAATGTATATAATCGTGTTCGCGTTGAATTGATGACCCATGACGCCGGGGACCGCGTGACCGCGCATGATGTGAAGCTTGCTCGGGCCATCGAAAAATTCAGCTGGGTTTAAACTTAGACGCCGAGAAGGCCTCCGCGAGCCGTGCGGCTTGGCGGACCCTCGGCACTGCAAATAAATTATGGATCTCTCTCACGCATACGATGCCCTACTGGCCGACATGGGCCGGACGCTTCCATTGGTGCTGGTGTTTTTGGCCGGCCTCGTGGTGGTCGTTCTCGATGCTTTCAAAAATAATCATGCGTCGATCCCGTGGCTCTCGGCACTCGTCATGGGCGTCGGCCTGGTAATCGAGGCGATGGGCTTGCACAAGGCCCCCGGAACCGCTTACCACGAAATGATCCGAACGGGCGGGCTGGCCTCGTTCGTGAACGTCATCATCCTCAGCGGTGGCCTGATGACGGTCATCCTGTCCATGCCGTATCTAAAACGCATCGCCCATAACTACGGCGAGGTATACGCCATCCTCCTCTTCGCCACCGGCGCGATGATGGTCCTCGGGACGGCCAACAATCTTATCGCGGTCTTCGTCGGTCTCGAAGCGATGTCGATCTGCCTTTATATCCTCACGGGACTGGTGCGCGAGAATCCAGGATCGGTGGAAAGTGCCCTCAAGTACTTCCTTTTAGGCGCGTTTTCGACGGGTTTCTTCCTGTACGGCATCGCTCTTATCTACGGGGCGACGGGGACGATGTACCTTCCGGCGATGCGGGAGGGCTTCGCCGCCCACGGCAACGAGATCATGTTCTGGGCCGGCGTGTCTTTGCTTTTCATCGGCTTCCTCTTCAAGGTCAGCGCGGTGCCGTTCCACATGTGGACGCCCGACGTGTATCAGGGGGCGCCGACCGTCATTACCGGGTACATGTCGACGGCCTCTAAAGCAGCGGCGTTCTCGTCGTTGATCCTCGTTTTGTACTTTGCGCTGCCCGTCGAACGGTGGAGTCTCGTGCTGGCGGTTATTGCGGTTATTACGATGGCGACGGGAAATGTACTGGCGCTAGCGCAGTCGAACGTGAAGCGGATGCTGGCCTATTCGTCCATCGCCCATGCTGGCTATATCCTGACCGGTCTGGCGTCGGGACTAAATGAAGGATACAGCGGGGCCATATTTTACCTCCTCGTCTATACACTGATGAACGTGGGAGCTTTCGGCGTGTTAGCCCTTTTGGAATGGGATGGCAAGGAAGGGGAGGAGCAGACACTCGATTCGCTCTCGGGGGTCGGCTATCGGAAACCGCTTCTCGGCGTCGTGATGGCATTTTTCATGTTCAGTCTGGCCGGCTTCCCGGGCCTGGGCGGGTTTATCGGCAAATATGCCGTCTTCGCTCCGGCCATCCATGCCTGACTGACGTGGCTGGCCATAGCCGGCTTTCTCACCAGCGCCGTTGCCGCTTTTTATTACCTCCGCGTGCTCTACGTCTTCTGGATGAAGCCCGCCGAAGACCAACCGCAGGCCGTACGCAACTTTGCCTTCGATGTCCCGCTGCGCTCCGCGGTGGTCCTCGTCGTCTGCGCCGGCCTGTTGGTGGTGCTCGGCGTGATGCCGCAGGTCCTCGGCCTTACCGATGCTTACTTCGACGTTCACGGCCTCGCCGCGCTTCTCCCGTGAGGACCGGCCGAGCAGCATGCGTATCTGCCTGTGTGAGTCTTCGATTTCGTCTTGGGTAGCGGCATCGGGATATTAGGCCTAGCCAAGAGCCAGAAGCCAAGAGCCAGTAGCCAATGCGAGCCCTCATCCTAGACTTGATCCCCCATGCCCCGAATATGGGGCTATACGTGGCGCCGCATCTCCCCGGCGAAAAGGTGCGAAATGCCGTCGGAGATTATGCCGGAGACGTGCACCCCGAGGACGTCGTCGCGTTGTATGACGCCACGTTGATGGGGAGTGGAAAGGACGGGGCGGTGTTCACCTCGGATCGGCTGGTTTTCCAAAACAACAATCTCGAACAGCCCCAGAGCGTCGCCTATGTGGATATCGTCTCGGTGTCCACACGAAAAAAATTGCTCGGCGGGCAAAAATTGATGCTCGAGGTAAATAGAGGCCGGGCGACCATCGAGCTTTCACTCGATTTTTCCGGCAAACCGGCAGCGGCCGAATTCGTCGCTCGTTTTCTGAACGAAGCCCTTCAGCGGGGCGCCGCCGCTGAGATGGATGCCCGGCCCGGCAAAGACGAGCCCGCATTCCCTCGTCCCGGCATAAAAACGGACCTCGAAGCCGTCCGCGCCGCCCTCGACGAACTGCACGAGCAGGAACTCCTCTCGGCCGATGACTGGCACAAAATGCGGCGGGCCGTGGGATTGGAGTGAGGGGTTCGGGGCAGTCTGTGTTTCGCAGCCTATCGCACCAGCATCATCGTACGAACTTCCGTTTTGTCTCCCGCCTCCAGCCGGTAGACGTACAGCCCGCTCGGCAGGGCCCCGGCCGACCACGGTATGTGATATTCTCCCGCCCCCTGCTCCCGGTCCACGAGGCGCGCCACCTCCCGGCCCTGCACATCGTAGACGATGAGGCGCACATGTCCAGGCTGGGACAAGGCGTACACTATTTCGGTGGAGGTATCGAACGGATTGGGGAAATTCTGACTGACGGCGATACTTTGTTCACGGTTTGACTCACCAGGCTGTTGCCCGGTGATATTCTCAAAAAAATGTATGGGCTTGGTACTCGCTCGCTCAATAAATGCGTCTAGATCGCCGTCGCCGTCGATATCTGCAAAGGAAGCGGATCCCGTATTTTCTATCCCTGACAGGCCGAAGGGATTAATAGCGGTGCGTACAAATTCGGGACTACTTTTCGAACCCGTATTCTCGAAGTAGTTGAGGCCGACGATAGGACTAATCCAGATAAACATATCTAGATCCCCGTCTTGGTCGAGGTCGGCAAATTCAGAATGACCAAAAAATCTTCTTGAAAGCCCAAAAGGACTCCAGCGAAGTTGGGCAAAGGATGGATCTCGGGGCGAACCGGTATTCTCATAAAATGCCGTTTCGAAAAAAGGCGACCCGGAGAAGGCATCGAAATCACCGTCGGAGTCGATATCGACGAAAGTTAGTTCTGGAGGGACAAACTGACCTGAAAAACCAAATGGTTCGAACTGCGCTGTAGCAAAGGAAGGGTGCTCCCGTGAACCCGTATTTTCGTAATAGTGGAGGCCTAGAAATGCATCTTCGGGTTGTCTGACTGCGAGAAATGCGTCAAGGTCACCGTCACCGTCTATATCGACGAGCGACAGTTCTCCAATGAAAGCGTCGTCGCCGTTGGCGGCGGGCAATCCAAAAGGGCTGGTGATTGGGTCCCCGAAGATAGGCCGGTTTGCATTCCCTAAATTCTCCAGATAGAAAAGGTCGCGACGCAGACCAACGACAAATAGGTCCAAGTCTCCATCCGCGTCAATATCTGCGAATTCCGTTTTGGGATCATAGCTAATGTCGCTAAGCCCGAAAGGATTGCCCGTTGGGGCTTTGAATTCAGGGGCAGCCTTCGTTCCGATGTTTTCGAAGTATATTTTTCTCAATTCATCGGTAAAGAAGGCATCGAGATCGCCGTCACCATCGAAGTCGTAGAATTCCGGTGCGTATTTCGATCCGACATCGATAAGGCCGAACTGGTCAGATCTGGCGGCGGCGAAGGTCGGTTGCTTTATCGTGCCCGTATTTTCGAAATATGTCACTATTTCTTCTGACTCGGCAGAGAAGGCATCGAGATCACCGTCTGCGTCGATGTCTGCAAAGGAAAGCCCCCCTGGTAATTCCATGGGCAATCCAAACGGATTGTCGGCCAGATCCGCGAAGGCGGGTGCCAACCGAGTCCCAGTGTTCTGAGAATACCGGACGTTGCCTGCCGGGTCAGTGATCATGGCATCCAGATCGTCATCGCCGTCTAGGTCAACGACAGACAGCGACCCGATGTCGATGGAGAATGTCGGGCCGTTTGGGAAAGATCCGGAAGCAGCAAAGGCGGGCGTGGAGGCGGAACCGGTATTTTCAATAAACCTCGCTCTCTTTTGGAAATCCCATGCAATTGCGTCCTGGTCTCCATCACCATCTAGATCTGCGAACGTCATTCCGTCCGCGGTCAATCCGGACGGAAATCCAAATTTTACCTCCGGATTAACCCGGGTGTAAAGAGGACGCTCCCGCGAGCCTGTGTTTTCAAGGATAAACGCATTAGAAACTCGCCCGATCCCGACAAAAAATGCGTCGAGATCTCCATCGTCGTCGAGGTCGACGAGATTCGGCCCATCGACCCCCAGGTTAAGTTGTCCGAATGGGATTGTCGGTGGGGGAAGAAATAGGACGTCGGCTGACGCAGCGCTGTGCTGTGCAGAAGCTCCGTGGCTCCCCTCTGTCATCTCCCACAGCGGCGCCCGATGGTACCACGGGGTATTCATCGGCAATCCACCCGGTAGTGCTGCCATCAAGGCACCCCCCAACATCAGTGATGCGCCGGTGCGCCGGAGGGTGGGAGAGAGAAAAAATGGGGTTGGTTTTTCGGGAAGTTGCGTCACGAAACAAAAAAGAGACTGAAGGGGAGAAGTAAACAGAAGCAGGACGCCGGACAAAGCTTAAAATAAGTGTAGTACAAACAGTATAATATATTAGTATGCAGTATGCATAATACAAAATATAAGACTGAGGTGCTAATATCGCTTTAGTATCGTGGCATCATTGCTGGAATTGCACTCTTAGGCAATATCTTCTTCTCCTCTGCGAAGGCAGTCACACCGGTTCTGATTGATCCGGCTGGCCGTACCTCTATTTACAGCAAATGGTGGTCTTGAATCGGGGCCGGGCCACCATCGAACTGGCGATGGACTTCTCCGGCAAGCCCGCTGCGGCCGCATTCGTCGCTCGTTTTCTAAATGAAGCGCTGCTGCGCGGCGCCGCCGAAGAGATGGATGCACCGGACGCGTCTGAGGAGGACTTCCCGCGCCCCGGCGAAACCACTGACCTCGAAGCCGTCCGCGCCGCCCTCGACGAATTGCACAAGCAGAAACTCCTCCCGGCCGAAGACTGGCATAAACTGTGGCGGGCCGTGGGGCTGGAATGATACCGACCCGTTCGACACGGTTGTGAGAGTCATCGGCTTTTTGGTAGACGCGACGCGGCGCGTCTCGACAGATCGGTTTAGCCCGGCCAATTCCCGGAAATGGATCTAAGGGTTCGGGCCTCGCCGTGCACCAGCGCCGGAGAATATTTGAACGCCGATACTTTTTTGCGAACACATGCGGCTTTTGGTACATGGGCCCCGCATCGAGCGGGGTATCATCAATAACGATATTTCTCGTTGATCCCGGTGGAGAAGCATGATGAAGAAAATGAGCCGCCCTGTCACGATGGGTCTTGCGTTGACCCTGATGATCCTTTCCGGCTGCGACAGCACCAGTACGAAGCAAGAGGAAATGGCGCCGCCGCCTATCCCGGCGGACGTCTTTGTGCTCCAGACCTCGCTGTTTCAACCGGGAACGGCCAAAACGGCCACCAGAGTCCATTACCTCGCTGCCGCGCTCCGCGTCTGGCCCGTCTCGCTGATCCTTTCGGTGAACCTCGTTGTCCCCACGGCCGTGACGGCCGCCGCGCTGGGCGCCCAACCCGTCTTTGAAGACGGCGCGTGGAAATGGACGGCGACGACGACCTCGGAAGGGTCAACATTCACGTTCACCCTCACGGCCCGACCCTCACTCAGTGGCTTCGATTGGTCAATGCGTATTTCGTCCGACGGAAGTGGTACCGGCCCGGCTTTTGACAATTTCGAGCTTTATACGGCCCATACAGCGCTGACGGGTACGACGGGCGACTGGCAGCTCTTTTATCCTATCGAAGGTATTCGGACGAACGTTCTCAATGCCGACTTCGATTTCAGCGGGGACACGGATGTCACCACGTTCAGCCTGCCGAAGACACTCCCGGAGCACGGCGGGGATTCCGTGCGCTACGAAGTGAACGGCAATGACCGGCGCTTTTTCTGGCAACAAATAGCCGAGAGCCTCGATCATGATGTGAACTGGGACGCTGTCACACGAGCCGGGGCCATCGTGGCTACAAATTACAATGGCGGAGATATGGGGTGCTGGGATGCGCAACTAGATGACGTCGCGTGCGCCAATTAGCCGCATTTCGGGAAAACTTTTCGTGCGGATGGGCCGTTGCATTCAGACGACTTTTTTATTCGTGCCCATCACATTTCGATCACCGAACGAAAGGAGGACCCATGTCGCATACACTTCCCGCTCTCCCCTATGCGCACGACGCGCTGGAGCCCTACATCGATGTTCAGACCATGCAGATCCACCACGGCAAGCATCATCAGGGTTATGTCAACAAATTGAACGCCGCACTCGAAGGCTATCCCAACCTGCAGGGCAAGTCCGTCGAAGACCTGCTTCGCGCAATCGATTCGGTACCCGAAGGTATCCGGACGGCCGTGCGAAACAACGGTGGCGGCCATGCCAACCACAGCCTTTTCTGGACGTGCCTCTCGCCCAACGGCGGCGGTGTACCCGCCGGCACATTATCTGATGCCATCAACGGGGCTTTCGGCTCTTTCGATGTTTTCAAGGAGCAGTTTGAGACCGCCGCGAAAACACGCTTCGGTAGTGGATGGGCCTGGTTCGGCCTCCATAGCGACGGCAAGCTCCATGTCGGCTCAACGGCGAATCAGGACAGCCCGCTCATGCACGGGCACACGCCGCTGCTCGGGCTCGACGTGTGGGAGCACGCCTATTACCTCAAATACCAGAACCGTCGCCCTGACTATGTGAGCGCTTTCTGGAACATTGTCAACTGGGAACAGGTGGCCAAGAACTACGAAGCGGCACGTAAAACCGTCATGGCCGGCTGAGGCTTCGTCCGGCAAACCTGCATCGGGCCGCGGGGACTCACCTCGCGGCCCTTTTTTTGTCCTTACTGCCCATGGCCGATACTCCATGGGCGAAGTCACCGGATTGAATATCGGAACGGACCGGAAGCGCTTTTTGGGCGTATATCCGTGATCAAGATGGACGAGGTGGTCCACCGCTTTTTCCGCCCCGGTTGATGCCGGCATTAGAAATGGCATTTCGTGGATCGGATGTGCGTACCCGGAAGTCCTCCCGCAATAACGACGTAGACAGGATTGTTCATGACGAGCTGCCCCTATTCACCCACAAACACAATTCGCTTTGTTACCGCCGCCAGTCTCTTCGACGGGCATGACGCAGCGATAAATATAATGCGCCGCATCCTGCAGTCGAGCGGTGCCGAAGTCATTCATCTCGGCCATAACCGCGCTGTTAAAGAAATTGTGGATACGGCCATTCAGGAGGATGCGCAGGGTATCGCCGTCTCGTCGTATCAGGGCGGTCACATGGAATATTTCAAATACATGTTCGATTTGCTCGCGGAACGTGGCGCTGGTCATATCAAGATATTTGGTGGTGGGGGCGGCGTGATCGTCCCGAAAGAGATAGAAGCACTCGAAGCCTATGGGATTTGCAAAATCTTTTCACCCGACGACGGGCTGGATCTAGGGCTGCAGGGCATGATCAACATGATGCTCAAGGAATGTGACTTCTCGACCATCGACGAGGAAATCGAGGTGACGGAGATACGCGAGCCCGGCACACTGGCCAGGGTCCTGTCGGCCGTGGAGCAGCGGAAACGGACGAAGACACCTGCCGTGGTACACGCCGGTGATGGGATGCCCGACATGCCCCCGCCTGCCGCTCCGACCATCGGCATAACGGGTACCGGCGGAGCCGGAAAGTCGACCTTGACCGACGAAATCGTTCGCCGCTTCCTCAACGACTTCGACGATGCACAAATCGCCATCCTCTCCGTGGATCCAACGCGCCTCCGTACGGGCGGGGCGCTTCTCGGCGACCGTATCCGGATGAATGCGATCTATGGCGAACATGCCGACCGCGTCTATATGCGGAGCTTCGCCACACGTCAGGCGCATCGCGCCACGTCTACGGCGCTTCACGAGAGCATCGACGTGTGTCGGGCTGCGGGGTTTGATCTAATCATCCTCGAGACCGCCGGTATTGGGCAGAGCGATACTGAGATCGCGGAACTCACCGATGTGACGCTCTATGTGATGACGCAGGATTTCGGCGCTCAGACACAGCTCGAGAAGATCGGGATGCTCGATGTTGCCGACTTTGTGGCGCTCAACAAGTTCGAGAAACGAGGAAGCCAGGATGCCCTCCGGGACGTGCGAAAACAGGTACAACGAAACCGGGGACTTTTTAATGATGATCTGGAAATGATGCCCGTCTATCCGACGATGGCTTCACATTTCAATGATCCCGGCGTCACAAAGCTATATCTGGCATTAATTGACCAGTTGAACGACCATTTTGATTTCGGGCGGACGTCGACACTGTTCTCATCCGAGACACTGCCCGACGTGGATCCGGCGACGCAAGCGCTCATCCCGCCGCGACAGCAGCGGTATCTTGGGGAGATTTCCGAGACATGTCGAACATACCGCTCTCATGCAGAGGGGCAGGTCGCCATTGCCCGAAAATGGGGGCAGGCGAAAGGGGTGCTCGATCAGGTCACCCACTGGGCACCGGAAGACCGCGATGCGCTCATCTTTCGGCTGGAAGAAATGGCCGGGCACTGGTGGGACATGCTCGACGCGCGGTCAAAGAATATTCTCGAAAACTGGGATGCGCTGGCTGAATCGTACCGTGCCGATTCGTTTGATTACGATATTCGCGAGCGCACATTTTCTGCTCCTTTGTTCACTGAGTCCCTATCAGGCACGCGCATCCCGCGTGTGGCAATTCCACGAACGGAAGATCCGGGCGAGCGGCTGCGGTTTGCCCTGCTTGAAAATCTCCCGGGATATTTTCCCTTCACGGCGGGGGTCTTTCCCTTCAAGCGGGCCGGAGAGGATCCGACGCGAATGTTCGCGGGGGAGGGGAGCCCGGAACGCACGAACCGGCGGTTTCATCTCGTATCGACGGGAATGGCAGCGAAACGCCTCTCCACGGCGTTTGACTCCGTCACACTATACGGATTCGATCCGCACGAGAGGCCGGACATTTATGGGAAGGTTGGCAATTCCGGCGTGTCCATTTGCTGCCTCGACGACATGAAGAAGCTCTATTCGGGCTTCAATCTGTGCGACCCGGCTACGAGCGTTTCGATGACGATCAATGGTCCGGCGCCCATGATCTTGGCGATGTTCTTGAACACGGCCGTCGATCAACAGGTCGAATATTTCCTTAAAGAGAATGGACGGTGGAAAGCGGCCGAAAAAGTAATCGCCGAGAAGCTCGGTGAGAACCGGCCCGCGTACGTTCCGTACGGCCCCACCGGTCCCGAAGCAAGGCTGCCCGACACGCACGACGGTTCCGGCCTGGGACTCCTCGGTTGTACGGCGGCGGACCTCGTGGAATGGGGCATCCTCCAACAGGATGAATACGAGAAGATTCGGGCCCATGCGCTCCATGTGGTTCGCGGTACCGTGCAGGCCGATATCCTGAAGGAAGATCAGGCGCAGAATACATGCATCTTCTCCACAGAATTCGCCCTCCGGATGATGGGCGATATACAGCAGTATTTTATCGATCACCGCATCCGAAATTTTTATTCGGTATCTATTTCCGGATATCATATTGCCGAAGCCGGCGCCAATCCCATTTCACAACTAGCGTTCACGCTGGCCAATGGCTTTACGTTTGTCGAATATTACCTCAGCCGGGAAATGCCGATAGACGATTTTGCGCCAAACCTCTCCTTCTTTTTCTCGAATGGGATGGATCCGGAATATAGCGTCATCGGGCGGGTCGCCCGGCGCATTTGGTCCGTAGCGATGGCCCATAAATACGGAGGCAACGAGCGGAGTCAAAAGCTGAAGTATCATATCCAAACCTCCGGGCGGAGTCTGCATGCGAAGGAGATTCAATTCAACGATATTCGCACGACGCTTCAGGCTCTTATGGCGATTTACGACAACTGTAATTCGCTCCACACCAATGCTTACGACGAAGCCATTACCACGCCTACCGAGGAAAGTGTCCGACGGGCCATCGCTATTCAGCTCATTATCAACCGAGAACTGGGGCTTGCGAAGAATGAAAATCCGCTTCAGGGTGCGTACATCATCGACGAACTAACCGACCTCGTCGAAGAAGCCGTACTCCTTGAATTCGAGCGGATCAACGATCGCGGCGGCGTACTAGGCGCAATGGAGACGATGTACCAGCGAAGCAAAATACAAGAGGAATCACTCCTTTATGAACGCCTCAAGCATACAGGCGAATTGCCGCTCATCGGCGTCAATACGTTTCTCGGGAAAGAGGCCGACGGAGAGGAATCCGCGACCGGACCGGTAGCGCTTATGCGATCGACGGAAGATGAAAAGGCGCGGCAGCTCGGAAATCTCAAGCGCCTCCAAACCCGCAATACGGCGCTTGCACCTGCAGTCATCGAACGGCTGAAGACGGCGGCATGCGATGGTGGTAACGTCTTCGAAGAGCTCATGGAAACCACACGAGTATGCTCTCTCGGGCAGATCACCAACGCCCTCTTTGAAGTCGGCGGACAGTATCGGCGAAATATGTGAGGGGTTGGCTGAGAGCCATTGGCTGATGGCTGGAGATCTATGACTGGTTGAAATACGACGCAAATATCGTCGATTTGGGGCCGGGGAAGTGAGCCACGCATCGCACCGTTTCTTAGCCAACCATCTCTGCGGGAGACCTCCATTGTGCAAGGGTAGGGTTTCCGGTGGCCATAGTGCCAATGATTGAATCCGTCTCTGACTCTTCGGGACCTCGCGTCGAATATGAATATGGCGACTCCTGTACCAATTAAGCTCTCCCCTGGAGACAAGGGAGATACAGAGAGGAGGAAGACCCCCATATACAAGTGCCTCTTACTCCTCACTCTCTTCGATACACCTCCCCTTTGGATGGGACGGATTTTGGGTGGCCATCGGTCTCCCGATTTTGCGGTTGGGTGTCACAATCTCAATGATGGCCCGTAAGGAATTCGAGAACGCTGGCAGGCATCCGCAATTGCAAATCCTCGGGAGGGGCACCACCATGAACCTGTATAAAGGGACCGGTCTTTTTTTGATTATGATGGTTTTAATTGCCGGTTGCGATCCGGGGATGAGCAGGGAACGTCATTTGATCGAGGAGGCACAAGCGCGGGCCGAGGAGGCTATGCATGAAGCGCAACGGGCGCAGGAAACCGCGACGGAAGGGGCCTTTCAGAAAGCAGACGAAGCGCGAGAGCGGGCTGAGGATGCCTGGGAGAAAGCGAGCGAGGCCCGCATGCGGTTGGCGTATGAAAACCAGGAACGCCTCGATGACCAATGGGAGCGCGCCGAAAACGCCCGCGATGATGCCGAAGATGCGTGGGAAGATGCCGAAAATACGTTTGAGGATCATCACGATGGCATGGACGCGTTCGCCGCCTCTATGAAGCATTTCGGGGAGCGTATGAAAGCGCTCGGGAATGCGCTGGACGAGGACAGACGTGTGGAGCCGATCGAGTGGCGAAAGCTTCGTGACCTGTTGCCGGAGCGCGTGGCCGGCATGCGACGGCACAATGTGGACGGAGAGCGGACGGAAAGCGGCGGACTCGGCGTCCGACTCTCAAAGGTAAAAGCCGAGTATTACGAAGACGACGACAACGCCCGTCTCACCATGGCTATCGTGGATCTCGGCTCGCTCAAACGTGTCGCCATGATGGGGCTCTCGTGGCTGGATCTCGAAATCGACCACGAATCGAACGACGGTTTTGAGCGCACCTCCCGCTACAAGGATTTCCCGACCTTTGAAAAATGTGAGCGGGATCACCACTGCGAGATGAAGATGATCGTGGGCGAACGATTTCTCGTTGCCATCGAATCGGAGGGTAAGGACCGGGCAAGGGAGCACCTTATTGCGGCGCTTAAAGCGCTCCATCTCGATGACCTCTCGCATCTAAACAGGGATGGTGCCTGATCGGCTTTACCAACAAAAGCATCGTTTCCAGACGGAATTGTTTCGAAGGCCGCTGGAAGGCCATTGAGATGCCGGTTGTGGTCCAATCCCAAACAATTCTCGAAAGCCTAATGTAACGCCGGAATCCGGGGCTCCCGGTTTGCGTTTGGGCACGTACGCGGCGCGACGTCCATCCGGCGTTGGCCGCGTTTCTATTTCTAAAACGGAAAATACCGCACCATGCGACGAGACATACAAAGTTGGTGGAGCCCCCGCCTTCAGAAGGATATGGAAATCGTGGCGTACGGCCACTACGGTTTTGCCGTCCTGCTTTTCCCCACAGCAGGCGCCGATTTTCTCGAATATGAGCGGTTCCAATTGATAGACGCCATTGCACCTCTGATTGATAGCGGTACGTGCAAGGTCTATTCGATCAATAGTATCAACCGGGAAAGTTGGCTCAACGACGACATGATCCCGCGCCACAAGGCGATTCGTCATCAGCAATACAATGGGTATGTGGCCGAAGAAGTGGCCCCGTTCATTGTGAACGACTGCCAGGGCCCCGTCGAGATCATCACGGCCGGCGCCTCACTCGGCGCATTACACGCACTCAATACAATTTTCCGGCGTCCCGATCTTTTTGCCGGGACCATTGCCATGAGCGGCGATTTTGACCTGAAATCGTACACGGACGGGTACTACGACGACGATGTGTACTTTAATTCGCCCGCCGATTACGTCCCTGAACTAAAGGACGAAGGGATCCTCGATCAACTCCGGCACAAAAAGATCATCATCGCGAGCGGGCAGGGTAACTACGAACGACCGGGCGCCGCGAAGCATTTCTCGTGGATCCTTCATACGAAAGAAATCCCCCACGAACTCGACATATGGGGGCACGACATGACCCACGACTGGCCCACGTGGCGCAAAATGCTCCCCTATTTTCTGGGAAAAATATGACACAAACGAAGCGTAGACTAAAGGGTGAGGGACCGCATCTCTCGCCCTTTTTTGTATGCGATATTCGCCGGACCTTTACTGGCTCATCATTCGGGTTTCCGGTGATAAATGACGAATCCTTCCTTCGGTCGTTTGGAAGACAAGTCCGGGGTATGGTTGCCATCAAACGGCCTCGCAGGCAGACGGCCCCTAAGGACAGGTCGCAGTCGGTGGACCACGCATATTAGTATCCTCAGCCGTCATCCCGAACGGTCTCTCGGACCAAATGATACCTTGACCCTCCTTCCCGGTCGCTCTCCCTGTACACTACGCCTTCTTTATCAAGGGAGCAACCTACATCTCCAACATACAATGACACTTCCGGCGGATAAACTTCACCTGTTGATGACGCATCACGCCATACGGGCCATTACCCCGGATATGTTTCGGGATCTGAACCACCAAGCAGGCTCCACAGCCACCGAACCGGCGGGTAAGGGTCACACACCCGTCTCACGATCATACGGTACGATGTGCGCCCATTCGCTCGCATCGGAGCGGGCCACAACTGCCATTACGGGATCCGTATCGCTCATATTGAACACCTCGTGCGGAATCCCTGGCTCGATATAGATGAAGTCGCCGGCCTTGTTTTCGATGGTCTGTTTTAGCCCCGGCCCGTATTCGTGCCGCACATTGCCTTGAAGGATATAGAGCATCACCTCGAAGTCGACGTGGATGTGCGCAAAGGCCACACCACCGGGGGGGATAGTGGCGACGTTCATTGAGAGCTGTTTCGATCCCACATTCTTCGCGGACATTCCGGCCTTGTACCGGATGCCGTTCCATCCCCGGACGTTCTCACTTCCTCGAATGACGAAGATGCCGTCGTCGCCCTCTACGAATGCCTTGAGGTCTTCAGGGGCGAGGTCTTCTTGTTTGAGTGTGACAGTGGTCTCGGCCATATTGTGCCTCCGCTAAATTGTGATCGAGTTCGGTCGTTCGTGCGCTCCTGTACGATAATGTTTCACGGAAAAGGTACCGGCTGAGAACGCATAGATCAAGGGCCGGACCTCGCATTGAAAAGCGAAATTTCGCCAAACGGAGAGGTATTTGTGCGAGCCGTCGCTTGCCCGTGATCCGTCATAGTTCTACCTTGGTGGGCGAATCCGAATCATCCATGCGGCCCAAGAGATGTGCGAAAATGACTAACCCTGCGCTACACGCCGAGCGCGAAGGCGTCATCAAGTTCAACCTTCGGTACACGAAGGGGTCGGCGCTTTTTCGGAGCCAGATTTTGGAGATTAACCACTGGCGCCACCGACTCTGGTGTGCCCGGCTCATCGGGCAGGATCCGGCCCGATACGGCGGCGATTGTTATGGCAATATCAGCCGGCGCATCGGCCCGCTCCATCGGCCAAAGGGTAGGCGGCGCTTTGTCATTTCGGGGACGCAGACGGGCGGCAAGACATCACTCGGCTCCACCGACTATGCCGTGGTTGAGGCCTGTTCGCCCCTCCTTAACCGCGTGGAAGCCACAGGACCCGTCGCGCCGTCGTCGGAGTCCATGACGCACGGCGCCCTCTATGACCTCGATGCCTCCCTTCGCTACGTGATGCACGTTCATTGCGCGGAAATCTGGCGGCAGGCGGTGGTGCTCGGTATCCCGCAGACGCGGCCGGATGTGCAGTATGGTACGCCCGAAATGGCTGACGAAATGCGCCGCCTTTTCCATGAAACGAGAGCTCGCGAACGCGGCATTTATGCCATGGGCGGGCACGAGGACGGCCTGATCGCTTTCGGTCGCACCGGGAAAGAGACCGCCAGGATTCTGGAGGAGTACCACACCCGCGCCTGCCAGGGCGAGCAATGTCTGTTCATTATGCAAGCGGGGTGAGGAATGGCTGGTGGCAGGGGGCCGGGGGCTAAGGGCTGGTGGCCGGAAACTGGGGGCTGGTGGCTGGTGGCTGAGGGGCGCGTGACTCCACCACCGATGTCATCTTGACGAACATAGTGAGGAGAGATCTCTCCGAGGAGGCCGAGCACTTCCCACACCTCCGCGTCATGGTATGTTGGAAGAGTCGCAGGAAAACAGGCCGGATGGGAAGCCACGTTTCATTCTGGCAATACCATCGATCATTGTCATCCTGAACTTGATTACTACGTTAGTCGCCTTCGGCTCGTGTCAGGATCTCCCAATGGCCGGCGGCTGGGGTTTCAACCTACCTCCACGTCATCTCGATGAACGGAGCGAAGAGAGATCTCACCGGTTAGGTATAGCTTGACCCAATCAGTGAGATCTCTCCACTCGCGGTGCTCGGTCGAGATGACGTTATTACGAGGATCGCGGTGCGATGACGGCATGTGGCTTTTGGCTGATAGTCGACAGGCGAATACGTCCCACTCGGGCTCATCGGCGAGATCTCTCCACTCGCGGTGCTCGGTCGAGATGACGTTATTACCAGGATAGCGGTGCGATGGGCGCTTTTGTGGGATCGCAGGTTGACGTTCATGCCGGTGGAGATGGTGGACCACCAGCCACCAACCCCCGGCTCCCAGCCACCAACCCCCGGCACTCAGTCGCCCGCCTCCAGCCCCCAGCTTCCGGCCTCCAGCCTCCAGCCCCTCACCTTATCTTAAAAATTTATAATTCAGCTTGACGAGGAAAACGTTGGTCGGGAAGAGGTTGAACACATCCCCGAGTTGTCCGAACGTGCCCTGATTGAAGGGTGAGGCCGCTGACGCGTCGAGGGGATCGATGGAGAGCCGGTCGGAGCGGGCCTGAGACCACACGAGGAAGAGCGTCGAGCCGGGGCGGTATTCCCACCGAAGCACGACGTTCGACTGAAAGCTGTTGAGCGAGAAATCGTAGCGCTTGGGGAAGTCTGCGACCGGCACGAGCGTGTCCCGGTCCTTCAGTACGCTGAACTGATCATACCGTCCCTTGGCCGCGAAAAGCTGCCCGTAAAGTTGAAGCGAGAGGTTCGGGGAGAAGGTGATGGTGCTTCGCAGCGAGAAATCAACGGTATGGGTATCTCGGCGGCCGAAGATCGGGACGTAATACTGGCCCCCGCCGTCTTCATACGGTGCAATCCCGGCAAACAGCGACGAAAGGGAACCCTGCGCTTCGACGGGAACGTAATCGGCTTCCCCCAGGTCGGCGGGTGACGAACTGCTCGTACCGATGGCCCAGCGCCCGTCGGCGCGCTGTGCGAAGCTCTCGTTGGCCACCCAAGCCGTGCGGTTGGCATCGACGCGGTAATTTACGGCGGCGGAGAGCCGGAGGCGGCTGCCGGCATTCCATCGTGTGTTCAGCCCGGTCCCATAATTGACACCCGCGCCGTTGAATACGGTCACGTTGCCGCTGGGCGTGAGTTGCCATGACCGGCGGGAGTCCGTCCCGACGGAGAGCCGGATATTGCCCTGCCGGGGCCGGGCCCAGGGTCCGAGGCCGCGGGTCTCGAATAGGTCGTAACCACCGAAAAGGTAGTCGGTGAAACCACGCAATCGTATGGATTGAAATCCCCGCGTGAGGAAATTCGAGAACAAAAAGAAGCCGGAGCCCTCATACAACGTCCCGCGATATGACCATTTTTGCCAGGTGAACAAATTGACGCTTGCGCGACGGAACGGCCCGAACGCCTGATTGTGATTGATCTGGTGGCCGAGCCCCACATTCAGCCGGATAAAGTTGCCCTGGCGAAGTCGCCCGAGGTCGTTCGGATTGAAATGATCGTCGAAGACATTGAGGCTGGTGTCGTATGTCCAATCGCCCCGGATCTTGCTGATGCCCGTTGTGACGGCAAATCCTGATTCGGGGGCCGTGCCTTCGCCGGGCTGCGCGCGATGACTGAAGCTTGCTAATCCATTGAACTGGTACGTATTGTCGTGCATCCGGATGTCCCAATCTGCGCCGCCGGCCAGCGTGCGCCGATGTGTGAAATCCGTGGCGTTTCGCTCGAATGCGGTGATCATACCGCCGATCGAAGAGTTGCGCCCGATTTCCTGCCGGAGGCGCGTCACGCCGTAGAAGCGTGTCGGGTCGAGCCCGGAGCCCGTACTGGCAGCGAGCACGCCGATAGAGAGCCCACCCTCTGTTCGTCCCGAGAGCTTGGTCGCGGCAATGATAGGTGCGCGTGCCCCAATACGGCGTGTATAGAGTAGCCCTCCTTCGCGGCCGTAGCTGAAGTTGAAGATCTGTGCTCCTTCAACAAAGAACGGACGCCGTTCCGGGAAAAAAGTCTCGAACGCCGTTAGGTTGAGCTCGGCGGGATCGGCGTCCACCTATCCGAAGTCGGGCTTGATGGCGGCATCGAGCACTATGCCTGACGTGATGCCGACTTTGAGGTCGAATCCGGCGTTGATATCGCCGTTTGTTTGACGCCTGCCGGAATCTCCTTTCGCCGAGGTCATTTTAGAGACCGAATAGGGCGTGACCTGAACATTGCGCCGTGGTCGGAGATCGTTGAGACCGGTGAGCATCCCGTAATGGGCGACGACGCCACTCTCCAGTTCGCTTCGCCGCACGAGTGACCATTCAAGCGTCTCGCCCGTCCGCGGGATGATGCGCTGAAAATTGAGTCCCCACGTCTGCCGGTCGGATGAGGAGAATCGGAGCATGGAATACGGGATGCGCATTTCGACGGTCCATCCGTCGGACGAGAGCGCTGCCGCGCCGTCCCAGACGGCATCCCACGAGCGATCGAGGTGTCCGGTAGTGATGCCGTCGAGTTGGATGCCGGCAGCATTGAGACCGAAGGTGTACGCCGTTTTTCGGTCGAAGTACGAATCGAAAGAAACGAGGAACCAGTCGGCCTGATTGAGTTCATCGCGTCGGCCGAGAGTGCGCATGATTTGCTGCGGTTCGTCGTCGAAGAGCGTTGCACCGATGTAGACGGCATTGTCGCCGTATAAGATGCGGACCTCTGTCTTCCGGCTCGGAGCAGCACCTTCGTCAGGTGCCGACTGTTTGAATCCTGTGGCGACGGGGGCGGCGGCCCAGTCCGCTTCGTCCAGCCGTCCGTCTACACTAATCGCCGACGAGACCGGGTGCGCGGCGAGTGTCGGGGTCTCCGGCGGATCATCCGGACCCGGCATGAACGAGATCAACACAGCCAACAATACAACAGCAAACGGCATTTCTTGTAAAGAATGAAGGAAGAACGGTTCGGCCCGTCCAAAGGTGTTATTCTCTGACTCCGCGCGGCCAACGGTGGGTCATCATTTCCGTGATGCGGTTAATACAAAAGGCCCTTCGTGCGGTAATTATTGCGTGTTTCGGCATACCGATGCACCGCTTACGCACAAAATAGCGAAAGTTTTCGCACTGATACTTTTTTGCACTGATGCGGCGGCGAGGCCGTCCGGCATCCGATATCGATCCCATAACAAACAATGCGCCAAGCCGATCAATACCGCGTCCTCGAAGCCCCGTCGCGGGCCGAGATTAAGGTCAAGGGGTCACGCTTCATTGCGGAAGCGTTCCCCGCCCGGACCGCGGAGGAGGCCGAGGTACAGGTCGCCACGATCCGCAGACGGGAATACAATGCCACGCATCATTGCACGGCCTACCGCGTGTGTCCCGGTGGCGAGACCTTTCGTTACAATGACGACGGAGAACCGCACGGCACGGCCGGGCCGCCCATCCTCCGGCAAATCGATGCACGAGAACTGACGAATACGCTCGTCGTCGTCACGCGCTATTTTGGCGGGACGAAGCTCGGGACCGGCGGGCTCGCGCGGGCTTATGGTGACGCGGCCTCGGCCGTGCTCGATCAGGCCGCCGTCGAGACCCGAACCATGCGGCATCGCGTCCGGCTTCGCTTCGCTTACTCCGATACGTCTCCCGCAATGCACGTCCTCCAACAGTTCGACGTCGAAATAAACGATACCTGGTACGGCGACGATACTGAGATGGCGGTCGCTGTTCGACTCTCCGAGGCCGATGCTTTCATCGATGCGTTCGTGGATGCACTCGGAGGGCGTGGGGA